>JAESGV010000104.1_pt1 | contig 147044 bp, 148 predicted proteins | sample 9269781 | NCBI WGS metagenome assembly JAESGV01 (sample SAMN15741586, study PRJNA653496) | algae metagenome | isolation source: Tildeniella torsiva UHER 1998/13D and co-occurring heterotrophs from... | place: Slovakia: Slovak Paradise National Park, Hrabusice, Kosice Region | collected 2000-01-01 | reverse complement strand
ACCGGCCTCCTGCTCACGCAAAATCCCGATGATTTGCTCTTCCGTGAACCGTGATCGCTTCATTCTGTCCGTCCTTTCGAGGGGCGGACTCTAGCTATTCCTGGAGGAGTTTCAGGGGGTCACGTCACCGGCTGTGCCATCGGCGCGCTGCCCGTGATCGGGGCGCGAGCGATTTATTGAGTAGTCCGGACGCTCTGGACAAAATGATCCTAAGGTCCGCATCGGGTCGATTTCGGTCAAAGGCTTCGGTGTTGAAAGCGGACAACAGCCGTCCGTCCGAAAGGCGGACGCTTCGAAGTTCAGCTAAGGGTGGGAAGCAGACATTAGGCCCTGTAAGGTTTGGGGATGAGCCTGAAATGGACATTGGTCGCACGCCTGCTTGCGAGTTGGCTTCTAGCGATGGTTGGCATGTGTGCTTTTGCCTGGAGCACAGGCAACCTCAGCGAAGGTATCTGGGCTATTTGGCTCTTGGGGCTAGGCTCGCTTCCGCTTGTTGCCTTGGCCCTAATCGTAACCATCGTCTTCCCACGAGCGATCCGCTCAAGGCCGGTTCTCTGGGGTAGCATCGCAGTCCTGCTTTGCGTGGCGGCAGGTTACGCCGTCGCGGCGGCTGCAGGGGCCGCTTTCGCAGCTTTGATAGCGATCCCGTCACTTTGCCTATTCGTCGGGTCGATGAAAATCTGGCCTAGCCCTGTCAGCCCTAAAGCCGACGTTCCCAACGTCACCTAAGGGTCGGAAGCGGAAGTTCGACTGCGGATGGAAATCGGCCTTTACATGATCCAATGTGAACTTGGGGGACCGAACCGTGCCAACAATCGTGCCAGTGATTGCATTTGCCCTGCTGACTTTGCCTGTTCAACAGGATCACAAGCCCGCTGAAAAACCGCTGCAATGCATGAGTGGGCCGATACAACGCTCGTTCGGCGGCACCGAGTGGCTGACCTACGGATGTGATGACCGGCGGACGCTGATTGTGGTCTCGGCTCCGGATAACCCGGCGACGCCATTCGTCTTCACAATTACTAAGACTAATCGAGGCCTCCGGATCAGCGGCGAGGGCAACGGTGATCAACGATCAACCGCTCCGGCGTTCGAAGACCTCAAGAAATTATCCGAGGAAGTCTTCGACCAAATGCTCCGAGAAGCAGAAACGCGCCCCTAAACGTCCGCTATGGGTCGGACCACGAAATTGGCGTCAGGCCAAAAACCGGATATTCGCCCCACGGCCTGAAAGCGGACCTTCCGAACCGCAGTTCGGGGTGGGAAGCGGACGTCGATCTGATAGGCTACCTATATGGGAACGCCAGACTCCACCGTAGCATCTATAGGTTTCTACGGGGACGATCTCGATCCGTCCGAGATATCCCGTGCGCTCGGCTGTGAACCGACTGTCGGCGTTGCCAAAGGCGGAACGTGGACCACTGAGAAGGGGGTTGAGAAGTTCGCCAGAACCGGATCATGGCGGCTCGTGGCTGAAAGATGCCCGGCTGCCGATCTCGATGCTCAGATCGGGATTCTGTTGTCCAAGATGAACGATGACTTGGAGGCGTGGCAAACGCTCGCGGGTCGCTTTCGGGGCCGCGTCTTCTGCGGCGTGTTCCTCGCGTCCGGTAACGATGGCCTGACGTTGAGGCCGGAAACCCAGCTCATGATCGGCCAGCGCGGCCTCATGTTGGACCTCGACATCTACGAGCAGACTGATCCCGACTGAATGTCCGCAACGGGTCGATTTGCGAAATGGACCTAGGCGCCGAAGTCCGACCTTGCCCTAACCTCAGCGGCAAAAATCTCTACTGTCGTCATCCTCGGGCTTGACCCGAGGACCGGGCGCGGATCGGGCTCTGCGCTTGCCCCTTCGCACAAGCGGCGGATCGTTCGATCCTCGGGTCAAGCCCGAGGATGACGACAGGGGGGCGTCGCGCCCCTCACGCCACCGACGGCGTCTCCTCCGTCACGTCCTCGACCCGCGCCGACGGATCGGCCGCAATCCCCTTGGGCGGGGAGACATATTCCCCCATGGCGTCGAACTCGTCGAGGAAGACGGCGCGCATGGGGTCGGCTTCCATGATGACTTCGTGCTTGGCGCCGGGGACCTCGACATAGCGGCCGCGGCCCAGGCGTTTGGCGGCCCAGCGGGCGGTCTGTTTCCAGACCACGTCGTCGGCGTCGGCCTGGACGATGGCGACCGGGATCTTGACCGTCTTGAGGGCCTTGGGCTTGAGCGCGCGTTCGCCGGCGTCCAGCGCGAAGGCCAGCCAGCCGTAGGTGGGGCCGCCGATGGCCAGGTGGGGGCAGGCGTACAGCTGTTGGCGCCACATCTCATAGCGGGTCTCGTCCGAGGTCAGGGCGTCCTCGGCGAAGGTGTGGTCGAACGGATCGTCCGGGTCGCCCAGCAGATAGTCGCCCGCATGGCCGTGGCGGATGCTCCAGCGCACGGCCAGCTTGACCGACCACATCGACCGTTTGCCGGTCTTGATCCGCAGCATGGGGCTGGACAGGACGGCGCCCGAGAAGCGGGTCTCGCCCGCCTCAAGCGTCAGCAGGTTCAGACAGGCGCCCATCGAATGGCCGACCATGATCCAGGGCTTGGGGCACTGGTCCTCGAAGGCGTCCAGCAGCCGGCCGTAGTCGTCCAGAAACTCTTCCACCGCGCGGGCGTGGCCCTTCAGCCGGTCGGGCAGGAGCCGGGCCGACAGGCCCTGGCCGCGCCAGTCATGGGTCAGGACGCACCAGCCGCGGGCGAGGAAGTTGCCGATGACCTCGAAATATTTCTCGATCGGCTCGGTGCGGCCGGGGCTGAGCACCACCGTGCCGCGCGGCTGTTCCGCGGTCAGGTGCGACGGCTTCCAGACGGCGGCGCGCAGCCGCATGCCGCCGGCGCCCCGATACCATTCGCCCTTGCCGCCGGGCGGCGAGGACGCGCCGGGAACCCCCATAAGGGGTGCGTTGGCGGCGAAGGCTTGGGCGCGGTTCACTCGGGCTTCCTGAACTTCAAGGTCATACGGTCGCTTTCGCCGATCGCTTCAAACTTGGATCGGTCGAAGGTCGGGTCGGCGGGCTGGCCCTGGGGGGCGGTCAGACGCATCGGCGGCAGGGTGTCGACACCGAACGGATGGTCCTTGGTGTCCTTCTCATTGGCGTTGATCTCGGAGGCCGCGACGAAGACGAAGCCGGCCTCGGCCGCCAGCTGTTTGACGAAGGCCTCCTGGACATAGCCGTTGGCGGCCACCGGATCCTGGTCCTCCTCCGGGGCCAGGCGGTGCTGCACCACCCCCAGAACCCCGCCGGGCTTGAGCGCCGCAAAGGCGTCGGCGAAGGCCTTTTCGGCGATGCCCGCCGCCATCCAGCCGTGCAGGGTGCGCATGAACAGGCACAGGTCCACCGTCCCGGCCGGCGCCACGGGGCCGGATGCGGCGCCGAAGGTGGTGAACTGGGGCTCGCCGTACAGCTTCTTGTCCGCACTGAACCGGGTCTGGAAGGCGGCGTTCAGCGCGGTCTGGGCCGGGTCGGCGGCGGGGCCTTCGGGAAAGAGGGCGGCGATATAGCTACCCTTGCCGCGCGCCAGATAGGGAGCCAGGATTTCGGTGTACCAGCCGCTGCCCGGCCAGAATTCGACCACCGTCATACTGGGCTGAAGACCGAAGAAGCGCAGGGTCTCCATCGGGTGGCGAAAGGCGTCGCGCGGCCGGTCCTGGGCGCGCCAGGGGCCGGCGACGGCCCATTCCAGCGAACCTTCCGGCGGACCCGAGGGGGCCGGCGGCGCCTCGGGAGCGGCCTCCTTCTTGCGGCCGCAGGCGGCCAGGCCGGTCAGGGCCAGACCGGTCGCGCCGGTCAGCAGGAAGCGGCGGGAGAGGCCGTGGGACGTCGCAGAAAGATCAACCATCAAAACACCCCCTCGGAAGCCGGCCCCCCGCGTCCGGCTAACCTTGGTCGAACGGGCTTACCCACGTTCGCGACGCGGGTCAAAAGAGACTATTCGGGTTTGCGGAAACGCAGGGTCATACGGTCGCTTTCGCCGATCGCGTCGAAGGCCGCGCGCTGGTCCGGGGTCAGGGCCCCCGAGCCGTCGCGGGCCTGGGACTGGCGCACCGGCGACAGGGTCCAGACGCCGAACGGATGGTCGTGGTCGTCCTTGGGATTGGCGTTCAGCTCGCTGCGCGCCTCCAGCACGAAGCCGGCGTCCTGGGCCTCATGGATCACATAGCTTTCCGGGACATAGCCGGTGGAGGCGACGTCGGCGACGTTCAGGCCTTCGGCGCTGCGGTGTTGCTCGACCGCCAATACGCCGCCGGGCTTCAGGGCGGCGTAGAAGGCCTTCAGATAGGGTTCGGTGCGGCCGTCGCGCGACCAGTTGTGGAAGGCGCGGGCCACCAGGATGAAGTCGGCAGAACCGGGGGCGACCTCCATCGTCTCCAGCGGGCGGTTGACGGCGACATAACGGCCCCCGGTCGCGGCGGCGTAGGGTTCGAGAATATGCCGCCACCAGCTGGCGCGGCCGGGTTCGATCTCCACCACCGTCATGCCGGGCTGCAGCCCCCAGAAGGTCAGGGATTCGTAAGGATGACGGGCGGCGTCGCGGGCGCGGTCCTCGGCCGGGCGAGTCGGGGCGGCGACGGCGGCCTGAAGCGCCTTATCTTCCTCCAGGATCGGCAGGGTGCTGGACAGGGCCGAGCGCGGCGGGGTCCAGGCGCCTTCCGTCTGGGCTGGGACGGTTTGGGCGGCGGCGGGAAGGGCGACGAGGACGGCGGCGAGGCCGAGCAGATGAAGGCGCATGGGGGACGGGCTCCTGGTGCGGGTCACCTTCCTTAAGAGACCTGAGGACAGGCGCAAATGACGATCCCGAGACACCGACATTCGGTCGCAGCCTGGGCGCCCCTTGACGGCCGATCTGCGCCTCCCATCTTTGTTTCCGAGAGCGCCGATGTCGGGCTCTCCGGACGGACGAAGCCGGTTTCGGGTCGTCGGTCTGAACTCCCACCGTCCGGGCAAATCGCCGGGCGGCTCAACCTTGCTGATCCTCAGGAGGATGCTGATGCGTACCTATGATTTCACCCCGCTGTACCGTTCGGCCGTCGGTTTCGACCGCCTGGCCAATCTGCTGGAAACCGCCGCGCGGACCAGCCAGGACAGCGGCTATCCCCCGTACAATATCGAGACCACGGGCGAGAACGCCTATCGCATCGAGATCGCCGTCGCCGGATTTTCTCCCGACGAGCTGAACATCGAGGTGAAGGAGAATCTGCTGACCGTGACCGGGCGCAAGACCGCCAATGACGACGCCGCCGCGCAGAAGACCTATCTGCACCGCGGCCTGGCCGAGCGCGATTTCGAACGCCGCTTCCAGCTGGCCGACTATGTGGTCGTGACCGAGGCCAATCTGGTCAACGGCCTGCTGTCGATCTCGCTGAAGCGCGAACTGCCCGAGGCGCTGAAGCCCCGCCGGATCGAGATCGGCGGCGCCAAGCCCCTGATCGAGAGCAAGACGGACAAGGCTAAGGCGGCCTGATCGGTCTTAACTGAACCGGAAAGGGCGGCGTTCGCGCCGCCCTTTTTTATGTCGCCAGATGCGCGAAGGCGGCGACCACCTGTTCATAGGCCGGGCGTTTGAACGGCACGATCAGGTCGCAGGCCTCGGACAGATCGCCCCAGCGCCAGGCGTCGAACTCGACCTCCTCGTCGGCCTGCAGGTCGATCTCGCTGTCCTGGCCGGTGAAGCGGAAGGCGAACCACTGCTGGCGCTGCCCCTTGAAGCCGCGCCAGGCCTTGGGATTGTCCATCGCCTCGGGCGGGAAGTCGTACAGGATCCAGTCGTCGGTCCGGGCGAGGAACTCCACCGAGGTCACGCCGGTCTCTTCCTTCAACTCGCGCAGTGCGGCCGCCGTCAGATCCTCGCCGTCATCCACCCCGCCCTGCGGAAACTGCCAGTTATGCGGTCCCGGCGTCGCGTGTCGCCGGCCGTACCAGACCTGGCCGTCGGCGTTGAACAGCACGACACCGACATTGGGGCGGTAGAGGGTGAGGTCGGTCATCGAGTGGCGAGTGGCGGGTGGCGATTGGCGAGGAAGAACGAACGCACCTGTGCGCTCGGACGGCGAGCGTCCTTACTCGCCACTCGCCACTCGCCACTCGCCACTTCCTAGCGCCCCGGCCGAAGCGTCATCGCAGACGCCGGCGCCAGCTGCAGGCCGCGCTGGTCCAGGCCGGCGGTCCAGCGGGCGGCGGCCTCGACGGTGACGGGATAGGCGAAGCCGGTCCCCATCGCCGAGCCGCGCAGCTTGGCCTGGGCTTCCAGACTGTTCAGGGCGCCGATGATGGCGGCGGGCGACTGGGTCTGGTCGATGACCTTGTCGGCGCTGGCCCGAGCCCAGGCGCCGGGACGGCGCTGGAAAGAACCGTCGTCCAGGAAGGCGACGCCGCGCTGGCGCAGGATCAGCAGGAAGGCGTTCATGCCCGTGTCGGAGGTCGCGAACCGGTCGCCCAGATAGTTGGTCACGCCGAAATAGCCTGTGGCGCGACCCAGCAGCCAGTCCAGCTTGGCCTCGACATCGTCGGGCGTGCCGTTGGCCAAAAGCGTATAGGGGCCGGGGTCGTTGTCGGGATAGCCGCTGGGCTCCATCGGCATTTCCAGCATGACCTCATGGCCCTGGGCCCGGGCCTGGTCGATCCAGGACTGGAGATTGTCGGCATAGGGGACGAAGCTGAGGGTCACCTCGGCCGGCAGGCGTTCGATGGCGGCGCGGGTGGTGACGGCGTTCAGCCCCAGGCCGCCGACGATCAGGGCCACGCGCGGCTTGCCGTTCGAGCGGAAGGGCCGGGCGTAGGCCTGGGCCGGGACGCGGCCGTCGGGCGCGATCATCGGCAGGGGACCGCTGGGGCCGGGCTGGGACAGGCCGGCGATCGGCGCCTTGGGCAGGGGCGAGGCCGGCTGGACCGGGGCGCTGTAGCTGGCGCCGCCCGCGACGGAAGCGCCGTCCGGCAGGGTGATCAAGGCCTCGCCGCCCGCCGCGCCCGACGGATCGCCGCTTCCCGTCAAATCCTGATAAAGGCCCATGGCTCCCATGGAGAAGGCTTCGAATCCGGTCGGGGCTGGGGCGTCCGGCGCGGCCGGCGCCCGGTCCAGGGCGATGCGGGCCGAAGGCGCGCCCGCGCGCGGGTCGCCCAGGACGGTCAAGAAGAGGGCGGTCGAGGTCAGCAGGAAGACGCCGGCCAGGGCCGCGACCACCGGCGGCTTCTTCAGCACGGCGACGAGGGGCTTCAGGCTCGGCTTGGCGCGGGGCGCCGGCGGGGCGCCGGCGGCGGCGGCGAGGGCGGACTGGCGTTTGGCGAACATGGACACGGGGCGGAATCCTTCACCCCCATGCTGCCATGCGCCCGGTTAAGAAATCCTAACGGGCGTTCACCACGATTGTAGCTGGGAGCGGCTGTCACGGATCGTGCGTTGACGGGCGTGTTTGCGGCCCCTCAGATGGGCTTCTCCCCACGCCGACCGAGGATATTCGCCGATGATGAGCCCCGCCGCCGACGACGCCCTGCGCGAAGAAGTCCGACTGCTGGGCGGAATTCTGGGCGAGGTCATTCGCGCCGAAGGCGGAGAGGCCCTGTTCGAACATGTCGAGGCGGTCCGCCAGGCGTCCGTCGCCTATCACCGCGATCCCGCCTCCCATCCGGCCAAGCGGCTGGAGAAGCTGCTGACCGCCATGAGCGTGGATCAGGCGGCGGGTCTGGCGCACGGTTTCGCCCTCTTTTCGCTGCTCGCCAACATCGCCGAGGACCGGGCCACCCGCCGACGCGCCCAGCACCAGGCCGAGGCCGGCGCCCGTCCCGACACCCCCGAGGGCGCCCTGCTGCGACTGGCCGATCAGAAGATCGACAAGGCGGCGGTGCGCGCCCTGTTGGACGAGGCCCTGATCTCGCCGGTCCTGACCGCCCACCCGTCGGAGGTGCGGCGCAAGAGCGTCATCGACCGGATCACCGCCATCTCCGATCTGCTGGATTCCTGCGACAAGGCCGGAGACGCCTGTTCGCCGGCCCAGATCAACGAACCCCTGCGCCGCCAGATCGTCATCCTGTGGGCCACGCGGCTGGTGCGCACCCAGGGGCTGGTGGTGCAGGACGAGATCGACACGGTCGTCTCCTTCCTGGACCGCATCTTCCTGCGGGTGGCGCCCAAACAGTTGTCGGCCTGGCGTCGTCTGCTGGAGGCGCCCCAGCTTCAGCCCTTCCTGCGGGTTGGCACCTGGGTCGGGGGCGACCGGGACGGCAATCCGAACGTTGACGGTGCGGTGCTGAGCGCCGCCTTCCGCACCCAGGCGCGGGCGGTGCTGGGCTTCTATCTGGAGGAGGTCCACGCCCTGGGCGCCGAACTCAGCCTGGCGGCCGAGCTGGCCGAGGTTTCGCCCGAGCTGGCGGCCCTGGCCGACGCCGCCCAGGACCCGTCGCCGCACCGGGCGGACGAGCCCTATCGCCGCGCCCTGACCGGGGTCTATGCGCGCCTGGCCGCCACCTATGAGGCGCGGGGCGGCGCACAGCCCCCCCGCCGCGCGGCCGTTGCAGCCGAAGCCTATCCCGGCCCAGACGCCTTCGAGGCCGATCTGCGAATCCTGCGCGACAGCCTGGTCTCGCACCACGGCGAGGTGTTCGCCGACGACCGGCTGAACGATCTGATCACGGCGGTGGAAATCTTCGGCTTCCACATGGCGACCCTGGACCTGCGCCAGAACTCGGATGTCCATGAGCGGGTCGTCGCCGATCTGCTGAAGACGGCCGGGGTCTGCGACGACTATTCCGCCCTGGACGAGGAGGGCCGGCTGGCGGTGCTGGCGGCCGAACTGGCCTCGCCGCGCCTGCTGTTCAGCCCCTATGCCGACTATGCGGCCGAGACCCTGAAGGAGCGGGCCATCCTCCAGGCCGCCGCCGACGCCCTGGCCGCCTTCGGCCCCCAGGCGATCCGCACCCATATCGTCTCCAAGACCGACGCGGCCTCGGACCTCTTGGAGGTCTATCTGCTGCTGAAGGAGGTCGGGCTTTACCGCCCCGAAGACCCCGCCGCCTGCCCGATCCAGGCGGCGCCCCTGTTCGAGACCATCGAGGACCTGCGCGCCTCCCGCCCCACCCTGGAGCGGCTGCTGAAGGAACCCTCCGCCCTGGCCGTCGCCAAGGCGCGCGGGGTGCAGGAGGTGATGATCGGCTATTCCGACTCCAACAAGGACGGCTCCTATCTGACTTCGGGCTGGGAGCTGCACGAGGCGTCGCGCGCCCTGGTCGAGGTCACCCAAGCCGCCGGTCTGAAGCTGCAGCTGTTCCACGGGCGCGGCGGCACGGTCGGACGCGGCGGCGGCTCGGCCTTCGCTGGGGTCCTGGCCCAGCCGGAGGGCACGGTCCAGGGCCGGATCCGCACGACCGAACAGGGCGAGGTCATCGCCAACAAATACGGCGAGCCGGAGATCGCCCTGCGCAATCTGGACGCCCTGACCTGCGGCGCCGTGCTGGCCTCCCTGGGCCAGGGACGGGACCAGGCCTTCACCGCCGAACACGGCGCCACCCTGTCGGACCTGTCGGCCCGGTCGATGGCCGCCTATCGCAAGCTGGTCTATGAGACCCAGGGCTTCGTCGACTATTACCGCGCCGCCACCCCCATCGCCGAGATCGCCGATCTGAAGATCGGCTCGCGCCCGTCGTCGCGGACCGCCTCGACCCGGATCGAGGATCTGCGCGCCATTCCGTGGGTGTTCAGCTGGTCCCAGAGCCGGGTCATGCTGCCCGGCTGGTTCGGCTTCGGCTCGGCGGTCCAGGGCTGCGACATGGACGAGCTGAAGGCGATGGCCGAGGCCTGGCCCTTCTTCAAGACCTTGGTTCAGAACATGGAGATGGTCATGGCCAAGTCGGACATGACCATCGCCCGCCGCTACGCCACCCTGGTCAGCGACGCGGGTCTGGCCGCCGCCATCTTCGGCGAAATCCGCGACGAATGGCAGAGGACGCACGACGCCATCCTGGCCATCACCGGCCATGACAAGCTGCTGGGCGGCCAGCCGGAACTGGACCGTCTGATCCGCCTGCGGATGCCCTATGTCGAGCCGCTGAACCATGTGCAGATCGAGCTGATCCGCCGCCGCCGCGCCGGCGACGAAGATCCGCGGGTGCGCGAGGGAATCCTGCTGGCGATCAACGGGGTGGCGGCGGGGCTGAGGAACAGCGGCTGATTTCCGCCGACACCCTAAATCCGATTTAATTCAACCGTCACAGATCGGCGCCGTAATTCTCACTGCGGCGTTACAGAAGAAAGCTATTGCGCCTTCATCGTCACTTCGGGCGATTATCGTTCCCTAGGAGCTAAAACGATGAAGGTTCTTTCCCCCGTTCTCTTCGCCGTCGCCGTCCTGTCCGCCTCCTCCGCCCTGGCTCAGGACGTCCGGATCCCCTTCGGCGATCTGGACCTGGCCTCGACGGCCGGCGCCGCCGCCTTCGACGCCCGCGTCCATCAGGCGGCCGAGCGTCTGTGCCGCGACATCAGCTTCACCGCCGGCCAGATCACCAATCGCCGCTCCTGCCGCGCGGCTGTGCGGGCCGAGGCTCTGAGCCGGCTGCCGCGCCTCCACCGCGTCCAATACGTCAGCGCGTCGCGAGACGTCCGCCCCGTCGTTCGCGCCGCGACCGCCTCCGGCGAAAGCTGACCGTTCGGATCGGCGAGGGGCCTCAGCGTCCCTCGCCGGTCTCTTGCGTCACAGCCATTTCGTCCGTTTGAACGTGATGTAGAGACCGACGCAGACGGCGGCCATCACCGCCATGACGGCCGGATAGCCGTAGCGCCAGTGCAGTTCCGGCATGTGTTCGAAATTCATGCCATAGATGCCGGCGATGGCGGTGGGCACGGCCAGCAGCGCCGCCCAGGAGGCGAGCTTGCGGGTGATGACCCCCTGCCTCTGCTGTTCCAGCAGATTGGCGACTTCAAAGACGGACGACAGGATCTCGGTCAGGCCGTTCAGGCGGCTGTTGACCCGTCGGACATGGTCGCCGACGTCGCGGAAATAGGGTCGGACGTCGGGGTCGATACAGGGCAGGTCCAGAGACTGGAGCTTGCCCGCCACCTCCTCCATCGGCCCCAGGATGCGGCGAAACTTCAGCAGTTCGCGGCGCAGGGTGAACAGGCGGCGGATTTCGTTGCGCGACAGAAACGCCTCTAGCGCCCTCTGCTCGATCTCCAGCACGGCGTCCTCGGAATGGTCGACGATGGGCACATAGGCGTCGACGATGAAGTCGAGAACGCCATGCAGCACGAAATCCGGCCCGGTCCGCAGCTGGGCCGGCGAGGCCTCCAGCTGGGTCCGCAAGGCCGTGTGGGCGCGGTTTGAGCCGTGACGGATGCTGATGACGTGGTCATCCCCCACAAAGACGTGGGTTTCGCCGTACTGGATATGGTCCTCGATCTTTTCCGCCGTCCGGGCGACCACGAACAGCTCGCGACCATAGACCTCGACCTTGGGCATCTGATGGGCCGACAGGGCGTCCTCGACCGCCAGGGGGTGCAGGTTGAAGCGCCGGACCAGAACCTCGAACTCGGCGTCGGTCGGGTCGTGCAGGCCGATCCAGACGAACTCGCCGGGCTGCAGGGCCAGTCCTTCGGGGGTCAGAGGCGCGGCGCGCTCCCTTTGACCGTCGCGATAGACGTAGGAGGCGACGACGGGCATGGGCGCTTCTTCTTTCTTCGGCAGTCCTCCCGACTTAGGCCAGACCGCGCGCAAACGAAACGGCCGGCGGATCGCTCCGCCGGCCGCAAACGTCATTCAGCCCGTTGGGGTCTCAAACAGGCCCCGGATCAGGAAACCGGGAAGCCCCGGACCTTCAGCAGAGCCGCCACGTCGGGGTCGCGGCCGCGGAAGGCGCGGTAGGCCTCGGCCCGGTCGGTGGTGTTGCCTGGCGCCAGCATGATCGACTTGAAGCGACCGGCGATGTCCGGATTGAAGACGTCGCCCGACTCCTCGAAATAGGCCCAAGTGTCGGCGTCCATCGTCTCGGACCACAGATAGCTGTAATAGCCGGCCGAATAGGCGTCGGACGTGAACAGGTGATTGAACTGCGGCAGCCGGTGCCGCATCACGATCTCCTTGGGCATGCCGATGCGGGCCAGGCTGGCCTTTTCGAAGGCGTCGATGTCGGTCGGCGGCACGGCCTGGGTGTGCAGATCCATGTCGACGATGGCCGAGGACAGATAGCTGACCGTCGCATAGCCCTGGTTGAAGGTGGACGAGGCCTGGATCTTGTCCACCAGGGCCTGAGGCATGGCTTCGCCGGTCTGATAATGTTTCAGATAGCCGTCCAGGATCGGCCGGCTCAGCACCCAGTGCTCGTGCACTTGCGACGGATATTCGACGAAGTCGCGCGGCGTATTGCCGAACGACGGATAGGTCACGTTCGACGAGAAATAGTGCAGGGTGTGGCCGAACTCGTGGAACAGGGTCTCGGCGTCGTCCAGCGAGATCAGCACCGGCTCGCCCGGCTCGGGCTTAGTGAAGTTGTTGTTGTTGGAGCCCAGGATCACCTTGGATCCGTCCAGGGTCGAGAAGGACCGATAGGTGGTCATCCAGGCGCCCGAACGCTTGCCCGGACGGGCGTAGTCGTCAGTGTAATACAGGCCGATCAGCTTGCCGGTGGCCTTGTCGTGCAGCTCATAGACCTCGACGTCCGGCTCGAAGGTCGGAACTGAGCCCTTGGGCAGTTTGGTGAATTTGAAGCCGTACAGACGCTCGGCCATGGCGAAGGAGCCGGCGCGGACCGCGTTCAGCTCGAAATAGGGCTTCAGCTGGTTCTGATCCAGGTCGTACTTGGCCTTACGCACCTTCTCGGCGAAGTAGAGATAGTCCCAGGGTTCGATGTCGAAACCGGCGATCGCCTTCATGTCGGCGACCTCTTCGGCGACGCGGGCCTTGGCCGGGGCCCAGACGCGGTCCATCAGATTTTGCGCATTGGCTGGGGTCTTGGCCATGGTGTCCTGCATCCGCAGTTCCGCATGGTTGCGATAGCCCAACAGCTTGGCGCGCTGGTCCCGCAGCTTCACGATCTCGGCGATGGTCGAGTTGGTGTCGTTGGCGTCGCCGTTGTCGCCGCGGTTGACGAACTTCTTCCAGACCTGCTCGCGCAGGGCCCGGTCGTCGGCGAAGGTCAGGAAGGGGTCCACGGCCGAACGGGTGTTCAGAATGGCCCAGCCCTGCAGATTGCGGCTGCGCGCGGCCGAGGCGGCGGCGGCCTTGTTCGAGGCGGGCAGGCCGGCGACGCCGGCTTCGTTGGGGATCAGGGTCCAGCTGTTCTCATCAGCCACCACCTTCTGGCCGAAACGGGTGAAGGCGTTGGACAGGGCGGTGTTGATCCGGCCCAGCTCGGCCTTGCCGGCCGCGTCCAGATTGGCGCCGGAGCGGATGAAGGCGTCGCGGCGACGTTCGGCCAGACGCTTCTGCTGGGGGCTGAGGCCCATGGCGTCGGCGTTGTCGGCGACGGTCTTGATGCGCTGGAACAGCTTTTCGTTGAAGGTGATCTCGTCCGAGGCGGCCGACAGGATGGGCGACAGTTCGGTGTCGACGGCGTCATAGGCCTCGCCGCCGATGTTGGAGGTCATGACGCCATAGATGTTCGACGCCCGGTCCAGCGGCTCGCCGGCCAGCTCCATCGCCGCCAGGGTGTTGGCGAAGGTGGGCGGTTCGGGATTATTCGCAATGGCCGCGATGTCGGCCCGCTGCAGCTCGATTCCCTCCAGCATGGCTTCGCGCAGCTTGGCCGGCGTCACCTTGTCGAAAGGCGGCACGCCGTCATAGGGGCCGGTCCAGGGCTGGAGCAGTTCGGCCTTCGGCGTCGCCTTGGGCAGGACGGCGCGGGCGATCCGGGCCTCTTCGGCGAGGTCCATGGCGGCGGGCGCCGAGCCGGCCGGGGCGGCGCCGGAGCCGGTGGAGGCGCAGGCCGAGAGGGCCATCAGGCTGCCGCCCGCGATGAGAAGCTGGCGTCTGTGCATGGAATGCTCCGTGAAAAGGTCATGTCGCGGTCACACTTAGGCGCGCCGGGGCGGATCGTCACCTGTCCGACCCGTTAAAGCCCCGTAATCTTGTTGGAAGGATCGTCGCACTGTTCTAAAGCGCGGTCATGGCTATTGGCGTTTTCGACTCCGGCGTGGGCGGCCTGACCGTCCATCGTGAACTGACGCAGCGGTTTCCGCAGCGCGACTTCATCTATCTGGCGGACCAGGCCCACGCCCCCTACGGCGGACGCGGCGGCGAGGACATCGTCGAACTGACCAAGGCCGGGTGCGAGCGACTGTTCGAGGCCGGCGCCTCGGTCGTGGTCCTGGCCTGCAACACCGCCAGCGCCATCGCCCTGCGCCGCCTGCAACAGACTTGGATCCCCGGCCTGCGCGAGCGGCTGGGCCGGCCGGTCAATGTGCTGGGCATCATCGTGCCGACCATCGAGGCCGCGACGGGCCTGCCCTGGAGTTTCGAGGCCGAACGTCCCCAGGAGGGTGAAAAGATCCAGGCGGTGGACATCACCGGCGTCTTCTGCACCGCCGCCACCGCCATCAGCCGCGTGTTCGAGATCGAGATCGACAAACGGCGCGAGGACATCGCCGTCTTCTGCGAACCCTGCCCCGGCCTGGCCGGCCTGATCGAACTGGGCGCCCCGGTCGAAGAACTGACGGTCGTGGTCAATGATCACGTGGACGCGCTGCGCCGCCGCATCGGCCGCCACCCGGACAAGGCCATATTGGGCTGCACCCACTATGAGATCATCGCCGAACTGTTCGCCGCCGCCCTCCCGCCTGGGACGGCCCTGATCGAGCAGCCGACGGCGGTGGCCGACGCCCTGGACCGCTATTTCGCCCGCCATCCCGAATACGCCCTGGGCGACAGTGGTCGTCGCGACTTCCTGACCACGGGCCAGGCCGGGCCCCAGTCGGACCTGGTCGCCCGCTTCTGGGGCGCCCCTCTGACGTTCGATCAGGCTTAAGCTCGGCGGCTCAACACCCCGGACAATCCGGCAAGGGCTCGCTCTCCAGCTGGAGCGTGGTGTGGCGGATCGCATGGCGTCGCGCCACCGCCTGAGCCTCTCGCAGAAGCATGTCGCCGTCCGTCCGGTCGTGGACCAGGTGGGCCGTCAGGGCGGTCTCGGTCGTGGACAGGGCCCAGACGTGCAGGTCGTGCACCGCGCGCACGCCCGGCAGGGCGCACAGTCCCTGTTCCAGCGCCGTCATGTCGACGTCGTCCGGCGCCCCGTCCATCGCCAGATGGACCGAATCCTTCAGCAGGCCCCAGGTCGACCACAGGATGACGGCGACGATGACCAGGCTGACGATCGGATCGACCACGGACCAGCCGGTCAGCAGAATCATGCCCCCCGCCAGGACGACGCCCAAGGACACTCCCGCGTCGGCCATCATGTGCAGATAGGCGCCGCGCGCGTTCAGATCGTGCTGGGACTTCATGAACAGCAGGGCCGTGCCCAGATTGATGATGAAGCCGACGGCGGCCACCGTCATGATGACACCCGAGCCGACCGGCGCCGGTTCCGCAAACCGCCGCACGGCCTCGAAGGCGATGGCGCCGCAGGCGAAGATCAGCAGCACGGCGTTGGCCAGGGCCGCCAGGACCGTCGCCTTGCCGAAACCGTAGGTGCTCCGTCCGCCCGCCGCCCCGTGCGCCCCGCGCCGCGCCAGCCAGGCCGCCCCGCCGGCCATGGCCAGGCCCAGGACATCCGACAGATTATGGCCGGCGTCGGCCAGGAGAGCGGTGGAATCCGCGATCAGCCCGGCCGCGAATTCGCAGACCACAAAGGCCAGATTGACCGCCAGGCCGACGGCGTAGCGCCAGTCTCCGGTGTCCACGGGGCCATGGGCGTGCCCGTGGCCGTGATGGTGATGATGACGTCCCCCGTGCGCGTGGTGATGACCGTCGTGCGCATGATCATGCTCGTGATCATGGTCGTGGTGGGCGGAGGGGCTTTCGGGCTGGGCTGTCATGGCTCTCGCCTATACGCCAATTCCGCAAACAGCGAAGCTGCTACATGATAACGCTTTGAATGTTATCATGTAATATCCCATCAATGCTGATGCAGCGCGACCAGCAGCCCCAGGCCGATCAGGGCCAGGCCCAGCACCGCGCCTTCATAGCGCGCCCATCGCTCCAGCCGCAGGATTGAGGCGCCCGCACTGGCCAGGGCCGTGAAGACGGCCATGCCGGCGATGGTGCCCAGGGCGAAGATCAGGGTCAGCAGGGCCAGGGCCGTCATCCCCTCCGAGGCCGAAGACAGATAGATGGGCAAGAGGACCTCGCCCGGGGACACGGCCATCATCGCCACCAGACCCAGGAAGGCCGCCTTGTCCGATACGGCGGGGGCGGCGATTTCCAACGCGGGGCCGCCCGCCACGGCCGGGCGTTTCAGCGTGGCCCGCGCCAGATAGAAGGCGCCGAACAGGAACAGCAGGACGGCGGCAAGATGCGGCAGCAGACCCTCCACCCAGCGCTCGAGCGCCAGGCCCGCCGCCACGATCAGCCCGCCGACCAGGGCGGTGGTGGCGATATGGGCCAGGCCGGCGACGGCCACCACCGCCAGCACCCGCGACGCGCGCCAGCCCTGCGCCCGCCCCACCAGGGTGAAGGGCAGCCAGTGGGTCGGGAGGGCCGCATGCAGGAAGGCCGCGACGAAGCCGCCTCCCAGGAGAGACAACAGGACAGGCGGGTCGGACGGCGGGGACATGACCGGCCCTATAGCTTGTTACTTTATAACAGTCGAGCCCAAATCGCCCCTACAGCCAGTCGGCGAAAGGCTCGCGGTCCAGCATCTCCTCATAGGTGGGGCGGGGGCGGATCACCGCCCACTGCTCGCCGTCCACCAGAACCTCGGGGACCAGGGGCCGGCTGTTGTACTCGCTGGCCATGACGGCCCCATAGGCGCCGGCGCCGGTGAAGACCACCAGATCCTCGGGCTCCAGCGGCGGCAGGAGCCGGTCGCGGGCGAAGGTGTCGCCGGTCTCGCACACGGGGCCGACCACATCATAGGGCCGGGCCGCGCCGGGCCGGGGATTGACCGGGCGGATGTCGTGATAGGCGTCATACAGGGCCGGACGCATCAGATCGTTCATCGCCGCATCCAGCACCAGGAAGCGGCGGCCGTCCGAGCGTTCATTGACCTGGATCACCTGGCTCAGCAGCACCCCGGCGTTGGCGGCCAGAAGACGGCCGGGCTCGAAGGCCGCCTCGACCTCCAGCCCCGCCAGGACGCGGGCCGCCATGGCGACATAGTCGGCCGGAGACGGCGGCTCCGTCCCGCCGGCGTAGGGCACGCCCAGGCCGCCGCCCAGGTCGAGCCGGGTCACGGCGTGGCCCTGGCGTCTCAGCTCGCGGGTCATGTCGGCCAGGATCGTGAAGGCCGCCTCCAGCGGCGCCAGGTCGGTGATCTGGCTGCCGATATGACAGGCCAGGCCCACGGGCGTGGCGTGGGGCGAGGCCGAGGCGCGGGCGTAGAGCGCCATCGCCTCCTCGACCGGCACGCCGAACTTGTCGCCCTTGCCGCCCGTCGTGATCTTGGCGTGGCCGCCGGCCCCGACGTTCGGATTGACCCGCACGGCGACGGCCGGGGCGGCCTGCATCAGGGCGGCGACGGCGATCAGCCGGTCCAGTTCGGCCCCGGACTCGATATTGATCTGGCGCACCCCGATGCTGATGGCGAAGGCGATCTCCATGTCGGTCTTGCCGACGCCGGAGAAGATGATCTTGTCGGCCGGCACCCCGGCGGCCAAGGCCCGGCGGATCTCCCCTTCCGAAACCGTATCGGCGCCCGACCCCAGCCGGGCCAGGGTCGCCAGGACCGAAAGGTTGGAGTTGGCCTTGACCGCAAAGGCGATCAGGGCCTCGCCCAGGGCGTCGCGGTGCGCGTCGGCGGCGGCGCGCAGCAGGCCATAGTGCCGCTTCAGCGTCGCGGTCGAATAGACATAGACGGGCGTGCCCACCTCGTCGGCGATCAGGTCCAGCGGCGCGCCTTCGGCGTGCAGGGCGCCGTTCTTGAGATCGAAATGGTGCAAGGCGGCCTAGCGGGGGTCGTTGGCGGCGGGATTGGCGCCGAAGGGATTGGAGGGGCCGCCGTCGATCGGCACGCTGCTGGACGGCCGGTTGATGGTCGCCGGCTCGGGCAGGCTGGGGGCGCGGCTGCTGCGGGGGGCCCGCTCGGTCTCGCGCCTGGGCGATTCCAGATCGGCCATACGACCGCAGCCGGCGACCGACAGGGCGAGCAGGCCCGCGAGGATCAGGGTCTTTTTCCCAAAGACGTTCATAGGCGGGCTCTCCAGTCGGCGATGCGCGCGCGGACCTGTTCCGGCGCGGTGCCGCCATAGCTCTGACGGCTCCGGCACGAAGCCTCGGCGGTCAGCACCTTGTAAACCGCTTCCGTGATCCCCGGCTCGAGTTTCTGCATTTCTTCCAGCGGCAGTTGCGACAGGTCCACGCCCAGGGCTTCCGCCTGTTTCACCGCCGCGCCCGTGACGTGGTGCGCCTTGCGGAAGGGCAGGTTCAGTTCGCGCACCAGCCAGTCGGCGAGGTCCGTCGCGGTCGAGAAGCCGGCGCCGGCTGCGGCCGCCATCCGTTCGGTATTGGGCCGCAAGGCCGAGACCATGGCGGTCATGGCGACCAGGGCCAGGTCCAGGGCGTCGAACGCCTCGAACACCGGCGGCTTGTCCTCCTGCATGTCCTTGGAATAGGCCAGCGGCAGGCCCTTCATTACGGTGGACAGGGCGACCAGCGATCCCATGATCCGGCCGGTCTTGGCGCGCACCAGTTCGGCGGCGTCGGGATTGCGCTTCTGCGGCATGATCGACGAACCGGTGGTCAGGTCGTCCGGCAGGGTGGCGAAGCCGAACATAGGCGTCATCCAGACCACGATCTCTTCCGCCAGGCGCGACAGATGGCCCGCGGTGATCGAGGCGGCGGCCAGGCTTTCCAAGGCGAAGTCGCGGTCCGAGACGGCGTCCAGCGAATTGGCCATCGGCCGGTCGAAGCCCAGCTCGGCCGCCGTCATGTGGCGGTCGATCGGGAAGGGCGAGCCGGCCAGGGCGGCGGCGCCCAGGGGGCTTTCGTTCATCCGCGTCCGGGCGTCGGCGAAGCGGCCGGCGTCACGGCCGAACATTTCGACATAGGCCATCAGATGGTGGCCCAGGGTCACCGGCTGGGCGGTCTGCAGATGGGTGAAGCCGGGCATCAGGTCGGCCGCATGCTGTTCGGCCCGGTCCAGAAGCGCGGCCTGCAAGGCCTTCAGCTGGGCGATCGAGCGGTCGCAGGCGTCGCGGACCCACAGGCGGAAGTCCAGGGCCACCTGGTCGTTGCGGCTGCGGGCGGTGTGCAGCCGGCCCGACGGCTCGCCGATCAGCTCGGACAGCCGGGCCTCCACATTCATGTGGATGTCCTCGAACTGGTCGCGGAAGGGGAAGGTTCCGTTCAGAATCTCAGCCTCGACGGCGTCCAGCCCCTTCAGAATGGCCTCGGCGTCCGCCGACTGGATCACGCCCTGTTTGGCCAGCATCCGACAATGGGCGCGCGATCCGGCCAGATCCTGACGCCACAGACGCCGGTCCACCCCGATGGAGACGTTGATCGCCTGCATGATCTCGGCGGGGCGCGACGAAAAGCGGCCGCCCCACATGTCTTGACCTGCGGGCTTCGCCGGGGCCTTAGAAGCATCGACTTGGGCGGTATCGGAGGCGGCGTCGGTCATGAGTGGCTCGAGAAAGGCGATCTGGGCGGTCGTCGGCGCTCTGGTGCTGATCAGCACGCTCGCCGGCGCCGGCGGCTTGGCGATGTCGCTATACGCCAATCATAGGCAGAAGGCGCAACCCCAGACGACGCCCGTCGCAAAAAGCGATCTGGCCCGGTTCGCCGTCGGGCCGCTGGCGGCGCTCGAAACCCCGTCCGAACTGAAGCGCGCGCCCGAATATATGTTCCGCGACCGCAACGGCACGGCCGTGCGGTTCTCGACCTTCGAGGGCAAGGTGGTGGTGGTCAATCTGTGGGCCATGTGGTGCGCCCCCTGCCGCACCGAAATGCCGACCCTGGCGGCCCTGGCCCGGTCTTATCAGACCAATGAGGATCTGATCGTCCTGCCGATCAATGTCGACGCCACCGCCGACGCCCTGGCCGACGCCAGGAGCTTCATCGACGTGCACGAGCCTCTGCCGCTGTACAGCGACATCCGCTTCCAACTGCCGTTCGAGTTTCCGGGCAAGGGCAAGATGCCCCAGACCGTCTTCCTGGATCGCGAAGGCCGCATCCGCGCGATCTTTGCGGGCGAGGCCGACTGGAACAGTCCCGAGGCCCACGCCCTGATCGACGCCCTGCTGGCGGAAGGCGCGCCCGCCGCCTGATCCGGGGGGAGCCTCAGTTTTCGTCGGGCACGCGCCGGTCGGTCGCGGGGTCCACGGCGCCCGGCCGACCTTCGGCGGCGGCCTCGGCCTGGTTTTCCTCCAGCTTGTCGGCGACCTTGCCGGCCCCGCTCTCGATCGCCTGAGCCGCCTTCATGGCGCCGGACTCGATCACTTCGCCGGCCTGGGACGCCGCCTCGGCGGTGTTGTCGGCGGCCGCCTCGGCATGGGCCTCGGTCTTTTCCTGCTCCGCCTGGGTGCAGGCGGCGGCGGTGAGGGCCAGGGCGGCGGCGACGGTCAGCAGCATCGACTTGCGGATGGTCATGCGAATTCTCCGGTCAAGGTTGTCCGCCGGTGAACGCCGCAGGGGCGTACCGGTTGCGCCTGTGGCCGAACCGTCGATGTCGGAGAACAAGGGGAAGGTGGTGACTGGAGGCGGGATCGAACCGCCGACCTGTGGGTTATGAATCCACCGCTCTAACCATCTGAGCTACCCAGTCGTATCCCGCATCCGGGCCTTCGCGAGGCCTGGGCCAGCGCGAAAGAGGCGTGCGTATATCGCCGTCGCGCGCGCGGTTCAAGTCGTGTCGATGCAGATCGTGCGGCGATAGGGCGCAAGACGGGGCAGGAGCGGACAGATAACGCTGGGGTTTCTTCGTTACCGACGCCCCCAACCCGCCCGGAGCCGCCCATGCGCCCCATCGCCCTCGCCGCCTCGACCGCCCTGCTCGTCCTCGCCGCCGCCTGCGGCGCGAACGGAGAGACCGCCTCCGCATCCGGCCAGTCGGGCGCCCCGCTGGAGACCCGGCCCGCCAACAATCCCGACCAGCAGCCCGTCTTCCCCGGCCAGACCCGGGCGCCGGGGGTGAAGACCGAACAGGCGATGCGCCACAGCGTGGTCGCCTCGGGCCTGTCGCATCCCTGGGGCCTGGCCCTGATGCCCGACGGGCGCTGGCTGGTGACGGAAAAGCCCGGCCGGTTGCGGATAATCACGGCCCAGGGCCAGGTCGGCGAACCGGTCCAGGGCCTGCCCCGCGTCGATGCGCGCGGCCAGGGCGGCCTGCTGGACGTCGTCGTCAGCCCCGGCTTCGCCCAGGACCGTCTGATCTACTGGAGCTATGCGGAGCCTCGGGACGGCGGCAACGCCACCTCGGTCGCACGGGGGCGGCTGTCCGACGACGGCGCGCGGGTGGACAATGTCCAGGTCGTCTTCCGCGCCCTGCCCGCCTATGACGGCGACAAACATTTCGGCTCGTCCCTGGCCTTTGCGCCGGACGGCAAGCTGTTCATCACCCTGGGTGAACGCTCCGACCGGCCGATGCGGCCCCAGGCCCAGGATCTGGGCTCGCACATGGGCAAGACCATCCGCATCAACGCCGACGGCACGGTTCCCCAGGACAATCCCTTCGTCGGCCGCGCCGGCGCCCTGCCCGAGATCTGGAGCCTGGGCCACCGCAACGTCCAGGGGATCGCCGTCCAGCCCGGCACGGGCGCGATCTGGACCATCGAGCACGGGACGCGCGGCGGCGACGAGGTCAATCTGGACAGGGCGGGCCTGAACTACGGCTGGCCCGACGCGGCTTACGGCGTCGAATATGCGGGCGGCGCGATCAACAGCGGCGCGACCCAGAAGGCCGGCACGGAACAGCCCGTCTATTATTGGGATCCGGTCATCGCGCCGGGTGGGGCGGTCTTCTACCAGGGCGCCATGTTCCCGGCCTGGGACGGCGATCTGCTGGTCACCGCGCTGAAGGAGAAGCATATCGCCCGGCTGGTGATCGAAAATGATCGCGTCGTCGGGGAAGAGCGGCTGCTGACCGACCTGGGCGAGCGTGTGCGCGACGTGGCGATCGGCCCAGACGGCGCCGTCTGGGCGATCACCGACGAGAGCGACGGAAAATTGGTCCGACTGGCTGCGGCCGAGTAGTCTTTAGCGAAGCGCGGGCCCCGCCCCTGCGGGCCTCGCCCATAGGAGAATACCATGCGCCACGCCACATCCTGCATATGGGCGGCGACCCTGGTCGCCCTGCCTTTGATCGCCGCCTGCGCCTCGACCGGCGTCGAAAACCGCTACCAGACCGAGTTGGACGCCCTGGAGGCGCGCTGTACGGCGCGGCAGGGGATATTGGTCACCACGGGTCTGCAGACCGGCCGTCCAGAGACCGACTACGCCTGCCAGATCAGCGGCGTCGCCAGCCGAATCCCCGGCGACTGACGGCTGGGGCGCCGCGCCTCGACCGCCTCACGCGCCTTGTTACTTGACGTTGACGTAAACGTAGGGTTCTTGGCGACCAAGCTTTGATCCGACCCGGCCGTAAGCCGCGCCGCCCTTTCCGGGCGACGTCGCTCCGGCCCAAAGATGGAGACTCCCTGTCATGGCTGACGCCTATATCTACGACGCCGTCCGCACACCCCGCGGCAAGGGCAAGAAGGACGGCTCGTTGCACGAGATCACCGGCCTCAGCCTGGCGACCCAGGTCCTGGAGGCCCTGCGCGACCGCAACGACCTGGACACCTCCAAGGTCGATGACGTCATCCTGGGCTGCGTCACGCCCGTGGGCGAACTGGGCGCCGACATCGCCCGCACCGCCGTTCTGTCCGCCGGCTGGTCGCAATATACGGCCGGGGTTCAGGTGAACCGCTTCTGCGCCTCGGGCCTGGAAGCCGTGAACATGGCCGCCGCCAAGGTGAAGTCCGGCGAGTCCGACTTCGCCGTCGGCGGCGGGGTCGAGGTCATGAGCCGCGTGCCCATGGGTTCGGACATGGGCGCCTGGCCGACCGATCCTTCGTCGGCCTTCCCGACCTATTTCGTGCCCCAGGGCGTGTCGGCCGACATGATCGCGACCAAGTACGGCTTCAGCCGCGACGACGTGGACGCCTATTCGGTCGAAAGCCACAAGCGCGCCGCCCGCTCCTGGGCCGAGGGCCGGTTCAACAAGTCGGTCATCGCCGTGAAGGATCAGCTGGGCCTGACCATTCTGGACCGCGACGAGACCATTCGTCCGAACACGGACATGCAGACCCTGGGCGGACTGAACCCCTCCTTCACCATGATGGGCGAAATGGCCTTCGACAGCGTGATCAACCAGCGCTATCCCGAGGTCGAGCGGGTCAACCACGTCCACACCCCCGGCAACTCCTCCGGCATCGTCGACGGTTCGGCGGGCGTGCTGATCGGTTCGCTTGAGGCCGGCCGGGCCCTGGGGCTGAAGCCGCGCGCCAAGATCCTGGGCGGCGCCTCGATCGGCTCGGAACCGTCGATCATGCTGACCGGACCCGAATATGTGTCCAAGAAGCTGCTCGGCAAGCTTGGCATGACGACCGACGACATCGACCTGTGGGAGTTGAACGAGGCCTTCGCCGCCGTGGTGCTGCGCTACATGCAGGCCATGAACATCCCGCACGACAAGATGAACGTCTGCGGCGGCGCCATCGCCATGGGCCACCCCCTGGGGGCCACCGGCGCCATCATCACGGGCACGGTGCTGGACGAGCTGGAGCGCTCGAACAAGTCGACGGCCCTGATCACCCTGTGCATCGGCGGGGGCATGGGCACCGCCACCGTCATCGAACGCGTCTGATCCATTGCTCCCCCATCGGGGGAGCTGTCAGCGAAGCTGACTGAGGGGGGCGAACCCATCGCCGGCGTCGGCGGCCGCCCCCTCCACCGCTTCGCGGTCCCCCTCCCCCGCTGGGGGAGGATCTGAGGAAGAGAGATTATGGAAAACTTCAAGATCGACATCGACGCCGACGGCATCGCCGTCATCGCCTTCGACGTGCCGGGCCGTTCGATGAACACCCTGACCAGCGCGGTGATGAAGGAGATCCCGGAACTGGTCGAACGGATCAAGACCGACGAAACCATCAAGGGCGCCGTCATCACCTCGGGCAAGGCCTCGGGCTTCTGCGCCGGCGCGGACCTGGGCGACATGGCGGGCGGCGTGCTTTCCGGCGGCGGCGACCTGCAGAAGGCCTTCGACGCCGGCTGGGCGCTGAACGGCGCCTTCCGCGCGCTGGAGACCTGCGGCAAGCCGGTGGCGGCGGCGATCAACGGCCTGGCCTTGGGCGGCGGGCTGGAGTTCACCCTGGCCTGCCACTATCGCGTGGTCGAGAACGACAACAAGATCCAGCTGGGCCTGCCCGAGATCAAGGTCGGCCTCTTCCCCGGCGGCGGCGGCACCCAGCGCCTGACCCGCCTGGTCGGGGTCCAGAACGCCATGATGGCCATGAGCGAGGGCAAGTCCTTCCGCCCCAATGACGCCAAGGGCGCCGGCATCGTCCATGAGGTGGTCGAGAAGGGCCAGTCGGTCGAGGCCGCCAAGGCCTGGATCAAGAACGGCGGCAAGGCCGTCCAGCCTTGGGACGACAAGTCCTTCAAACTGCCCGGCGGCGGCCCCTATCACCCGGCCGGCATCCAGAACTTCATGGTCGGCAACGCCATGCTGCGCAAACAGTCCTATGGCAACTATCCGGCCGTGGTGAACCTGATGAAGGCCGTCTACGAGGGAACCCAGGTTCCGATGGACGCGGCCCTGCGGATCGAGACCCGCTATTTCATCAAGACCCTGATGACGCCCCAGGCCCAGGCGATGATTCGATCGCTGTTCCTGTCCAAACAGGAGCTGGACAAGGGCGCCGTGCGTCCCGCGGGCGTGCCCAAGTCGGACCCGAAGAAGGTCTCGGTCCTGGGCGCCGGCATGATGGGCGCGGGCATCGCCTATGTGCAGGTCATGGCCGGCATCGAGACCGTGCTGATCGACCAGACCCAGGAAGCCGCCGACAAGGGCAAGGCTCATGTCGAGGAGCTGTTGAAGAAGCGTCTGTCGCGCGGTCAGATGACCCAGGAGAAGTATGACGCCACCCTGGCCCTGGTCACGGCGACGACCGACTATGACCACATCAAGGGTTCGGACCTGGTGATCGAGGCGGTGTTCGAAAACCGCGAGATCAAGGCCGATGTGACCAAGCGCGCCGAGGCCCAGCTGGTCGAAGGCGCCGTCTTCGGCTCCAACACCTCGACCCTGCCGATCACCGGCCTGGCCGAGGCCAGCGTGCGGCCCGAGGACTTCATCGGCATCCACTTCTTCTCGCCGGTCGATAAGATGATGCTGGTCGAGATCATCCTGGGTGAAAAGACGGGTCAGGCCGCCATCGCCAAGGCGCTGGACTATGTGCTGAAGATCAAGAAGACGCCGATCGTCGTCAATGACTCACGCGGCTTCTACACCTCGCGCTGCTTCTCCACCTTCCTGATGGAAGGCATGGCCATGCTGGAGGAGGGTTACGGCCCGGCCCTGATCGACAATGTCGGCCGGATGACCGGCATGCCGCGCGGCCCGCTGGAGATGCACGACGACGTCGCCCTGGACCTGTCCTACAAGATCGCCAAACAGACGGCGCTGGACCTGGGCGACAAATACGTCCCGACCGAAGGCGCCGACATTGTCGCCAAGATGGTCGAGGGCGGACGCTACGGCCGCAAGAACGGCAAGGGCTTCTATGACTATGACACCAAACCCAAGACGATCTGGAAGGGGCTGAGCGAACTGGCGCCGACCACCAAGGGCATCGATGCGCCCGAGGAGCCCGGCGCCTTCGCCCAGATCGACGAGCTGAAGACCCGCCTGCTGTATCGCCAAGCCGTCGAGGTCGCCCGCTGCTGGGCCGAGGGCGTCATCGACGACCCGCGCGAGGCCGACCTGGGCGCCATCCTGGGCTGGGGCTTCGCGCCCTGGACCGGCGGCCCGATCAGCATGATCGACGGCATCGGCCTGGCCAAGTTCGTCGAAACGGCGGATCGCCTGGCCGCGACCTATGGCGACCGGTTCAAGGTTCCGGAGCTGCTGCGCGACATGGCCGCCAAGAACGAGACCTTCTACGGCCGGTTCGCCCCGGAGAAGGCCGCCGCCTGATCGGTTGCGGAAAGTGTGAGTACGGAACGGGCGGCCTTCGGGTCGCCCGTTTTGGTTTGGGGCCTCGCTTGAAGTCTTATAGACCCGTGGTACACGAGAGCCACACCATCGGAGCGAGCAGTGATAGAAATCTCTTTGTCTTTCACAGGCGGCCTATCGGACGACCACGAAATCGACTTGTATGACGGCGCTCAAGCGCTCGTCGGCTTTCAACGTTCGCTTGCGATCACGACACATCTGATTTTAAACGGCGAAGTTATTACGCAGGCGCCGAAACTCAAAGGCGCCACAATATTAAGTCGACCCCCAGAAGATGGTAGTTGGAAGACGACGGCAGTTATCGCAACAACAATATTTACGTTAGGAACCGCTCCAAAAGACACGCCGATCGGCCATCTAATTAGCTCGGCCTATGACTACGTTGTTTCTGAATCTCTAGGTTTTCACGTTGATTATGACAAAAGCCTGGGACAGCAGATTGAGGAGCATCGGCGCGCGAACCCTGACTCTTTGGTTCCCGCGCTGCGAGAGACCCAGTTCGATAGCGTCATTGAGAAGTGTGAAACGGCCCTCAGAGACCTTCACCGACCCATTGTATTTTCCGAAACGGCACATCAAGGACGAATTATTGAGCGGCGTGGATCTACCGAAAAGCCTATTGGCCCCCCGCTTGATTGGAACACATGGGGCTATATCGCGCACACCCATCAAACAGATACGCCCCAAATATTTGAGGGTTGGGTCAGTAGCTACAATATGAATACATTTAAAGGACGAATATACATAAATAAGGAGGGGAGACCGATCCCATTTCAGCTATCAGAGGAAGTACGAGGCGTTGTATCCGTCGGCCTTATAACATCAAGCCTAACAATGAACGCAAGGCAGCGGCTAATTGATACAGGAAAACGGTATTTTTCGGCGTTTCGGAACGAGACTTCAAATGGACGTCTTAAGAGCCTTCTTATACTTAGGATATCTGACAGTATAGATACGCTATAAATCAAAAAAGACCCGCCCGACGCGAGGTCGGACGGGTCGCTCCGCCGCCCCTCGCGGGGTCGGTGGCGGGTCGCTTGGGGCGACGGAGTGTCCTTAAGGTCCGGAGAGGCTCAGCCTTCCAGATCCTGGCCTTCGTCCGGCTCGGGCGTGCCCAGCAGTTCGTCGGCGATCTTGTTGGTCGAGGCGCGCACCGCCTTTTCGATCGAGGCGGCGATGTCGGGGTTCTGTTTAAGGAATTCGCGCACATTCTCGCGGCCCTGACCGATCCGGGTCGAGTCATAGCTGAACCAGCTGCCCGACTTCTCGATCACCCCGGCCTTGACGCCCAGGTCGATCACCTCGCCCAGTTTGGAGATGCCCTCGCCGTACATGATGTCGAAGATGACCTCGCGGAACGGCGGGGCGACCTTGTTCTTGACCACCTTGACCCGGGTGGTGTTGCCGACCACCTCGTCGCGGTTCTTGATCGCACCGGTGCGGCGGATGTCCAGGCGCACCGAGGCGTAGAATTTCAGCGCATTGCCGCCCGTCGTCGTCTCGGGGCTGCCGTACATGACCCCGATCTTGTGGCGGATCTGGTTGATGAACAGGACGATGCATTTGGACTTGGAGATGGAGGCCGTCAGCTTGCGCAGCGCCTGGCTCATCAGACGGGCCTGAAGGCCGGGCAGGCTGTCGCCCATCTCGCCCTCGATTTCGGCGCGGGGCGTCAGGGCCGCGACCGAGTCGACCACCACGATGTCCACCGCGCCGGAGCGCACCAGGGTGTCCACGATCTCCAGCGCCTGTTCCCCGGCGTCGGGCTGGGACACCAAGAGATCGTCCAGGTTCACGCCCAGCTTCTGGGCGTAGACTGGATCCAGGGCGTGTTCGGCGTCGACGAAGGCGGCGACGCCGCCCTTCTTCTGCACCTCGGCCACCGTATGCAGGGCCAGGGTGGTCTTGCCGGAGGATTCCGGGCCGAACACCTCGATCACCCGCCCGACCGGCAGGCCGCCGATGCCGAGCGCCATATCCAAGCCCAGCGAGCCGGTCGAGACGCTTTCGATCTCGGCCACCACGCCGGCCTTGCCCAGTTTCATCACCGAGCCCTTGCCGAAGGCGCGATCGATCTGGGCGATCGCCGCCTCGAGAGCCCGTTGTTTTTCGCCGTCTTCCTTACCCACCAGTTTCAAAGCCGCCTGTGCCATTGCCTTCGTCTCCCTTGCCATGATTCCCGTCAGAAGCTTGGGAGAGACCCGCCATGGACCCGCCCCCGTTTGGTGAGGCCGACTATGTGCACGGTTTGTTCCGGTTCACAAGATGTTCTCATCAGAGACCGACGAATCTCTTCGAGTCTACGTCCGTTTCTGACGCATCACTCGGCGACGACGTCCACAGCCGAAGCCGGTTCGGCATGGCGCGCAGCGAGGGACAGGCCGCAGCCCAGGATCAGCACGGCCGTCGACAGGCCCGCGAGGGTGTGACTCCAAGGGCTGTGCGTTCCCGACGGCTCCCCCCGCATCGGCGCCAGGGGCCGGACCAGGACGAGGATCAGCAGGGCGATCAGGGCCAGGGCCCAGGCCTGGCTCATGCCCACGCCCAGGAAGATGAAATGGCCCAGGCCGAACAGCCAGCCGCCGACCAGGACCGTGACCACGGCCGCCGTCGCCAGGGCCGCCCACCGCTCCAGCCGGGCGCCGATCAGGGCGGCCAGAGCCGCCGCGAAGGCCGCCGCCAGGCCGGTCCAGACGAACAGCAGGGCCGCCTCGGGGGCGATCGCCTGAACCAGGCCGCCCAGAACCAGCACCAGGACGATCGCGCCCAGCCAGCCGCCCCAGACCGTCTCGTCCTCGCCGTCCGGCCAGAGGCTTAGGGCGACGCCGACCACGGCGGCGCCGAGCACCAGATAATCGACCCCGCCCAGGACCGTCGCCAGAACGGCCGCCGCCGCGACCACCCAGGCCAGCAACCGCCGCCCGATCAGGGCCCGCCCGGCCGTCAAGGCCAGCAGGACCGCCAGCACGGCCAGACCAGCCCCCGCCTCCATCCAAGGCAGGCGACGCAGCATCATGTAATAGGTCTCGGCGGAGTCGATTCGCTCGCCGATCGGCCCCGCCAGGACCCGCGCCGCCTGGGCCGCCACCATGCCGACGCTCAGCAGCCACAGGCCGCCGGTGAAGCCCTTCACCCCCTGTCTCCAGGTCAGGCCGGTCGCATGACGCGCGCCCCAGGCGGCGAAGGCCGTGAGCCCAAGGGCCAGAGCCAGCAGGCCCCAGCCCGTCTCAGGCCCATGGCGCAGAAGCCCCAGGCCGAAGACGTCGGAATAGACCGAGTTCCGCGTCGTCTGGGGCAGGGTCGGCGCGCGCAACAGGGCGTCGGCCGTCTCCAGCGCCTGGGCGCCGATATGCTGGACGCTGCCCTGGTCGAGAGCGTCCGGCGTCGAACCGGGCGAGTGGTACTGAGCCGGGCGGCCGAGGAAGGCCAGATTGATCCCCGCCAGTCCCCGGTCGGCGGCGATGGTGAAGTCGGTGCCGTTGGGCATCAGCCGATAGACGAAGACGGCGAGCGCATTGCTGGACGGCCCGCCCTCGGCCCGCCGCGCCGCCCGGGCGTACAGATCGACCGTCTGGGCGTTTCCGGGGCCGGTCTCGAACATCAGGGCCCGACCGCCGCCGCCCCGCGCCTCCAGGTTCACCACCGCCCCGACCCGGTCGCGCAGCGGATGTTCGCTGAAGAAGGCGCGCGCCCCGTCCAGGTTCAGCTCCTCGGCGTCGGTCAGGAGGACGATCAGTCCGCGATCGGCCGGTCCCCGCGCCTTGATCGCCCGCACGGCTTCCAGAACGGCGGCCACCCCGCTGGCGTCGTCGGCCGCCCCCGGCGACCCCGGCACGCTGTCGTAATGGGCCATCAGCACCACCAGAGGCAGGCGCGGGTTCCGGCCGGGCAGGACGCCGACCAGATTGACGGCAGAGACCCCTTCGGTGGAAAGGCCGTTCCGCTCCATCCGCCGCACGGCCGCCGGAGACAGGGCGCCGGCCTGAAACCTTGGCGACAGGCCCAGTTCCGCCATCCGGCCATAGAGATAGGCCTGGACCAGGGCGTGGTCGGTCGAGCCGACCGGCCGGGGCGCCCGCGCCATCAGCCGCACGTCCTGCATCGCCCTTTCGGCGGAAAAAGCGGCGGCCGGCGCGCTCGCCGGCTGGGGTCGAGGGGTCTGGGTGGTGAGCACGGCCAGACCCAGGGCCGCCGTCAGAGCCGCCAAAAACAAGACCAGCCGCATGCGATCCATCCCCCGAAGTCTCTAGCGGCACTAAGGACCGAGGCCGTGGCGTTTCGCAAGAGCGAGACGTCAGCGCCCCGTCAGCGTCCTGTCCGGTTCCGCTCGACCCGGTTGCCGACCGCCCCATCGCCGTCGTCGGCGCTGGAACCGAAGGGATAGCCCGCGTCGTCGGCGCAATAGCGCCGGTTTCCCTGGCGCGCGCCGACCACCACCGTGCGAGGTCGCAGCCAGCCGGCGCCCGAGAAGATATTGTCCGTGATCTGATTATAGGACGGCGTCTGGTGTCGGATCACCCCGTCCTCGCCGCAGTTGCGGTACAGAAAGATCCCGCCCCGACCGCCCAGGGCGAACCGGTTGCCGATGATGCGATTGGCGCCTGACCCGTCCACGGCGATCATTTCGCGCCCGGTGCGCAGGACGAAGTCGTTGTCCTGGATCAGGGCGCCCGCGCTTTCGGCGTCCAGATAGACGGCGGTGGAGACCGAACGGCCGGTGAAGCGCGATTCCCGGACGGTCGTCCGCGTCACCCCTGGTCCGACATAGAGGGGAATGGTCCCTGTCGCCTGAAACCGCACCTGCTCCAGCACGGTCTCGGACGGAGCCGCCGCCTGGGCTGCGGTCGTGTGGTCCGGGCGGCGGGACGAGGCCAGAAGATCCCGCATCGACCCGCCCGCCCCCATGCCCCAGATGCGGATGTTGCCGACGACGGTGCAGTGGCGCACCACCGCGCCGATCGGCCGGCTCCACCCCTGCGGTGTCTGGCGCGACCAGACGGCGACGGTGGGGGATTGGGCGGTCGCCTGACCCGGCTGGCGGATCGTCCCGCCGCCGCAGTCCAGACCGGCGCCTGAGGCTTCCGCCCCCTCGATCAGGACCGGACGGGACACGTTCGCCCCCGCCAGGACGGCGCGACACAGCAGCCGATAGGGGCGGTCGGAGGGGGTAGTCAGGTCGCGCACCTCCTGCGGCGTGCACGGTCTGGCGGCGGGGCGGGCGGCGGGACGGTCGTCGATCGGCGCCAGCAAGGACAGCAGCAGGAGGCCGACCATTTCAGTCAGCGGCCGTCGCCGCCAGGGCGGCCCGTTCGGCGGCGCATCCCGGATTGGTCAGGCCAGCGGCGCGGCGCGCCTCCAGCTCTCGCCGCGCCGCCTCCGCCTCGGCCTGGAAGGCCGGCGCGGCGATGATCTGTAAGGCGACGGCCCGCCCGAGGGCCGCGCCCGCCGCGACGTCGCTGGGAGAGTTCATCGCGCAAACCATTCGGCTGACGCCGATCTGACGTCCGATGCGGCGCACCGCGCTCGCATGATCCGGCTCCAGCGCGGCCAAGACCTCGGCATAGGCCGCGCCTGCCGCCGCGCCCAGGGACGGATAGGCGGCGCTGTCGCGCATCGCCGGCGTCAGCCGTTCGCAGGCCGGGCGGTCAGGATCGTTCGACACAGGCCGGGCGCGACGCGCGCGGGCCGCGACCTGTTCGGACACGGTCCGCACATCGTGAAACGCCTTGGCCGCCATCCGATCCAGCGTCTGTGTTTCTGCATCGCCTCCCAGCCGCAGCCCCAGGGCGCAGTCGAAATGTTGCAGGGCCAGGGGCGGACGAACCTCGGCGTGGGCGGTGGCCAGCAGCCACCGATCCGACTGTTCCAAGGCCCGGAACCGGTCCGACTGGTCGCGGTCTTGGCGGTCGGCGGCCGAGCCCGCATCGGGAGCGGACGGCGCGGCCTCAGCCAATCGCGCCAAGGCCTCGGGCGACAGATAGCCGCTGTCGGCCAGGACGAAGACCGGCGCGGGGGACGGCCGCCCCCCGCCCGCACAGGCCGACAGGACAAAGGCTGTCGTCAGAACCGCCGCGAAGGAAGCGGCGAACGGCTTCACCGCCCTTCGCTCCAGCTCAGCTGCACGGAGGTCTCTCCGCCTTCGCCGGGGGCGGCGACGACGTGGATATTGGTCGCACCCGCCGGGCCGCCGGCGGCGCCATAGGCGCGGGCGTCGCCCTGGTTCATCCCCATGACCGACGAAAGCCCGGCCTGTTCGGCCCGTTCACGATAAAAGGCCACCACCTCGTCGGGACTGGCGGAGGTGCGGAAGGTGACCAGGCCGCCGTCTCCGTCGGGTCCGGTCGCCGTCGTCCCCGGCTGATCCAAGACCGCGCCGGGATAAAGGGCGGCGTAGTCGGGCGCCCCCGGGGCGGCGGGCTCAACGCCGCCGCTTGAGGCGGGGGCGGCGGTTTCGGCGTCGGGCGCGACCGCAGTATCGACCGCCGCGGCCGGCGGCGCTTCAGTCGCTGCGGGGGCGGCGCGGCCTTGGGCCGTCTGGGCCTCCTCTCGGCCGCAAGCGGCGAGCGTCAATATCAGAAAGGCGGCCGAGGCCGCCGAAAGGCGTATCATCGGGGAATCGTCCCTTGGACCCGTGGTCGAGGCGGCACCGTGGCCTAAGGATGCGGCGCCAGCAAGGCGTTCAGTCGCCGCCGCGCCCGCCCTCGACCGGATCGCCCGCCTCGCCGGTGAAACGGCGGCCGGACTCTGCGACGGCGTTCGGCTCGGCGTTCGACGGCGATTGGGGGTCCGCCTCCGCACGCCCTTCGGCCGCCAGGGCCTCATTGATGACCGCAGAGTCGGGATCCTCGTCCGAACCGCTCGCCGAGCCGCCGCGCAGCGAACCCGCCCGCGTGTCCGACCCCGAATCCGATCCGTCCAGCGCCTCGATCAGAGCGTCGCCCATCTGACCCAGATCGGGCTTTTCGCCGACGTCCTGGGCCTCGCGCGCCTCGCGGCCCTCGATCTGGGGCTCCACAGCCTTGTCTTCGGTCACGGCGCCGTCTCCTGTTCTTTTCAGAGTCCCCGCTCAAAGCCCTTTGACGCAGTTCGGGTTCCCGGCGGGTCCGCAGACGCCCCGGCCCCGCAAACGCTCCGCCCCTTGAACCGCGACCGAGGCTGCCGATCTAAGCTCCATGATCCCCTTTTCCGTTCTCGATCTCTCTCCCATCGTCGAAGGGGGCGACGCCCGTCGCGCCTTCGACGAGACCCTGGCCCTGGCCCAGGCGGCCGATCGGCTGGGCTATCAGCGGTTCTGGCTGGCCGAGCATCACAACATGCCGGGCATCGCCGCGACCGCGACCGCGATCGTCATCGGTCACGTCGCGGCGGGCACCGAGCGGATCCGGGTCGGTTCGGGCGGGGTCATGTTGCCCAATCACGCGCCCCTGGTGGTCGCCGAACAGTTCGGCACTCTGGAGACCCTCTATCCCGGCCGTATCGACCTGGGCCTGGGTCGGGCGCCCGGAACCGACGGGGCCACGGCGCGCGCCCTGCGCCGCTATTTCGAGGGGGCGGACCATTTTCCGCGCGACGTGGTCGAACTGATCCAGTGGTTCGAGCCGGCCGCCGAGAACCAGCCGGTCCGGGCCGTGCCGGGCGCGGGGCTGCGCGTGCCGATCTGGCTCCTGGGCTCCAGCCTGTTCAGCGCTCAGCTGGCGGGGCAGCTGGGCCTGCCCTACGCCTTCGCCAGCCATTTTGCGCCGGAACTTCTTCTGGAGGCCCTGGCCCTCTATCGCCGCAACTTCACTCCGTCCGACCGGCTGGCGGCCCCTCACGCCATGGCCGTGCTGAACGTCTTCGCCGCCGAGACGGACGACGAGGGGGTCCGCCTGGCCACCTCGATGCAGCAGAGTTTCGCCCGGCTTTCGACCGGCAAGCCCGGACGCCTGCCGCCGCCGGTCGATGACATCGCCGCCGTTCTGACCCCCCAGCAGATCGAGAGCGCGCGCAGCCGCCTGACCTATTCCGCCGTCGGCGGGCCAGAGACCGTCAAAAAGCAGCTGTCGGACTTCATCGCCCTGACCCAGGTGGACGAGCTGATGATCACCGGCATGATGTTCGACAAGGCCGCGCGCATCCGCAGCCTGGAGATCGTAGCCGAGGCGCGTGAACGCCTGGCGGCCTGATCTTCGGACCGCAGGACGTCAGGCGCGCAGCTTGCCGCCCTGTTTCTCGACCGCCGCCACCACCTTGGCGCTCAGGGCCTCGATCTCGGCCTCGGCCAGGGTCGCCTCGCGCGGCTGGATCACGACTTCCAGGGCGACGGACTTGAAGCCCTCGTCCACCCCCTTGCCGCGATAGACGTCGAACACCCGGACGTCGGCGATCAGCGCCTTGTCGGCGCCGGCTGCGGCCCGGACCAGATCGCCGACCGGCTTGGCCTCTTCGACCACGAAGGCGAAATCGCGGGTCAGGGGCATGAAGGCCGACAGGTCGGCGGTTCCCCGCGCCTTGCCCGACCCGTTCTTGCCTTTCTGGCCGCGCGGCTCGGGCACGGCATCCAGCACGATTTCGAAGGCCAGCATGGGCGCATCGGCGTCCAGCGCCTTCAGCACGCGCGGATGCAGCTCGCCGAACTCGACCATCACATTCTTGGGCCCCAGCTGCAGGCGGGCCGAACGGCCGGGATGCCACCAGTCGCGGTTCTGGCCCTGGACCAGTTGCAGCGAGGCGACCGGGGCGCCGATCTCTTCCAGCACGGCGGTCAGATCGGCCTTCAGGGCGAACAGGGCGTCCTCTCCAACCCCGGCCCAGTGGCGGGCGGCGTGCGGGGCGACCAGGCCTGCGACGACGGTGCGCTGATCCGCCGGCCCGTCGCCCAGATAGATGGGGCCGATCTCGAACAGGGCGGCGTCGGCGAAGCCGCGCGCGGCGTTCCTCGCCGCCGCCTGGATCAGGTTCGGCAGGGCGGAAGGCCGCATGCAGTCCAGATCGGCCGCAATCGGGTTCTCCAGCACCAGCCGTTCGTCCCCGCCGCCGAACAGGGCGGCGGTCGATTGTTTGGTGAAGGACCAGGTGACGGCCTCGGCATAGCCAAGAGCGGCAAGCGCCCGGCGCGCCGTGCGGACGCGGGCCTGGCGGGGGCTCAGCACCCCGCCGGCGGGGCGGGCGACCTCGGGCAGGGGCGTGTCGGGCAGGCGGTCGAAGCCCTCGATCCGCGCCACCTCTTCCACCAGATCCGCCCGGCCCTCGACGTCGCGCCGCCACGAGGGGGGGGTGACGATCCAGGGTTCGGCCTGACCGGCCGGGGCGGCCTGAACCAGGAAGCCGAGCTGGCCCAGGATGGTCCCGATCCGATCCGTCGGCAGATCCATGCCGCTGAGCCGCTTCACATAGGCGGGGTCGAAGGCGAAGGGCGCCGGCCCAGCCGGGGGTTCGCCGACGAAGACGATCTCGGACGGTTCGCCGCCGCACAGGTCCAGGATCAGGCGGGTGGCCAGCTCCAAGCCGGGCGTGACCGAGACCGGATCGACGCCGCGCGCGAACCGATACTGGGCGTCGGAATGGATGCCGAGCGCACGGCCCGTCTGGGCGATGACCAGGGGGTCGAACCAGGCGCTTTCCAGGAAGACGTCGGTGGTGTCGTCGTCGCAGCCGGTGCTTTCGCCGCCCATGACCCCGCCCAGGCCGATGGGGCGCTCGCCCCCGGCGTCGGCGATGACGCAGTCGGCGGCGGAGACCGCATAGGTCTTGCCGTCCAGGGCGATCAGATGCTCGGGCTCGCCGCCCTCGATATGGGCTGTCCCGGCCGAAACCTGTCCGCCCCGCACCACGATCTCGGTCCCAGACAGCTTGGCCAGGTCATAGACGTGCAGCGGGCGGGCGCGGTCGTAGGCGATCAGATTGGTCACATCGACCAGGCGGTTGATCGGGCGCAGGCCGATGGCGGTCAGGCGTTTCTGCAGCCAAGCCGGCGACGGGCCGTTCTTGACGCCCCGGATCACCCGACCGGCGAAGACCGGGCACATCTCGGGCGCGTCCAGCCGCACGCTGATCGGCGACGGGAAGCCCCCGCGCACCACGGCGATGTCGAAATGCTTCAGCTTGCCGACGCCGGCGGCGGCCAGATCGCGCGCGATCCCCGCCACGCCCAGCCAGTCGGGCCGGTTCGGCGTGACCTCGAAGTCGATGACGGGTTCGGCGCCGAACAGGCCGGCGACCGGGATTCCCACCGGGATCTCCGGCGGCAGTTCCTGAATACCGTCGCTTTCGTCGGCCAGCTCAAGCTCGGAGGCCGAGCACAGCATGCCGTTGGACACCACGCCGCGCACCGGCTTCTCGACCAGGGTGACGCCAAGACCCGGCACATAGGCGCCGATGGGGGCGTAGATGGTGGTCAGGCCCGCCCGCGCGTTCGGGGCGCCGCAGACGATCTCCTTGATCCCGTCCACCGTCTCGACCTGACAGACCTGCAGCCGGTCGGCGTTGGGGTGGCGTTCGGCCGAAATGATCCGGGCCACGGTGAAGGGCGCGAGCTTGGCGGCCGGGTCGAGCACCTCCTCGACCTCCAGCCCGGCCATGGTCATGGCCTCGGCGATCTGATGGACGTCGGCCTCGGTTTCGAGGTGATCCTTGAGCCAGGAAAGGGTGAACTTCATGCCGGAACCCCGCCCAGAACCTGCTGAATATTGGTCAGAAACTCCGGCGTCCCGGTGAAGCCGACGCGCAGGAAGCGGCAGTTGACGAAGCTGCAGTCCTGGAAGGCGACCGTGCCGGTGACCTTTTCAGGGCCGACCGGCTGAAGCAGCAGATTACGCGGGTCGCCCATGGCGTCACCCATGTTGCAGCCGTCGAAGCTGCACCCGCCGACGGCCAGCAGCACAGCCGGCCCTTCCAGAAAGCAGTCGCGGAAGGTCTTGCCTGCGATCATCGCCTCGCCGCGCTGCGCGGCCTCAATGACCAGCTGCGGCAGCCAGATATGGACGCCCTCATAGGCGGGACCGGCCCCGATCAGGGGCAGTTTCAGCGTGTCGTCTTCGATCTTCATGATTCAGCTCAGGCCCGAAGCCGGATTGGGGGCCGCAAAGGCCGAGAAGCCGTAGTGCGCCAGCCAGCGCGTATCGGCCTCGAACATGGGGCGCAGGTCGGGCACGCCGTATTTCAGCATGGCCAGCCGATCCACCCCCATGCCGAAGGCGAAGCCCTGATATTCGTCCGGGTCGATGCCGCAGTTCTTCAGCACATTAGGATGCACCATGCCGCAGCCCAGGATCTCCAGCCAGTCGTCGCCGGTGTTGAACACCAGCTTCCCGCCGGATCGGTCGCAGCGGATGTCCATCTCCGCCGACGGTTCGGTGAAGGGGAAGTGGTGCGGACGGAAGCGCGCCTGAACCGCGTCCAGCTCGAAGAAGCGGGCGATGAAGGTCTGAAGCGTGGTCTTCAGATGGCCCATATGGATGTCGCGGTCGATCACCAGACCTTCGATCTGGTGGAACATCGGCGTGTGGGTGGCGTCGGAGTCCTTACGGAAGGTGCGCCCCGGCGCGACGATGCGGATCGGCGGCTTCTGGGACATCATGGTGCGGACCTGCACCGGGCTGGTGTGGGTCCGCAGCACCTTGCGCTCCCCCGTCTCGGGGTCCGGCTTCAGGAAGAAGGTGTCGTGCATCTCCCGCGCCGGATGTTTCGGCGGGAAGTTCAGGGCGGTGAAGTTGTGGAAGTCGTCCTCGATGTCCGGGCCTTCCGCGACCGCAAAGCCCATCTCGGCGAACAGGGCGATCATCTCGTCCATCACCTGCATGGTGGGGTGAACCCCGCCCTTCCTGCGCGGCCGGGCCGGCAAGGTCAGGTCGATCCGCTCGGCCTGGAGCCGGGCGTCCAGTTCGGCCGCCTCCAGCTCGGTCTTCCTGGCCGTGATGGCGGCGGCGACGCGGTCGCGCAGGCCGTTGATCATCGGCCCCTGTTCGCGGCGTTCGTCGGGGCTCATCGCCCCCATTCCCTTCAGCAGGCCGGAGACGGAGCCGGACTTGCCCAGGGCGGCGACGCGCACCTCTTCGAGGGCGGCGACGCTCTCTGCGCCGCCGATGGCGTTGATCAGGTCGAGTTCGAGTGTGGCGAGATCGGTCATTTGGGCCGTGCCTTAGCGGGCCGGAGCCGTTTCGTCACCCTTCAAGGCGCGGTTTGCGCCCCGGCGATGGCCTGAAGTTCCGACGCCGGCGCCTTGTTGGCCGCGACGATCCAGGCGGGCGGTTCGGGCTCCCAACGAATGGCTTCGCCGTCGGTGGCCTTCCAGCGGTGCAGCCACGAGATTCCGTTGGGCCGCACATAAGTGTCCGCATGAGCATAGATCGGGTCCGCCAGCGCCTCCTCCAGGGACACGAACCGATAGCCGCGCGCCAGATAGAGGGCGTGGATCTGCGGATAATAGGCCTGGTTCAGGCTGTTGGCGTGCAGCAGCAGGACCTGGGCCGGCTCGCGCCCGCCGGTCAGTTCGGCGCTGTAGGGTTCGTAGAAGTCGAGCACCCGGGTCATATGGGCCACATAGGCCTCGCCGATCCGCCGCTTCAGCGCCGCGTCGCCCAACTGCTCGGCCTTGCGATAGACGTCGGCGAACATCCAGTCGTTGTTGTCGATGGTGACCGGCGCGACCGTATAGCCGCGCTCGGCCAGGCCGGCGGCGATGGCGTCATGCTTTTCCTGAGTCTCGCCGGTGAAGAGATAGGGGTGGCGGAACCAGCGCAGGGTCCGCCCGCGCGCCTGAAGCGCGGCCCGTGTCGTCGCAGCACCGGCGTCCACATCGGCCAGATAGGCTTCCGCCGTCGTCTGGTGGATGTTGATATGGCTGAAGCTGTGATTGCCCAGGTCGAGCCCGGCGTCCAGCCACAGGTTCAGAACCTTCGGCAGGGTCGAGGCCCGCGTCGCTTCGCACACCCGGCCGTCGTTGACGAAGGCCGTCCCATGGGTATCCAGCGGCTTGAGCATGGCCAGGAAATCCGTCGTCAACCGCATCAGCTGCGCCGGGTCGCACAGGGCCGCCGCCGGCCCCTGATAGGGCAGGTCGTCAAAGGTCACGGCCACCTTCCGATCCTGGGCGAGGGCCGGGCTGCCGAGACCGGCGACCAGGGCGAGGATCAGGCTGAAGAGGCGGCGCGTCATACCCAAAGCCTAACGCCTGTCGCCGCACGCGCAACCCCGGCTTATTTCATCAGTTTACGGAATAAATGTCGGAAAGACGCCGCGAAAGGTTCATCCACGGCAAAGCTGATATTAAAGATCGACCGCTAAGCCCGCTGATGTGGACATTGGGGGGCCGAATGCCGCTGATTGGTGACTTTGTCGAATTGATCGCGCCGGTCGCCCCGTCCACCCTGGGCGCCGAGGTGTTCGACCGTTTCCAGCGGGAACCCAACACCCTGGCGATCGCGGTGGTGGGCCAGGACGGACGGCCCTTGGGGCTGATTGAGCGAAACGCCTTCACCCTGCGGATGGCGGCGGAGTACGGCCGCGCCCTCTACGCCCGCAAGCCGGCGGCGAGTTTGATGGACCGCAACGCCCCGGTGGCCGAGGCTTCGACCAGTGCGGAGTTCTTTTTCCAGGCCTATGGGGCGGCCGAACTGGGCGCCCTGCTGGGCGGCTTCATCGTTGTGGCCGATGGCCGCTACCTGGGGGTCGGCACCGCCCTGCAGATCGTCCAGGCCGGCGCCGCCCTGCACCGCCAAAGGGCCGAGGAGATGGGCGCCCTGGCCCGCGATCTGGCCGCCGCCGAGGCCGAGGCCGTCGCCTCCAGCCGCGCCAAATCGGAATTCCTGGCCGTGATGAGCCATGAAATCCGCACCCCTCTGAACGGCGTCCTGGGCGTCGCGGCCCTGATGGAGAAGAAGCTCGAGCAGGAAGAGCTGCGGCCTTACGTCCGTACCGTCATCGATTCCGGCCAGAGCCTGCTGCGGCTGTTGACCGACGCCCTGGACATGTCTCGCGCCTCGGCCGGGATGCTGACCCTGGAGGAGGAGCCGCTGAACCTGTCGGCCGTGGCCTTCGACATCGACGCCCTGTGGCGCGCGCGCGCCGAGGAGAAGGCGCTGAGCCTGACGGTCCGCACCGAGTTCGAGGCCGGCCACTGGGTCAGAGCGGACGGCATGCGCATCAAACAATTGCTGAACAATCTGGTCGGCAACGCCCTGAAGTTCACCCAGAGCGGCGGTGTGATCGTCTCCCTGTCCAGCCACTTGACCCCCGACGGGGTCAGAGTCGAGCTGACGGTGGACGACAGCGGTCCGGGCGTGCCTGAAGCGGCGGCGGCGACCATTTTCGAACCCTTCAACACCGGCAAGGCGGGGCGCGAAGGCGCCGGCGCCGGCCTTGGTTTGGCGATCTGTCGCCAGATCGCCGAACGGATGGACGGCGGCATCGGCCTCAGCGTCTCGCCCCTGGGCGGCGCGCGCTTCCATGTCGTCCTGCCCCTGACCGCCTGCGCGGCCGAAGAGGCCGCCGCCGCCGTTCCGATGGCCGAGCCCACCGCGCACGAGACCCTGCATGTCCTCGTGGTCGACGACAACGCCGCCAACCGTTTCGTCGCCGCCAAACTGCTGGAGATGTTCAACTGCACGGTCGAACTGGCCGAGAACGGACAGGAGGCGCTGGACGCCGTCAGCAACCGCCCCTTCGACCTGGCTTTGATGGACATCAAGATGCCGGTCATGGATGGGATCGCGGCGACCCGCGCCATCCGCGCCCTGCCCGGACCGGCCGCCCGCCTGCCCATCCTGGCCCTGACGGCCAACGCCGACGAGCGCGACGAGCTGGACTATGTCGCCGCCGGCATGAACGGGGTGGCGCAAAAGCCGATTCAACCCGACGCCCTGTTGAACGCCATTCGCCTGGTCCTGGCCGAAACACAGTCGGAGGCGACGCCTGTCGAGGCGGAGGCGGCCTGACCTGAAAGGCGCCGGAAACGAAGAACGCCCGCCCCGGCGAACCGGAGCGGGCGTTGATCCTTGTCGCGAAGACCCGGCTTAGGCCAGGGCGGCGCGGACCTTGTCGGCGATCGCCTTGAAGCCGGTCGGATCGGCGGCGATGGCGGCCAGAACCTTGCGGTCCAGCTCGACGCCGGCCTTGTTCAGGCCGTTGATGAACTGGCTGTAGGTGAAGCCTTCGATACGGGCGGCGGCGTTGATGCGCTGGATCCACAGGGCGCGGAAGTTGCGCTTCTTGGCGCGGCGGTCGCGATAGGCGTATTGCCCGGCGCGGTCGACGGCGGCCTTGGCCGTACGGATCGTATTCTTGCGGCGGCCGGAGAAGCCCTTGGCCTGCTCCAGAACCTTCTTGTGCTTGGCGTGCGAAGTTACGCCACGTTTCACGCGAGCCATGTTGTCTTTCCCTTCGGGACGTCCCTAGCGCGCGCCGCGCGGCGGCTTGCTGCTTGAGGGACGATGCTGTTCAAATTCAGTGAGGATCGTCTGTACGCCGCGCCGATCAGGCGTACGGCATGTAGGACTTGATCTTCTTGGCGTCGGCGTCGGACATGGTCTCGGTGCCGCGGTTCTGACGGATGTATTTCGAGTTGTGGCTGATCAAGCGGTGACGCTTGCCCGCAACCCCGGCCTTCACCTTGCCAGTGGCCGTGAATTTGAAGCGCTTCTTGGCGCCCGACTTCGTCTTCAGTTTCGGCATTTCAGTCTCCTTGTTGGAGGGGATACCGTCCTTCGGACTGTTTGAGCCCGCCGATGAGGTGTCTCTCCAGAGTTATGAACCGCCCAGGCATGCCTGTTCGCCCGGCGGTTCGGTACGCGAAGGCGCGGCTTCTACGCGAAGACCGAGGCCAGCGCAAGATGAGTCAGGCCGGGGCTTTCACGCCGTCATCGACCTTGCGAATGACCCGCCCCGCATTCAGCGCCATCACCGCCGCCGGAACGGTCAAGAGCGCGCCGATCAGGAAGGGCCAGTCATGCCCCAGGCCGGAGAACAGGCCCCCAGCGACCATGGGGCCGAAGATGCGCGCCACCGAGCTGGAGGCCATGTTGAGCCCCAGCATGGCCCCCTGCCGATCCGGCGGCGAGGCCCGGCTGATCATGGCCGAGATATTGGGCATGGCCAGGGACATGCCGCAGGCGCCCACGGCCATGATGATCGGAACGACCCATCCCTGCACCACCGGCAGGGACAGGCCGCCCAGCTCCAGCCGGGCCGCCGGGAACCACTCGACCGGCGCCAGCACCTGAAGCACCAGCGAGGCCCCGAACAGCAGCATGCCGGTCGCCAGCACCCGCGCCTCGCCGAACCGGCGCGCCAGCCGCCCTGCCAGGAAGCCCTGATTCAGGACCGAAATCACGCCCACGATCATGAAGCTGAGCCCCACCTCCCGCGCGCCCCAGGCGTAGCGGCTTTCGGACCACAGGCCGAAGACGCTCTCCATGGCCGAGAAGCCGGCCATATAGATCAGGGTCACGACCAGAACCCGCGACACCACCGGATCGGTTTGGGCGTCCTTCAACCCCGCCAGGAAGGCCGGCCGCGCCGCCGAGGGATCGGCCTTGGCCCGGCTTTCGCGCAGAAAGACCATCACTCCGATGGCCGCCAGGGCCGCCAGGGCTGCGGCCAGGAAAATCGGCAACTGATAGCCCAGCCGCCCCAGCTGCGGCTGGGTCAGCAGTCCGCCCAGCCCCGGCCCGACGATGAAGCCCAGGCCGAAGGCCGCGCCGATCAGCCCCATCCGCCCCGCCCGCTGTTCCGGCGGGGTGACGTCGGCCACATAGCCCTGGACCGTCGAAATATTGCCCGCCCCCAGGCCGGTGAACAGCCTGACCGCGACGGCCAGCCAGATATTGGGCACGAAGGCCAGCATCAGATAGCCCAGCGCATTGGCCACAAGCGTCGCCAGCAGCACAGGTTTTCTCCCCACCCGATCCGACAGCCGCCCCCAGAAGGGTTCGGCGAAGAACTGGCCCAGGGAATAGGCCGAGAACATCAGGGTGATCTGCCAGGCCTCGGCCTTCAGGCTCTGGGCGAAGAAGGGCAGCAGCGGCACCACCAGGCCGAACCCGACCAGATTGATGAAGACCACCGCGAACAGCACCGCCAGGGCGGGCGCGCGGACGGCGGGAGGCGAAGACGGCGTCTGGCTCATGGTCAAGCCTTAGCGCGGCGCTCGCCTTTGGAGAAGCGGACGGCCGCCACCCTGGTGCGACGGGCGAAGGAAGATGAACCGCTTGCTAGTTCGGGGGATTGTTCTCTTCGAGAAAGCGGATCGTCGCCTCCAGCATCTGCAGCCGCGTCTCGGCCTGTGACAGCGAATGATCTTCTCCGTCCAGAGCGATCAGCTCCACCGGCTTGCCGGCACGGCGCAGGGCGTCGGCCATGATCGTGCTCTGTTCGTAAGGCACCACCGTGTCCCGCCGACCGTGGATCAACAGGATAGGCGCATCCACCCTGTCCGCTTGGCGCGCCGGAGAACGCTCATCGAGGGTCCGATCGCCGGAACCTGCGCCCCCCATGAAACGGTTCCAATAGCGGATGATCGGATTGCGAGATTCGGCCCCTGACCCGGACAAGCGCGTCTCGCTGGTCAACATGGCGCGAAGGTCGGAAACGCCCGCCACTGAGACGGCGCACCGATACACCCCCGGATCCAAGGTCGGCCCGGCAAGAGCGGCATAACCACCATAGCTGGCGCCGACGATGCAAACCTTTTCGGGATCGATAATTCCACGGCCGGCGAGGAAGCGCACCCCGTCGGAAAGGTCCGTCTGCATTTTCCGCCCCCACTCGCCGTAGCCCGCCTCCAAAAAGGCCTGCCCCAGACCGTCCGATCCGCGGAAGTTGGGTTGCAAAACCGCGTACCCACGCGCCGCCATCGCCTGTGCCCACCAGTCAAAACCTAGGTAATCACGCGACTGCGGACCGCCGTGTGGAAACACTATGAGCGGCAGACCGCGCGCATCCTTCCCCGGCGGCAGGGTGAGGTAGGCCGGGATCTCCAGTCCATCTGATGCGGAATATCGAATCGCCTGCTGGAAGGCGATCTGATCGCCACGGATGTCCGGATAGGCGCGCCCGACGACGCTGACGCTTCGAGCCGCCGCGTCGTAGATGTAATAGGTTCCCGCGTCACCGACTTCTCCGGCGCCCTCGCTGTAAAAAACAAACTTGGTGTAATCCGAATTGTAGGAAACGACCGTTAATTGCCGAGCCGGCAAGCCTCGGTGCATCAGATCGAAAGCGGCCTCGAGTTTAGGCTCGAAGAAGACCCACTGGCTGCTGTCGCCGCCCGCCCCGATGGCTAGCAAACGTCCCGTGCGGTCATAGATGGCTTGGTCCGCCGCTGCAGGCAGATCGGTTCTTCGCCTTCTGGAACCGTCGGCTAAACCCAACTCCAGCAGAACATTTTCGCCGTCTTCCAGCGCGCTCACCATGACGGTGTCGCCTAGCGGTCCGAAGCCCCACACGTTTGGCCCGTCCAACAGATCGGTCCTACGATAGATTTCTCGCCACCCTGAGCCTTGAGGCACGCTCAGGCGAATGCGGCCCGTCTCGGGATCGCTGGCGATGCGCAGCTTCACCTCGCCGTCGGCGCCTAGCAAATAGCCTCGCGTGTCGCGTAGTCCTGATGAGGACAGGACGCCGCGCCCCGTATCCAAGTCGATGCGATATATGTCGGGTGTCCAAGCGTTGCGCTCGGTGGTCATCGCCTGAACGTATAGAACCGGTCGCCCGCCTCGCTCGCCGCGCCAATAGTCATAGACGGCGTTGACCACGGCCCGATCCGCACTGCGCAAAGCGCGAGCGACTCGCTTTGTCCGGACATTGACGATGTCCAACTGAGGCAACAGAGATTCGCCGATGGTCAGCTGACTTTCGAACACCAAGGACCTGATGAGGACGTGATCTGGCGACGCCCACGACACGCCTACCGGCCTCCGATCACTAACGTCGATGGCGGCGAGAACCTCCCCATTCACCGTCTGTACAATCACTTCGCTGGCGCCGCCCTGACGCCGCAGATAAGCGAGCGTCGAACCGTCATCGGAAAGACTGACCCTGCTTATGGCTGGGAGAGCGGCATAAGCGGCGATCGATGGAGCAGGTGGATGCTGGGCGTGCGCAGCTCCTCCGGCCAGCAGAACGACCATCGAGAAAGCGGCTGCAAGACCGCTGCGAAAAGCTGAAAAATTCAACGACGCCCCCCAGCAAACTACCGGTTGTTCTCGCACCTGTCTTTCCCCCACTCAAGAGGCATTCGGCTTGCGGCGGGGCGAACCCCCTGTGGAGACGCCTCGGCGATAAGAACGACTGGCCGGGTCCAGGCGACCCTCGACAGGGGCAGGCCTTAAGAGGGACCGGCACATCAAGGCTAAGACGCGCCGAACTCACAGCAAGAAGCCCCGGCCGTCTCCAGCCGGGGCTTCTCAATCTGCGGAAATGGCCCCCTCAGCGCGGGGCCAGGATCATGATCATCTGGCGGCCTTCCATCTTGGGCGCGAACTCGACCTTGGCGATTTCGTCGAAATCGGCCTGGACCTTGTTCAGCAGCTTCATGCCCAGTTCGGGGTGGGCCATTTCACGACCGCGGAAGCGCAGGGTGACCTTCACCTTGTCGCCCTCGTCGAAGAAGCGGTGCATGGCCTTGGCCTTCACCTCATAATCGTGGGTGTCGATGTTGGGACGGAGCTTGATCTCCTTCAGCTCGACGACCTTCTGGCGCTTGCGCTGCTCGGCCTTCTTCTTCTGTTCCTGGAAACGGTGCTTGCCGTAGTCGAGGATCTTGGCCACCGGCGGCTCGGAGGTGGAGACGATCTCGACCAGATCCAGCCCGGCTTCCTCGGCGGCTTCCAAAGCGGCGGAGGTGGGCATGACGCCCTGCTTTTCCCCGTTCTGGTCGATGAGAAGAACGCGAGGGGCGCGGATATCCTGGTTCATACGCGGCCCGTCTTTCACGGGTGGCGCTTGCATGGGACGGCGAATGGGCGTCGTTTCCTTATGTGGTCAAAGAAGGCGTGTGTCGTGATGAGCGAACGGGCGCGGCTGTGGCCACGGTCCCCTCTCGCCCGGCAATATGCGTCAGGAAGCCCTATTTTTCAAGGCTGGCGGGCGCTCCGGCGATATAGGCGTCGTGCAGGGCCAGCACGGCCTCGAAGACATGTTCGACCGTCAGGTCCTCGATCGGGGCGAACTGGCCGCGCGTTTCGTTCGAGGCGGCGGTGCGCGTCTTGGGGCCCCAGGGCCCGTACAGCCACCATTCCGTGGGCCCGAACAGGCCCAGCGTCGGGCGGCCCAGGGCCGCCGAGACGTGCATCAGGCCCGAGTCATTGCCGACGAACAGATCGGCCCGATCGATGGCGGCGGCTGAGGCCAGGATGTCGCCCTTGCCGACGAAGTCGATCCCCCGCGGCCCCGCCGCCTCCAGGGCCGGGGTCGCCGGCGGCCGGTCGCCCGGCCCGCCCACGGGCATGAAGCGCCAGCCGTCGAAACGGGGCTCGGCCTTCAGCTTCTCGACCAGGGCGCCCCAGCGGTCGGCGGGCCAGCTCTTGCCCGGCTGGTGGGCGATGGGGGCGAGCGCAATGATCGGTCCGGGACCGGCGCCGCCGGCCAGCTGCGGATCGATGACGGCGGCGGCCTCGGCCCGCGCCTGGTCGTCCAGGAAGATTTCGGGATCGAGCGGCGTCTGCGACCCCATCAGGCGCGACACCATCTCGACCTTGCGCAGGCCGGTCTCCCAAGATCGGTTGTAAACGATGCGCCGTTTCGCCGGGATCAGATAGGCCAGGGCCGAACCGCGAATGTCGATCACCAGGTCCCAGCGCGTACCGACGACCTGTTTCCAAAGATCGACCCAGTGACCGGCGATCTTCTTCTTGTCGAGCACGAGGGTCCGGACCACGCCCGGCGCCGAGCGGAAGAAGGGGGCGGGCGGGCGACCGCAGGCGACGGTGATCTGCGCCCCCGGAACCTGACGCGCGATCTCTCGGATCACGCCCGAGGAAATCACGCAGTCGCCGATGCGGTTGGAGGTGACGAACAGGACCTGGGGTGCGGACAAACGACTGACCTTTCACACCGTCATCCTCGGGCTTGACCCGAGGATCGGGTGCGCCGCGAAAGACTGCGGATGGAGTGGCGACTGTCGCCGCCTTCAGCCGTCCGTGTGCGTCACGCCCGATCCTCGGGTCAAGCCCGAGGATGACGAAGACGCGAACAGGAGGATGACGCCCATACAAAGTCGCGGCACAAGAGCCCCATGAACGATCTTCAACACCTGTCCCGCCCCGATGGCGAAACGCTCGCCTTCAAACGGATCAACGGCTCCGGTCCCACCGTCGTTTGGATCGGCGGCTTCCGTTCGGACATGGAGGGGACCAAGGCCCTCGCCCTGGACGCCGCCGCGCGCGACCGCGGTTGGAGCTTCATCCGCTACGACCATTTCGCCCACGGCCAGTCGTCCGGCGACTGGCGCCGGGCCACCATCGGTCGCTGGCGCGAGGATGCGATCGCCCTGATCGACAGCCTGTCGGGCCCGGTCATCCCGGTCGGCTCGTCGATGGGCGGCTGGGTCTCGCTGCTGGCGGCCTTGGCGCGGCCACAGCGGATCAAGGGTCTGGTCCTGATCAATCCGGCCCAGGACTTTACCGAACGGCTGATGTGGCCAGGCCTGGCCGACCACGAGCGCCAGGCCATAGTGCGCGAGGGCGAGACCCTGATCGTCGAGGAGGGCCTGGGCGAATACGTCCTGACCCGTCGCATGTTCGAGGAGGCGCGGAACTGGCTGCTGCTGGACGGCGTCATCGACATCGCCGCCCCGGTCCATATCCTCCAGGGGCGGGCCGACGACGTGGTGCCCTGGCGCCATCAGGTCGAACTGATCGAGCGGCTGACGGGCGGCGACGTCCGCCTGGACCTGATCGACGGCGGCGACCACCGGCTGTCGTCGCCGGCGGACCTCGACCGGCTGGTCGAGGCGGTGGAGGGGATGCGGGGCTGATCGACCCAACTCCTCCGTCACCCTCGGGTCAAGCCCGAGGATGACGGAATCAGGGACCGCCTACTTCGCGCCCGTCAGCGCCCCATAGAGATCCGTCCGCCGATCGCGGAAGAAGCCCCAGGCCGCGCGGTACTGGTCCAGTTCGTCCAGGTCGAAGCGGTGCACCAGCACCCCCTCCTCCTCGGCGCCCAGGCTCTCGACCAGCGTTCCCTGCTGATCGGCGATGAAGGAATGGCCGTAGAAGGTCTGGCCGACCTCGGTCACCGTCTCATGCCCGATGCGATTGGCCCCGACCACCGGCACGGCGTTGGACACGGCGTGACCCTGCATGGCCCGACGCCAGGGCTCGGCCGTGTGCAGGGCGGCGTCGTGCGGCTCGGTGCCGATGGCGGTCGGATACATCAGGACGTCGGCGCCCATCAGCATCATGGCCCGCGCGGCCTCGGGGAACCACTGGTCCCAGCAGATGCCGACCCCGACCTTGCCGAACCGGGTCTTCCAGACCTTGAAGCCGGTGTCGCCCGGCCGGAAATAATACTTTTCCTGATAGCCGGGGCCGTCGGGGATATGGCTCTTGCGATAGACCCCCAGCGCCTCGCCGTCCGCGTCCAGCATGACCAGTGAGTTGTAGTACTGGGGTCCGTCCTTCTCGAAGATCGAGACCGGTATGGCCACGCCCAGCGCCTTGGCCACCGGCGCCAGGGCCGTGACGCAGGGGTGCTCGCGCCACTCATAGGCCTGGGCGAACCAGTGCTCCTCCTGTGAGACGCAGAAATACGGCCCCTGAAACAGTTCCGACGGCAGGATCACCTGCGCGCCCTTGCCCGCCGCCTCGCGCACGAAGTCGATGGTCTTGGCGATATTGGCCTGCATGTCCTCGCCGTAAGAGGTCTGGATGCCGGCGACGGTGATGGTTCTGGAAGTGGCGAGCGGCGAGTGGCGAGTGGCGAGGGAAGTCATTTCGTGCGCTCCTCGAGTTTGGAGATGAGGCCGGAAAGCATTCGGCTGATTTCGTCGGCGGGTTCGAGCAGCCGAATCAGGGCGGCTTCATCGAGATAGGTCAGGCGTTGGGCGATGATCAGTTGGGTCTCCACCTCCGCCAGAGAACCTCGGGCGATGGAGAGGAAACGCAGAAACTCAGGCGTGGAGCGCCGGGCGCAACCTTCGGCGATGTTGGAAGGCACAGACACGGCAGCCCGCCTGACCTGGCTGATCAGTCCGAAGCGTTCATCCGGGGGCCATTCGCAGGTCGCCGCATAGACGAGCTCGACCCAGGTCAGCGCCTTCTGCCAGACCAGCAGGTCGCGATAGTGACGAACCTCGCCACTCGCCACTCGCCACTCGCCACTCATTCCGGCTCCTGCTGGGAGATGCAGTGGAACGAACCGCCGCCCGTCAGGATGGCGTTCGACGGCAGGGGGATGATCTCGCGATCGGGGAAGGCCTCCTTCAACGCCTGACAGGCCATGTCGGCCGCGCGATCGTCGCCATAGGTCGGCACGATCACCGCCCCATTGGCGATCAGAAAGTTCATATGGCTGGCCGGGATCGGGCGCTCGTCCTCGTCCAGGACCAGGCCCGGCGACGGAATCCTCAGCACATGGATCTTTCGGCCGGCGGCGTCGGTCATGACCGACAGGTCGCGGGCCACGGCGTCATAGACCTCGGCGTTGGGATCGTTGCGGCCCCAGGCGATCGGGCAGGCCACGACGCCCGGCGCGACGAAACGCGCCAGGTTGTCGACGTGGCCGTCGGTGTGGTCGTTCAGCAGGCCGTCGCCCAGCCAGAGCACCTTTTTCGCCCCGACGGCGGCTGCCAGGGCGGCGGTCGCGACCGCCTCGTCCTGGTTCCAGGACGGGTTGCGGTTCGGGTTCAGCAGGCACTGGCGCGTGGTCAGGACCGTGCCCTCCCCGTCATGATCCAGCGACCCGCCCTCCATGACGAAGTCGTTCCAGCTCAGGGTCGCGCCGGAATGGACGCCGATCTGTTCGGCCACCGTCTCGTCGCCCGGCATCACATATTTCTCGCCCCAGCCGTTGAAGCGGAAGGCGGCGGCCGTCTTCGATCCCGCCCAGAACAGAGGACCGGTGTCGCGCAGCCAGACGTCGCCGAACACGCCGGGCACCACCTCGACATTGGCCAAGTCGGCGAAACGCGCCCGCACGCCCTCCGCCAGTTCCGGCGCCCCGACCATCAGCCGGACCTGTTCGCGGCCCGGCCCGGCCAGGGCGCGCACCAGCCCCTCGACCTCGTCCCGGGCCTGTTCGAAGGGTTCGAACCAGTATTCGGCATGGCTGGGCCAGCCCACCCAGACGGCGCGGTGCGGAGCCCATTCGGCGGGGAGAGGAGCGGTCATGGGCGGGCGAGAGTCCTGTCAGGGTTCGAAGGCGACGGGCGGGCGACCCGCGAGCCGCGCCATATGGCCTCAATGGCCCCCGACTTCAACGGCGCCGGACGCCCAGGGGCCGCCCCCAAAGAAAAAGGGCGGCCCGCGAACGGACCGCCCTTCGTCAGCACATTGCTCGCTTCACTCAGAACGAGATGCGGGCGCCGAACTTAATCTGCCAGGTCGAGGCCGGCAGTTGGGCGTTCGGGCGCTTAGCCTCACCACCGAGCGGCGTTCCGGCAGCGCCTGCGCTTTGCAGCGAGGAGTACTGGTACACTGCATTGGGGGCGGCGCAGGAGGAGGCGACGCCGGCCGTCTGGCAGTTCAGCACAACCGTACCGACGCCGCGATAGAACGGATACTGCTCCAGAACGCCCCACTTCTCGTTGAGCAGGTTCCCGAAGTTCTCGATGTCCATGTACAGCTTCAGCTTGCCGGTCGGCAGAACCGGAACCGGGATTTCCTGCGACAGGCGCAGGTCCACCGTGGTGACGGCGCCGGTGCGGAAGGCGTTCCGCGGCGCAATCGAGCCGGCGTACTTGATCAGACCCGTGTTGTTCAGGAAGGCGTTGAAGTCCGTCAGATTAAAGCCCGACGCATAGGTGATGCGGGGATCGCTCGTGGCGGTGACGACGCCGTTGCCGTCGGTCTGGGGCACGTAGAAGAGCTGGTTCGACGTACCCAGGGCGCCGGAGTACGACTGCGGAACGGCGTTGCCGAAATCGTTGTCGTAGTTGCCCGTGCGGCTGCTGTGATAAACGTAGGAGAAGGGCAGGCCCGAGCGGCGTTGGGCGAAGACGTTGATGGACGTTTCGTTGTCGCCGAAGAAGGCGCGGGTGTAGTTCGCGTTGACCGTGAACTTGTGACGGATTTCGTAGTCCGACGTCGCCAGCACCGGGTTGTTGTGATCAGCCGAAGCGAAGCGGACATAGGACGAGTCCGGCTGCGAGCTGGTCATCGGATTGCCGTCTTCCGATTCCGTGTAGGTGTAGGTGCTGCGGACGTCCAGACCTTCGAACACACCGTCGCGCCACGTCTTCTGACCCGTCAGAGCGACCGAGGTGGAGGATCCGCCGTCCTTCAGATTATCCAGCAGCAGATCGAAGACCACCGGGCCGGTCGGGTGGGTATAGACCGGACGACCGTCCGGCGCTGAACCCGAGCGGGTTGCGAGCAGATCTCGGTAATAGAGGGCGTTCTCGAAATCCGTACGGATGACGTCCGCCTGCAGACGGAAGTCTTCGATCAGCGGCAGGCGGAAATCGCGGGCGACCGTCAGGTTGTACTTCCAGGCGCTGGGGATTTCGAAGTTCGGATCCAGCGCCACCACGCTGCCGTTGCCGGGCGTGAAGGTGCAGTTCGCGCCGGTGGGAACGACGGAGAGATCCGTCACGCCCCGAATGGCGCCGGTGCAGACCGCATTGGTGATCCGCGCGCCGTCGTTGCCGAAGGGGTTGCCGATCTGGACGTTGGTGCCGATGGCCGAGAAGCGACCGACGCCGCCCGAGATCGACCAGTCGCTGGGCGTCCAGTTGAAGCCAAGGCGCGGCATCAGCAGGTCACGACCGTCCAGATTGGCGGTGTTGTCGAAGCCGTTGCGGGTGCGGAAGTTGGTGTTCAGCACCGGACGGTCGTCCATGGCGAACCAGTCGTAGCGCAGGCCGTAATTCAGGCGAAGCGTGTCGCTGATCTGCCAAGTGTCTTCGGCGTACAGCGAGTTCACGTCGTAACCGAATTCGACGGCCCCGTCGCGCGCAGTGCCGAACCGAGCGGGAACGGTGCCGCCGGTCGGGTTGACGGCGCCGCGAATGACCAGACCGGAAGCGTTACCGGCCAGGAAGTCGGCATAGCTGTTGAACGTCCACTGACCCAGCGACTGCGACACGAAGACGTTGGTGAAGTCGCGCGTTTCAATCCGCGCGCCGGCCATGAAGTCGTGCGAACCCCAGCTATAGCGGCCGATCAGTTCGGCGTTCTTCACTTCACTGTACAGATAGTTGTCGTGACGGAAGTTGTCGGCGCCGAACTGGATTTGCGGCGTGCCCGAGCCGGCTTGAACACCCGCCAGATCGGAAACGTTGACCGTGACTTGGCCGACAGTCAGTCCGCCGACAGGCAGCTGGGTGGTTTCAGTTTCCTTGTAGCCGACCCGCAGTTCGGTCGAGAAGGCGTCCGTCCACTGCGAGTTCAACTGAGCGTTCCAGGTCGTGAGGCGCTCATCCTTGACATACTGGCTGGATTCCAGCGCCAACCGCGGCTGCGTGGTCGAGCCGCCGTTAATGAAGGCCGACGTGGTCGAACCGTTGAACGAGGTGCCGGTCGTCTCTTGGAAAGTCACGGCCAAGCGATGGTTGGCGTTGATGTTCCAGTCGATCTTGGCAAGGTACTTTTCGTCCTGGACGGGGGGGGCCACATTGACGAACGAACCCGTCTCATAGCCGTAGCGCGTCTTGGCGCCTTGCCGGAAGGTTTCGACGGCCGAAGTGGTGATGCGCGGAATCGGATTTGCGAAGCCGGCGTCGACCGGACCTTCGTTCAGCGAGAACTGCGACTCAAACTTTTCGTAAGACGCGAAGAAGAACAGGGTGTCGCGGATGATCGGACCGCCCAGGGTGGCGCCCCAGGTCTTTTCGTCGAAGACGCGGTTATAGTCTTGGCGGGCGCGGAAACCGTTGCCGCGCGGGCCGTAACCCCAGTACCGGTCACCCAGCAGGCTGTCGTCCGACTTCTCATAGAAGGCCGAGCCCGAGAAGGTGTTGGTGCCGGACTTGGTGACGGCGTTGATCGAACCGCCGACAAAGCCGTTGTTGATGACGCTGAAGGGCGCCACCGAAACGTTCAAAGCCTGAATGGCGTCGATGGAGATCGGCGACCGTTGGGTGGGATAGCCGTTGCCGTTCAAGCCGAACTCGTCGTTCTGGCGAATGCCGTCGACGGTGAACTGGTTCTGGCGCGTATTGGTGCCGGCGAACGACAGGGCGTCTTCGTTCGAGGGGTCAAGCGTCACAAACGGATCGAGGCGCGCGATGTCCTTCGGATCACGGCTGATCGAGGCGGCGGCGGCGATGTCGCCCGCGCCGTAGTTCGAGCCGGTGCCGTAGCCGAAGTCGTTGGAGAAGCGCTGGCCGGTCACCGTAATGGCTTCCAGCTCGGCGGCGGCCTGATTGACGATCACGTCGCCGTTGACGGCGTCGCCCACACCGATGCTGTCCAGCTGAATGCCGCCTTCACCGGCCGCGCTTGAAACCGTCACCGTGTACGGTCCGCCAGCGCGCAGACCCCGCGCGCTGTAGAAGCCCGACGAGTCCGACATAGTGGTGACGGTCGTGCCGGTGGGCTCGTGAACGATGGTCACCGAGCCGACCACGGCCGCGCCGGAGCCGTCCAGGATGCGGCCGCGGATGGCGCCGGTCGTCTCTTGAGCAAAGACGGCCGTCGAGGCCGACATCATGATGGCGGCGGCCGAAACGCCGTACGCCAATTTACGGAAGGTCATTCGCTATCCCCAGCTGGTGGACCAAAAAAGTCGGAAACGTGGTCGTCACGTCTAAATCCGGCCCCGTGTACGATCCATCTTGTAACGCTAGGTGACACATATGTGTCAGAGTCGTGACAGCGCCCTTGGGTGGCTCAGAGAGCACACCCTTGACGCCCTTCAGCGCAAATTTTGTTCAGGAAACCCGCTCGAACACGTCCGCTACGCCCTCGGCGGTGCGCCGAATGGCGCGCGGCTCGTGGAAATTGCCGTTGACCTGACTCTGGGCGATCACATGGGCGCGGAACCGGACGAACAGAGCAGGATCCGGGGCATGGGGTTTAGACCAGAAGTCGTTCAACGCCTGCTGATCCGTCAGACCGTCGAAGTTGAAGAAGGCGTCGCCCAGCACCTTGACCGGCGTCTGGAACCCCAGGGCCGAAAGCGCGGCGGAAGAGTTGTTGACCACCATGCCCTGAGAGGCGCGGCACAGCTGGGCCAGGTTTCCGCCGTCGATGAAATCGACCCGGCCTTGCAGCTCCCGCTCGATGACCAGGCGCCGCGTGACGGCTTCCAGATCGATCAGGCCCGGGTCCAGAGGGTGGTTCTTGATCACCAGCCGCGCCGCCTTGGGCGCATGGACGGCGAAACTGGTCATCACCTCCGCGAGGAAGGCCGTATTGTCGGCATAGCGGGAATAGCGCAGCAGCTGGGCGTCGCCCTCCCGCTGAAGACAGGCGATGAAGAAGGGGCCCCGCGCCGCAATCACCTCCACATCGTTGCGTGACGGCGACTGAAGGGCCAGACCGAAATATCGCCGGACGTGACCCAGGCACTGGCTGAGCGGAGAGGCGGTATAGTGGCTGGCGTGGCGCGGAAAGAGAAAGCCCCCCACGGCCTGAGCCACATGATAGGCGGTGATGTTGACCACATGGTGCGGCAGGATCCGCCCCACGGGTTTCGGATCGGGCAAAAGCGGCGCCGGCTCCGGATAGCCGTCCTTGAAACGCGGCAGGCCGCTTGAGGCGTTCACGCCGTTCTGTTCGACGGTGATCCAGTCCGGGCGGAAATAGCCGTTCTCCAACACCCAAACGCGTGGCCCAAGTCCTTCCGCCGCAGACAGAACCGCGCGATTGTAAGGGCCGCCCTCGCCGAACAGCAGAAGATCGGTGAAATCGGCCGTCAGTTCCGCCAGTCGCGAAGCCCAGACCTGGGCGGAGTGTTTGAACACCCTTCCCCCCGCTCGCGGCCAGTTCAAGGCGTCGCCCGCATTGAAGATCATTCGCTGGACGGTCGCGCCGCGGGCTTCGAGAGTCCGCGCCAAGGCGACGCCGAACGGCCCGAACGGCGCCGAGACGATAAGGAATCTCCGACCATCCAAGCTTTGGATCGCGCGACCTGGCCCGGCCTCCGCACCGTTTTTTTGAGACGTAGGGAAGACGGCGATTTCGGCCGCCCGCTGCGGCGTGGGGGTGCGAAGGCGAAACTGAGGTCGAGGCGCGCTCATGACCTCTCCGCGAAGCCGGTAGCGCCTGCGCCGCCGGCCCAAGAAGGTTCGATTGGAGTGTCTTAAATCGACCATCTAAGGGGTTCCACGCCGTCCGGCCTGGCGATCCATACAACGCCGGGTCGCTTCACCTCTCCGATCAAGTCGTCTGGCGCAAGAGAATTTGTTCGATGGCTTTGTCGCGCTTAGCCGCAGAGGGATCAACCCACTAAAGCTGAGCGATGGGGAAATTGCGGGGGCGGCTGAGGCAGGCGCACGAAGAAGCCGACGCCCGGAATGCAAGGGCGCCGGCTCTCCAACTTTACGCTGACAGACTTCCAAGAACGAGACCCGATCTGACGATGTCAGACCGAGTCTTGCCTGTCTTAGAAGTTGATGTCGATGGTGGCGCGACGGTTGAGCGGTTCGCGCACGCCGTCGGCGGTGGGCTTGGCCAGGGCGGTTTCACCCTTGCCGTCCAGGGCGATGACGCCGCCGTTGACGCCTTGGGCGACCAGGGCGTCCGCGACGGTGCGCGAACGACGGTTCGACAGGCCGACGTTGTAGGCGGCCGAGCCCGAGGTGTCGGTGTAGCCGACGATCAGGACGCGGGTCGGACGGCCCGTCTTGGCGTAGTTGGCGGCCTGAGCGACCACCGAACGGGCTTCAGCCGTCAGGTCCGAGCGATCCCAGTCGAAATAGACCACGAACTGACGCGCGGCCGGGGTCTGCGGAACCGGCGGCGGGGGCGGCGGGGGCGGAGGCGGCGGGGGCGGCGGAGGCGGCGGGGGCGGAGGCGGCGGCGGGGCCGCTTCTTCGGCGCCGAAGCTGTAGCGCAGGCCCAGGGTCACGGTGTGCGACTGATCGTAGTCGCCGTCCCATTCGCCGAAGGCGGTGGCGCCGGCGCCCGTGCCGGCCGTGGTCGATTCCCACGAGGCGTCGCCCGTCAGATAGCGGTAGGTCAGGTCGATGTTGGCGCGGTCGCCAATGGCCCAGGCCAGACCGGCGATCGCCTGAGCGGCGAACTTGGTCGAGCTGTCGTCAATGGCGAACGCGGCGCCGCGGTTAGCGCGCAGATTGCCGATGGTGTCGACGTTGACGCGGTTCACGCCGGCGCCCAGGCCGACGAAGGGACGCACGCCCCAGGCTTCATAGCCGAAGTCATAGATGACGTTGGCCATCAGGGTGGCGGACTCGATGTCGCCTTCCGGCGAATAGCAGCCGCCCGTCGCCGGGGTCACGTTGCACAGGCCCTGGGTGCCCGAAACGGCGCGCACCGTGCCGATGTCGCCCGAGCGGTAGCCGCCTTCGAGCTCGACGCGCCAGTTGGGGTTGAAGCGATAGCCGAGGCGAGCAAAGGCCGCCCAGCCGTTGTTCACTTCATAGTTCCAGTTCGCGCCGGTGGTCGACGACTCGGCGTTGATGTCGTCGATCATGTGGTAACCGGCGTCGATCGCGCCATACCAACCGTTGGGATCTGCCGAGGCCGCGCCAGCTGAGAACAGCCCGGCGACAGCGACGGATGCGAGAAGTTTGAGCTTCATAGCTTCCTCGTTCTGTAAAAAATGCCCGAAGCCGAGCTGTCCGCCCGACGTTCAGGAGCCGAACGGCAGGCTGCGGCTGCGGTTCCCTCGCATCTGCGAACAATGTGGCGACTGTGGCGCCGTTTCAACACAAAAGACCTGGGCGCCGACGGCCCCGCGAGCCTCTCCGCTTGCCTTACCGCAGGGGGAGGCGCCTAAGTTCCGCCCATGAGGAAACACGGCCGCGCCTCCAAAGCGGCGAACGAAACCGGGAAGGACCCTCCATGCGCGAAGCCGTCATCGTCTCCACCGCCCGCACCCCGATAGGCCGGGCCTATCGCGGGGCCTTCAACGACACCCAGGCCCAACAGCTGGGCGCCCATGCCGTCAAACACGCGGTCCAGCGCGCCGGCGTCGATCCGGCCGAGATCGAGGACGTGATCATGGGGGCGGCCCTGCAGCAGGGTTCGACCGGAACAAACGTCGCCCGCCAGGTCGCCTTGGCGGCCGGCCTGCCGTCTTCGGTTCCGGGCATGAGCCTGGACCGTCAATGCGCCTCGGGCCTGATGGCCATCGCCACGGCGGCCAAACAGGTGATCTTCGACCAGCAGAAGATGGCGGTCGGCGGGGGCCTGGAGAGCATCTCCCTGGTCCAGAACCAGTATATGAACCTGTACCGCGGCAAGGACGAGGCCCTGCTGAAGCTGGCGCCCCATATATATATGTCGATGCTGGAGACGGCCGAGGTCGTGGCCCGCCGCTACAACATCAGTCGCGACCGCCAGGACGAATACGCCCTTCAGTCCCAGCAACGCACGGCGGCGGCCCAGGCGGAAGGCCGACTGGACGCCGAGATCGTGCCCATGACGACCACCATGCTGGTCACCGACAAGGCGACCGGCGAGACCGCTTCGAAAGAGGTGACCCTGTCCAAGGACGAGGGCAACCGGCCCGAAACCACTCTGGAAGGGTTGAAGGCGCTGAAACCCGTCTTCGGCAGCGGCGAGGCGATCCAGCAGGGCGAATACATCACCGCCGGCAATGCGTCCCAGCTGTCCGACGGCGCCTCGGCCTGCGTCGTCATGGAGGCCGGCGAGGCGGTGAAGCGCAATCTCCAGCCGCTCGGCGCCTATCGCGGCATGGCGGTGGCGGGGGTGGAGCCGGACGAGATGGGCATCGGCCCCGTCTACGCCGTGCCCAAGCTGCTGAAGCGCCACGGACTGACGGTGGACGACATCGGCATCTGGGAGCTGAACGAGGCCTTCGCCGTCCAGGTTCTCTATTGCCGCGACCAGCTGGGCATCCCCGACGAGCTTCTGAACGTCTCGGGCGGCGCCATCTCCATCGGCCACCCCTATGGCATGTCGGGCGCCCGGATGACCGGCCACGTCCTGATCGAGGGCAAGCGGCGCGGGGCCAAATACGGCGTCGTCACCATGTGCGTCGGCGGCGGCATGGGCGCGGCGGGACTGTTCGAGATCTATTGAGGGGCGGCCACGCCCCATTCCAAATCCGTCATCCTCGGGCTTGACCCGAGGACCGGGCGTGGATCGGGCTGTGCATCGCCTTTGGCGCAATGCGGCGGACCACCCGGCCCTCGGGTCAAGCCCGAGGGTGACGGTGGCGCGGGATCAAACCTTCTCGCTGATCTTGATCGCCGCGCGGCATCCCGCCTTGATCACCCCGCTCAGCAGCCGATAGGCCGGCGCCTCGCGGCTGCCGTGCTCGACGGCGTGGTCGTGGTGGGCCAGCTCCTCGTCGCGGAACTGTTTCAGCTCGGCGGCCAGGGCCGGGTCGCGGTCGCCGATCTCGGCGATCTGATCGGCGTAGTGTTTCTCGATCACGCTCTCGACCGCCTCGGTGCAGGCGTGGGCCGCCTTTTCGCCGATCAGGGCCGTACCGGCGCCGAGCGCCGAAGCCGCGATCCGCCAAAGGGGGGTCATGGCCGTCGGCCGCACGCGCCGCTCGTTCAGCAGCCGCTCGAACCGGGCCAGGTGAACCGCCTCCTGATCCTGCATTTCGCCGAGGTCGCGCACGATGTCGCCGCGCGCCTTGCGCCCCTCGAACACGGCCTTCTGGGCGCGATAGATCAGGACCGCCGCATATTCGCCGGCGTGATCGACGCGAAGGATTTCGTCCATCCGCGCCCTGTCCGCGCCCAGGCCCGGGCGGGGCAGAGGAGTGTGCGGGGCGGCGTCGGTCATGGGATCAGGCCCTTTCGAAGCGGGGGGCGCGGGCGTCCTTGGGGCGTTTGGTCGCCAGCAGGCTGAACCCGGCCAACGCCAGGGAGATCAGGGCGTTCCAACCGGCCATCGACAGGCCCAGCCAGCTCCAGGCCACGGAATCGCACATGGCCACCCTCTGGGCCGGCCCCGTGCCCAGGGCCAGGGCGGTCAGGCTCTCCAGATCGACCGACCCGCTGCTGACGCAGGTCGCCGGCAGGCTCCACCACTTGTATTCGCCGCCCATATGGAAGACGGCGGTGATCGCGCCCGTCGCAAACACGGCCCCCAGCAGGAAGGCGGCGATCCGGGGCGTGCCGCGCCGGCCACCGCTCAGCACCGTCCAGGCCGTCGCCACGGCCGCCACGGCCACGGCGCCCCAATAGACCTCGCGCTGTTTCAGACAAAGGTTGCACGGCGCCAGGCCCGCGAACCGTTCGAACCCATGGGCTGCGCCCAGCATGGCCAGCGACGCGGCCAGGGCGAAGGCGGTCCACCAACGGGTCAACAGGCGATAGAGGCTTCTCATTGCGAAACGGTCTTACTCCGGTCCGGTCTCCGCGTCGACTTACAGAAGCTTCACCGCGATTATCAGGCCGACCAGCAGAACCAGGCCGGTCCCCGACCACAGGGCCAGGCGCTTTTCCACCTGGGCCAGCATGGCCTGGCCCCAGCGTTTCAGAATCCAGGCCTCCAGGAAGAACCGCCCGCCCCGTGTCACGACCGACGCCGCCATGAAGACCGGAAAGCTGAAGGCCGCCAGGCCCGAGGCGATGGTCACCAGCTTGTAGGGGATCGGCGTCAGCCCCTTGATCAATATGACCCACAGACCCCACTGGGCGAACCACTGGCGGAAATGATCTAGCCCGTCGGCATGGCCCAGGAACCGCAGGATCGCCAGGCCCACGTCGGTCAGGAAATAGCCGATGGCGTAGCCCAGCATCCCGCCCAGAACCGAGGCGATCGTGCAGACCCCGGCGTAGACATAGGCCCGCTCCGGCCGGGCCAGGATCATCGGCGCCAGCATGACGTCGGGCGGAATGGGAAAGAAGGAACTCTCGGCGAAGGAGACCGCCGCCAGGGCCGGCGTGGCGTGGCGATGGCGCGCCAGGTCGAACACGCCGTCATAAAGTCTGCGAAGCATGGAGATTTCCTCGAACCGCCCCGCCCTAGCAAGACCCGGTCTCGCCGTCACCCGCTGCGACACCGCAACGCTCGCGACTGAAGCGGTTGCGGTTTAAGCCCCTCAGATGACCGCGCCCCGCCCATCCCCCCAGGCTGACGACGTCAGCCACGACATCACCCGTCTGCTGCGTCGCCTGTCCGACGAGGGCGGCGACGCCGGCCTGACCCTTGACGAGGTCCGCGACCGGCTGGACGAGCGGGCCTACGGCCTTTTGATCCTGCTGCTGTCCATCCCCTGCCTGGTGCCGGGCCTGTACGGCGTGCCCCAGGTCGTGGGCGTCATCGTCATTCTATTGGCCGCACAGATGCTGGTCGGGCGCGAAGAGCCCTGGCTGCCGCGCTGGTTCCTGAAGCTGCGCGCCAAGGGCTCCTGGCTGAAGGCCATGGCCGATTTCGCCGAGTCGAAACTGGGCTGGATCGACCGGCTGTCGCGCCCCCGCTTGCGGCGTTTCGCCGACGGACCGGGCGAGAAGCTGGCGGCGATCTTCATGATCCTGGCTACGGCCACCATCGTCCTGCCCCTGACCAACACCGTCCCCTCCGTGGCCCTGGCCCTGCTGTCGGTCGGCCTGATCCAGCGCGACGGCCTGTTCGTGATCGCCGGGGCGGCGGTGACGACGGCCTGGCTGACGATTTTGGGCGCGGTGGGAACCGGCCTATTGATGGGCGCCGAGTGGGCGACCCGCTGGCTGCCGGGCTGAGGCCGGGAGTGGTTCCAGCGCTGCAAGCGTAACCTTAGATGTCCAAGAATTAACGGGCGTCTGGGCGGCGATCCGTGGAAGGTGGCGTGACCGACCGACGGTCGATCTTTCTCAAATTCCTTTCACGGCGCGTCATGGCTTTGCCTCTTCGTTTCTCCCGCATCTTGTTCGTCGCCGCCGGCGCGCTGCTGGCCGCCGCCCTGCCCGCCGCCGCCCAGGACTACCGCCAGTCCTTCCATCCCGATCAGCTGAAGGGACCGCCCGCCGGCGCGCTGAACGAGGTCTTGGTGCTAGGCACGCCGCACTTGTCGAACATGGGCGACGGCTTCAAGGTCGAAAGCCTATCGCCGCTACTGGATCGGTTGGCGGCCTGGAAGCCGACCGCCATCGCGACCGAGGATCTATCGGGCCTGCAATGCGACAGCCTGCGTCGCTATCCGTCGCGCTATGCCGAGACGGTCGAAACCTATTGCTGGGATCCCGCCCCCGCCGCCCTGGCGACCGGTCTGGACGTGCCAGCCGCCAACGCCGAGGCCGAGCGGCTGCTGGCCGAGTGGCCCGCACACCCCACGCCGGCCCAGCGGCGTCATCTGGCGGCGGTCTTCCTGGCGGCCGGCGAGCGGGGATCGGCCCTGGTCCAATGGCTTCGCCTGCCCGCCCAGGACCGCACCGCCGGGGACGGTCTGAACGACGCCTTGGTCGCCGTGCTGAACCGGATCAAGGACCGAGCCAATGAGACCTATCTGATCTCCGCGCCCCTGGCCGCGAGGCTGGGGCTGGAGCGGCTGTGGAGCGTCGACGACCACTCCGCCGACACGCCCGATCCGACCGATCCCATCGAGAAGAAAGCCTATGCCGACGCGATCATGGGCGCGTGGAATAATCCCGCTAGCCAAACCCGACGAACGCAGGATGCGGAACTGGGCGCCGCCCTCGATCAGCCCGACGGCGTGCTGCGCATGTACCGCGTCTATAATGCGCCGACGACGCCGCCCCTGATCTATCAGTCCGACTTCGGCGCCACCCTGGTCGAGCCGTCGCCGCAGGCCTTCGGCCGCCGCTACCTCGGCTATTGGGAAACGCGAAACCTGCGCATGGTCGCCAATATGCGCGATGTTCTGGGCCGCTATCCGGGCACGCGGATGCTGACCATCGTGGGGGCCTCGCACAAGGGCTACTACGAGGCCTATCTGGACCAGATGCACGATGTCCGGCTGGTCGATCCCGAACCCGTCCTGCGCTGATCGCATGAAGAGGGCGGAGCCGCCGTTCATCACGACCCCGTGGGTCTGCCTTGGCTCTGTCGTCATCCGCGACTAGGTTCCGCGCCAATCGGCGGCCCCTATCGGTTAAGCCCGCCTCAGAACGCTACGCGGGAGACGCGCCATGAACGACATGACCCCCAACCCCAGCCAGGCCCCTCATCAGCCGACGGCTGAACAGATCGACCGGGAAAATCCCCTGGGCGTCGACGGTTTCGAATTCGTCGAATTCACCGGCCCTGAGCCCCAGGCGATGATCGCGCGGCTGGAGATGATGGGCTTCACCCAGACCCATGTGAACCCCAAGACCGACGTGGTGCGCCTGAAACAGGGCGACATCTCCTTCTTGGTCCACCGCTCGCCAAAGGGCCAGGCGGCGGACTTCGCCAGGGATCACGGCCCCTCGGCCAACGGCATGGCCTTCCGCACCAATGACGCCAAGGCCGCCTATGAGGGGGCGCTCCAGCGCGGCGCCGTGGCCGCGACGGATGCCGACGGCGGCGCCCTGGGCGACTATCCCTACATCCTGCAAGGCATCGGCGGCTCGCTGCTGTACGTCATCGACCAGTACGGCGACGCCGGCTCCCTGTATGACGCCTGGGACGAGATCGAGGGCTGGGAAGAGGCCGAGCGCAAGAACAACGTCGGCCTGGAGGTCCTGGACCACCTGACCCACAACGTCCGTCGCGGTCAGATGCGCACCTGGTCGGGCTTCTACAATTCGGTCTTCAACTTCGAGGAACAGAAGTATTTCGACATCAAGGGCAAGGCGACCGGCCTCTTCTCCCAGGCCATGATCGCGCCCGACCGCGCCATCCGCATCCCGCTGAACGAGAGCCAGGACGAAAACTCCCAGATCGAGGAGTTCATCCGCCGCTACAACGGCGAAGGCATTCAGCACATCGCCCTGACCACCGAGAACATCTTCGAGACGGTCGAGGCCATGCGCGCCCGCGGCGTGGACTTCCAGGACACGATCGAGACCTATTTCGAACTGATCGACAAACGCCTGCCCAACCACGGCGAGGACGTGGAGCGGATGCGCAAGAACCGCATCCTGATCGACGGCTCGGACGAGGAGGGCCTGCTGCTGCAGATCTTCACCCAGGACACCTTCGGCCCGATCTTCTTCGAGATCATCCAGCGCAAGGGCAACGAAGGCTTCGGCAACGGCAATTTCCAGGCCCTGTTCGACTCGATCGAGCTGGACCAGATCCGTCGCGGCGTCATCAAGGTCGACGCCTGAATGAAGATGCGGCCGCCGACCTGGCTGCCCTGGCTGGGCCCGGCCCTGGCGGCCGGCGCCGGCGCCCTGGCCGGGCGCTTCTGGCTGGAGGGCGGCTTCTGGACGGTCCTGATCGCCGCCCTGATCTGCGGCTTCGCCCCCATCGTCGCCTACAGGATCTGGAAACGGCTGCACCACCGGGGGTGAGCGGGCGAGAGTGGGCTTTGACGGGGAGCGGGCCGGATGGGTGTCGGCTGGGGTGGAAAGCGGCCCTAGGCTTGTGACGCGGACAGCCAATGCGAACCCCCGCGAGGCTCATGTTTGGCGCGATCCTAGCGGTAGCGTAGGCGGCTCTCTTCATCGTCCGCTATCTGTCCAGAGGGCTTTGGCACTGCCATTGGAACGGCGAACGACACTCTGCTGACAGCGGATCGCAGAGCTTCGCGCTTGTCGTCCATAAACGGACCCATTCGATTCAGAGGAGCGCGTCAGACATAGCCTCCGATCTCGCTATCCGCGTGCGCTTCGCGCACGCCCTGTGCAGTGGTACGGAGCGTCTCTCTATATATTCTTGCTGGTTCTCCCATCAGCCATCGGATTTCTCATCGTTTGCGGTCGAGGGTGTGGCGAACTGCTGCTGTTTGCGCAGTGCACCCTTATCGCGTTCTTCAATCCATTTCAGTTTCTCGGGTGGTAGGGCAGCGAACGCTTCCTCGACATGCTTAGGCTCGGAAATCATTTTCTCAGCGATCAGGTTCACCATTTTGAAGAGGGTCGTCACCGTAGCGGGGTCGTCGCCGAAGCTTATGGTGCCAGGATGAACCGCGTCGTTTCCCGTGACCCTAACCACGTCCAGCGCTTGCTTTACCCGCACGTTTAGGCCGTCCGTAACGAGCTGACCAATCATGGCATCTATCTTACCGTTCTTGCCGAGGTGAATGCACAGGCGCTCTATAGCTAGGCGGAGAAGCGCAGCAGCTCCCCTCGGCGACACAGCCGCAATTGCTGCAGCCTCTGCAACATCTGCCTTGATGTGATCGGGGAGGTCGGCGTTCGGTTGGACATCGAACTTCTGCATCGGCCAAACCATTCGGTCGCGGAGCCAGATGGCTGATCCGCCGCAAATGTAGCATTGCGACAAATGTAGGTTGACCACGTGGCTGGATACGTAGTGGCCTTGGTTACTTCGCTCGTACTCCGGTACGTGCCCGAGCAACTTGTTGGTGTAGGCTTCGAGCGATGCGCGTTGCTCGCGGTCGGCGATGCCCAGTAGCACCTGTCGAAAGTGATCGGGATCAGGCGTGTGGGGGACCTCCCCGACTTTTTGGGCTTCACCGTAAACCCTGTACCAGCGCTGCTGAGTATGGGCGTTGCAATGCGGGCAAATGAATGCTGCCAAGTCCATGCTCGGCTGCTGCACCAAGCGCGTCGTAGGAGCACCGCCAGTATCGATCTCATCAGTCATAACGCTACGCTAGCGCCAGATGCACATCCCTCCAACCATCGCGAGAGAGTGACTTACCGTAAGGTCTGTTAGGGGTCGATTTGCGACCCAGCCTATCCGCCGCAAAGCGGTCCTCCGCGCATAGGCGGTGCCCTCTCACATTGACGAGCCGTCCCATCGCCCAAGGCCAACACTCTAATTTTCAGACGTTTCCAATTTTCTTCGGCCAATCGACCTGACACGCGCGAAGGCGGCGTTACACTGCGACAGACCGGCGTCTCTTAAGAAGGTGCGCCGATTGCACTCGGTTTTCGGCGCCCGGAGGGATTTCACCATGCGCATCGCCTGTTCTGGACTGATTGCACTCTTTGCACTGTGTTTTTCCTCGGCCCAGGCCCAGGTCGAGACCCAGGACGCCGCGCCGCAATGGTCCCTCGCCATCCATGGCGGGGCGGGCGTGATCGAGCGGTCCAGCCTGACGCCTGCGCAGGACGCGGCCTATCGCGCCGCGCTGCAAGCCGCGCTGGACGCCGGTTCGGCCGTGCTGAAGAGCGGCGGCTCGGCGCTGGATGCGGTCCAGGCCGCCGTCCAGGTCATGGAGGACGATCCCCTGTTCAACGCCGGGCGCGGAGCGGTCTTCACCGCCGCCGGCCGTAACGAACTGGACGCCGCCGTCATGAACGGCGCGGACCTGACCGCCGGCGCGGTCGCCGGCCTGACTGCGACCCGCCACCCGGTCGCCGCCGCCCGGGCGGTGATGGAGCGGTCGCCCCACGTCATGTTGATCGGCCCCGGCGCCGACGCCTTCGCCGCCTCGGTCGGGTTGGAGCAGGTCGATCCGGCCTTCTTCTTTACCGAGCGCCGCTGGCAGGGTCTGGTCAAGGCCCTGACCGAGGCCGGCCTGCCCATACCGGAACGCCCCGCCGGCGCCGCCGCGCCCGTCGACCGATCGGCCGCCCCCCACGCCAGCGTCGCCCCGCCCCTGAACGAGAAGAAGTTCGGCACGGTCGGCGCCGTGGCCCTGGACAGCCAGGGCCGCCTCGCCGCCGCCACCTCGACCGGCGGCATGACCGCCAAACGCTGGGGCCGGGTCGGGGACGCGCCGATCATCGGCGCGGGCGCCTACGCCTCCAACGCCGACGGCTGCGCCGTCTCGGCCACCGGCTCGGGCGAATATTTCATCCGCTCCACCGTCGCCCGCGACATCTGCCGCCGCACCGCCGACGGCGCGACCGTCCAGGCGGCGGCGGAGGCCGAAATCGCCGACGTCGGCTCGATCGGCGGCGACGGCGGCGTCATCGTCATGGGCCTGAACGGAACCCCCGCCTTCGCCATGAACACCTCGGGCATGTATCGGGGGGCGGTGTCTTCGAATACCCCGACCCGCGTCGCCATATACGCCGACGAAGGAGACCCCCGTTGACCGACGACGAACTGACCAAGATGGCCGAGGAGGAGCTGGACGCCGCCTGCGCCATGCCCTTCGTCGAGCTGAAGAAGATCACCCCCTGGGGCGATGCGTTCGAGGGGTTCGCCCCGTCGGGCCGCACGGTCGAGGTCGAGCGTCGCTATCTGTGGGCGGTCGAGCCCGAGGGCGGCGTCATCGTCGAGGTCGAGGTGCGCGACCGCGCGGCCCGGACCGGCGCCGAGGCCCGCGCCCTGCTGACCCCTGCCGCCTGAGGGCTGTCGTTAACCTTTTTCTTGGCCCGGCTTCGCCGCTGCGGCATCATGGTTCGGCGAACAAAGGGTCAGACAGGGTGCGGCATGTCGGCGAGCGTCTCCAACTATCCGCAGGATTTCCAGACACCCGATCCGGCGGCGTTAGAACCCGTTGACTCCACTCTACTCCTTGGCGTCCACCCGCTGCTGCTCCTGCTGCTGGCGGCCCTGATCCTGGGTCTGACGGTCCTGGCCTGGCGGGCCGGCAAGGGCGCCTCGACCACCCAGGCCGACGCCGCCGAATCAATCTGGCGCGCCATCGACCGCGCCTGCCACGCGGCCATGACCGCCAACAGCGACGCCCTGGTCGGCGCCGCCAAGGCCCTGCGCGCCACCTATGACGACTGTCTGGGCGCCGTCGTCGTCCTGGCCGAGGGGCCGTCCAAGCCTCTGAAAGCCGTCGATCACGCCCTGAAGGGCCGGATCAAGGAGACGGTCAAACCGAAGGAAGAGACGCCCCCGCAAGACCCGACGGCCAAGCCCGACCAAGAGGCCCACCGTCCACCCCCCCCTCACCCCGCCGTCCCGGCCAATGTGACCGTGGTCTCCAACAGCCATGTGGTCATCAAGGGCGACCGGGTGGAGCACGGCCCCGCCGATGAATCCGGCCCCGCCCAAGCCCCCGGCGTCGCCGTGCTGGACAAGCCCCCCTACGCCCCGCTCCCGCCCAAGCCCGCCCCGCCGCCTGCCCCCGCACCCGCCAAGCCGGTCGAGAAGGAGATCGAGCGAGAGATGACAAAGGCCGAACAGCTGGCCGCCCTGCGCGAGGCCGTGGCCCAGTTCAACGACCACTGGTGCCGCCGCAAGGAGCGGATCGAGGAACTGCGCGCCGCCCACCGCCAGCTGTCCACGCCGCGCCCCGGCGGCCAGACGCCCGGCCACGGCCGCAGCGCCCACTGATCCCTCCCTCTGTTCCCCCGGGCGCGATTTCGGTCTAGGCGTGGGGCATGAAACTCGCCTCGCTCAAGCACGGCCGCGACGGCCGCCTCGTGGTCGTCTCGCAGGACCTGCACTGGTTCACCGACGCCTTTCTGATCGCCCCCACGCTCCAGGCGGCTCTGGACGACTGGGCCCGCTGCGGCCCCCAGCTGGCGGCCCTGGCCGAGAGCCTGGAGCATGAGGCCGTGCCGCGCGGCCGCTTCCACGAAAGGGACGCCGCCTCTCCCCTGCCCCGCGCCTATCAGTGGGCCGACGGCTCGGCCTATGTGAACCATGTCGAACTGGTGCGCCGCGCCCGCGGCGCCGAAATGCCCGAAAGCTTCTGGACCGACCCCCTGATGTACCAGGGCGGCTCCGACGGCTTCCTGGCTCCCCGCGATCCCATCCCGCTGGCCGATCCGGCCTGGGGCTGCGACCTGGAGGCCGAGATCGTGGTCGTGACCGGCGACGTGCCCCAGGGCGCGACGCGAGACGAGGCCCTGGCCGCCGTCCGCCTGGTCGGCCTGGTCAATGACGTCTCCCTGCGCAATCTGATCCCGGCCGAACTGGCCAAGGGCTTCGGCTTCGTCCAGTCCAAGCCCTCAAGCGCCCTTTCGCCCGTCTTCGTCACGCCCGACGCCCTGGGCGACCGCTGGAAGGAGGGAAAGCTGCACGGCGAGCTGACGGTCCAGCTGAACGGCAAGGACTTCGGCAAGGCCGACGCCGGTGTGGACATGACCTTCGACTTCGGAACCCTGATCGCCCACCTGGCCAAGACCCGGTCCCTGTCGGCCGGAACGATCATCGGATCGGGCACGGTCTCCAACCGCGACGCCGACGGCGGGCCCGGCAAGCCGGTCTCGGAAGGCGGCCTGGGCTATTCCTGCATCGCCGAGGTCCGCACGGTCGAGACGATCCTGCGCGGCGCGCCCGAAACCCCCTTCCTGACCCACGGCGACACGGTGCGGATCGAGATGCTGGACGATCACCACCGGTCCATCTTCGGCGCGATCGAACAGACGGTGGCCCCGCTTCCGGCCGGGTCCTGACGGGTGTAGGCTGCCCCACGTCGGCTTCCGGGGGGAGGCCCGGAGAACGACATGCCGCCTGAAAAACTGATCCCGCTTCTGGTCTTCCCGGCCGTCCTGGCGCTTGTCCTGCTGCGGAACCGGCGGCGGCGGCCGCTGAAGCTGAAGTTCATCTGGGTGACGCCTGCGGTGGTCCTGCCGCTGATCGCGCTTGGCCTTTGGGGTTCGACCCAGGCGCCCGGCGCGGTCCACGCGCCGTTCGGCCCCGCCGGCTGGGCGATCCTGGCCTTGGGCGGACTGTTGGGGGGCTTGGCCGGCTGGTATCGCGGCAAGACGGTGGTCATCGAAAAGGAGCCGGACGGCAGCCTCATGGCTCAGGCCTCGCCCCTGGGGCTGATCCTGCTGGTCGCCCTGTTCGCGGGCCGCACGGCCCTGCGCGACCTGATCGAAAATCACGCCGCCCAGTGGCATCTGAGCGCCCTGGCCGTGACCGACGCCTTCCTGGTCTTCGCCATGGGGCTGATCGTCATGCAGCGCGTCGAAATCTACATTCGCGCCAAACGCATCCTCGCCGGCGGGACCGACGCCCATGTGGAGGTCGCGGCGCCGCCCGCCGCTTGACGGGGGGCCGACGCCGACGCGGTTGAATTGCCGCCGAGGCCGGTATAGGAGCGGTGCCTTCGCGCCTGTGCGGGTGTGGTGGAATTGGTAGACGCGCTGGACTCAAAATCCAGTTCCGAGAGGAGTGTCGGTTCGAGCCCGACCACCCGCACCAAAGATCAGATCCGGCGGACGCCGCCGCAGCCGCGCCCGCCGTCTCTCTTCTCGTCTCTTCAGTCTTCGATCGGGGTCGTCCGACCTGCGCCCGCCCCTGCGCCCAGGTCCGCGCCGGTCACGGGGTCCGACTCGGGGTCCGACATGGTCCGGCTCATGAAGGCTTCCACCGCCTTGCCCGCCTTGGCGTCCATCTCGACCGTGGCGTGGCCGTCGCCGCCGTCCACCGCCATCTGCATCTCGCGATCGGACACCACCTCCCACTGCTCGCCCTCGTTCCAGGGACCGGAGGCGTCGCCCTCGCCTTGGGACATGTTGTAATATTTGTCGGCGAACTCCGGCCGGCCGGGGATCTTGCCGGGAGGGAAGTTGGCGGGGATGGCGTAGAGCGCCTTTTCGAACGACTTCTGGTGCGCCACTTCGCGCGTCATCAGGAAGGACAGGGCGTCCTTGATCCCCGGATCGTCGGTGACATTGATCAGTCGTTCATAGACGATCTTGGCGCGAGCCTCGGCGGCGATGTTGGAGCGCAGGTCGCAGGCCGGATCGCCGATGGAGTCGATATAGGCGGCCGTCCACGGCACGCCGGACGAGTTCACCAGGCCCGTGCCGCCGCCATAGAGGATCGACATGGTGTGGCTGTCTCCGCCGGAGGTCATGCTGGCGTAGAGATCTGCCTCTTCCTCGGCCGCCTCAGCCAGCTTGCCCTTGGCGCCGCGGTTCAGCATGGCGACGATGGAGCCGATGACTTCCAGATGGCTCAGTTCCTCGGTCGCGATGTCCATCAGCATGTCGCGCCGATTGACGTCCTCGTCGGCCAGGCCCTGGGTGAAGTAGCGCATGGCCGCCGCCAGCTCGCCCTGCGGCCCGCCGAACTGCTCCAGCATCAGGGTGGCCAGGCCGGGGTTCGGCTCCGCCACCCGCACCGTATACATCAGCTTCTTGTTGTGCATGAACATGGGTCAATCCTTGATTGCGTAGCCGATCAACGGCTGGGGTTTTCGCCGTCGCGTTTCAGACGCAGATATTTCTCGGTCAGGGTCGGCAGGCTCTCGTCGACCCAGCGGGCCATCCGCTGCTCCTCCTCCAGGGTCGCAGCGAGCGGATCGAGCGCTGAGGTATAGTCGCCGTGCCGGGCCAGGAGGATCAGCCCCTTGTAGACGGCCGCCTCATAGTTCTCGAAGGCGAAGTTGGCGAAGGCGTTCTTCAGGATCTCGTCCTCGGCGAAGACATGGCCCATGGCCGCCATTGATCCGCCCAGCGAAAGGGCGGCGTCCTTCAGGCCGGAAGGCGTCTCGTCAAACTGTCCCAGCAGCTGTTCCAGCCGGGTGATCTGCTGTTCGGTCTCGGCCCGGTGCGCCGTCAGCTGATCGGCGACCTCGGTGAAGTTCTTGGCGCGTTCGATCTGACGGTCCATCAGGGCCAGGGCCTGATGTTCGACCCCATGGGCGTTCTTCAGTCCGGTCACGAACACCTCGCGCCAGACGTCGTCTGTCATCACAGCCATACATCCGCTCCTTGATTGGGATGCGGAGGTAACCGGACCTGCCGGCCGATGTTTCCGGGTGTCGAATAGCGGACGCGCCGGAACGATCGCCGCCGTAATGCGCGTGCCGGACCGCCGGACCTGTGATGTGGAAGGGTCGCCTCTGCGGCGCGATCGGGGCGGCGATTACGCCGGGCCGACACTGCACGGCCTGTACCGGAGCCAGTCAGGTTCGGCGCGTCGCCGCGTCGGAGCCAGTCAGGTTCGGAACAGGCCGTGGAAGATCGAGGTACGATACAGGTTCGACCTGCGAAGGCTTTTGCCACTAAGTCGCAGTGTTGAAAAGATGCTTTTGTGCTTAAGCAAGTGTTTCGTCGTCCCGGTCCAAGGCGCGTCGCAGGAATCCGGTCACATCCTTCAAAACCGGGGCCTTGGCGCGAAACAGGGGCGAGAAGCTCGCCACCAGATCGGCGTGATCCAGGCCGGGATAGAGCTTGGCCTCAGACCGGCCGCCGACGGCGCGCTGGCGCGCGTGCAGCAGGCGGGTGTCCTCGTCATGGACCACGACGTCCGCCGTGCCGTGGCCCAGCCAGATCGGCGGAGCGTCGGGGCGGACGAAGGTGATCGGCTGGGTCAGGGTCGGATCGGGCGCCCGGCCGAAGGCGTTGCGGGACGCCGCCACGTCGAAGGGCAGAAAATCGTAGGGCCCCGCCAGACCGGCCGCCGCCCGGATCAGATCCGGCCGCTCGACCGCCGCCATATAGCGCCGGTCCAGGGTGATCATCAGGGCCAGATAGGCGCCGGCCGAATGGCCCAGCACGCCCAGGCGGCGCGAATCCCCGCCATGGCCCGGCGCGGCCTCGGCCGCCCTGGCCGTCGCGGCGGCGGCGTCCTGAACGAAGGCCGGAAAGACCGCCTGCGGGACCAGACGATAATCCGGCAGGGCGACGACGAACCCCTGCGCCGCCAGGGCCTGCGCCGCCCAGCCGTACAGGTCGCGCGACCCCGAATCCCAGCCCCCGCCATAGAAGAAGACCAGGACCGGATGGGGACCCGGCGCCTTGGGCGCATAGAGGTCCATGCGCTGGCGCGGGTCGTCGCCGTAAGGCAGGTCGCGCGCCACGCGACGCGCGCCGGCATCCCGCGGCCCCAGGCTGTTCAACAGGCCGAGCGGCGAAAGCGCCGGGGAGCTCAGGGGCGAACAGGCCGCCGCCACCAGTCCCAGGGCGGGCGCGAAAAGGCCCCGGCGCGTCATCTGATCCGATCCATGGACCTCAATACGCCCGACGAGGCGGATCGGCTCACACCGTCGAGACTCTTTTCCGGAAGGCCCTATCGCGCGCCGGCGATCAGCTGGCCGCAGTTGGCGTCCTCCGCCAGACCAGGATCGACGAAGGCGAACAGGGCCGTCACCGGCGCCGCCACCGTGGCCAGGAGGCCGGCCAAGCCGCCCTGGCTCGCCACGGCGCCGACGTCCACCCCGACGCGGGGCGCCGTCAGCGGCCCCTGGACGGTGATGGGCGCCCAGATCCGCAGCAGACGCGGCTTCTTGGACTCGCCGTCGATCCGCAGGTTCAGCGTCTCCTGCCCAAGGTCGATCGTCCCCCCGCCCTGAGCCAGCACCACATCGGTGTCGATGACCAGGGTCTTGGCGGTGGCCGTCCCGCCGCTGACGTTGAAATCGGCGACGGCGCAGCGGATCTGGGCGGTCGACTGATCTCCGCTCAGCAGCTTCAACAGACCCGCGCTGGCGTTGATGCCCAACAGTTCGGCGAAGGCGGCCCGCATCCGCCCGTCCGGCACGACCAGGCTGATCGTGCCCTTGGACGAGGCGGCGAACTGGTGGACCGAGGCGCCCGGTCCCTCCAGTCGGGCGCGGCCCAGGGCGCGACCCGTCAGCGGCGGCGCGCCGTTCCGGGCGGGCACGATGGACTCAAGAGGATAGCCGCTCAGCCGCAGGTCGACCCGGCTGTAGGGCCGCGCCTGGGTGGCGTCGATCCGCGCCGTCCCGTTCAGCGCCCCGCGATTGAAGTCGAAGCTGATCGGGTCGAGGTTCAATATCCCGTCCTTCAGCTCGGCGCCCAGGTTCACCGCCCGCACGTCCAGCTCATTGGCCTTCACCGCAGCGGCGCGATAGGTCAGGCTGCCGTCCATCTGGCGCAGCCGTTCTGTCTGGAGCGGCGCGTCCGGCAGCAGTTTTCCGCCCTTCGCCACGGGCGCCTCCGTCTCGGTTCCGCGCGCATTGGTGACGGTCCGCGCCCCCAGGACGGCCGCCAGGTCGTCGATGTCCAGTCGACGCGACGCCAGTTCGGCCTCGACCTGCAGCCGGCCGCCGCCCTGGACCCGCAGGTCGCCGGACAGGTCCGACGCCCCCACCCGGCCGTCAAAGTCGTTGAAGGTCCAGACGGCCTCGTTCCGCTTCAGGGCGCCGCTCAGCCGATAGGGGGGCGTATTGGGCAGAGTCAGGCCCGTCAGCAGGTAGAGGTCCGCCAGATCGCGCCCCTCCAACGTCAGGGTCGCGTCGAACCGACCCAGGTCGAAGGGTCGGGTGACGGCGCCCGTGGCGGTCAGGCTGGAGCCCGCTCCCGCCATCCGGGCCTTGAAGCGATAGGGCCGGTCGCGGCGAATATTGATGAAGGGCCCGCCTTCGATGCGCAGCGTCAGAGGCGACCGGTTGACCGTCCCTTCGCCTTGCAGGAGGAAGCCCGCGTCGCCGTCCGCGCCCTCGTGCGCATCGACGGCCGCGTCCAGGGTCATCTTGCGCCGCCGCTCTTCGAACACCAGACGCCCGTCGGTGATGACCAGCTTCTGGATCACCGGCAGTTTCATGCCTTGGCCGTCGTCGGCGCGGTCGGCGTTCAAAGCCCAGCTCTTGCGGCCGTCTTCGGCGGCGATCAGGACCACCTGCGGCCGGGTGAAGCGCAGCAGGGGCATTTCGACCTGGCCCGCCAGCAGCCGCCGCAACCGCACCGAGGCCTCGACCGTGTCGATTCTGGCCGTATCGCGATCGCGCGCCCAGTCCGGGCCGCCGATCTTCAGTCCCTGGACCCTGACCGAGGGGGTCCAGCTGAAGAGATGAACATTCAGATCGCCGTTAATGGCGATGTCGCGCTGATACTCCGCCGAGGCCCAACGGCCGATCGGTCCCCTCAGCCGATTCCAGTCGAACCAGGCCAGAAAGATCAGGACGACGGCGATCAGAAGCAGGGTCAGGCCGCCGGCCCACCATTCGGCCGGCCCCGGGCGGCGCACGGCGGCGTAGACGGGGTCATTGCGCCTGATCCAGTCGCGTCCCTTGACGGCGCGCGCCTTGGCCGAGGCGGCGCGGGCGCCAAATCGTGACCTTAAAACGTTCCAGTTCAACATCTTGGGCAAGGGCGGGCCTCCAGAAGCAGAGACAACGCCCCAAGGCGGTTTTGGCGCCGCCGCCCCTTTCGGGCCCGCCTCATCCGCCTCGATATTGGTCCGTTTGCAGCGTATTTTTCGCAATAGCTTTACATTGTAGAAAATGCGCGCATATTTGGTCCGAGTCCTGACTTTAATTCAGGCCGCAGGAGGATGCCCGATGACCCGTTTGATCACCCCCGCCCTGATCGCCGCCGCCTTGATCGCGCCCGGCCTGGCGCACGCCCAAACCCAGCACCAAACGCAGGATAAGCCCCGTCTTCAGGCCGTTCGCGCCGAGCTCGACCGCGCTCAGACGCGCAGCTCTGCCGTCCAGCCGGTGATGATCTGTGAAACCGACGCCGCCACCCGGCGCGCCTACCAGCGCGAGTTCGGCGCCGCGCCCGTCTTCGTCACGGCGGAGGACGCCATGGCCGCGCGCCGGGCGGGTGAACATTGGGCCGCGCCCCGTTGCATGACCGAGCGGCAGTACGAGCGGCTGGTCTCCTCGACCCAGGACCGCGCCGGCCTCTAACCCCGTCGCGCATTAAAAAAGGGGCGCGGCCTTTGCGGCTGCGCCCCTTCGTCGTTCCGGCGTCGTTCCGGAGCACCGCCCCTATTGGGCGGGGGCCAGGTGTTTGTTCAGCCAGCTGAACACCTCATTGTGCCATTGCAGGCTGTTGGCCGGCTTCAGCACCCAGTGGTTCTCGTTCGGGAAGACGATCAGGCGGCTGTCGATGCCACGGCGTTGCAGGGCGGTGAAGGTGGACAGGCCCTGAGCCGTCGGAATGCGGAAGTCCAGATCGCCCTGGACCACCAGCATCGGCGTCTTCCAGTTCTCGACATGGTTGGCCGGGTTGAACTTCTGATAGCCCTCCGGCCTGTCCCACGGCGTGCCGCCGTATTCCCACTCGGTGAACCACAGCTCCTCGGTCGAATAGCCCATGCCGAAGGTGTCGAAGACCCCGTCGTGATTGACCAGGCATTTGAAGGCGTCCGACCAGTTGCCGGCGATCCAGTTGATCATATAGCCGCCGTAGGAGGCCCCCAGGGCGCAGGCGTTGGCGCCGTCCAGGAAGGCGTACTTCGCTTGAGCCGCCGCCCAGCCCTTCTGAAGGTCCTCCAGCGGCCGGTCGCCCCAGTGCTGGCTGATGGCGTCGGTGAAGGCCTGGCCGTAACCGGTCGAGCCGTGGAAATCGATCATCACCACCGCATAGCCGGCGCCGGCGTAGGTTTCGGGATTCCAGCGATAGGACCAGCTGTCGCCGAACGACCCCTGGGGGCCGCCGTGGATCAGGAAGGCGACCGGATATTTGCGACCCTCGACATAGCCGACCGGCTTGATGACATAGCCGTGGACCGTCTCATTGTTCCAGCCGGGGAAGCTGAACTGCTCGTATTCCCCGAAGGCCTTGGCCTCCAGGGCCGGATTGGCCTGGGTCAGGCGACGCGGCGTTTCACGACCCAGATAGGTCTTGAAATACAGATCGCTGGGCGACTTCAGACTGTCCTGGGCGAAGACGAAGCCCGACGGCGTCTGCTGGAAGGCCGAGACATGGCCGGGTCCGGTGACCGGCGTCACCACCCCGTTGCGCGTATCCACCGCGAACAGCTTGGTCGAGCCGACGTCGCCGGCGGTCGTATAAAGCGTCTGGCCGTCGCGCGACCATTGCAGGGTGTCGGCCGAGCGATCCCAGTTCGAGGCGATCTCGCGCTTCTGACCGCTCTGCACGTCCATCAGCACGATCTGATAGCGATCGGCCTCAAAGCCCGGCCGCGCCATGGCGCGATAGGCCAGGGTGCGGCCGTCCGGCGAAAACACCGGGCCCGCGTCCCAGGCCGGATTGTCCTGGGTCAGATTGGTGAAGGTCCCGTCCCCGCTCAGGCCGTTGGTCTTCCACAGGTCGAAATTGGTGCTCCACGGCTCGCTCTTGCCGGCCAGACGCGCCGAAAAGACGATGGAGTCGCCGGCCGGGGTGAAGACGAAGTCGCTTTCGTCGCCGAACGGCTTGGACGGGGTGTCGCCGTCGAAGCCCTTGGTGACCCAGACCGGATTGCCGGTCGCCTGGCCGTTGCGGCCGATCGACTGGACGAACAGGTGGTTCTGGGTGTGGTCATTCCACGTGTCCCAATGGCGCACGAACATCCGGTCATAGACCTGGCCGGTCGACTTCCGCTCTGCCACGGCCTTGCCCATCTCGACCGAGGCGTTCAGGTCGGCCGCGTCCGGATAGACGGCCAGAGACACCGCCACCTTGTCGCCCGAGGGACTGATCCGATAGGCGTTCACGTCCAGCGGCAGATTGGTCACCTGCACCGGCGCGGCCGTCGGCGAGGCGACGCGCCACACCTGGCTGGTCCCCGACTTGCCCGACAGGAAATACAGATTGCCGTCGGCGCCCCAGCGGGCGGTGTTGGCGCCCTGGTCCGAAATGGCCAGCCGGCGCGGCGCGGCGTCCGGCGTTTCCAGGTCCAATATCCACAGGCTGCCGCTGCGGCGGTTCGCCTCCACATCCGTCGTCGTCACCGAATAGACGACGTAACGGCCGTCCGGCGACACCTGCGGATCGCCCAGCCGGTTGGCCGAGATCATGTCCTGATAGGTGAAGGCGTCAGGCGTCGCGGCCGGCGCCGGAACCGGGGCGGGCGGAACCTGGGCCAGGGCCGGAGCGGCGCTCATCAGGGCGCCCGAGAAGGCGACGGCCGCGCAGGCGGCGAACAGGAGGGAACGGTGGCGCATGAAGCAGTCCTCGCAAAGCTTGCAGCGGCGAGGCGTAGCACCCTCGTTCGCCGGGCGGAAGTTGCTGACAGCTCAGAAGTTAGCTAAGCTGCTTGGACCAAGGAGCGCGACATGACCACCGTCACCGTCCACCACGCCAAGACCCATCTCTCCAAACTGATCGCCGCCGCCGAACGCGGCGAAGAGGTGGTGATCGCCCGCGGCGACAAGCCGGCGGTGCGGATCGTGCCGTTCGAGGCGGCGAAACCTGAACGCAGGCGAGGTCGGCTGAAGGGCATGGGGCGTTTCGACGAGAGCTTTTTTGATCCGCTGCCCGAAGAGGAACTCCGCCTCTGGGAGGGCCGGGGAGATTGAACCTCCTGCTCGATACCCACGCCCTGATGTGGTGGGTTTGGGACGACGAACGGCTGTCGGGCGCAGCCGACGACGCCATCCGGAACGCTGACGCCGTCTTTGTCAGCAGCGTGTCGGCCATCGAGATCGCGATCAAGTTTCGCATCGGCAAGCTGCCGAACGCCCACGCCCTGGCCGAGCAGTTTGCGGACGTCATGCGTCGAGAGGGGTTCGCCGAACTCCCTGTGAGCTGGCGCGAAGCCAGCCTGGCCGGTCGGATGGCCGGCGATCACCGCGACCCTTTCGACCGGCTGCTGATCGCCCAGGGCCTGCTCAACGACCTGACCCTGGTCTCGAACGAAACCCTGTTCGACGGCTTCGGCGTGGCCCGGCTCTGGTAGGCTTGCTCCCTTTCGCCGAACCGGCGACAAGCGGTCGTCCATGAATTCCGCCGCCCTTCCCGTCCGCCGCTCGCCCCACATCGTCGATGTGCTGATCGCCGAGCGTGCGCCCCGTCTGACCGCCTCGCCGCTGTGGCCGGCGGTGCGCCCGCTGCTCTATTCGATCTTGAACTACAAGGCGGCCGTGCGGATGGCCGACGCTGTGCGTGACCGCTCGGGCTCCGAGAGCCTGGACTATGTGTCGGACCTGCTTCGGCTGAAGGTGACGGCGTCCCCTCTGGACCGCCTGCCCGCGACGGGCCGGTGCGTCGTCGTCGCCAACCATCCGACCGGCATAGCCGACGGGGTCGCGGTCTATGACGCCGTAAAACGGCGCCGTCTCGACGCGGTCTTCTTCGCCAACGCCGACGCCCTGCGCGTCTCGCCCCGGCTCGCCGAGACGGTGATCCCGGTCGAATGGGTTCACGACAAACGCACCCGCGAGAAGACCCGCGCGACGCTGAACGCCGCCAAGGCGGCCTTCGAAGCCGAACGCTGCGTGGTCATGTTCCCCGCCGGCCGTCTGGCCCGCGTCGGCGCCGACGGCCTGCTGACCGACCCCGAATGGGCGCCGACCGCCGCCTCCCTGGCGCGGAAATACGGCGCGCCGGTCGTGCCCATGCACGTCGCCGGCCCCTACAGCCGGCTGTTCCACCTGTTCGACAAGGTTTCGCAGGAGCTGCGCGACGTGACCCTGTTCCACGAACTGCTGAACAAGGCGGGCAAGCCTTTCGATATCTTGGTCGGCCGCCCCATCCCGCCCGAACGGCTGGACGTGGACGCCGTAAAGGCCACCGTGGCGCTGAAACATTTCACCGAACGCACCCTGGCCGCCGATCCAGACGCGGTCTTCCCATGAAGGTCGAACTCCCTGACGCCGAGGCCACCACCCGTCTGGGCCAAGTCATCGCCCCCCTTCTGGCGCCGGGCGACAGCCTGCTGCTGTACGGGCCGCTGGGCATGGGCAAGTCCACCCTGGCGCGCGGCCTGATCCGCGCCCTGACCACGCCGGACGAGGAGGTGCCGAGCCCCACCTTCACCCTGGTCCAGTTCTATGAATCCGACCTGCCCGTCGCCCATTTCGACCTCTATCGCCTGACCCGGCCGGAAGAAGCCTTCGAGATCGGCCTGGACGAGGCCCTGGACGAGGGCTGCGCCCTCATTGAATGGCCCGAGCGGCTGGGCGAGGATCCGGGCCGGTTCTTGGGGCCCGACCGCCTTGTCATTGAGATTTCCGAACACGGCGACGGCCGTGTTGCGACCGTTTCCGGCGTAGGCCGGTGGGAAGACCTGATCGACCATGTCCGTCTCTGATCGCGAACAGCTTCGCCTCGACTTCCTGGCCGCCGCCGGCCTGGCCGAGGCTGCGCGCGCGCCTCTGCCGGGCGACGCCTCGACGCGGCGCTACGAACGGCTGACCCCGCCGGGCGGCCCCACCCTGATGCTGATGGACCAGGCGCCCGCCGCCGAGAGCCCGCCCGCCGATCCGGCCTGGACGCCCGAGCAGCGTCACGCCGCAGGCTGGAACGCCGTCGCCCGCCTTTCGGCCGGTCGGATCGAGGCCTTCGCCGCCGTCGCCGCCCATCTGAAGTCGCTGGGTCTGTCCGCGCCTGAAATCCCGGCCTTGGACGCGCCCAACGGCCTGGCGGTGCTGGAGGATTTCGGCGACGCCCTGTTCGCCCGCGTCATCGAGGACGGCGCCGAGGAGACGCCCCTCTATCTGACCGCCATCGAGGCCCTGGCCGCCCTGCACGAGGCCGGGACCCCGCCTGAGGTGCTGACCGGTCCCGGCGGCGACTGGCCGCTCCTGACCTATGACGAGACGGCGCTCCAGGGCGGGGCCGACCTGTTCGTCGACTGGTTGCCCCGTCTGGACGCGCGCGTCGCCTTCGACGCCGCCGCGGTGGCGGAATGGCGAGAGGCCTGGGCGCCGATCGTCGCCTCGGGCGCCGCCGGGGCCTCGGTCATGGCCCACCGCGACTATCACGCCGAGAACCTGATCTGGCTGCCCGAGCGTGAAGGCGCCGCCCGCGTCGGCATGATCGACTTCCAGGACGCGGTGCGCGCCCACCCGTCCTGGGATCTGCACTCCCTGCTTCAGGACGCCCGCCGCGACGTGTCGCCGGCGCTGGAGGCCGAGGCCCTGGACCGCTATTTCGCCCTTCGCCCCCAGGTGGACCGCGCCGCCTTCATGGCCGACTATGCCGGGCTAGCCGCGCTGAACGAGGCGCGGATCATCGGCATCTTCGCCCGACTGATCGCGCGGGACGGCAAGCCCCGCTACCGCCAGTTCCTGCCGCGCATGTGGCGGCATCTGAACGCCAATCTGGACCAGCCGGCCCTGGCGCCCGTCGCCCGCTGGTTTGATCGCCACGTCCCTGTCGAGGTGCGCGCATGACCCCGCCGAAAACCGCGATGGTGCTCGCCGCCGGCCTGGGCACCCGGATGCGCCCCCTGACCGACGACCGGCCCAAGGCCCTGGTCGAGGTGGCGGGCCGCGCCCTGATCGACCATGTGCTGGACCGTCTGGCCGACGCCGGAGTGGAGACGGCGGTCGTCAATGTCCACTGGTTCGCAGACCGGCTGGAAGCCCATCTGGCCGCGCGCGGACGCGGCCCCCGCATTCTCATCTCCGACGAACGGGCCGAACTGCTGGAAACCGGCGGCGGCCTGAAGAAGGCCCGCCCCCTGCTGGGCGACGATCCGATCTTCGTCGCCAATATCGACAGCGTCTGGATCGACCGGGGCGACGCCTTGGCGGACCTCGTGCGCCTTTGGAACCCCGACACGATGGACGCCGCCCTGCTGCTGGCCCGCCGCGAGGGCTCCATCGGCTTCGAGGGCGACGGCGATTTCTTCCTGGCCGACGACGGGAGACTGACCTTCCGCGGCGACGCCCCCTCCGCCCCCTTCGCCTATATGGGCGTCCACATCACCCGCCCCGGCTATGCTGACCACGGGCCCGACGGCCCCTTTTCCTTAAGCCCCCTGTGGCGCAAGTCCGCCGCCGCAGGCCGTCTCTACGGCTGCGTCCTGGACGGCGACTGGATGCACGTCGGCGATCCCCAGGCCCGGGATGAGGCCGAGGCGAAACTGGCGGGGGTGGGGTGACCGTACCTGTTTTTTCCTCGTCATCCTCGGGCTTGTCCCGAGGATCCATACGCCCGGTTTCAAAGGGTGCGCGCCGGCCGCGACCGAGTCTATGGATCCTCGGGACAAGCCCGAGGATGACGGATTGTGAGGGAGGGATATGACGATGGCCGCCATGCCTCCCTTCGACCCCTTCACGGACCTCCCTCAAGCAGCCGACCGCCGCGCGGTCGGCGCTAGGGAAACAGAAGTGCGCCCCCGCTGGTACGCAGTCCCCGCCCACCGGCCCTTCCTTGAAGACCTGGCCGCCGGCGTCCTGGCCTGGCTGGGCGATCTGCCGCCCGAGACCCTGTCGGACGCCACCCTCCTTCTGCCCAACCGCCGCGCCGCCCGCGCCTTCACCGGCGCCCTGTCGAAACTCTCCCAGGGCCGCCCCGTCCTGCTGCCCCAGGTCCGTCCTCTGGGCGATCTGGAGGAGGACGAGCCGCCCTTCACCCCCGGCGCCCTCGGCCTCGATCTGCCGCCCGCCATCCCCGCCCTGACCCGCCGGTTCGAGATGGCGCGGATGATCGTCGAACAGTTCGACGACAGCCTGACGCCGATGCGCGCCCTGGATCTGGCCGATGCCCTGGGCGGCTTCCTCGATTCCTGCCAGCTGGAAGAGGTTCCGAACCCCGAACGGATCGCGACCCTGGTCGACGGCGAAATGGCCGAACACTGGGAACGGTCGGCCGAGTTCCTGAGCCTGGCGGTGGAGGCCTGGCCCAAGCGTCTGGCCGAACTGGGTCTGGTCGATCCGGCCTGGCGCCGCGCCACCCTGCTGAGACGCCTGGCCGAACTGTGGGACCACACGCCCCCGACCCAGGCCGTCATCGCCGCCGGCTCGACCGGCACCGTCCCCGCCGCCGCCGACGTCCTGGGCGCCGTGGCCAGAGCGCCCCTGGGCTGCGTCGTCCTGCCCGGTCTCGACCTTGATCTCGACGCGGCGGTCTGGGACCGTCTGGACGAACAGCATCCGCAGAGCGCGATGAAACGCCTGCTGGACCGGGTCGAGGTCGCCCGCGCCGACATCCGCCCCTGGTTCGCCCCGTCCCAGCCGCCCGCCGCCCTCGCCCGCGGCCAGGCCCGACAGCGCCTGGTCAACGAGGCCCTGCGGCCCGCCGAGGCCACCGACGACTGGCGCCGCGCCATCCGCGACCTTCGCTCGACCGCCGCCGCGCGCGGCGAGGCCCGCGACCCCATAGCCGAAGGTCTGCAAGGCCTGTCCCTGCTGACCGCCCGCGCCGAGGAGGAGGCCGCAACGGCCATCGCCCTGATGATGCGCGAGACGCTGGAAACGCCGGGCAAGACCTGCGCCCTGGTCACTCCGGACCAGGCCCTGGGCCGCCGCGTCGCCGCGCGGCTGGAGCGCTGGGGCGTCATCCCGGATTCCTCGGCAGGCAGCCCCCTGTCGCGCCTGCCCGCCGGCGCCCTGGTCGATCTGTGCGCCCGCTGGATCGCCGATCCGGTCCAGCCCCATCTGCTGCTGGCCGTCATCAAACATCCGCTGGTCCGGTTCGACCTGGGCGACGCGCCTCAAGCCGCCGCCGTCGCGGCGCTGGAGGAGCACGCCCTGCGCGGCCCCCGTCCCCGCGACTTCGCCGCCGTGCGCCGCCGTCTGCTGGAAGCCGTTCAGCCCGACCGGCGCGGCAAGGCTCCGCCCGAGTGGAAACGGGAACGCCTGTCGGCCGCCACCCGCCTGGTCGAGCGTCTGCAAACCGCCGTCGAGACCGCTACCGCCGTCTTCACCCCCGACGCAGACCTGAACGTCGCCGCCTCCGCCCTGACGCGCCTGATCGAGACCCTGGCCGGCCAGGACGCCTGGGCCGGTCCCGACGGCGAGGCCGCCGCCGCCCTTCTGTCCGGCCTGATCGAGGGGGGCGCCGCCCTGGGCCGTATCGACCGGGCCGACCTGGCCGAGCTGACCTCCTCCCTGGTGCGCGAGACCGTGGTCCGCACCGGGGGCGCCACCCATCCGTCGCTGCGGATTCTCGGGGCCATCGAGGCCCGGCTGGTGCGCGCCGACCGGATGATCCTGGCGGGCTTGGAGGAAGGCGTCTGGCCCCAGGCCGCGCCCACCGACCCCTTCCTGTCGCGCCCGATGCGAAAAGCGCTCGGCCTGCCCCCGCCCGAACGCCGCCTGGGCCAGACGGCACAGGACTTCGTCCAGGCCGCCTGCGCCGAGGAAGTGATCCTGGTCCACAGTGAACGACGCGGCGGCCAGCCCGCCGTCCGCTCCCGCTGGCTGTGGCGGCTGGAGATGCTGACGCGGGGGGCGGGAGTCGACCTGCCCCGCTCCAGCACCGTCCTGGACTGGACCCGCGCGCTCGACGCCCCTCCGCCCGGCCCGCCGCGCTTCGCCAAACGGCCCGAGCCGCGCCCGCCGGTGCATCGCCGCCCGCGCAGCCTCTATGTCACCCGCATCGAACGCTGGGTGCGCGACCCCTACGCCATCTACGCCCTGTGGGTGCTGGGGCTGGAGGCGATGGAGCGTCCCGGCGCGTCCGCCGAAGCGCTCGCCCGTGGCGACGCCGTCCATGCCGCCGTCGAACGGCTGACGCTGGACTGGCCCCATGACCTGCCCGACGACTGCGAGGCCGTCCTGCACGACCACCTGTTGCGCGAACTGGGCGCGCGCGGTTTCGAGGATGCGGCCATGGCGCGCGAGGCGCCGCTCGCCCGCAACTGCGCTCGCTGGCTGACCGATTTCGAGCGCCGCCGCCGCGCGCGCGGGATCGAAATCCTGGTCGAGCAACAGGGCGCCCTGACCTTCGACGCCCCCGCCGGCCCCTTCACCGTCAAGGCCTTCGCCGACCGGATCGAACTGTCGTCCGACGGGGCGGCGGTGATGGACTTCAAGACCGGGGCGGCGCCGTCCGCCAAACAGGTCAAGTCCGGCTTCGCCCCGCAGTTGACCCTGACCGCCGCCATCCTGGCCGACGGCGGGTTCGAGAGCGCCAAAGGCCCCGTCACGCCCGACGAACTGACCTATGTCCGCGTGGTCGGGCGCAAGACGGCGGGCGAGGTCATCACCCGCGCCTCGGGCGCCGAGGCCGCCGACCTGGCCCAGGCGGCGCTGGAGGGGCTGAAGCGCCGCGTCGCTCGCTTCGACGACCCGAACACCCCCTATGTCTCCTGGGCCGCGCCCCAGTTCATGGGCGCCCAGGGCGGCAACTACGACCATCTGGCCCGCGTCTGGGAATGGTCGGTGATCGGCGACGGGGACGAAGAATGAGCGTGTCCCCCCAGATCGTCGCCGCCGATCCGCGCCTGACCGTCTTCGTCACCGCCAACGCCGGCTCGGGCAAGACCACCACCCTGGTCAACCGGGTGGCGCGGCTGTTGCTGGATCAGGTCGATCCCGGCGCCATCCTGTGCGTCACCTACACCAAGGCCGCCGCCGCCGAGATGCAGGCCCGGCTGTTCGACCAGCTGGGCGGCTGGGCCGTGCTGGACGACGCCGCCCTGTCGCGTGAACTGGCCCGGCTGGACGACGGCGATCCGCAGACCCTCGATCACGCCGCCCTGTCCCGCGCCCGCAAACTGTTCGCCCGCGCGCTGGAAACGCCCGGCGGGCTGAAGATTCAGACCCTTCACGCCTTCTGCGAGAAGCTGCTGCGCCGGTTCCCGCTGGAGGCCGGGGTCTCGCCCCGTTTCACCGTGCTGGAAGACCAGGCCGCCGCCGCCCTCAGCCATGCCGCGCGCGAAGACCTGGCCCGCGCCGCCGTCGCCGATCCGGACGGCCCTATCGGCCAGGCCTACAGCCATTTCGCCGTCGAACTGGACTGGCAGCGGTTCCAGGCCCTGCTGTCGATGATCGAGGCCAGGCGCGCCGATCTGCTGGACTATATCGACCGGGCCGAGGCGGGGGCCGCGCCGGACCCTTACGCCCTCACCGGCGCCGAGGCGGGCCGCAGCCCGGAAGACCTGGAGCGGGACTTCGTCGCCTGGATCGACCCCGCCGAATGGAACCGCATGGCCGAGGCCATGGCGACCGGCTCGGCCAACGACCGCAAGATCGCCGACGCCATGAGCGTGGCCGCCCCGCCCTACGCCGGTTTCGCCGCCCTGGCGGGCGTCTTCTGCACCCAGGCGGGCGAGCCGCGAAAGAGCATGGGCACCAAGTCGGCGCCGCAAGGCGCGGTCGGCTGGCTGCTGGACCTCCAGACCAAATACCTCGCCGCCCGCGAGGCCCTGCGTAAGGCCAAGGTCGCCGACGACACGATCAAGGTTCTGACCCTGGCCCGCGCCCACGCCGCCTTCTACGAGGCCGCCAAGGCCCAGCGCGGCGCGCTGGACTTCCCCGACCTGGTCGCCCGCGCCGCCGCCCTTCTGACCCGCAGCGGGGCCGCCGCCTGGGTGCTGTACAAGCTGGACGGCGGGGTCGATCACGTCCTGATCGACGAGGCCCAGGACACCGCCCCCGACCAGTGGGCCATCGTCCGCGCCCTGACCGGAGAGTTCTACTCAGGCCAGACGTCGGGCCGCACCGTCTTCGCCGTCGGCGACGAGAAACAGTCGATCTACTCCTTCCAGGGCGCCCGGCCGGAACGGCTGCGCCAGGAGCGGGCCGACTTCCTGGCCCTGGCCGAGGGCGCCGGCGAGCCCTTCGCGGGGCCGGAGCTGAACACCTCCTACCGTTCGACCGAGGAGGTGCTGACCTTCGTCGACGCCGTCTTCGCCGATCCCGACCGCACCCGCGCCCTGACCGGCCCCCAGGGCGACATCGCCCGCCATATCCCCGCCCGCATCGGCCAGCACGGGGCCGTCGACCTGTGGCCCCTGTTCCTGGACGAACCCGCGCCCGAGACCGACGCCTGGGACGATCCGGTCGATCAGGAAAGCGCCGGCAGCGCCAGGAAGCGCCTGGCCCGCGACCTGGCCCGCGAGATCCGCCGCCAGGTCGAAAGCGGCCTGGCCGTCTTCGACAGCCGAACGCGGGATCTGCGCCCCGCCGGCTACGGCGACTACATCGTCCTGGTCCGCCGCCGCGACGCCACCTTCGAAGAGATCATCCGCGCGCTTAAGACCGAGGGCGTCCCCGTCGCCGGCGCCGACCGGCTGAAACTGTCCAGCCATATCGTCTTCGACGACCTGATCTCTCTGGCCCGCTTCGCCCTCTTCCCCGACGACGACCTGTCGCTGGCCGAGGTGCTGCGCAGCCCCCTGTGCGACGTGGACGAGGACGGCCTCTACGCCCTCGCCGGGCGCGAGAACCGGAAAGGCGGCCAGCTGTGGCGCGACCTGCGCGACCGGGCGCACGAACGCCCCGAATGGACCCGCGCGCGCGACACGCTCCAGGCCGCCATAGCGGCGCGCGGCGGCGACCCGTTCGCCTTCTTCTCCCAGGCCCTGAACCGCGTGGACGACTTGGGGCTCTCCGGCCGCGCCCGCATCCTGGCCCGGCTGGGCCGCGAGGCCGAGGAAGCCATAGACGAGACCCTGAACCAGGTGCTGGCGGCCGAGAACCGCGGCGCGATCGATCTGGAGACCTGCCTGGCCCAGCTCGAGGCCGCCGACGTCGAGGTGAAGCGCGAACTTGAGGGGGCGCGCGGCGAGGTCCGCGTCATGACCGTCCACGGCGCCAAGGGGCTGGAGGCGCCGATCGTCATCCTGCCCGACACCACCATGAAGGCGAAGGCCCAGGGCCCGTCCCTGATGCCCGCCGTCACGCCCGAGGGCGAGGGCGAGGCCTGGCTGATGGCGCCCGGCTCGGCCAAGGACGACTGCCCCGCCTCGGCCGACGCCCGCGCGGCGCGTCAGGCCCGCACCGACGACGAGACCCTGCGCCTGCTCTATGTGGCCCTGACCCGCGCGCGGGACCGCGTCATCGTCATGGGCCGCGCCTCCAGCCGGGGCGCCGAGCCCGGCAGTTGGTGGTCGGTGATCGAGGAGACCTTCGACCGGCTGGGCGACCAGGTGCGCGAGGTCGAAAACGGCGTCCGCCGCTTCGGCGTCGACCCCGAACATCGCCCGACGCAGGCCGCCGCGACCGCCGCCGCCGACGCCCTGCCCGCCTGGGCCGCCGTCCCGCCGCCCGCTGACGCCGCCGCCCGCTTCGCCGCGCCGTCGCGGATGGAGGGCCAGGTCCGCATCCCCGCCCCCTCGCCGCTCGCCCGCAGCGCGGCCGGCGGCGCCGCACTGGGCCGGTTCCGGCGCGGCGACCTGATCCACCGGCTGCTGGAGCGCCTGCCCGAGATCGCCCCCGCAGACCGCCCCGACGCGGCGCGCCGTCTGCTGGCGCGCGAGACCGATCTGGACGAGGCCCAGCGCGCCGAAATGATCGCCGCCGCCTTCTCGGTGCTGGATGACGCCCGCTTCGCCCCCGTCTTCGGCCCCGGCTCCCGCGCCGAAGTCGCCTTGACCGGCGCCCTGCCCAGCCCGTCGAACGCGGCGATCAACGGCCGGATCGACCGACTGGTGGTCACGCCCGACCGGGTCCTGGTCATCGACTACAAGACCAACCGCCCCGCCCCTGACGCCCTGGACCGGGTCGATCCCGCCTATGTGCTTCAGGCCGCCGTCTATGTCGCCGTGCTAGAACGCCTCTACCCCGACCGCCCGGTCGAGGCCGCCCTGGTCTGGACCGACGGACCCAAGCTGATGCCGATCCCGCAGCCCATGCTGGAGGCGGCGCTCGCGCCCTGACCCTCCGTCATCCTCGGGCTTGACCCGAGGACGGGCGTCGATCGGGCTGTGCGTCGCCGTCTTCGCACGAGGGACGGATCATCCGATCCTCGGGTCAAGCCCGAGGATGACGGACGGAGAGGGAGGGGGAGCGACGGCGGCAGTTGAATTGCCCGCGATTCGCTCCCACATCTGCGGCCGAACCCGGACGGATCCGGCCAACCCCATTCGCGCTGATGTCGCGAGGCGCCGTGCGCCGAGCGATAGGGCCCAAGGAGCCATTTATGGCGACAGTCAAAGTCACGGACGAAAGCTTCGACGCCGACGTCCTGAAATCCTCCACCCCCGTTCTGGTGGACTTCTGGGCCGAATGGTGCGGCCCCTGCAAACAGATCGGCCCGGCCCTGGAACAGATCGCCGACGAACTGGGCGGCCAGGTCACCGTGGCCAAGATCAACATCGACGACAGCCCCATGACCCCGTCCAAACTGGGCGTAAAGGGCATCCCCACCCTGATGCTGTTCAAAGACGGTCAGATGGCCTCGATGAAGGTGGGCGCCATGCCCAAGGGCAAGATCGTCGAATGGCTGGCCGAGGCGGGCGTCAAGGCCGACGCCGCCTGATCTCGGACGAAATCTGAACGACAGACGCCCGCCGGTACCGACCGACGGGCGTTTTTGCTAGAAGGCCGCTCATGAGCGACGAAACCCCGCCCGACCACATCCCGGACGACATCCCCGGCGAAACCCCGGTTCAGAAGGCCCTGCGCCTGAAGACCGCCAAGCTGGAGGCTCGGCCCAAGCCGCCGCGGGGCGGACGCTTCCAGCGCGAACAGGCCGCCCGCCTCGCCGCCGGCAAGTCCAAACCCTGGATGACCCGCTAGACGGGCCAGGTCTCCGGGCTGGCGCCCAGCACCTCGCCCGCCAGATACAGAGACCCGCAGATCGCCACCCGGCCCGCACCCAGGCGCAGCGCCAGGTCCAGGGCCTCGCCGACGGAGCCTGCCGGGGTCGCCGCCAGACCATGGCCGCGCGCCACGGCCGCCAGGGCCGCCGGCTCGGCCGCCGCCCCGTCGAAGCCGACGGTGAAGACCGTGGCCTGGCTGTCCTTCAGGGCCGCAAAGAAACCGCCGGCGTCCTTGTTGCCCAACATGCCGCAGATCAGGGCCAGGGGGCGCGGCGCCCGCGCCTGACGCTCGGCGAGAAAGGCCGCCAGCGCCCGTCCGGCATGGGGATTGTGCCCCCCGTCCAGCCACAGCTCCGCCTCCGCCGCCTTGGCCGCCTGCCCATAGGGTCCGGTCGAGATCCGCTGGAGCCGCGCCGGCCACCGCACGGCCCTCAGCCCTTCGATGATCGCGCTTTCCGGCAGATCCAGCTCCAGGGCGGCGGCTATGGCCACGGCCGCATTGTCGATCTGGTGCGCCCCCGCCAGGGCGGGCGCCGGCAGGTCCATGAACAGGTCCGCCGTCTGGAAGGCCATGCCGCCCCGCTCGGCCCAGGCGTCGAAATCCACCCCCAGAACCGTCAGCCGCGCACGGACGTTGGCGGCCCGGCGTTCGATGGCCTTGAACGCCTCCTCACGCTGGCGCCCGATCACGCCCGGCGCTCCCGCCTTCAGCACCCCGGCCTTTTCCGAGGCGATCCCGGCCAGGTCCGTGCCCAGAAACTCGGCATGATCATAGTCGACCGGGGTGATCACGCTCAGCAGCGGCCGTTCGATCACATTGGTGGCGTCCAGCACCCCGCCCAGGCCGACCTCGATCACCGCCAGATCGGCCGGGGTCTCGGCCATGGCCAGGAAGGCGGCGGCGGTGGTGCTCTCGAACACGGTCGCCTCGCCGGACACGGACTCTATCCGATCGAGGATGGCGTGCAGATGATCGTCCTCGATCAACCGTCCTGCCAGCCGAATCCGCTCGTTGAACCGCACCAGATGGGGCGAAGTATAGGCATGGACCTTCAGCCCCGCCGCCTCGGCGACGGCCCGGATCAAGGCCACGGTCGATCCCTTGCCGTTCGTCCCCGCCACATGGACCACCGGCGGCAACCGATGCTGCGGATCGCCCAGGGCCGCGCACAGGGCGCGCATCCGATCCAGCGACAGATCAATCCGTTGCGGATGTCGGGCGCGCAGCCGCTCGGAGATGGGGTCCAAGGCCGTCAGGCCGCCAGGCGGTTTCCGCCCATCAGCATGGACAGGATCCGGCCCAGGACGCGGGGCAGATCGGCGCGGGTCACGACCCGGTCGACCATGCCCTTCTCCTGCAGATATTCGGCGCGCTGGAAGCCCGGCGGCAGTTTCTCGCGGATGGTGGCCTCGATCACGCGCGGACCGGCGAAGCCGATCAAGGCCCCCGGCTCAGCCAGATGCACGTCGCCCAGCATGGCGTAGGAGGCGGTCACCCCGCCCGTGGTCGGGTCGGTCAGCACCACCACATAGGGCAGTTTCGCCGACTTCAGCTCTTCGATGGCCAGGGTGGTGCGCGCCATCTGCATCAGCGACAGGGCGCCTTCCTGCATCCGCGCCCCGCCGGCGGCGGTGAAACAGACCAGCGGAACCTTGCGGGCCACGGCCTCGCGCGCCGCCTTGATGAAGGCCTCGCCCGCCGCCATGCCCAGCGACCCGCCCATGAAGGTGAAGTCCTGAACGATCACCACCGCCTTCTGACCGCCGACCGAACCCCAGCCGATCGCCATGGTGTCCTTGCGCCCCGCCGCCTTGCGCGCGGCGTTCAGCCGGTCCTTGTAGGACTTGCCGTCCGAGAACTTCAGCGGATCCTCAGGCACGTCCGGCGTCTCGATCGTATCATAGACGGCGCCGTCGAAGGTGGCCTTCAACCGCGTCGGCGCATCGATCCGCATATGGCGGCCCGACGGCGTCACCCACAGGGCGGCCTCCAGGTCCGAGCGGTACAGCATCTCGCCCGTATCGGGGTCCTTGACCCACAGATTGTCGGGGGTGTCGCGGCGCGACACGATCTTGCGGACGCCGGGCGCGAAACGGCTCAGCCAGCCGCCGCGCTTTTCCTGAGGTTTGTTCTTGTCGACCATGGGCGGGCTCTTAGACGGTTTCCGCTGCGGAAGCACTAGTCACCGATCGAACCGCGTCGCCCAGGGTCTTGACGCGGGCCAGGACGCGCGGCGCAGCGGGCGCATTGGCCTCCAGAGCGGCGGCCACCTCGTCCACCAGGGCCGAGCCGACCACCACCGCATCGGCGACGCGAGCGATCTCGGCCGCCCGTTCCGGCGTCTTGACCCCGAAGCCGACCGCGACCGGCAGGCCCGAGGCCTTGCGCACCCGCTCCACCGCCGGCGCCACGACGTCGGCGTTCGCCTCCTTGACCCCGGTCACGCCCGCGACGGCGACATAATAGACGAAGCCCGAGGTCCCCTGGACCACGATCTTCAGCCGTTCGTCGTCCGAGGTCGGGGTCGCCAGGCGGATCAGCGAGATCGAGACCTTGTCCAGCGCCTCGATCAGCGGCGCGGCCTCTTCCGGCGGGCAGTCCACCACGATCAGCCCGTCGACGCCGCACTCGGCCGCATAGGCGGCGAAGGCGTCGTATCCCAGGCTCTCGATCGGGTTCAGATAGCCCATCAGGATGATCGGCGTCGTCTGGTCGTCCTTGCGGAACTCCCGCGCCAGATCCATGGTCGAACGCAGGCCGAACCCGGCCTTCAGTCCGCGAATGGCGGCCCGCTGGATCGGCGGCCCCTCGGCCATCGGATCGCTGAACGGAAAGCCCAGTTCGATGATGTCGGCCCCGGCGGCGGGCAGCCCTTTCAGGATCGCCAGCGCCGCCTCGCGCGACGGATCGCCCCCCATCACATAGGGAATAAAGGCCGCGCGGCCTTGGGCTTTCAGCGCCTTGAAACAGGCGTCGATACGAGTGGTGGTCATTGGGTCGATGTGTCCGAAGCGGGCTTCTCGGCGGCGGCCTGGGCTGCGCACACGTCGCCCGGAATGGTCGCGAAGCCCAGATAGGCGGGCAGTTCGGCGACGGCGACCCTGGCCGTGTCGTAGAAGGCGACCATCTGCATACCGTCGCAACCGCCGCCCTCGCGACGCTTGATCAGGACGACGCGGTTCTCGTCGCCGCCCGCCGCCAGCCAGCCTTTGGTCTCCAGATCGGCGATATAGGCCTCGGCCAGGGCGCCGACCTGACCCAGGGGCGCGGTGACGCACCAGGCCCGGCCGGCCAGATTGTTCAGACCGCCGCAATCGGGCGAAAGCTGCGCGCCCGGCAGCAGGGCGACATCGGCGGGTTTAACCTCAACCGGCGTCTGGGCCTGAACGGCCGTCGAAAGGCTCAGGGCGGCGGCGATCGCCGACAGGCTGCGGATCACAATTCCACTCCCAGATGACGGGCGACCTGGAAGATGTCCTTGTCGCCCCGGCCCGACATCAGCAGGACGACATCGCCGCCCTTGCCGACTTCGCGCGCCACTTCGCCGGTCCGCGCCAGGGCGTGGGCCGGTTCCAGGGCCGGGATGATGCCTTCCAGCTTCGAGCACAGCTGGAAGGCCTCCAGCGCCTCATTGTCCGTCGCCGAGCGATATTCGGCCCGGCCGATGTCGTGCAGCCAGGCGTGCTCCGGCCCGATGCCGGGATAGTCCAGCCCGGCCGAGATCGAATGGCCCTCGACGATGTTGCCGTCCTCGTCCTGCAACAGATAGGTCCGGTTGCCGTGCAGCACCCCCGACCGCCCGCCCTTCAGCGAGGCCGCATGGTCCGGCGTGTCCAGCCCGTGGCCCGCCGCCTCGACCCCGATCAGCCGCACGGCCGCATCGTCGATGAAGGGGTGAAAGGCGCCGATGGCGTTCGATCCGCCGCCGATACAGGCCACGACGGCGTCCGGCAGCTTGCCCATCCGGGCCATCGACTGGGTCTTGATCTCCTTGCCGATCACCGACTGGAAATCGCGCACCATGGCCGGATAGGGGTGCGGACCCGCCGCCGTGCCGATGATGTAATAGGTGTCCGAGACGTTGGTCACCCAGTCGCGCATCGCCTCGTTCATCGCGTCCTTCAGGGTCGCGGCGCCGGCGGTGACGGGGAAGACCTCGGCCCCCAACAGACGCATGCGGAAGACGTTCGGCTGCTGCCGCTCCACATCGACCGCCCCCATATAGACGGTGCAGGGCAGGCCGAACCGCGCCGAGACGGTGGCCGAGGCGACCCCGTGCTGGCCGGCGCCGGTCTCGGCGATGATCCGGGTCTTGCCCATGCGCCGGGCCAGCAGAATCTGGCCCATACAGTTGTTGATCTTGTGCGCGCCGGTGTGGTTCAGATCCTCGCGCTTCAGCCAGATCTTGGCCCCGCCGAAATGTTCGGTCAGGCGTTCGGCGAAATACAGCGGGCTCTCGCGACCCACATAGTGGGTCAGATAGCCGTCCAGTTCGGCCTGGAAACTGGGGTCCGCCTTGGCCGCCTTATAGGCCGCATCCAGCTCATGGATCAGCGGCATCAGGGTCTCGGCCACGAACTGCCCGCCGTAAGGCCCGAACCGTCCCTGCGCGTCCGGCCAGGCATAGGCGTTGGAGAGCGGCTGAGCGGGATCAGGAGCTTGGAAGGGGGTTTGAGCGTTCACGGTTTCGACTTTCACGCGGAGAGGCGTCGTAATTACGACCGGCGCGCGTTTTGGATGAAGACCGCGATCCGGTCGGCGTCCTTAACACCCGGCGCGCTTTCCACGCCAGAGGAGACGTCCAGCATCGGCGCCCCGGCGATCCGCAGCGCCTCGGCCACATTGTCGGGGTTCAGCCCGCCCGCCAGGAACCACGGATGACGGAAGGCCCGATCCGCCAGCAGGGTCCAGTCGAAACTATGACCCACCCCGCCCGGCAGGACCGACCCCTCGGGCGGCTTGGCGTCGAACATCAGATGATCGGCGTGATAATCCCATTCGTCAGCGGCGGCGAAGTCGTCGCCATGCCGGATCGGCAGGGCCTTGATCACCCCCGCCCCGGTCAGGGTCCGCACGGTTTCCGCCCGCGCCGGGCTCTCCACCCCGTGCAGCTGGATGAAGTCCGGCCTCAGCGTCCGCGCGATCTCTTCCAGCAAGGCGTCGTCCGGATCGACCGTCACCGCCACGATCTTCGCCCGCCCTCGCGCCCGCTCGAACAGGTCGGCGGCCGCCGCAGGCGCCAGGTGACGCGGGCTCTTGGGAAACACCACCGCCCCCACGAAGTCCGCCCCGCCGTCCAGGGCGGCGTCCAGGGTGTCGGGCGTCGTCAGGCCGCAGATCTTGATCTTGATCGTCATGGGACAATCACCGTCAGCCCTATGTCGGTGGCGACCGTGGCCATGTCCTCGTCAAGAGTCGCCAGGCTGCAGCCATGCCTCGCCGCCAGCGCGAGATGAAGCGCATCGGGAGCGCGCAATCTCACGTCGTTTTTCACCAGGCGCCGCGCTTCCACCATGTCACCGTCAACCACAGAAAGGACGACCCTGCCTCTCAACCATTGGTCCAGTTGCAGTTCGAACTCGCGCCGATCCCTGTCGCGCAGATTGCGCATACGAGTCTTCACCGCCAAGGCGGAGGAAAACTCTGTGAGAGCCCAACTGCTCATGACGAAGGCATCGACACCCGCGATCCAGACCGACGCCCGCTCAGTGTGCTTGTCGGTCTGAAACAGGGACATCAGGACGCTGGTGTCCAGATAGACGGTCAAATCTCTTCGTTCCGCATCCGGCGCAAGAGGGTTACGGAGTCCATCTCGGCTTCAGACTTGATCCGCACACGTTTCAGCCAGTCCATGTCCATCGGCCCTGACGTCGGCTCGACCTCCTGCGCCGGCTCCAGTCGCGCCACAGGCACGCCGCGCCGTGTGATGGTCACGGCCTCGCCCGCCAGCATGCGATCCAGCAGCTTGGGCAGGTTGTTCTTGGCTTCGGCGACGGAGTAGCTGGACATGGCCATCAAGATAGCCATCTGACCGTCCAATGTCCAATCAGTCGAAGATTAGCGCGATCTCCTCTGGCGTCAGCAGCCGCCACTGCCCCGGCGCCAGATCGGCCGGCAGCGTCAGCCCGCCCAGCCGCTCGCGATGCAGGGTCTCCACATGGTTGCCGACGGCGGCGAACATGCGGCGCACCTGGTGATAGCGTCCCTCCGTCACCGTCAGCAGGGCCTCGGTCGGGGACACGACCTCCAGCACGGCGGGCGCCAGCGGCTTGTCCTCGCCCTCCAGCACCAGCTCGCCGGAGGCGAACAGCGCCCCTTCCGTCCCCGTCAGCGGCCGCGCCAGTCCGGCGCGATAGACCTTGGCCACATGGCGTTTGGGACTGATCACCCGGTGCAGCAGGTCGCCGTCGTCGGTCAGCAGCAACAGGCCGCTGGTCTGCTTGTCCAGCCGTCCGATGGTCGAGATGGCCGGATCGCGCCGCCGCCACCGGCCCGGCAGGATATCATAGACCAGCGCGCCCTCTTCCTTATGGGAACAGGTCATGCCCAGCGGCTTGTTCAGCAGGATCACCAGACCCTGCACCGGATCCAGCGGCTCCCCGTCGATCTCCATCCGGCTGGGCAGGTCCGGCGTCACGGCGATCCGCCTCGACACGTCGGTAAGGTCCGCGCCGTCCAGCAGGATCCCGCCCGCCTTGGCCATCCGCGCCATCTCGGCCCGCGACCCGTAGCCCATCGAGCCGAGCAGTCGATCGACGCGCGACGTGGGGGTCTTGGTCATGTCGCACCCCCGACGCCCGTCATCCTAGGGCTTGTCCCTAGGATCCAGACTCCCGGTGCGTCGGCAGACAGCACTCTCGTCGAACACCGGGAGTCTGGATCCTCGCCACAAGGGCGAGGATGACGGCTCAGAGAAGAGCGCCTCACTTCACCGCCTCGAACAGCTTGTACCCGCCCTCGTCGGCGACCAGTCGCACCCGGCCGAAGGCGGCGTTCAGCTCGGCCTCATAGGGCAGGTGCCGGTTCGCCACGATCCAGGCTGTCCCGCCCTTCTTCAGCAGTTCCGCCGCCTTGCGGATAAAGGCCTGGCCCAGCCGTCGATCCTCGGCCCCGCCGTCGTGGAAGGGCGGATTGCTGACGACGAAATTCAGGTCGCCTCCGGCGGGCAGGGTCCGCACATCGGCCCATTCAAAGCTCGCCCGTGGGTCTTCGACATTCTTCCGCGCCGCCTCGATTGCGCGGCGATCCAGGTCGATCAGCCGCAGGCCCGTCACCCCCGGCGACCGCAGGACCACCGTCGCCAGCGCCCCGTAGCCGCAGCCCAGATCGGCGCCCGCCCCCTTCAGCGCCGGCAGGTGTTGCGCCAACAGGGCCGAGCCCGCGTCGATCCGGTCCCAGGCGAAGATCCCTGGCTGGGACCAAGCCTCCAGCCCCGGCACGATCCGCGCCGCCCCCTCGGCTATGGCCGAGTCGATATCCGTCATCGCCTCGGGCCTGACCACGACGCAGCGGCGATGGTGCGCCTTGGCCGTCTCGCCCACCTCGACGCCGAAGCCGGTCAGCTCCTTCTTCAGCCGCGACCCGCCCTTGTCCTTCAAGGCCATGACGTCCAGCCGCCCCCCGACCTTCAGCGCCCTCAGCGCCAGGGCCAGGGTGTAGCGCCGCTCCAGCACGCCGGGCGGGGCGTAGATCATGATCTCGTCGACCGAGCCTTCGCTCACAGCCTCCAGGGCGGTCGAGCCGGGGATCAGGGGCGAGACTTGGATCGCGGCGCCGGCGCCGGCGCTGGGCGGATCGAAGACGACCGGCGGTCGGCCGTAAAGAAGCGTGCTCATGCCCCGCCCCTTAGAGGCTGGGGGCGAAAATCGCCAGCCGGGGCGTCAGAACCCCGCCTGCAACAGGGCCAGACCGACCACCCCGACCACGATCCGCCACCAGGCGAAGGGGCCAAAGCCGTGCTTGGAGACGAAGTCCAGCAGGAAGCGCACCACCACCAGGGCCGTCAGGAAGGCCACCACGAAGCCCACCGCGATCAGACCGACGTCGCTGAAGTCCAGCGTCTTATGGTTCTTCAATAGGTCATAGGCCACCGCCGCCCCCATGGTGGGCAGGGCCAGAAAGAAGCTGAACTCGGCCGCCGACCGCTTGTCGGTCTTCAGCAACAGGCCGCCGGCGATGGTGGCGCCGGATCGCGATACGCCGGGGATCATGGCCAGGCACTGGAACAGGCCGATCAGGAAATAGACCCGCATCGGATACTGGCTGGCGTCCAGCCACTGGGGCCGCTTGTCCATCCGGTCCAGGGCCAAGAGGATCACCCCGCCGACGATCAAGGCGACGCAGATCACCTGGGGCGTCTCGAACAGCACGGTCTTGATGAAGTCGTAGGCCAGGAAGCCGATCACCACCGCCGGGGCGAAGGCCAGCAGCAGGCCGATCAGGAACCGCCGGGCCTCCGGATCGAAGGGCCAGCGCGTCGCCAGGGTCCACAGCCGTTTGAAATAGACGCTGACGATGGCCAAGAGCGCCCCCAGCTGGATGACGATCTCGAACGTCTTGCCCGCGCTCTGGAAGCCCATGAAATGGCCCAGCAGCAGCATGTGCCCGGTGGAGGACACCGGAATGAACTCGGTCAGTCCTTCGACCAGGCCGAGAATGATCGCCGCAAGCCAGTCCGACATGAAGTCCCCGTCACAGGCCGGAGGTCAGTGCGCGCCCGGCTCGGGCCCCACATAGCGCAATCGCGCCCGGATAGGCGAGCCGTCCGTCGCCTGATCCACAGCATGGGCCAAAAGGCCGACCAGCCGCCCCAGCAGCAGCAGGTCGCCCGCTCCCGTCGGCCCCAGGTCCAGCCGTCGCGCGATCAGGGCCAGGGCCAGATGGAAGCCGGCCGGCCGGCCCGCCGCCGCCTCGCCCTCGGCGAGCAGGGCCTGGAGATCGGCCGGAAGCCCCGCCGCCTCCAACAGCGCCCGCGCCCGCGGATCGACCCGGCCGAAGGCCGCCGTCTCCTCGAAGCCCGGAACCCCGCCCTTCAGGGCCAGCCAGCGTCGCGCCGCGCCCGACGGATCGCGCCGCGCCTCCCCGACATAGGCCACGACCTCGCCCAGTTCGCCCAGAGGGGTCCCGCTCAGGGTGGTGATTCCGGCCAGGACCGCCCCGGCCAGGGGCGCGCCGCCGAAGGCCGCCGCCCGCGTCGCCAGCACCGCCTCGTCCAGACCGCAGTCGGCCCCCAGCACCAGGGCGCGGCGGATCAGAGGACTGTCGCGTTCGAACGCCTTGAAGCCGCGCGCCAGCCTCTGGTGCAGATACAGGCGCGGCCCGGGCCCGGAGACGCTGTCCACCACCTCGTTCAGCAGCGAGGCCGCCTCCTGTTTCAGGCCCGCCGGATCGTGACTGCGCAGGGAGCGGTCCTCGATCGCGCGACGGCCCAGCACGGCCAGAACCCGCCTCTGTGTCGAACCGCCGACGATCGGATCGATACGCGGCTTCAGTCCGACGAAGGGGTCCCCGTCCCGCACGTCCCACAGCAGGCGGGCCGCCGCCTCGACGGTCGCCGTCTCGGCCAGCTGCACCGCGTCCAGACCGCGATAGAACAGCCGGCCTTCGGCGATCAGGCCTACGGAGGATTGAATGTCGGCCTCGCCGCGCGCCGCCGCCCCCACGACCGGCGCCCGCACCTCGGTCTCGCCTTCGGCCCCGTCGCCGCACAGGCGGGCCACGTCGGCGGCGGCGTACAGGCTTCTGCGGGGGTCGGCGGGGTCGGGACGGGCGGCGATCCGTCCCCGACTGACATAGGCGTACAGGGTCTGGGCCTTGACCCCCAGGCGGGTCAGGGCCTCATGTCTCGCGATCCAGCGTTCGTCAGCGTCCATGCCGCCCCCACGACTACGACCGATGCCCCGTATGAACGGAAATCGACATAGCGCCGTTTCGTGTCCTTAACCCTAATGACGCGCCCGATCCAGTTGGACCAGTCCAAATGAGCGCCCCGGTTGGCTTTCCGCCACGATTGCGCGACAAGACCAGCCGATGACGACGCCGCCCGCCCCCGCCCGACCGCCCGCCCCGCCCCCTTCGGAGGATCCGCATCTGGCCACGCGCCGCATCACGCGGCTGTCGGTCGGGGCGGCCCTGACCCTGATCGCGCTCAAGGCCTTCGCCCTGGGCGCCTCCGGCTCGGTCTCCATCCTGGCCAGCCTGACGGATTCGGTTCTGGACCTGGCGGCCTCCCTGACGACCTTCTTCGCCGTGCGCTGGGCGGCCGCGCCTGCGGACGACGACCATCGCTACGGCCACGGCAAGGGCGAGGCCCTGTCGGCCCTGGTCCAGGCCGGTCTGGTCTTCGCCTCGGCCCTGTTCATCGGCTGGGAGGGGCTGCAACGCATCTTCGACCCGCGTCCTGTCACCGCCGGCGGCTGGGCGGTCGGGGTGATGATCGCCTCCATCGCCGTCACCGCCTGGCTGGTCTGGATGCAGACCCGCGCTCTGAAGACCAGCGGCTCCCTGGCGGTCGCGGGCGACCGGGCCCATTACGCCGCCGATCTGGCCTCCAATCTGGTGGTGCTGGTCGGGGTGATCTCGGGCGCCTTCCTCGGCGCGCCGGGGCTGGACGCCGCCGCCGGACTGGTGGTCGCCGTCTGGCTGTTCTGGGGCGCGATCGGCATGTTGAGGGCCGCCGCCGACCATCTGCTGGACCGCGCCGCCCCGGAAAGCGACCGCGCCGCCATCGCCCAGGCCGTCCTGGCCGACCCCCGCATCCAGGGCGTCCACCAGCTTCGCACCCGCATGGCCGGTTCGGTCATGATGATCCAGATGCATGTCGATCTGGACCCCGACCTGCGTCTGGAGGCGGCCCACGCCATCGTCGTCGAGGCCGAACGCCGCGTGCTCAGCCACTATCCCACGGCCGACATCCTGATCCACGCCGACCCGCGCGGGCGCGCCGTCGCTGCCGCCCCGTCCGAACCGGCGCCCGCCGCCGAGGCCCAGGCCCCTGCTGCGGACACGCCGCCGGCCCCGCCCAAAGGCCCCTGGTCCTGACGGCTCCGCCGTCGATGCGGTAAACGGACATTAACGGGTGCGGGCGCATCTAGGGCCTATGTCCGGCTCCTGCGTCCTGTTCCACTTCCCCTTCCAGCCCGCCTCGCGCGCGGCGCGCCTGGGCCTGGGCGAGGCGCGGATCGAATGGACCGATACGCCGGTTCGTCCGTGGGAAGAGGATTGCCCGGTCAATGATCTGAACCCCTCGGGCCTGCCGCCCGTCGTCCAGACGACCGACCGCGGTCGCCCCCTGACCCTGTGCGAACTGCCCGCCGTCCTGGGCTGGATCGAGGACCAGCAGAAGTCCCCCCTGCTCCTGCCCGCCGACCCTGCCGAACGGGCCGAGGCGCGCCGCCTGACCGGCTGGTTCGAGCGCCGCTTCACCGACGAGGTCGACGCCGTCCTTCTGCACGAGCGGATGGAGAAACCCCTGCTGAAGCTCGGCCCGCCCGAGGCCCGCGCCCTGCGCCACGGCCGCGACGCCCTGAAATCCCACCTCGCCATGCTGGAAGACCTGGTCGCCGCCCGCGACTGGCTGGCCGGCCGCCGCCTGTCCCAGGCTGACCTGATCGCCGCCGCCCACCTGTCGGTCCTCGACTATTTCGGCGAGGTCCAGTGGGCCAACTGGCCGTCGCTGAAACTCTGGTACTCCAAGCTCAAATCCCGCCCCTGCTTCCGCCCCCTTTTGGCCGACCGCTTCGTCGGCGTGCCGCCGTCGGGGTGGTATGCCGATCTGGACTTCTAAAGCGCCTCGGCCCCCAATCGCGCGATCCACAGCTTCGCTCGACTGACCAGCTCATCCTTGCGGCGCAGGTCCGAGACGTCCTCCGGCAGACGGTCCAGCTGTTCGAAGCGGAAATCCTCGGGTGCGTGCGCCTTCCAGGCCGCCTGGAGCGACCGATAGGGGCTGCCGCCGTGACGCAGCGCGAACCACAGGCCGTTCTGTTCGGTGTCGATGTGGCGGCTCTTGCCGACCCAGACCTGGCCCGTCGCGCTGCAGATCACAGCATAGACCCCGGCGATGGTCGGCCGCTCCTTATATTCCGCGATCAGGGTCTTGCGATCTGTCTGGGTCATGGCGCTCTCTTATTTATCCGGGTATAAATATGACGACTAATTTCATCCGGGTAAATACATGGGCGACGAAAATCGCAATCTGGTTCTGTTCGACGGCCCCCGCCGCATCGCCAGAGGCTCGGACGCCGCTGTAGCGGCCGCCTTGCGCAAGGCCCTGGAGGCGGCGCCTCAAGCCGCGCTGCGCGTGTTCGATCTGGCGACCGGTCGGCCGGTCGACCTGGACCTCCGCGAGACAGAAGCCGCTCCGGCCGCCAGGCGCGGCCGTCCGCGCCTGGGCGTCGCCGCGCGCGAGGTCACGCTCCTGCCCCGCCACTGGGACTGGCTGGCCAGCCAGCCGGGGGGCGCCTCGGCCGCCCTGCGGCGTCTGGTGGACCAGGCCCGCAAGACCGGCGCAGACGACGACGCGCGGCGCCGCCGCACCGAGGCCGCCTATGGCTTCATGGTCGAAACAGCCGGCGACGCCCCCGATTTCGAAGAGGCCAGCCGCGCCCTGTTCGCCGGCGACCGCGACCGGCTCGCCGCCCTGATCGCCCCGTGGTCGCCCGACATCCAGACCCAAATCCTTGAGCTGTTCGACGGCGCCGCATCGACCGAATGACCGCCCCAGAATCCTCTCCCGCTTGCGGGAGAGGCGGCCCGGCGTCCGCGCAGCGGACCAGGGTCGGAGAGGGAAGTGTCGCCAAAGGCTGAACTTCCCCCATCGTCAGCCGTCTCGCTCCGCTCGACGCGCTGACACTTCCCCCGCAAGCGGGGGAAGGTCTTCCTCGCCCGATTTCGTGCTATCCCCCGCCCCGTGTCCGACCGCCTGAAAACCTTCATCCGCCAGCGCGCGGCCGAGCTCGGCTTCGACGTCTGCCGCTTCGCCTCGGCCGCCGACGCCTGGCCGGCGGGCGAGCGGCTGCGGCGTTTCGTGGACGAGGGCCGGCATGGCGACATGGAATGGATGGAAACGACGCTGGATCGCCGCGCACACCCCACCGCCATGTGGGACGAGGCCAGGACCGCCATCGTCCTGGGCATGAACTACGGCCCCGACGACAACCCGCTGGACCAGCTGGCCGACCGCTCGGCCGCCTATATCTCGGTCTATGCGCGGGGCGACGACTATCATGAGGTGATCAAGGGCCGGCTGAAACAGCTGGCGGGCCAGATCGCCGCCCGCAACGGCGCCGACATCAAGGTCTTCGTCGACACCGCCCCCCTGATGGAAAAGCCGTTGGCCCAGCGCGCCGGACTGGGCTGGCAGGGCAAACACACCAATCTGCTCAGCCGCACCCACGGCAACTGGTTGTTTCTGGGCGTGATCCTGACCGCCGCCGATATCGAGCCGGACGCGGCCGAGACCGAACACTGCGGCCGCTGCACCGCCTGTCTCGACGCCTGCCCCACCAAGGCCTTCCCCGCCCCGTTCCAGCTCGACGCCCGACGCTGCCTCTCCTACCTGACCATCGAATTCGGCGGTCCCTGGCCGGTCGAGTTCCGCACCCTGACCGGATCGCGCATCTATGGCTGCGACGACTGTTTAGCCGTCTGTCCGTGGAACAAGTTCGCGCAAGAGGCCCGCGAGATCCGGCTTCAGCCCCGCCCGGCCCTTGAAAGCCCACGCCTGGACGACCTGCTGGGGCTGGACGACCCCGCCTTTCGCGCCCTCTTCGCCAAGAGCCCGGTCAAGCGGATCGGCCGGGATCGGTTTCTGAGGAACGTGCTCTACGCCGTGGGAAACTCGGACGACGCGACGCTGATCGCCCCGACGAAAGCCTTGCTGGCTGACCCCTCGCCCCTGGTGCGCGGCGCCGCCGTCTGGGCCCTGTCGCAGCTGACGCCGCCCGCCGAATTTGCGGCCTTGGCCCAGGCGACGACCGAAACCGATCCCCAGGTTCTGGAGGAATGGCGGCGGTCCGAAACGGCTTGGTCCTCATGACCCACGCGATGGACGGACGCGATTTCAAAAGCTTGCTCGAAATCAGCGCTCTTCAACCCACCGCGCGCGCCGAGACGGTTATACTGCCGTCCTGATCTTTGACATTCACCGCAACGCTGCGAGCCGATCGCAAAAATCTGCACGAAAGTGCACTCAAAAAATTCGCAGTGCACTTTTCGTCTCCTCCCCACGACGTGGGGAGAAGACGGATCGTGCGGGCCTCACCCCATCGCGGTCCCGACGCCCGATCCGCCGCCCGGCGCCTTGGCCACGTCCAGCAGCTTCAGCCGGAAGATCAGGACCGAATTGGCCGGGATCTTGGGGCTGGCGCGTTCGCCATAGCCCAGCTCGGGCGGCACATAGAGGATCCATTCGTCACCGACATGCATCTTCTGCAAGGCCTCGGTCCAGCCCTTGACCACCTCCTCGGGGGTGAAGATGGCCGGCGCGCCGCGCGCGAAGGAGCTGTCGAAGACGGTGTCGTCGATCAGCTTGCCCTCGTAATCGACCTTGACCAGGTCGTTGCGGTCCGGACTGACGCCGCCGGCCGGGCCCGACTGGACGACCTTGTACTGAAGCCCGCTGGGCAGGGTGACGACGCCCTCCTCCTTGGCGTTCTTCTCCAGAAAGGCGACGGCCTCGGCCTTGCCCGCGTTCGGATCGACCGGCTCGGATCGGCCGCAGCCCGCCAGCAACACGGCCGCCAGCAGCGCCGCCCTACCCCATCCGAAGTTCATAGCCGCGTTCCTTCAAGGCCTCGCCGATCTCGTCGGCGTGGGTGCTATCGCGCGTTTCGACCATGATGTCGAACTCCGCCCCCTTGGCCGGCACGTCCAGGGCCAGACGGTTGTGGACCACGTCGATGATGTTTCCGCCCAGGCCGCCGATCACCGCCGCCATGGCCGACAACATGCCCGGCCGGTCGTCGCCCAGGATGCGATAGACGATCAACCTCCGTTCACGGACCATCTCGCGGTTCAGCACCACCGCCAGCATCCGCGGGTCGATATTGCCCCCGCACAGCTCCAGCCCGACCTTCATCCCCTTGAACCGATCAGGATAGGCCAGAAGCGCCGCCAGACCGCCGGCGCCCGCCCCCTCCGACACCGTCTTCTCATAGGTGACGTAATAGGAGACGGCCCGTTCGAAGTCCGCCTCCTCGCAGACGAAGACCTCGTCGATCAGCGGATTGGCCAGGGCGAAGGGGATGTCGCCGACCGCCTTGATGGCGATCCCCTCGGCTATGGTCTGGCCGGTGCAGACCGGGGGCTTTCCGGCCCGTTTGGCGGTGAAGGAGGGATAGCGCGCCGCCTCCACCCCGAAGACCTTGATGTCCGGCTTCATCGCCTTGGCCGCGATGGCGCAGCCGGCGATCAGGCCGCCGCCGCCGATCGGAATGATCAGGCCCTCCAGATCCGGCGCGTCCTCCAGGAACTCGATGGCGCAGACCCCCTGGCCCGCCACTATGCCTTCGTCGTCGAAGGCCGAGACGAAGACGTAGCCCTTCTCCGCCTCCAGCCGCTTGGCCGCCTCGGTCGAGCCGGTGAAGTCCAGCCCCTCGATCACCACGGTCGCCCCGTGCGACCGGGTGCCGTTGATCTTGGCGAAGGGCGTGCCCTCCGGCATCACAATGGTGACCGGCACCCCCAGCCGTCCGCCGTGATAGGCCAGGGCCTGGGCGTGGTTGCCGGCGCTGGCCGCGACCACGCCGCGCTTGCGCTCCTCGGGGGTCAGCATCAGCAGCCGGTTCAGCGCGCCGCGCTCCTTGAAGCTGCCGGTGAAGTGCAGATTGTCGAACTTGACCCAGACCTCGGCCCCCGTCAGCTGCGACAGCTTGCGGGAATAGCGGGCGGGGGTGCGGTCCACCTGACCGGCGATCCGGCCCTGGGCCGCCTCGATATCGGCGAAGGTGACGGTCATATAGGCGGGCTCCAGTACTGCCTGCCGGGCGCTGCGCCCGAGCATTTCCGCCGCCTCTTTCGCGCTTTGTCGGTTCCGGGTCCAGAGGGTGCAACCTTGACCGTGGCGAGGGCGTTGTGGGTCGTGCGATGGACCGTCGCATCCCGGCCCTTCCCCTGGGGCCGGATTCTCGGAAGGAAGCCCCCATGTCGATCCGCCCCCTCGCCCTGGCCGCCGTCGCGGCCGCCGCCCTTTCGGCCTGCGCCCCCACGACCTTCCCCGCCGGCGCCCCGACCGGCGGCCCCGCCGCCTTCAACGCGGCCGACTTCGCCTGGTCCCAGCGCACCGGCCAGGCCGCCATAGAGGGCCGCGTCGCCTACGCCCAAGACGGAAAGTCCTACGCCTGCGTCGCCTCGGCCGGCCTGACGCCCGAGACCCCCTATACCCGCGCCCGTTTCCGCACCCTCTACGGCTCCACCGACCGGGCCGCCGTCCCCGCCGCCGTGGTGCGGGCCCGCACCGTGCCCGACGCCAGCGCCGACTACACCGGCTTTGTCCGATCCGAGCCCTGCCGCGACGGCCGGTTCCGTTTCAGCGACCTGCCCGACGGCGGCTGGTTCCTGATCGTGCCGGTGCGGACGGGCGACGAGCCGCCCCTGGTCCTGATGCGGCGCGTTGACACGCGCGGCGGCCGCGTCGTCAACGTCACCCTGTAAGCTGATCCGTAGCGTCCCCACGATCCTCCGCCCGGCGAACCGCCGGGCCCCGTTCAGGGAGACTGACATGAGACCCGCCCCGATCCTCGCCGTCCTCCTCCTGTCGTCGGCCGGCCTTTCGGTCGCCGCCCCGACCCAGGCCCAGGCTCAGACCTATTCCAGCTACGGCTCCTACCGGACCTATGAGTACGGCTATGGTCATGAGGACCGGGCTTGGCGCCGCGACGCCCACCGCCGCTACGACTTCAACGGCCAGGCGGATCGGCCGGGCGACTATCGCTGCGACCGCTATTGGGACGCCGGCCGCAGCGACTGCGGCGCCGCCTGGCGCGACCAGCGGCCGGTCCGCGATCGGGCCTGGAGCGATCGCCGCTGGGCGCCGGATTACGGCCATGGCCGCCCCGGCGTCTATCCCGGCGCCTACGGTCGCCCTGACCTGATCTATCCCGGCGGCGGCGTCGGCTACGGCCAGGACTATGGACGGGGTTACGGCTACGGCGCGGCGCGCGATCCCTATCGCGTCGCCTGGTGCCGCGCCTCCTATCGCTCCTATGACCCGGTCGGCGGCTACTACCGCACCTACGACGGGCGACTGGTCTTCTGCGGCTGAGCCGCAGAACCGTCTTCGTACGGATGAAGCTCACGAAGTTGCGATTCCGGTAACGGGGATCGCCATCTTCTGGCCGCGACCGGCCCCGACTTATCCCCGCCTGTCGCCGAAGATCAGGGGAGGGTCTTGATGTCCCAGCATAATATCATCGGGTCCGAAGCCTTCACCCGGGGTCCGATGATCCTGGTTCGCCAGTATCGGGCGGGCGGCGCGCGCCGTCGCCGCGCCCGAACGGCGGCCGCCTTCATCGCCGGGGCGACCGCCATGCTGCTGGCCGGCCTGGTCGGAGCGGCCGTGGTCTACGGCCCCGGCCTGGCAGGCTGATCGAGAGGCGCGGCTCAGGCCAGCCAGACCATCATCCGCGTGTCCGCCTCGGCGCCCCGCGCGCGGCTCCAGGCGCGGCGGGTCTCTCCCGTATAGAGAAAGCCCGCCTTCTCCAGCACCCGGCCCGACGCCGGATTGTCGGCGAAATGGCCGGCGACCAGGGCGCGCCGCTTCCACCGCCGTCCGGCCCAGACAAGGGCGCCGTCCAGCGCCTCGGTCGCAAATCCGCGCCCCCAATAGTCTCTGCCGATCCAATAGCCGGTCTCGGGCACCCGGTCCTCGCCTTCGAACAGGCCGATCACCCCGATCGGCCCTTCCGCCTCATGCTCGATGACGAAGGTGTTGGCCCGCGCCGGGTCCTGGGAGGCGACCTGAATGACGAAGTCTTCCGCATCCTCGATGCGGAACGGGTGCGGCATTCGCTTGGTCATGCGCGCAATGTCCAGATCATTGGCCAGGGCCGCGATGCGCGGCGCGTCCTGCGGCGCAGGGGCGCGCAGGATCAGGCGCCGGGTCTCCACGACGGGAGAGGTTTCGATGACGCACATGGCGTTCGCCTCCGTTCGGACCGCCTCCTTGGAGGGCTCGGGCGGTCTTCGAGGCGGGGAAACGCAAACGGGGAGCCTGGTGATCCAGACTCCCCGCGGAATAGTTCCCTGGTCCGGATCGGCTGCTTCGGTGAGCAACGCGATCCGGAGTGTTCCAGACTGCGTTACTCGGCGGCGAGCGCCTGGGCGGCGTCGTCATTCGCCGCAAGGATCGACACGTAACAACGGCCGCCGCGTTTGGTGGTGAACTTCACCGCACCGTTCGTCAGGGCGAACAGGGTGTGGTCGCGGCCCATGCCGATGTTCTCACCCGGATGGAAGGTGGTGCCGCGCTGACGCACGATGATGTTGCCGGCCAGCACGCGCTCGCCGCCGAACTTCTTCACGCCGAGGCGCTTCGACTCAGAGTCGCGACCGTTGCGCGACGAACCGCCGGATTTCTTGTGAGCCATCTTGCCGCTCCGTCTTTCCTGAGCGTCCTACCGGCCTGTCGGCCTATTTGAGGACGTCTCTCTTAACTGGTCTGGCGCCGGGGCGCCGGTGAATGTCTTAGGCTTCGTCGCCGGCGGCTTCAGCCTTGGGCGCGGCCTTCTTCTTGGCCGGGGCCTTCTTGGCGGGAGCCGAGCTCTCGACCACGGCGGCCTTGACGTCGGCGCCGTCGGCTTCGGTCACGACCGTCTCGGTCGAACCCAGCGACGAGGTCGCGCCGCGGGTCGCGAGACCGCGGGCCCGCAGATTGATCTCGGCCTTGGTGATCAGCTCCACCTTGCCGTCCCACTTGGCGGACTGGCCGGCGCCTTCGATGCCGGTGATGCGCAGGACCGATTCCATCTGGCGATGGCCGTTGGTGCGGCGATAGCCCTGGCGACGGATTTTCTTGAAGATCTTGATCTTCTCACCCTTGCGGGTCTCGATCAGGGTTGCGCCGACGAAGGCGCCGTCGACCAGGGGCGCGCCCACGGTCACGCCGTTGTCGCCGCCCAGCATCAGGACGCTGTCGAACTTCAGCTCAGCGCCGGCGTCGCCGTCGAGCTTTTCGACGACGATGGTGTCGCCCGGTTGAACCCGGTACTGCTTGCCGCCGGTCTTGATCACCGCGTACATGTTGAAGCCTCAGCGCAAACGCAAAAAAGAATACGCCCTCCGGGAGGACCCCCGGGGGCGAAGAGCGGCGACATATACGGAAGGGCGTCTCAGAGTCAACGCCGAACCGGCCGCTTTTATCGTCAGTCCAGCGCGCAGATGTCCGGCAGGCCGCGCAGGCCGCCGGCGTTGTCCAGGCCGTAGCCGACCAGAAACCGGTTTGGAGCCTCCCAACCGACGAAGTCCGGCTCGGGCGCGCGGGGGGCGGGCCAGGGCTTGCGGGCGAAGACGCAGGTCAGGACCTCGGACGCCCCGCCTTCGCGCGCGATCCGCGCCGCCTCGGCCAAGGACAGGCCGGTGTCGAAGACGTCGTCCAGGATCAGCACCTTGCGCCCGGCGATCGGCCGCTGGAACGGCGCATAGACGTCGATCGCGCCCCGGCTGGTCTTCTCGTCCCCATAGGAGGCGAGCCAAAGCGCGTCGAAACGAAGGTTGCGGCCGATGCGGGACAGGGCGCGAGTCAGGTCGGCGGCGAACCACAGCCCCCCGGTCAGAAGCACGGCCGCCACCGTCTCGTCATCGGTGACGGGGGCGATGCGGGCGGCGAGGTCCGCCACGATACGGGCGATGTCGGCCTCGGCCAGGAGAACGGTCGGCGTGGGGGAGGGATCAGCCATGAGAGGCGGATACCGCCTCCCCATGAGCCCTGTCCACCGTCGCGAGGGGTCGGGCCTCGATCGGAGCAGGCTGACGCTCGCCCATCCCCGGCGCCACCGCCGAGCGCAGGCCGTTGGAGGCCGGCGCCAGTTCCGCATGGGCGTCGGCGGGCGCATGGCCCTCGGAGGCGGCGGCCGGCGCATGATCGGCCGGAGCGTGGGCGGCGGCGGGCGGCGCATGGGCCTCGGCGTGGGCCTCGACCCCATGGCCTTCGTCTCCATGGCTTTCGGGCGACCCGTAGGGAGCCGGTGCGTGGCCGTTCGGCGCGGCGGGCGGCGCCTCGACGGTGACGAAGTTGACGCCGATGTCGGCGGCGTGTCCGCCGGGGTCGGGGATCAGGACGGCGAAGCCCTGCACCTTGCCGGGCAGGACCGGCGCAGCGTCGATGGTCACCAGTTTGAAGCCGATCTCGGCGCCGTGTTCGTCCAGCAGGGCCACCCGCACCGGCGGGGCCACGATCTCGGTGTCACGCACGTTGCGCAGGGCGCCGGAGACCAGGACCATGCCGGGCCGCGAAGGAACCTCCTTGGCGCTCATGGCCTCGAAGTCGAGGCCGACGGGGTTCACCGGGGCGCCGACTGCGGCATAGGCGGCCGCGGCGCGGGGAAAGGCGTCGACCACCTCGATCCGGAACAGGAAGGCCGAGACGATCAGGCCCACGAAGACGCTGGCCAGACCGGCCCAGACCACGCCGTGGGTGGCGGCCCGACGCAGGCGTCGCTGCTGTTCGGCGCGGGCGCGGAAGGCCTTGGGCAGTTCCGGCGCCGGGGTTTCGGCCAGGCTGGCGGGCTCAGAGACGGCTTCCGGCTCGGGCGTAGAGATGACGCGCGGTTCGGGCGCGACGCTCAGCTCCAGCGGTTCATCGGGGCTCGCCCGCCATACCTCGCCGCAGGATTTGCAGCGGACCTTGCGGCCGTTCGCCCCCAAGGCGTCGTCGGGAATGAAATAGCTGGTGGCGCAGGCGGGGCAGGTCAGTATCATGTGGCTGACTGCGAGGCTGTCGCCCCCTCCCGTAAGGCGCGGTCTACGCCCTGTCCCTGAAAACAAACCCTATGCCGTCCCCGCCCCCCAGCGCCGCCGATTCCGCCCCCGTCGCCGAGACCGCCCGCCTGTCGGGCGTGGGTTTCGGCTATGCGGACGCGCCCGACGTGCTGCGAGACGTTAACCTCATTCTGACGCGAGGCTCTTTCCACTTCCTTACCGGACCGTCCGGCGCCGGAAAGTCGTCGCTGCTGCGGCTTCTGACCCTGGCCGACCGGCCGACGAAGGGAAGCCTGCGCCTGTTCGGGACCGACGTTTCACACATCGACCGGCGCGACATCCCCGCTTTTCGGCGCCGCATGGGGGTGGTGTTTCAGGATTTCCGCCTGCTGGACCATCTGTCCGCCTTCGAGAACGCCGCCCTGCCGCTGCGGCTGGCGGGCGGGCGCGAGGCCGACTACGCCGCCGATGTCGAAGAGATGCTGAAATGGGTCGGGCTGGGCCGCCGGATGGACGCCCGTCCGCCCGCCCTGTCCGGCGGCGAGAAGCAGAGGCTGGCCATCGCCCGCGCCGTCATCACCCGTCCCGGCCTGATCGTGGCGGACGAACCGACCGGCAGCGTGGACGCCGTCATGGCCGACAAGCTGCTGCGTCTGTTCCAATCGCTGAACCGCCTGGGGGCCACCGTCCTGATCGCCAGCCACGATCAGGCCCTGGCCGAACGGTCGGGAGCCAAGGTTTTGAAGCTGGACCAGGGCCGGTTGAGCGAAGCCGGCAGGATGGCCGCATGACGCCGTCGATCCTGGCCCGGAGCCTTCCCCGACGTCGACCCGGCCTGCTGCCCCCCGCCGCTGCGGGCGAGCCCTGGCTGATGACGGTCATCGCCGTCCTGTGTTTCCTGGCCTGTCTGGCCGCCGTCGCCGCCTCGGCCGCCGATCGGGCCGCCCACGGCTGGGCGCGTCAACTGGGGGCGGAGGCGACCGTCCAGGTGCGGCCCCGCGTCGGCGAAAGCGGCGACACCGCCGCCGCCCGCGCCGCCGAAACCCTGGCGGGCGTCAACGGCGTCGAAGAGGCCGCCGCCCTTGACCGCAAGGCGGCCGAGGATCTGCTGCGGCCCTGGCTGGGCGACGCCGTCCTGCCCGACCTGCCCCTGCCGCATCTGGTGACGGTCCGGCTGGACCCCGACGCCCCGGCCAGCGCCGTGACCCTGAGCCGCGCCCTGGCCGAGGCCGGTCTGGACGCCACGGTGGACGACCACAGTCTGTGGCGAGGCGAGGTCGAACGGTCGGCCGCCCTGATCACCGTTCTGGCGGGCGCGGCCTTCCTGGCGATCGCCTTCGCCGCCGCCGCCGCCATCGCCTACGCCACCCGCGCCGGCCTGGCCGCCGGCCGGGGCGTGATCGAGACCCTGAGCCTGAACGGCGCGACCGACGGGCGCATCGCCTGGCTGTTCCAGCGGCGGTTCGCCCTGATCGCGGCCGGCGCCGGCGCCGTCGGCGCCGTGCTGGCGGCCCTGCTTCTGGCCTTTGTGCGGTTCCTGGGCGGATCGGGCGGCCTGACCCAGGCCCTGCCCGTGACCTGGGGGGATCTGCTGTTGCTCTCGCCATGTCCGCTGCTGGCGGCTACGGTGGCGCTTGTCGCGGCCAGATTCGCCGCCATGCAGGTGCTGGGCTCAGGCAGGGGGAAGGCATGAGACTGCTCGTCGTCATCGGCATCGTCGCCCTGATCTGGCTGGTCGGCCTGTTCGCCTTCGCCCATCGGGTGCGCGAACTGACCCCGGCGGAAGAGCCCGCCCCCGCCGACGCCATCGTGGCCCTGACCGGCCCCTCGTCCGAACGGGTCAACGCCGCCATACGCCTGTTGGAGCAGGGAAAGGGCGAACGGGTGCTGATCTCGGGCGTGAACCGCGAGGTCCGCCGTCGCGAACTGCGCGAACTGACCCCCGGCTCGAGCCGCCTGTTCAACTGCTGTGTCGATCTGGGCTTCGAGGCCGAGGACACGGTGGGCAACGCCCAGGAGATCGCCGCCTGGGCGCGGGCCAAGGGCTATGACCATCTGATCGTCGTCACCTCGGACTATCACATGCCCCGCTCCCTGGTGGAGATCCGGGGCCAGGCGCCGGGGGTGAAACTGACCCCCTACGCCGTCTCGACCCCGTCGCTGGACAATCGGCACTGGTGGCGCGCGACGGTCACGGCCCGGCGGATGACCCTGGAATATATGAAATACCTCGCCGCCCTGGGGCGCGAGGCCGTTCGGCGGCTCAGCCGAGACGCCCCAAACCCAGCCCCAGCCTCAGCCTCAGAGCCCGAAGCTTCCGTCCCGACCGAAAAGGCCCCCGCCTAAGTGAACACCCTGCGTTCCCTGCTCTTCACCGCCTGGCTCTATCTGTCGATGCCGATCATCGCCATCGGCCTGTCGCCCGTGCTGCTGGCGCCGCACCGCTATGTTCAAGGCGTGTGCAAGCTGTGGGCGCGGGTCGCCCTGTTCGGCCTGCGCTGGATCGCCGGAGTCAGGGTCGAGGTGCGCGGGCTGGAGAACGCCCCGACCGGGGCCGCCCTGATCGCCTCCAAACACCAGGGGATGCTGGACATCGTCGCCCTGCTGGCGGTCCTGCCCGACGCCTGTTTCGTCATGAAGAAGGAGCTGATGCCCCTGCCCTTCTTCGGCTGGTTCGCCTGGCGGTCCAAGATGATCGCCGTGGATCGCGCCGGTCACGCCAAGGCGTTGAAGGACATGACGCGCCAGGCCAAAGACCGCCTGGCCGAGGGCCGCCAGATCGTCATCTTCCCTGAAGGCACGCGCAACGCACCCGGCGTCCCCGGCGATTACAAGCCCGGCGTCGCGGCCATCTATCGCGATCTGGAGGGGCCCTGCTGGCCCGTCGCCACCAACTCGGGCGTCCACTGGCCCGCCCACGGCTTCCGCCGCTATCCGGGGACGGTGGTGTTCGAGTTCCTGGAGCCGATTCCCGCCGGACTGAAACGCGGACAGATGATGGCGTTGCTGGAAAGTCGCATCGAGACGGCTTCCGCCGCCCTGTTGGAGCCAAAGGCCGCGCTCGAACGTATGGGGTGACCGATCCCGTACGAGGAAGCTCCCCCATGTCCCTGCGCCGCCTGGCCCTGACCGCCGCCGCCTTCACCGCCGCCGCCCTGACCGGGGGCGCCGCCCTGGCCCAGTCCCAGCCCTATGAGCAGATCCGCCCCGCAGCCGACGGCTGGACCGTCGATCTGGGCGTCGGCGCCCTCTACAGCAAGGACAGCGGGGGCGACACGGGCTCTGAGACGCGGGTCGTGCCCTGGGTCTCGGCCAACTATCGCGACGTCGTCTATCTGAACGCCATCGACGGCCTGGGCTGGAATGCGGTCAAGACCGACAGCTTCCGCGCCGGGCTGCAATTGCGCCCCCGCTTTTCGCCGGAAGACATCGAGGGCCTGGACCTGGATCGGCCCGACTTCGGCGCCGACGTCGCCGCCTACGCCTTCCAGCGCCTGCCGGGCAATATCGTCGTCGGCGGCCGGGTCAGCCGCGATGTGACCGACGTCAGCGAAGGGACTGAATACTACGCCTCGGTCGGCCATCAGCGGGTGACGCCGATCGGCCTGATGAACGTCTCGGTCTATGCGCGCGGCGGCGACGCCAAACTGGCCGACGCCTATTACGGCGTCAGCGCCGAAGAGGCCGCCCGCAACGGCATCGCCCCCTATTCGCCGGGCAGCGGCCTGCAAGGGGCGGGCGCCAGCCTGTTCCTGCTGGTCCCGCTGAACGACAAATGGGGCGCCGGCGCCCTGGTCAACTATGAACGCCGCCTGGGCGACGTGGCCGACAGCCCCCTGTCTGAGGAAGACGACACGATCCGCACGGGCGTCTTCTTCGCCCGCCGTTTCGGCGGCTGAGGCGGGATGCGGCGACCGATCAGGTCGCCGCGAACTCGCTCAGCGCGTCGATGACGGCGCGGTTCTGGTCTTCGGTGCCGATGGTGATCCGCAGACCCTGCGGCAGGCCGTAGCCGCCGACCGGGCGGACGATGATCCCCTTGCCGTTCAGATAGTCGCTGGCCGCCGCCGCCCGTTCGGCCGTCTCGAACAGCACCAGGACGAAGTTGCCCGCGCTGGGCAGGACCTCCAGGCCGAAGCCGCGCAGGGCCTGGGTCAGGCGCGGTTTCCACGTGGCGATCAGTTCGCGCGACGCCTGCTGGTGCGCCTCGTCGGCCAGGGCCGCCGTCGCCGCCTCAAGCCCCGGAACCGAGACGTTGAACGGCAGGCGGATGCGGTCGATCGCCTCGGCCACCTTCAGCGGCGCATAGCCGAAGCCGATCCGCAAACCGCCCAGGCCGTGGATCTTGGAGAAGGTGCGGGTGACGACGATGTTCTCGGCGTCCTTGGCCAGGGGGAAGGCCGTCTCCCAATCCGGCTCGGTCACATATTCGGCATAGGCCTCGTCGATCACCAGAATGACGTGAGCCGGCAGGGCCGCGTGCAGGCGGCGGATTTCTTCGCCGGAGTTGTAGCTGCCGGTCGGGTTCGACGGATTGGAGACATAGACGATCTTGGTCCGCTCATCGACCTGGGCCAGAAGCGCGTCCACCTCGGCCTTGTAGTTCGGCTCGGGCGCCAGCTTGACCTCGGCCTCGCAGGCCTTGGCGCTGATGCGATAGGCCAGGAAGCCGTACTGGCCGCAGACGATGTTGTCGCCCGCGGTCAGATAGGTCTGGTTCAGCAGGGCGAAGACCTCGTCCGAGCCGTTGCCGAAGATCAGCCGCTCGGGCTCCAGCCCGTGGGTCTGGGCCACGGCGGTGCGCAGCTTGGTCGCCCGCCCGTCCGGATAGATGTGGATGTTGCGAACCGCCGCCTCATAGGCCGCGCGCGCCTTTTCCCCGGCGCCCAGCATGTTCTCGTTGGAGGACAGCTTCATCGGTTCGGCGACGCCGGCGATGGACGACTTGCCCCCGACATAGGGGGCGATGTCGAGGATGCCGGGCTTGGGCTGGGGGCCCTGGGGCGCGTCGGTCATGGAAAACCTTGATCTCAGAAGATGGGGGCGGCGCCGATGACGCCGGTCAGGCGGCCGGGGGCGTTCGTCAGCCGCCCGTCCTCGGCCTGCACATAGCCTGCCAGGGCGAACAGCTTCAAGCCGCCTGCCGCAGCCAAAGGATCGGCGATCAACCCGGCCTCGCCCATGGCCTCAACGATCTTAGTGTCGGACCAGCCGCTGTCGGTGACCCAGAAGGTCCGATCCTCGCCGGTCGGCCCGGACCCCTCGCGCGTCACCAGAAAGGCTTGGGGACGGGCGCGGGCGTCGTCCGGCAGGGCCCCGGCGATCTTCAGCTCCGGCCGGGCCAGGAGCCGACCCCACCAGGGACGATCGGACGACAGGTCGATCAAAGCCCGCGCCCCGTCCTCGGCGGCCTTCAGCGCCTCCTCGGCCGGCAGAGGCCGCCCGCCCAGGCCGTAGCGATCGGCCGCCAGCACCTGAGCCAGGCCGCCGCTGGTGATCAGGGACGGCCCGGCGGCGGCCTCGATCCGCCCCCACAGGGCCTTCAGCACCTTCGTATCGCCAGGCTGCGCCCCAGCCAGAAGCGCGCGCAGACTCAGGACCGAGGCGTCCAGGCGCGTCCTGGGGCCGGCGGCCAGGCGCGCCCGCACCGCCTCGACCACCGCGCGGTCCAGGGCGTCCAGGGCCGCATCGGCCGGGGGCTCGTTCAGGAACGCCATCAAAACAGCTTGGGCGCAGGGGCCAGGGCGAAGGGCCCCAGCCAGGTCCGGCCGTCGCGGAAGACCAGGGTCAGCGGAACCTCTTCGCCCCCGGCCGCCTGGGCGGCGCCCGCCGCTGCGGCGGCCCCGGCCGCGCCCAGACGTTCGCCGGGCCGGCTGCGGCTTTCCAGCAGGCCCGAAAGCGCCGGCAGCGGCTTTTGGGACTGGACCGTCACCTGGCCGGTCAGCCGCCCGTCGGCGTCGGCCCTCAGAACGTCGCTGCTCAGGGTGGCGCGGCTTTCGCCGGCCTGAAGATCGCCGCGCAGATTGCGGAAGGTCCCGCCGCCCTTGGTCCAGGCGGAAAAGACCCCTGCGGCGTCGCCCCCCTTCAACAGACTGGCCTGACCGATCGTGGCCTCCAGCTGGGTCGTCAGCTGCCCGTCCTGGGCGAAGCCCTCGACCGGCCCGTCGCGCCGTCCCTGGCCGTCGACCAGTCGGAACATGACGTCGATGTCGTCGGTCGCGACGGTCGAGCCTTCCAGATGCGGCCGCGTGTAGAATTCGATCCGCGCCGCCCGGGCGATGGGGAAGGGCTCGCCCTGGGGCAGGGCCGTGAAGATCGGATTGACCAGCTCCAGCGCCAGATTGGGCCAGCGCTGGTCAATGCCGCTGGCGCTCATGCGGATCGCATCGCCGTGGACCGCCACCTTGCCCTTGCCGGCGCGGGTCAGGACCAGCCCCTCCGGCGCCGCGACCACCCATTTGGTCGGCTGATAGGCGTTGGCCTCGGCCTCCAGCTCCGGCGCCGCCAGGGCCAGGCCCGAAGGCGCGGCCACGGTGACGTGGGTCAGGCGCACATGGGCGCGGAACGGCCAACCGACGATCCGCTTGTCGGCGTAGCGGACCTCCCACCCCTGCTGGCGCAGCTTCGCCGCCTGGGCCTCCAGCCCCGCGTCGATCCGGCGGGTCAGATAGAACCACCAGCCCGTCCAGGCGGCCAGGGCGATCAGCACCAGGATGAAGGGGCCGTAAAGGCCGGCGCGGCTGTGTCGCGGGGTCGAAGGCTGGGTCATGCAAACTCCGGTTTAAGGCCGCTATAGCCCAACCGACCCCGGCCGCATAAGGCGTCAGGCCGTCAGATCGACCAGACGCGCGGCCGCCGCCCGCACCGCCTCGTCCGGCGCCAGACCCAGCAGCAGCCCCCTTTGGCCGCCGTTGATCAGGATCTGGTCGAACAGCGCCGCCGTCTCGTCGAACAGGGTCGGCACGGCCTTGCGCTGACCGAAGGGACTGACCCCGCCGACCTTGTAGCCCGTCAGCCGTTCGGCGTCGGCCGGCTTCATCATCTGGGCCGATTTGGCGCCGAGGGCGGCGGCCAGCTTCTTCATGCTGACCTCGGCGTCGGAGGGAATGACGACGCAGGCGGGCGCCCCGTCCGCCAGGGTCATCAGGGTCTTGAACACTTCTTCCGGCGGCCGCCCCAGGGCTTCAGCCGCCTGAAGCCCCGTGCGCGGCGCATCGGGATCATAGGAATAGGGAAACAGTTCGAACGCGACGCCCGCCTTGGCGAGGGCGACGGTGGCGGGCGTGGTCTTCGACATCTCAATCGGTCTCGGTCTGCGGCGTCGTCTGAAGAAAGTCACGGGTCAAGGCGACGGCGTCGGCCAGACCCATGCGCTGCACCTCTATCCCAGGCGGCAGGCTGGCGAACAGCCGCGTCGGGGTGGCGGCGTCCAGCATCAGGAAGACCCCCTTGTCGTCCGCACGGCGGATCAGCCGGCCGAAGGCCTGGGCGATGCGGGCGCGGGCCAGGGCGTCGTCATAGCCCCTGCCCTGCCCGAACTGGCCGCCCAGCCGTTCGCGCCGCGCCTTGTGCAGCAGGTCCGGGCGCGGCCAAGGCGCGCGATCGAAGGCGAGGACTCGCAGCGACCGGCCCGGCACGTCCACCCCGTCCCGCACCGCGTCCGTGCCCAGCAGGCAGGCGTTCTCCTCGACCCGGAACATGTCGACCAGGGCGCCCACCTCCAGCGGATCGACGTGCTGGGCGTACAGCGGCACTCCGGCTTTCGCGAGGTCCGGCCCCAGCCGCTCATAGACCGCCTTAAGACGTCGGATGGCGGTGAACAGGCCCAGGCCCCCGCCCCCGGCCGCCAGGAACAGCTCACGCATCGCCGCCGCCGTCTGGCGCGGATCGTCCTTGACCAGGTCGTTGACGACGATGACCCGGCTGCTGGCCGCATAGTCGAACGGGCTCTCGACCTTCAGGGTGCGCGGCGGCTCGATCAGCCGGGCCGAGCCGGTCCTGAGCCGCGCCAGATCGAACGGATCGTCCTGCAAGGGGTCCGACAGGGTCGCCGAGGTCACCAGCACCCCGTGCGAGGGCGCGATCACAGCCGCCTCCAGCGGGACGGTGGGATCGATCCAGTGGCGGCGCAGGGCCACGTCGTGGATGCGGCCGAAGGCGGTCTCGGCCGACAGCCAGTCGACGAAGTCGGGATCCGGTTCGCTCCCGCCGTCCTCCAGCGCCGCCAGCATCGACCGCCAGCCGGGCAGGGTCATGCGGGCGCGCCGGTCCAGGCCCCGCAAGGCCCCCTCGATCCGCGACCGCTGCGACCCGTCCAGTTCGGCCGCCTCGTCGTCGAGGACATCTTCCAGATGCCGTGCCAGGGCCAGAAGCGGGGCCTCGACCGCCGCCAGGGCCTGGGCGGCGGCGCGGGCCGTCTCCGCCACGGCTTCGGTCACGGGCTTGAGCGCGCACTCCATGCCGAACTCGGCCCCGCCATAGGGGGTTTCCGCCGTGCGGGCGCGCAGCTGATCCAGGGCGGCGGCTAAAAAGGCCTCGATCGGCCCGATCGGATTGACCTCACCCGAGGCCGGCGCCACCCGGCCGGACACCCCCTCCCCGGGCAGGGCGGCGGCCGCGCGGATCGCATCCTGCAGCGCCTTCAGCGCCGCCTCATTGTCCCCGACCAGATCGCCCAGCCTCTGTTCCAGCCCGCGTCCGCGCCGCCCCCGCCCCTCGGGTCCGCGAATCCAGCGGCGCAGCTCGGCCGCCTCCTGACCCGAGAGGCAGGCGGAGAAGGCGCTGTCGGCCGCGTCGAACAGATGGTGGCCCTCGTCGAAGACGATCCGCTTCAGCGCCGCCGTCTCTCCGTCCTGTTGCTGCCCCCGAGCCGAGCGCGCCCCGTCGAAGGCGGCCTGGGTCAGGACCAGGGCGTGGTTGGCGATGACCAGGTCGGCGCGACGGCTGGCGCGTATGGTCTTTTCGACGAAACAGGTGCGGTAGTGGGGGCAGGCGGCGTGGACGCACTCGCCCCGCCGGTCGACCAGATTGGCCGCACCCGCCGCATGGGCGGGCGGGACGGCGAACAGGCCCGACAGCCAGCCGGGGAAGTCGCCCCCGGTCATGTCCCCGTCGCGCGTGTGCAGCGCCCACCGACCCGCCAGCCCCAGGCCGATCAGGTCGCCGTTCCCCAGTTGGGCCGCCTGGACCATGTCCTGAAGATTAAGAACGCACAGATAGTTCTCGCGCCCCTTGCGGATCACTGTCTTGCGGCGGCGCTCGTCTGGATCGGGCCACAGAGCATGGCTTTCCCGGTCGATCTGGCGCTGCAGGGCCCGCGTATAGGTCGAGATCCAGGCCGCCCCCTGGTTCCGCTCGGCCCAGAGAGAGGCCGGCGCCAGATAGCCCAGGGTCTTGCCCGTGCCCGTCCCCGCCTCGGCCAGCAGCACCCGCGGCCGCCCCTCTTCATTACGCGGCGAAAAAGCGAAGGCGGCCTCGGCGGCGTAGTCGGACTGGGTCGGGCGCGTCTCGTCCAGACCCGAGGCCTGAAGCAGCTTCTCCAGCCGGATGCGGGCGCTCTCGCTGTCGACCGGCGCCGACCCCGCCTCGCCGCGCGGCGCCTCGTCCTCCCACTCCGTCAGCCGGCTCCAGACATCCAGACCCGACCCGCGATGCTGGCGCGCCCGCACCCCGCCCGCCTCCAGGGCCTCAACCACCCGCTCGCCCCAGGCCCAACCCGCCCGTTGCAGGGTCAGGGCCAGCACATAGGCCGCTTCACGTTGGGGATAGGCGGGCGCCGCCAGCTCACGCAGCAGCACGGCCGCCGCTTCACGCAACACCGCCGCCTGCGCCTCGGGCGACTTCGGCTCCGCCAAGCCCAGCGACAGCGCCAGCCCCGTCGGCGACGGCGCACAGAACCGCGCCGGCCGCACGAAGGCGTACAGCTCCAGCACATCCATCAGGTCGCCGGACCGAGGCGGCGGCGTCAGCCCCAGCCGCCGCGCGGTCAGCGACGCATGGGCCACCAGCACCGGCCCGCCGGTGAAGAAACCCTCGGCCGCCCCCCGCCCGATCTTCCTGGCCCCCGCCTCATCGCACACCGCCCCCGCGCCGGGCGGGGTGGCGAGCGCCGGCGGCAGATCGAGCCAGGGCTCGGCGCCGGTCAGGCGGGATTCGGCGGTGACGGATTCGTCGGACACGGCCGATAGATAGCGACCTCGGGGCTGAAACGGAACGGGAACATCTGGTTTCGCCGGCCTTCTGCCTCTATATGTCGTCCAAACGAGGAGATCGCCGTGAACAAGCCGATTGATCCCGATGCGTGGCTGGAAGCGCTCGCCGCTCGTGTCGAGGCTGACGGCCCTCAAAAGCTGGAGGTCGAAGGCCACGATCCTTTGGTCGTGATCCCCCTGAATCGGTTCCAGGAAATGCAGAAGCGCAAACCGACCATGCTGGAGATTCTCCGTGGCATGGACTGGTCCGACGTCGATCTTACCCGCGACCCCCGGCCGGCGCGCGAGGCTGATTTTTGAGGTTTCTGCTCGACACCAACGCCATCAGCGAACTGGGCAAGCCTCGCCCCGATCCCGGCTTCATGGCGTGGCACGACCAGCAGGCCGAAACTGCGGACCGGCAAGAGGGAATTTTCCTAAGCGTTCTTCTACTGGGCGAGATGGATCGCGGCATCCTGAACCTGCCTGAAAGTCCCAAGCGGGCCGAGCTTTCGAAGCGGCGGGATTTGATCCTGTCGGTTTATCGAAAGCGGATCCTGCCCGTCGATGTCGACGTCGCGCGGCGATGGGGCGCCGTCAGCGACGCACATCGGAGGCAGGGTCTGACGCCCGGCGTGATCGACGAACTGATCGCGGCGACCGCCTTAGTCCATGATCTGACCCTCGTCACGCGCAACACCCGCCATTTCGAACACAGCGGCTGCCGTCTGCTGTCGCCGTGGAGCGGATGACGACGCTTCCGCTCCTGTTCGCCGACTGGTTCGCCAGGCGCAGCTGGTCGCCTCGGCGGCATCAGCTGGAGATGGTCGCGGCGGGCCAGGCGGGGGCGCACGCCCTGCTGGTCGCGCCGACCGGCGGCGGCAAGACCTTGGCGGGGTTTCTGCCCAGTCTGATCGACCTGGCGGAACGCGGACCCAAGCCGCAGACGGGACCGGGCTCGGGCGTCCACACCCTCTATCTGTCGCCGCTGAAGGCTCTGACCACCGACGTCGAACGCAATCTGATGACGCCGATCCGCGAGATCGGGCTGAACATCCATGTCGAGACGCGGACGGGCGACACCAAACAGTCGAAACGCCAGCGCCAGCGCGACTTCCCGCCCGACATCCTGCTGACCACGCCGGAACAGTTGGCCCTGTTCTGCGCCTGGGAGGGCGCCCGGTCCTATTTCGCCGATCTGAAATGCGTGGTGCTGGACGAGGTCCACGCCATCTGGAGCGGCAAGCGCGGCGACCTGCTGTCGCTGGGTCTGGGGCGGTTGCAGAGCTTCGCACCCGGCATGCGCCGGGTGGGTCTGAGCGCGACGATCGAAGACCCGGACCTGATCCGGGGATGGCTGGCGCCGCGCTTCAATCCTCCCCCATTGGGGGAGGGGGACCGCGAAGCGGTGGAGGGGGCCGACCTTGACGCCGACTCCGAAGCAAGCCCCCCTCACCAGGCTTCGCCTGGTCCCCTCCCCCCATCGGGGGGAGATTTGGTGCGCCTGGTCAAGGGCGATCCCGGCGCTCCCGCCGTCATCGACGTGCTGATCTCCGAGGGCCATGTGCCCTGGGCGGGGCACACCGGCCGGCACGCCATCCCCGAGGTCTATGCCGCCATCCAGCGCGCCAACCTGGCCCTGATCTTCGTCAACACCCGCTGGCAGTCGGAGTTCGTCTTTCAGCAGCTGTGGGAAATCAATGATGCAAGCCTGCCCATCGGTCTGCACCACGGCTCCCTGGCCGCCGAACAAAGACGCAAGGTCGAGGCGGCCATGGCGCGGGGCGACCTGCGGGCCGTGGTCTGCACCTCGACCCTGGATCTCGGCATCGACTGGGGCGACGTCGATCTGGTCATCCAGATGGCGGCGCCCAAGGGGTCCAGCCGTCTGGTCCAGCGGATCGGCCGCGCCAATCACCGGCTGGACGAGCCGTCGCGCGCCCTCTTGGTCCCCGCCAGCCGGTTCGAAATGCTGGAATGCCAGGCCGCGCGCGAGGCGGTCGCCGACAACGCCTTCGACTGGGAGCCGATCCATATCGGCACGTTGGACACGCTGGCCCAGCATGTGATGGGCGTGGCCTGCTCCGAGGCCTTCGACATGCAGGCCCTGTACGACGAGATCACCGGCTGCGGCCCCTATCGCGGCCTGAGCTGGGAACAGTTCGAGGAGGTGGTCGATTTCGTCGCCACCGGCGGCTATGCGCTGCGCACCTACGACCGGTTCGCCCGCATCGTCAGGACGCCGGACGGCCGCTGGAAGGTCCGCAACCAACATATCGCCCAGCGCCACCGGATGAATGTCGGCGCCATCGTCTCGGCCGGAACCCTGAACGTGCGGGTCGCGGGGCGCCGGGGCGGCGCCGCGCGACAGCTGGTCCCCGGCCGCAAGGTGGGCGAGGCCGAGGAATGGTATTTCGAACAGCTGACGCCCGGGGACACCTTTCTGTTCGCCGGCCAGGTCTGGGCCTTTCAGGGCATCGTCGGAACCGACGCCCTGGTCACCCACGCCAACGACAAGGAGCCCAAGATCCCCTCCTGGGGCGGGTCCAAATTCCCGCTGTCGACATCCTTAGCCGACCGGGTTCGCACCATGGTTCAGGACCCGGACCACTGGCGCGTCCTGCCGCCCGACGTGCAGGAGTGGCTGGAACTCCAGGCCGAGCGCTCCGCCATCCCTGACGCCGAATCCATGCTGGTGGAGACCTTTCCGCGCGGCAGTCGGCACTTCCTGGTCGCCTATCCGTTCGAAGGCAATCTGGCCCACACCACCCTGTGCATGCTGCTGACCCGGCGGCTGGACCGGCTGGGCGTCGGGCCGCTGGGCTTCGTGGTCACCGACTATTCCCTGGCCGTCTGGTCCATCAAGCCGATGGACCGGATCGACCTGGACGCCCTGTTCCAACCGGACATGCTGGGCGACGACCTGGAGGCCTGGCTGGAGGAGAGCTTCATGATGAAGCGATCCTTCCGCAATTGCGCCCTGATCTCGGGCTTGATCGAGCGCCGCCAGCCGGGCGCCGAAAAGACCGGCCGCCAGGTGACCTTCTCGACCGACCTGATCTACGACGTGCTCCGCCGCCACCAACCCGATCATCTGCTGCTGAAGACCGCCCGCGCCGACGCCGCGTCCGGCCTGTTGGACGTGGCGCGGCTGGGCCAGATGCTGACGCGGATCGAGGGTCGCATCCGTCATCAGCCCCTGACCCGCCCCTCGCCCTTCTGCGTGCCGGTCCTGGTCCAGATCGGGCGCGAGCGGGTCGGCGGGGACGCCGCCGAAATGATCCTGGACGAAAGCGCCGAACAGCTGATCGCCGAGGTCATGGACGAGGCGGCGCCGTGAACGCCGCCCTGCGCCAGACCCTGTCCCCCACGCGCAAGCCCTGCGGGTCCTTGCGGGTCCAGATCGCGGGCGAGACCTGCGTGCTGCGCTGTTCCGGGGCTTTGTGGCTTCCCGCCCATCGCACCCTGATCGCGGCAGACCTGCACCTGGAAAAGGGCTCGGCCTTCGCCGCGCGCGGCCAGATGCTGCCGCCCTACGACAGCCGCGCCACCCTGGACCGGCTGGAAGCCGAGATCGCCGAACTGGACCCGGTCCGGGTCATCCTGCTGGGCGACAGCTTCCATGACCGAAAAGCCGTGCCACGCATGGCGGTGGAAGACCGCCTCCGCCTGGACCGGCTGGCGGCCGGGCGCGACTGGACCTGGCTGGAGGGCAATCACGACCGTGAAGCCCTGACCGCCTCCACGCTCGGTTTGCCCGGCGTGGTCCTGGCGGAGATGCGGCTGGGCGGGCTTCGCCTGACCCACGAGCCCGAGCCCCGCACCGGGACGGACGACCGCCAGGGCGAGGTCGCCGGCCACCTGCATCCCGCCGCCCGCGTGGTCGCTTATGGCCGCGGCGTTCGCCGCCCCTGTTTCATCACCGACGGATCGCGCCTGATCCTGCCGGCCTTCGGCGCCTTCACCGGCGGACTGGACGTCTGCGATCCGGCCATAGCGGACCTGTTCGGCTCAGAACCGATGGCCGCCGTCCTGGGGCGCGACAAGGTTCATGCCGTGTCTTGGAAGACCTGCGCCGAGCCCGCCGGCCTGGACCGCCGGCGTTCCGGCCGGTTCGCCTGACGCCGCGATCCGACGAAATTCAGGGCTCCAGCTCGATGTCCCAGTACAGGATATTCGATGCCGCGAACTCTCGTTCTATCCTATTGATAAAGCTGATTTTTCTAAGAACTTAGGAAATCTCAGCGACGATTGGTCACCATATGGTCACCAGAAGAGGGGAAGAGCCAGCAATCTGGATCAATACCCACTTCCTGAAATCCCATAGCAGAAACCCGGTCGGAAATCTCCCGACCAGCGGCCGCTGAGCCGCCGAAAGCCCTAGCCCAACTTAGTGAGCCAGCAGTGGGGTGCGTGCGGGCTATCCTCGCTGTGCGACCAGCAGCCGTTTGCATCAGCAGACGCTGGAGGTGAGAACATCTAATGTCCGCCTCCGATCCGCGATCGGCCCCGAGCTCACCCTTTCGGCGTGCCGAGATCGTTGTTAGTCGGTCAGCGTGCTAGGCTTATGCATCGACCCCGAAGCCTCAATAGCAACTATCACCTCGACACGGAGACCGCCTCCTGGTGAGCGCAAGAACTGCACCTGTCCCCCATGGGCCTTCACTGTGGCGAGGACGATAGAGAGGCCCAGACCGCTCCCTCCGGAAGGTGCATTGGCCGCACGGAAGAAGCGCCTACCCAGCCGATGCAGATCCGAGAAGGCCACGCCCGGGCCGTCGTCCTCGACGATTAAACGCCCGGAAGTCGGGTCGTAACTGATCACGACTGAGGATGCCGCATGCGCCTGCGCGTTGGCGAGGAGATTGGCAGCCGCTGCCTCGAAGCGATCTGGATCCACGTTAAGCAGCGCGTCACCTTCAACGATCGACACCCGATCATCGCCTTCCGCTCCTGCAAACAGCGACCGAAGCGTCACCCAGCGGCGATCTTCGTCGCTAACCGGCATCTCGTCCTCGCGCGCCAAGACGAGAAGACCTGTGACGAGGCGGGCAGTGCGATCGACAGAGGTCTGGATCTGCTCCAGCGCGCGTCTTCGAACGGCCGTATCCGAAGACGACGCCGCAATCTGCGCCTGGACGCGCAGGCCTGCCAGAGGCGTACGCAATTCGTGCGCGGCAGCGGCCGTGAACTCGGCCTCGCGACGTCGCGCTGCGCCAAGGCGTGACATCAAGTCGTTCAGCGCCAGGGCGAAGGGACGGAGTTCGCGGGCGTCCGGCGATACGTCCAACGCCGTCAGATCTTCCGCATCCCGTACCGCAAGGCTGCGGGTCATTTGTCGAATAGGGGTCAGCCCCCGCCCTACCGACCACCAGATCAATACGCCAAGCACCAGCAGACCAAGGACCGCCGGACCGATCAAAGCGGTGACGACATTGCCGACCAGGTGCTCGCGAACGGCCAGATTGTCCCCGACCATGACCCTGAAACCGGCATCACGATCATGCACCGTGTAGACGCGCCAGCGCTCGCCCCGGATCGTGCGTTCTGAAAAACCGTCGCCCCCTTCCGACAACCGCTCCGCAGGCGCGCTTTGGGACCGACCAATCAGATCGCCTTCCAGCGACCAGATCTGGCAGGAGAGCTGACGGTCGTAGACATCGGCGGCCCCGCTTTCCGGAGCCTGCATCGCCGGGCGCACGCTGCCGGCCTGCATCAGGGACGAGACCATGCGGGCCGACTCCATCAGGCGCCGGTCCAGCACCCGTTGCACCTCGGCCCGGGTCTGGATCTCGACCCAGACGACCGCGCCGCCCCAGACGAGGGCGGTCACGAGCGCGAGGGTGGCGAACAGACGCAGGCGGATCGAGCTCATTGCAGGGTGTATCCTACGCCGCGGACGGTGCGGATGAAGCCGGCTCCCAACTTGGCCCGGAGATAGTGGATGTGCACTTCCACCGCGTTAGAGCCGATCTCCTCCTGCCAACCGTACAGGCGTTCTTCTAGCTGACTGCGCGAGAGGACCTGTGCAGGCCGTTCCATCAGGGCCTCCAGGATGGCGAACTCACGTCTCGAAAGGGGCAGGTCCCCCTCTTCACGCCAAGCCAGACGCGACTGGGGATCAAGGGTCACCCCGCCGTGGCGCAAGGCGGGCGCCGAGCGCCCAAGCAGGCGACGCCGCACCGCGCGCAGTCGCGCCGCCAGTTCGTCGAGATCGAAAGGCTTGCCGACATAGTCGTCCGCGCCGGCGTCCAGACCCACAATGCGGTCCCGACTGTCATCGCGCGCCGACAAGACCACCACGCCGACATCCATGTCGCGCTCGCGAACGAAACGCAGCACCGAAAGGCCGTCGCCATCAGGAAGACCCAAATCCAGCACGACCGCATCGAACGCCGAGCTTTCCAGCGCCGCGAGGGCGTCCTCGACCCGCCCGACGACTTCGACCGTCCAGCCGCAGGCGCTGAGCCCGACCTGGAGGCCGTCGGCGAGAACGGGATCATCTTCTATGGCGAGCAGTCTCATGCGGCGTGAGGTGGAAGTTGCGGCTTAAGCCTGACTTAAGCTCGTTTGCCGACGAGATGGCCATGAGGTTTTTCCGCCGACTGTTGCCCGCCGCTCTCGCGATCCTGTCCTTCACCCTTCCGGGTTCGGCATTGGGTCAGGCTCCGCTATCGCCTGACAAGGCCTTCTCCCTGACGGTGACGCGTGAGGCTGACGGCGACCTGGCCTTCGCCTGGGACATTGCGCCCGGCCATTATCTCTATCGTGACCACACCGTCGCCAGCACGCCGGGCGGGAAAGCATCGCTGCCTCTGGAGCTTGCGACCGGCGAAACCAAGGACGATCCGGGCTTTGGCGTCGTCGACGTCTGGCATGACGAGGGTCGCGCGACCCTATCGGCGCAGACCCTGACGCAGGTTGGCGGCCCGACGTCGGTCAACATCACCTACCAGGGGTGCCTCGAGGACTCGATCTGCTACCCGCCGATGACGCGGACAGTGGACGTGCCGACCCGGCCGCAGTCCGAGGTTGCCGCTCGGGAGGCCGATGCGCAGACCGCTCAGGCCGCCGCTCTGCTGGCGATCCAGGCGCCGGGCGCTGCACCCACACCCGCACTCGCGAGTGATGAGGGCGCGTTGGCGCCTCCGCCGGTCGCGCCATCGCCGGCGGTCATCCCGGACCCCAGCCCGGGCTTCGTCGATCGCTTGGCGCTGCAGGGCGGGGCCACCTGGGTCCTGCTCGCCTTCTTCGGTTTCGGCGTGCTTCTGGCCTTCACGCCCTGCGTCTTTCCCATGTACCCGATCCTGGCCGGCGTCATCGGACGCGGCGTGGACGGGCGCGGTACGCGCCGAGGCCTGATGCTCTCGGTCGCCTATGTGCTGGGCCTTTCCGTCGCCTTCGCCCTGCTGGGCGTCGCGGCCGCCTGGTCCGGACAGAACCTGCAGATGGCGCTCCAGTCGGTTTGGGCGATCGGCGCTCTGGTTGTCGTCTTCGTCGTTCTCGCCGCGTCCATGTTCGGCGGCTTCGAGTTGCAACTGCCCTCGGCCTGGACCAGCCGCCTGTCCCGCGACAGCGGTGACGGACGGCGGTCCCTGCCCTCAGCCGCAGGTCTGGGCTTCGTCTCCGCCCTCATCGTGGGCCCTTGCGTCACCGCGCCCTTGGCGGGCGCCCTGCTCTATATCGCACAGACCGGCGACGTTGGGCTGGGCGCGGCGGCCCTGTTCTTCCTGGGCCTGGGCAAGGGGGTGCCCTTGATCGTGTTCGGCACGGTCGGCGCGCGCTTCCTGCCCAAGGCTGGGCCGTGGATGGACCGGGTGAAGATGCTGTTCGGCTTCATCTTCCTGGGCATGGCCTGGTGGCTGGCCGGCCGCATCCTGCCGCCGAGCGCGACGCTGGCTTTCGGCGCGGCGCTGGCGCTCGGTCTGGCGGCGGCTCTCGGCCTGTTCCAGCCGCTGAGCCCGAATCTGAGAAACGGCGTCGCACGTGTCGCTGGCCTGGCGGCCGCGACCTGGGGCCTGTTGCTGCTGGTCGGCCTCAGTCTCGGGGCGGACGACCCGTGGCGTCCGCTTGAGCCCCTGGCGCGGCCCGCTGGAATCTCAGCCGCCGCGCCGGTCGAAACCGCAGCGGTCGTGCTGGATCAGACGGCGCTCGACCGCGCCGTCGCCGATGCCGCCGCGCGCGAACGTCCCGCCCTGGTCTATTTCACCGCCGACTGGTGCGTCAGCTGCAAGGTGATCGAGCGGACGGTGTTCGAGGACCCCGCGGTCATCGCCGGCCTTTCGAACACCGACCTCATCAAGGTCGACGTCACGCGCAGCACGCCCGAGGCGCGCGCGCTTCTTGAGCGGCACGGAGTGATCGGACCGCCGACGATGATCTTCCTGTCGCCCTCGGCGACCGAAGCGCCGGGCAGCCGACTGATCGGAGAGATGTCGGCCCAAGACGTCGCCTCCGCCCTGCAGAGCGCCGGAGCCGCCGCATGAACGCCATCACCCTGGGCCCGCTCGTCCTGTCGGGCGAGCGGTTCGCCATCATCGCCGGCGTGTTCGTCTTCATGATCGGCGTCGGGCTGTTGGCCAGCCGGGTCAGCCCGCGCTTCAACCTGTGGAGCACGGTCCTAGTCTTCGGCGGTCTGGCGGTCGCCCGCCTCGGTCACGTGGCGACGCACTGGGAGTATTTCGGGGCTGACCCGTGGCGGGCGCTCGCGGTCTGGCAGGGCGGATTCAGTTGGATCTGGGTCGCGCCGGTCGTGATCCTGGCCACCATTCTGCTGCTGCGCACGACGCGCGAACGCGCCTGGGCCATTGCGCCTGTGCTGGCCAGCGCCTTGGTTTGGACCACCGCCCATCAGTTGGCCTCGGCGACGCAGCCCATGGCGCCGCCCGCCCTGACGCTGGCCGCGATGGACGCACCGGCGATCGACCTTTCGGCGCCGATCGATCGGCCTACGGTGATCAATCTCTGGGCCACCTGGTGCCCGCCCTGCCGGCGCGAGATGCCGGCTTTGGCCCAGGCCGAAAAAGCCCATCCGAATGTGCGCTTCCTCTTCGTCAACCAGGGCGAGGGCGAAGCCGGCGTTCGGGCCTTTCTGCAGAGCCAGGGGCTGGCCCTCGACCATGTGCTGTTCGACGAGGCCATGGCGCTGCCCCGCCACTACGGTACGGCCGGCATTCCGGTGACCCTGTTCCTCCACGCCGACGGCCGTCTGGCCAAGGCCCACATGGGGGAAATCGCCCCCGAACAGATCGCGACCGAAATCGCGCGTCTGCACTGACCCCCTCGCCTCACGGAGCTTCCATGAACCGCACCTTCGCCCCTGCCTTCGCCGCCGTCCTGGCGCTCGCCGCCTGCGGCCCGGCCGACGCCGACAACGGCGCGGCGCCCGCCAGCCCTTCCGCCGCCTCCGGACAAGACATGCCGCCCATCGCCCAGGTCGGCTTCAATGACCTGCTGCGCGATCCCGCAGCGCCCTTCATCGGCGCCGAGAACGCCGATGTGACCATCATCGGCTTCGTCGATTACAACTGCCCCTACTGCAAGAAGATGCAGCCTGAGATCGACGGCCTGCTGAAGGCGGACACCAAGGTGCGCGTCCTGTACAAGGATTGGCCGATCTTCGGCGACGTCTCGGAGACCGCCGCCCGGACCGCCCTCGCCGCCGCCTATCAGGGCAAGTACGAGGCCGTCCATAACGCCTTCATGCTGTCGCCGTCGCGCATCGGCGACCAGGCGGACATCACCCGTCTGGTCCAGTCGGCCGGCGTGGACATGGCGCGCCTGAATCAGGACCTGGCCGAACACCGCGCAGACATCGACGCGGTGCTGGACCGAAATGGTCGAGAAGCGGCGGCCCTGGCCCTGCAGGGCACGCCCGCCTTTATCATCAACGGCAATCTGATCCCCGGCGGCATGCCCCAGGCGCAACTCGAAGCGGTGATCGGTCGTATCCGCTCCGGACAACCGCTGCGCTGAAGCCGACCATGACCACCCTGACCCTGCTCCAGCTGAACGACCTCCACGGCTATCTCGAGCCGCATCCCGAACTGGTGCGCACCGAAGGCGGCTGGCGGTTCGAACGGCTGGGCGGGGTCGCCCGCATCGCGCGCCTCTTCGAAGAGGCGCGCGCCGAAGGTGCATGCCTGACCCTGGACAACGGCGACACCTTCCATGGCACGCGGGTCGCCGTCGCCAGCCGGGGCGAGGCGCTGGTTCCGATCATGAACGCCCTGAAGATCGACGCCATGACGGCGCACTGGGAGTTCGCCTATGGCCCGGCGGGGTTCAAGGCGTTGGCGGCGGGACTGGATTATCCCGTCCTGGCCGCCAATGTCTTCCGCAAGGATGACGGCGCGCCGGAGTTCGACGGGCGGTGGGTGTTCGAGCGCGGCGGTCTGAGGATCGGCGTGATCGGCCTGGCCTGCCCCATCATCGACAAGACGATGCCCCCCGCCTTCTCTGAAGGCGTGCGGTTTGAAATGGGTGTGGCCGAAGCCCGCGAGCAGCTGCACCAGCTCCGCGAGGAAAAGGTCGATCTGGTCGTCCTGCTGTCGCACCTGGGCTTTCCGCAGGATCTGAAGCTGGCCGCCGAAACGCCGGGCATCGACGTGATCCTGAGCGGTCATACCCATAACCGCCTGCACGAACCGGCCCGCGTCGGCGACACCCTGATCATCCAGTCCGGCTGCCACGGCGCCTATATCGGCCGGCTGGATCTGGAGATTGCAGAGGGCCGCGTGTGCCTGCGGCGCCATCGGCTCATAGCCGTGGACGCTGGCCCCGAAGACGATCAAGTCGCCGGCTTGGTGGAGATGGCCCTGGCGCCCGAGGGCGAGCGTCTGGCGCGCATCGTCGGCCGCACCGCCATCCCCCTTCACCGCTACGCCATGGCCAGCGCGCCGATGGACGACGTCCTGCTGGCGGCGGCGGCGCAGGCGGCGGGCGTGGACATCGCCTTCTCCAACGGCTGGCGCTACGGCGCGCCCGTCGCGCCGGGTCCGGTCACTCTGGGCGACCTCTACAATATGGCGCCGATGAATCCGCCGATCTCACGCACGACGCTGACCGGGGCCGAGTTGCAAGCGATGCTGGAAGAAAATCTGGAGCGCACCTTCGCCGCCGACCCGTATGAGCAGATGGGCGGCTACATCAAACGTTGCCGGGGTCTCACGGCCTTCGTGAAGCTTGAGAATCCCAAGGGGCAGCGCCTCGACCGCCTGCTGGTCGGAGACCGCCCTGTCGAGCCGGAGGCGGACTATCTGGTGGCCTTCGTCACCGCCCAAGGGGTGCCCGAACATTACGGGCGAGACCGCCGGACGCTCGACATCGACACTGTGGGCGCGCTTGAATCCTGGTTCGCCGACCATACGCCTGGCGAGACCGATCTGCCCGTCAGCGTCCTCATCATCTGAAGGAACACCTTATGGACTCCGTCGCCGCCCGCGACTTCTGGAACAGCCGCTATGACCGCCAGGACTATCTGTTCGGCGAGACGCCCAACGCCTTCCTGGCCGCTCAGATCGCGCGGCTCCAGCCCGGCATGACCGCTCTGGCGGTCGCCGACGGCGAGGGCCGAAACGGCGTGTGGCTCGCCGAACAGGGCCTGGCCGTCACCACCACGGATATCGCCCCGCGCGCGGTCGAGAAGGCCCTCGCCCTGGCCGAGCGACGTGGCGTCACACTGGACGCCCAGGTGGCGGACTTCGAGACCTGGGGCTGGCCGCAGGGTGCGTTCGACGTCGTGGTCGCCGTCTTCATTCAGTTCGCCCCGCCTCCCCAGCGCGACCGACTTTTCGAGCGTATGAAGGCGGCCGTGAAGCCTGGCGGCCTGGTCCTGTTGCAGGGCTATCGGCCGGAACAGATCGCCTATGGCACCGGCGGTCCGGGGCAGGTCGAGAACCTCTACACCGAGGCGCTGCTCCGCGACGCCTTCGCCGACTTCGACATCCTGCATCTGAAAAGCCACGACAGCGACGTCTCCGAAGGCGCCGGCCACAGCGGCCGGTCCGCCCTGATCGATCTCATCGCCCGCCGTCCCTGACCCCCAGCGCCCGCACACCGGAACCCGCCATGAAAACCCTCGTGATCGCCCTGTCCTTGGCCGCCTCCCTGGCGGCCTCCCCGAGCTTCGCCCAGGCTGTCTCAGGCTTCGGCGGCTTCAAGCCCCTGCCCGAGGCCGGCGAACAGCCGGATCCGTCGCGCATCTATCGGGTCATCTTCGACGTGTCCCAGGGCGGTGCGGACGACAGGCCGCTGAAGGGATTGGATCGCGTCGCGCGGCTGGTGAATATGCTGGCGGCGGGCGGCGTGGACGCCGACCACCGTCAGATCGTGGTCGTCCTGCACGGCGCCGCCACCCCTGCAGTTCTCTCCGACGCCGCCTGGACCGCGCGCGGCAAGGGCGACGCCAACCCCAACAGCGCCCTGATCCGCGCCCTCATCGCCGCCGGCGTCCAGGTTCGACTGTGCGGCCAGGCCATGGCGGGGAACGGCATCGCGCAAGCCGATCTCGAAGCGGGCGTGAGCGTTGATCTCGCCGCCCTGATGACGGTCATCCACCTTCAACAGGCCGGATACGCCCTGGTTGTGAACTGACGGCTCGGCATAGGCGGAACCTTTCCTGAGCATAAGAACTATTAGTTTGCGTAAGTATTTATGTAATTGTTCATTGGGGCGTCTGAAGGAGATATCGACATGACCGGACTGCCCCGCCTCAACGAACCCGCCCCCGACTTTCACGCCCGCACCACGCACGGGGATCGCAGCTTGGCCGATTACCGCGGCAAATGGCTGATCCTCTTCTCGCACCCGTCGGACTTCACCCCGGTCTGCACGACCGAGTTCATCGGGTTCGCCAAGCATGCGAATGAGTTCGCCGCCATGAACTGCGAGCTCCTGGGCCTCTCGATAGACAGCATCTTCTCGCACCTAGCCTGGACCCGGAACATCAAGGAGAAGTTCGGCGTCGAAATCCCCTTCCCCATCATCGAGGATCTGAAGATGGAGGTGGCCCAGGCCTACGGAATGATCCACCCCGGGGCGGCCGACACCTCGGCTGTTCGCGCCACCTTCCTGATCGATCCGGAAGGCAAGCTGCGCGCCATGGTCTACTATCCCATGAGCAATGGCCGCAGCATCGAAGAGTTCGTTCGGCTGCTCACCGCGCTCCAGGCGTCCGACGCCAACGGGGTCGCGACGCCTGAGAACTGGCGCCCTGGCCAACCGGCCATCGTCCCCCCGCCCAAGGCCGCCGAGGCGGCCGAGGCTCGCGCTTCCGAGGGTTACGTCTACACCGACTGGTATTTCTCGACGCGCGACCTCCCCGACGCCCCGAAAGCCGCCTGATCGGATTCCGGCCGGACCTCGCAAGCGGTCCGGCCTTTTTCTTCGCAAACCAAACGGAGCCTTCATGCAGATCATCGACCACGGCGGAGCGCGCATCGCGGCGCTCCACGACAAGAAGACCGGCAGTTGGCAGTATGTCGTCTCCGACCCGGTCAGCCGCAAATGCGCGATCATCGATCCGGTCTGGGATTTCGACGAGAAGGCGGCGGCGACCTCGACCCGCAACGCCGACGCCATCCTGGACTACGTCAAGGCGGAGGGCCTGACCGTCGAGTGGCTGCTGGACACCCATCCCCACGCCGACCACTTCTCCGCCGCGCCCTTCCTCAACGAGAAACTGGGCGCGCCGACCGCCATCGGCGAAAAGGTCATCGGCGTCCAGAAGCTGTGGAAGGACATCTACGGCCTGGACGACGACTTTCCGGCCGATGGTCGCCAGTGGGACCGACTCTTCAAGGCTGGCGACACGTTCGCTGTTGGCGACCTGCCGGCGCGGGTGATGTTCTCACCGGGGCACACCATGGCCTCCATCACCTATGTGATTGGCGGCAACGCCTTCGTCCACGACACCCTGATGATGCCCTATGCCGGCACCTCGCGCGCCGACTTTCCGGGCGGCGACTCGAAGACTCTCTTCCGAAGCATCCAGGACATCCTGGCCCTGCCTGAAGAGACCGCCGTCTTCGTTGGCCACGACTATGGCCCGGATGGCCGCGAGCCCGCCTGCTTCAGCACCGTGAGAGAGCAGAAGGCGGACAACATCCATGTCGGCGGCGGACGCGGCGAGGCGGATTTCGTGCGGCTCCGCGACGATCGGGACGCCACCCTGCCCTTGCCGAATCTGATGCTCTACGCGCTTCAGGTGAACATCCGCGGCGGGGTGCTGCCGCCGGCCGCGCCGGACGGGCGCGTCTATTTCAAGATTCCCGCCAATCACTTCGCCCCACCCCAGGAGAATTCTTGATGCGCCCGTCCGCACTGACGCTGGCCGCCCTCCTGAGCGCAACGGCCCTGGCCGCCCACGCCCAGACGCCCGCCGATCCACTTCATGTCTACGGTCCCGGCGGCCCCTCCCCCGCCATGCGCGACGCCGCGAAGGCCTATGAGGCGCGCACCGGTCGCGCCGTGGCCGTCGTCGCCGGACCCACGCCCCAATGGCTGGACCAGGCCAAGGCGGATGGCGACCTGATCTTCTCAGGCTCCGAGACGATGATGACCGACTTCGTCAGCGCCCTGGAGGGCCGCATCCGCGCCGAGGCGGTCGAGCCGCTCTATCTGCGCACCGCCTCCATCCTCGTTCGGCCGGGAAATCCGGACGGCATCGGCGGCCTTGAGGATCTTTTCCAGCCCGATCGCCGGGTCTTGGTTGTCAACGGCGCGGGCCAGAACGGCCTGTGGGAGGACATGGCCGGTCGCACCGGCGACATCGCCAAGGTGCGCGCCCTGCGTCGCAACATCGTCGTCTACGCCCGCAACAGCGCCGAGGCCCGACAGGCCTGGATCGACGACCCGACGCTGGACGCCTGGATCATCTGGGGCATCTGGCAGGTCGCCAATCCGGACCTCGCTGATGTGGTCGAGGTCAAAGAGCCCTATCGCATCTACCGCGACGCCGGCGCCGTTGTGACCGAGACCGGCCGCCAGGACGCCGACGCCCAGCCCTTCCTAGACTTTTTGAAGTCCGACGAGGGGGCCGCCATCTTCGCGCGGTGGGGCTGGCGGACCGGCCAACCTTAAGCCTGCCTTAAGGTGAACCCTGCGGTGTCGGCGGCATGGCCAACCGTCGCTCCTTCACCCTGAACCGCCGACACCTGCTGGCGGCCGCGGCGCCGCTCTGGCTCTCGACGACCGCGCGAGCCGCGTCGGCGCCCGCGACATCGAACATCACCGCCCTGACCGCAGCCTTTTACGCCGCCCGCGGCGGACGCCCCGCCTGGGCGGGGCCAGCGCGCCGGCAAGCCATGGACGCCCTGGCTCTGGCGGACCGCCACGGCCTATCAGCGCCCGACGGCCTCGCCCTGGGCGAAGCCGAGCTGACACAGGCCGTCCTGACCCTGGCCGAGGCGCTCGCCCATGGCCGGGTCGACCCGGCAACGGTCGAGACCCTTTGGGAGATGGATCGCAACCAGGTCGACACGCCGCCGCTGTTGGCCAAGGCCGTCGAGGACGGAACGTTGGCCGAGACGATGGCGGGCCTTGCGCCCCAGGACCGCGGCTATCAGGGCTTGTGCGACGGCTTCCTCCGCTATCGCGCCATCGCCGACCGCGGCGGCTGGCCGCCCTTCGCCATGGGCGCGACGATCGAACCGTTTGCGTCCGACCCCCGCCTTCCCGCCCTCCTGCCGCGCCTTCGGGTGGAAGGCGATCTCAGCGACGCCGCCGCCTCCATGATCGGCCCGTCTGGCGGTGACTACGGCTCTGTTCTGCAAGAGGCCGTTCGGGCGTTCCAGGTGCGCCACGGTCTGGAGGCGGACGCCCGCATCGGCCCGGCGACCCAGCGGGCGCTGTCGATTTCGGCCGAGGCCCGTGCTCGCCAGATCGCGCTCAATCTGGAACGCCGCCGTTGGCTAAAGAGAGACGTCGCCCCGGAGCGGATCGAGGTGAACACCGCCGCCTCCATCATGGTCTACTGGAAGGACGGCCGGCCCGTGCATTCGATGCGGGTCGTAACGGGTGACGCCGACAATGCGACGCCCAGCCTCGAACGGCCCTTCGCCTCGGTCGTCGCCAATCCGCCCTGGACGGTGCCGACCTCCATCGCCCAGCGCGAGATCCTGCCGCGCGGCGCCGCCTATATGCGGGCGAACAACATGACGATTCAGAATGGCATGGTGGTTCAGCGCGCCGGCCCGAACGCCGCCCTGGGCCAGGTCAAGTTCGAACTTCAGGACAGCTACGCCATCTTCCTGCACGACACCCCGTCGCGGGGTGCGTTCGAGCGGAGCTTCCGCCATCTCAGTCACGGCTGCGTGCGGGTGCAGGACGCGGTCGGCTTCGCTCGGCTACTGCTCGCGCCCGACCCCGCAAGGCTCGCCCGATTCGACGCCGCGCTGGACAGCGGCGAGACCGTCCGGGTGGCGACCGGTCGGCCGATCGACGTGCGCCTGCTGTATTGGACGGCCTTTCTGGACGGCCAGGGCCGCGTCGCCTTTCGCGATGACATCTATCGTCGCGACACCCGTCTGGCGGAGGCGTTGGGTATCGCCTTGCAGCTGCCGCGGCCCGACGACCGGCGCGCCGATGCGGACGACGTCGGCCCCTGACGGTTATTCGGTCGTGCGGCCGTCGAAATGCTCGTGGTCGGCGGAGGCCTCTTCCACCGTGGCGTGAACCGTACCGTCGCGATGCTCCGGCGGACCATAAAGGGTGTAGAGCCGAAGCGGTTCGGACCCCGTGCTGACCACATTGTGGCGGGCGCCCCGAGGGACGATGACCCCGTCGTCCGCCTTCACGGCATGACGAACGCCGTCGATCCAGATTTCGCCCTCGCCCGCCTCGATGCGGAAGAACTGGTCGCGGTCGTCGTGGACCTCTTCGCCGATCTCCTGGCCGTGCGGAATGGCCATGAGGACGAGCTGCAGATTGTGGCCGGTGTAGAGAACGCGGCGAAAGTCTGTGTTCTCTTCCGTCAGACGTTCGATATTGTCGATGAAGCCCTTCACGAGAGTCTCCTGTGCGGGTTTGCCGTCAGCGCCGTGCGACGGCGGTGATGCGGGCGAATTGCGCCGTGTCGCCGCGCGCCGGCGTCGATGTGCGGGGCGCCGGGGCGGCGGCTCGCGCGCCGACCGCCTTCGCATCGCCGCAGAAGATTTCGTAGAGCATGCCCATGACCGCCTGGGCCCGGTCGTCGGCGATCGAATAGAAGATCGAGCGGGACTGACGGCGGGTCTTGACCAGGCCATACTGGCGCAGCTCAGCCAGTTGTTGGGATAGCGCCGGCTGCTTGATGCCAAGGTCCGCCTCGAGCTGGCCCACCGAGCGCTCCTCTTCGGCGATGTGACACAGGATCAGCAGCCGGTTGGCGTTGGCCAGCTGGCGTAACAGCTCTGCGGCCTCCGGCGCCTTTTCCTTCAACCGCTCCATGGCGGCCGCTTGATCGTCGGTCATGCGCGGCGCTCGCGATAGTACCAGGGCGCATCGCCGTCACCGTCGGCGATGGCGGCGTCCAGAGTGGTGGCGGCCGGCTCCAGCAGGGCGTCGCCGGGCGTCCAGCCCGCCGGCGTGGAGGCCGCCTCACGGTCAGACGTCTGCAAGGCGGTGACGAGACGCAGCAGCTCATCAACCGAGCGGCCGATGTTCATCGGGTACCAGCTGATGGCGCGCACCACGCCTTCGGGATCGATCACGAAAGTGGCGCGCACCGTCGCGCTGTCGCTTGAGCCGGCGTCCACCATGCCGAAGGCGTGGCCGATGGCCATGGAGGGATCTTCGATGATCGGGAACGGCACCTTCACGCCGAAGCGGCGGTAGATGTCCTTCAGCCAGGCCAAGTGCGAATACAGACTGTCGACTGACAGGGCCATCAGATCGCAGTCGATCGCCGCGAAGGCGTCGGCCTGTCGGGCCAAAGCCACGAACTCGCTGGTGCAGACCGGGGTGAAGTCCGCCGGATGCGAGAACAGCACCAGCCAGCGTCCACGGTAGTCGCTGAGGCGCTTTTCGCCCTGGGTCGTGCGCGCGGTGAAATCCGGCGCCGTGTCGTTGATGCGCAGGGCGCGCATCGCGGCGGTGTCGACGGTCGGCGCAGTGTCTGTCGTTTCCATGGCGGCAAGCTAAGCGCTTCACGCCCTTTCCGCTACATTAAAATACATACTTGTATGAACTATGAATGGGTATATGTGTTGAGTCACCGAAACGGAGACACGCCATGTCCTCGCCCATCCCCGATCCCGCCCGCGACCACGCCGCCGACATCGTGCGCGCCGCGCTCGCCGATCCCGCTCAACGCCCCTTGGTCAAATCATTCTTCGACGAGGCCACCTTCACCGTCAGCCATGTCGTGCGCGATCCCGGCTCCGATGTCTGCGCCATCATTGACAGCGTGCTGGACTACGATCCGGCTTCGGGCCGCACCACGCACGCTTCGGCCGATGCGCTCATTGATTACGTAAAATCCGAAGGTCTCACGGTTCAGTGGCTGCTCGAGACGCACGCCCATGCCGATCACCTGTCGGCGGCGCCCTATCTTCAGGAAAAGCTCGGCGGTCAGCTCGCCATCGGCCATGAGATCCTCACCGTCCAGGCGGTCTTCGGCAAGATCTTCAACGAAGGAACCGACTTCCGCCGCGACGGCAGCCAGTTCGACCATCTGTTCAACGACGGCGACCGGTTCGAGATCGGCGGGTTGAAGGCCACGGTCCTGCATGTGCCCGGCCACACCCCGGCCTGTCTGGCCTATGTCATCGGCGACGCCGTCTTCCCCGGCGACACCATGTTCATGCCCGACTACGGCACGGCGCGCTGCGACTTCCCTGGCGGCGACGCCCGGACCCTGTATCGCTCGATCCATCGCCTGACCTCCCTGCCGGACGAGGCGCGGGTCTTCCTGTGTCACGATTACAAGGCGCCCCCGGGCCGGACCGAGTTCGCCTGGGAGACCACCATCGGCGCCCAACGCACCGGCAATATTCATATCCGCGACGACGTCAGCGAGGACGAGTTCGTGGCCATGCGCACCCAGCGCGACGCCACCCTTCCCATGCCCAAGCTGATCCTGCCGTCGGTTCAGGTGAACATGAACGGCGGCCGCCCGCCCGAGCCCGAGGACAATGGGGTGCGCTACCTCAAGGTCCCGCTCAACGCGCTGTGAGACGAGCCCCCGATGCTTGAGCCCCTCCCCTTCATCTGGCCGCTGGCCGGCGGTCTGCTGGTCGGCCTGTCGGCTGGCCTCTATCTGCTGCTCAACGGGCGCGTGGCCGGGATTTCCGGCCTGACCGCCGCAGCGACCGGCCTGTCAAAAGGCGCGCCGCGCATTCTGGGCCTGCTTTTCATCGCCGGCCTGCTGGGCGGCGCGGCCCTGGCCTCGGCGCTGATCCGCAGGCCCGAGGTGCAGATCACTTCGGAGGTCTGGCTGCTGGTGCTCGGCGGCCTGATCGTCGGCTTCGGCACCCGCTGGGGCTCGGGCTGCACCAGCGGCCACGGCGTCTGCGGCCTGGCCCGCCTGTCGCCCCGCTCCATCGTGGCCACCGGCGTCTTCATGGCGGTCGCGGCGCTCACCGTCTTCATCACCCGACACCTGTTGGGAGGCCTGGCGTGAACCGGCTGATCGTCGCAGTCCTGTGCGGCCTGCTGTTCGGCGCCGGCATGGTGGTGTCCGACATGATCAACCCGGCCCGCGTCCTGGCCTTCCTGGATGTGACGGGCGCCTGGGACCCCTCGCTGGCCTTCGTTATGGGCGGGGCGCTGATCCCCTCCGCCATCGCCTATCTGATCCGCCGGCGCATGGAGGCTCCGGTCGCGGCTGACACCTTCCATGTGCCTGAGAGCCGCAACATCGACACCCCCTTGGTCGGCGGGGCCGTCCTGTTCGGCCTGGGCTGGGGCCTGGTCGGTCTGTGCCCCGGCCCCGCGCTGGCGGCCCTGACGACCGGCGCCTGGCAGGCCTTCGTCTTCGTGGGCGCCCTCGTAGCCGGCATGGCGCTGTTCCGCCTGACGCTCGACCGAAACGCCTGAACCAGAAAAGACCCTAGGGAGACAAAGCCATGGATATCCGCCCCCTGGACGAGGCCCTGTCCGCCTCGCCCCAGATCGCCCCGGAAGACCTGCCCGCCATCGCGGCCCAGGGTTTCCGGTCGGTGATCTCCAACCGACCCGACGGCGAAGAGCCCGGCCAGCCCAGCGCCGAAGATCTGCGCCAGGCCGCCGAGGCTGCGGGACTGGCTTTCGCCCATGTCCCCGTGGTCGGCGGCGCCATCTCCGACCAGGACGTGGCGGACTTCCGCGAGGCTCTGGCCAACCTGCCCCAGCCTGTGTTCGGCTTCTGCCGCACCGGTACGCGCACGACCACCCTGTGGGCGCTGGCGAACGCCGGCGCACAAACTCCTGAAAATCTGATCGCCCGCGCCAAGAGCGCCGGCTACGACCTCGGCGCCCTGCGTCCCCGTCTTGAAGGAGCCGCATCATGAGCGCCCAGTACGCCCCCTTGGAGTCCTGCGATGTCCTGATCGTCGGCGGCGGATCCGCCGGCATCGCCACAGCCGCCAGCCTCCTGCGCCGTCGCCCGGGTCTCGACGTCCGCATCGTCGAGCCGTCCGAGCATCACTACTATCAGCCTGGCTGGACCATGGTCGGCGCCGGCGTCTTCACGCCCGAGCGGACCCGGCGCCGCACCGAGGACCTGATCCCCCGAGGCGCCCAGTGGGTGCGGGGTTCGGTCGCGGCTTTCGACCCCATCCACGATCGCGTCGAACTGACCGACGGCCGCTGGATCGGCTATCGCATGCTGGTCGCGGCGCCGGGACTGAAGCTGGACTGGGGCGCCATCCCGGGCCTGGCGGAAACGCTCGGGCGCAACAACGTCACTTCCAACTACGGCTATGAGACGGCGCCCTACACCTGGAAGCTGGTGCAGGCGATGAAGAGCGGCCGGGCGATCTTCACCCAGCCGCCCATGCCGATCAAATGCGCCGGCGCCCCGCAGAAGGCCATGTATCTGTCGGCCGATCACTGGCGCGACCACGGCCGAAACGACATCGAGATCGAATTCCACAACGCCGGGCCCGTGCTGTTCGGGGTCAAGGACTACGTCCCGGCCCTGATGGAATATGTTCGCAAATACCGCATCGACCTGAACTTCGGATCGAAACTGGTCGCGGTGGATGGTCCTGCCAGGACGGCGACCTTCGCCGTGACGAACGCGGAAGGCGAAGTCAGTCAGGTTCGGCGCGAGTTCGACTTCCTGCACGTCTGCCCGCCGCAGACCGCGCCGGACGTCATTCGCGAAAGTCCGCTGGCCGCCGAAAGCGGCTGGATCGAGGTGGATGACGCCACCTTGCGCCACAAGCGGTTCGAAAACGTCTTCGGTCTGGGCGACGCCTGTTCGGCGCCCAACGCCAAGACTGCTGCGGCCGCCCGCAAACAGGCGCCCGTGGTGGCCGAGAACATCCTGTCGCTGCTGGACGGCCAGCCGATGCGGGCGGTCTATGACGGCTATGGCTCATGTCCGCTCACGGTCGAGCGCGGCAAGATCGTGCTGGCCGAGTTCGGCTATGGCGGCAAGCTCCTGCCCAGCTTCCCGAAATGGATGCTCGACGGGACCAAGCCGACCCGTCTGGCCTGGCATCTGAAGGCCCAGGCCCTGCCCGAAATCTACTGGCTTGGGATGTTGCGCGGTCGCGAATGGCTGGCCGGCCCCCACCACATCGAACCCGCCCCCCAGCTTCGCCCTGCTGTCGCCTGAGCCTGATCATGGACCTGTCTCCGCTGCAGTACGGCCTCGGCGCCGGCGCCGGCTCGCTCGTCGGCTTCACCCTGGGCCTGGTCGGCGGCGGCGGGTCCATCCTGGCCGTGCCGCTGATCGTCTATCTGGTCGGGGTCAAGGAGCCGCATCTGGCGATCGGCACCAGCGCCTTCGCCGTGGCCGCCAACGCCTTCGCCAATGTGATCAATCATGCCCGCCACGGCACGGTGAAATGGAAAATCGCCAGTCTGTTCGCGGTCGCTGGGGTGCTCGGAGCCTTTCTGGGTTCGAGCCTGGGCAAGGCCGTGGACGGTCAGAAGCTGCTGGCCCTTTTCGCCGTCCTGATGCTTGTCGTCGGGGTGCTGATGTTGCGGGGCCGCTCCGCCGGCGGTGACCCGAACGTCCAGCTTGATCGCCGCAATGCACCCAAGCTCGTCGGCACGGGCCTGGCCACGGGCGTGATGTCGGGCTTCTTCGGCATCGGCGGCGGCTTCCTGATCGTGCCCAGCCTGATGTTCTCGACCCGGATGCCGATCTATTATGCGGTTGGCTCATCGCTTGTCGGCGTCACCGCCTTCGGCCTGACCACGGCCTTCAACTACGCTCTGGACGGCTGGGTCGACTGGCCCCTGGCGGCGGTGTTCATCGGCGGCGGCGTTTTGGGGGGCCTCGTCGGCGCGCGGTTGGCCAAGGCGCTGTCGGGACAAAAAGGCGTCTTGAACACCGTCTTCGCCGGGCTGATCTTCGTCGTCGCCTTCTATATGCTTTACCGCAGCGCCGGCGCGCTCGGCCTGATCGGGTGAGACCACACCATGGAACTTGACGCCCTGATCCTGGCGCGGATGCAGTTCGCCTTCACCGTCGCCTTCCACATCGTCTTCCCGGCCTTCTCCATTGGCCTCGCCAGCTATCTGGCCGTGCTGGAGGCCCTGTGGCTGAAGACGGGGCGAGACCTCTATCTGAACCTGTTCAAATATTGGCTGAAGATCTTCGCCGTCGCCTTCGGCATGGGCGTCGTCTCGGGCCTGGTCATGTCCTACCAGTTCGGCACCAATTGGTCGGTCTTTTCCGACAAGGCCGGTCCGGTCATCGGCCCCCTGATGGCCTATGAGGTGCTCAGCGCCTTCTTCCTGGAGGCGGGTTTCCTGGGCGTGATGCTCTTCGGCCTGAACCGCGTGGGCAAGAAACTGCACTTCCTGGCCACCCTGATGGTCGCAATCGGCACCTTCGCCTCGGCCTTCTGGATCCTGTCGGTGAACAGCTGGATGCAGACGCCGCAAGGCTACGCCATCAACGAGGTCGGCCAGTTCGTACCGGCCGACTGGTTCAAGATCGTCTTCAATCCCTCCTTCCCCTATCGCCTCGCCCACATGCTGCTGGCGGCCTATCTGACCACCGGCCTCGTGGTCGGCGCGGTCGGGGCCTGGCACCTGATGAAGGAGCGGACCAACAAGGGGGCGCGTAAGATGTTCGCCATGGCCATGGGCATGATCCTGGTCGCCGCCCCGGTCCAGATTTTCATCGGCGACATGCACGGGCTGAACACCCTGGAGCATCAGCCCGCCAAGGTCATGGCGATGGAAGGCCATTTCGAAAGCCACCCGGACGGGGCGCCGCTGATCCTGTTCGGCATTCCTGACCGAGAGGCGGCCACCGTCCACGGCGCGGTCGAGATCCCCAAGCTGTCGTCCCTGATCCTGAAGCACGATCCGAACGCGCCCCTGGCGGGTCTGGACACCATCGATCGTGCAGACTGGCCGCCGGTGGAGATCGTCTTCTGGTCCTTCCGCGTCATGGTTGGCCTCGGCATGGCCATGCTGATGCTGGGGCTGTGGGGGCTGTACGCCCGGCTGCGCAAACGCCTTTACGACGCCCCCTGGCTGCACCGCTTCGCCCTGATCATGGGACCGATGGGCTTCGTCGCCGTGCTGGCGGGCTGGATCACCACCGAGGTCGGCCGCCAGCCCTGGACCGTCTATGGGCTGCTGCGCACCGCCGACAGCGCTGCGCCCCTGGCGGCGCCCGCCGTCGCAACCTCCCTGGCCGCCTTCGCCGTGGTCTATTTCACCGTCTTCGGCGCCGGGGTCTTCTACATCCTGCGTCTGATGAGCCATGCGCCGCACCGGGACGAGCCGGGCGTGGCGGAAACCCCGATCCGCACGGCGGGCATCACCCCCGCCCCCGCCATCGACCCGGACCGCCCCATCCCGACCGGCGAGGAGACCGATCATGAGCGTTGATCTGACCCTGGTCTGGGCCGGCCTGCTGGCCTTCGCCGTCTTCGCCTATATCGTCATGGACGGGTTCGACCTGGGCGTCGGCATCCTGTTCCCGACACTGAAGGCCGGCGATCAGCGCGACAAGGCGATGAACTCGATCGCCCCGGTGTGGGACGGCAACGAAACCTGGCTGATCCTGGGCGGCGGCGGTCTGTTCGCCGCCTTCCCGCTCGCTTACGCCGTGTTGATGCCGGCGGTCTACACGCCGATCATCGCCATGCTTCTGGGGCTGGTCTTCCGGGGCGTCGCCTTCGAATATCGCTGGCGGACGGTGCGGGCCAAGCCCATCTGGGATGTCGCTTTCTTTGGCGGCTCCCTGCTGGCCGCCTTCTCCCAGGGCGTGACCCTCGGGGCCATTCTGCAAGGGGTCGAGGTGTCCGGTCGCGCCTACGGCGGCGGCTCGTGGGACTGGCTCAGCCCCTTCAGCCTGCTGACCGGCGCCGCCGTCGTCGTCGGCTACGCCCTATTGGGCGCCACCTGGCTGAACATGAAGACGGAAGGCGCGCTCCAGACCCACGCGCGCTCGCAGGCCTGGAAACTGGGTCCGGCGACCCTGCTGATGATCGGCGCGGTCAGCCTGGCCACCCCGTTCCTCGACGGCGAATACGCCCGCCGGTGGTTCGACTGGCCCGGCGTGCTTCTGACGGCCCAGGTGCCGTTGCTCGTCCTGATCGTCGCGGCCGCCTTCTTCTGGACCATGCGTCAGAAGCGTGAGGTCTGGCCCTTCCTGCTGTCGCTGGGCCTGTTCGCGGTGACCTTCGCCGGGCTGGGCGTCAGCGTCTTCCCTTACGCCGTACCCGACGAGATCACCCTCTGGCAGGCCGCAGCTCCCGCCTCCAGCCAGCTGTTCATGCTGGTCGGCGCCCTGATCCTGATCCCGATCATCCTAGCCTACACCGCCTACGCCTACTGGGTGTTCCGCGGCAAGGTCGGCGACGACGGTTACCACTGATGCGTCGCGGCTCCACAAACGGGCTCCGGCAGGGCCTCTGGTTCGTCGCGCTCTGGGCGCTGGGCGTGGGCGTCCTGGGCATCGTCGCCTATCTGCTGCGCGGCGTTCTCAAGCTGGCCGGGGGGTGAGCCCGCAGGCGCCGAACCGCTGGCCCTGGCCGCCGCTCATCACGGGCGGCGCCGTCCTTGTCGCGCTCATCACGGCGCGTCTGTGGTCCCCGCCCGCTCTCTTCCCCGGCGCCTTCGCCGCTGGCGGCCTCCTGGTCGGGCTCGCCCTTGGTTTGGACCTCTGGGCCATGCTGGTGATGCGGCGGTGGCGCGCCAACATCCTGCCGCACCGGGCGGCGACCGCTCTGGTCACGACCGGTCCGTTCGCCTGGAGCCGCAACCCGATCTATCTCGCCAACGGCCTGCTGCTGCTCGGCCTCGGCGGCCTGTTCGACAACGCCTGGTTCTTCGTGGCCGCCCCCGTCGCCGCCTTCGCCACCGACCGCCTCGCCATCCGGCGCGAGGAACGACACCTGACGGCCCTCTTCGGGCCAGCCTGGTCCGCCTACGCCGATCGCGTGGACCGCTGGTTTGGGCGGCGGATGCCGTCGCAATCACCTTAAGGCTGGCTTAAGCTTGGCCCGGCCTGTTGCGACAAAACGCAGCAGGAAACGACGATGGGAGACATCAAGAGGCCCGCGCCAACCACGGGAACGCTTGTCCGGTGCTGATGGGCCTCCTCATGAGCGGTGCGATCGCCGCCGCCGGGCAACCCACGGACGCCCAGGATAGCTGGCGCGTCTCCGGATCGGCGCGCGCGCGGGGAGAGACGCTGTCAGGCCAGTTTTGTCCGATGGCGGAGCCAAGCGACGCCGTCCTGACGACGCGGCTGACGCTGGCCGTCGAGCGGGATGTGGGTCACGTGACGTTCGGGCGAGGTGTTCGATTCGCGGGCGTTCGGGCAAGGTCCGCTGTCGTCGGTCGGCGTTGGCGAGGTCAATGCGCTGGAGTTGGTTCAGGCCTACGCCAAGATCCGTCTCGGCGCGCGACGTGAGCGGACACTGAAACTCGGCCGCTTCACCATGGATCTGGGTTCCAAGCGTTTCGTTTCTCGCCAGAATTTTCGCAACACCACCAACGCCTATACCGGCGCCCGTTTCGACACGCCCCTGGCCGACGGCGCGCTGACGGCCTTCTGGGTCATGCCGCAGGTGCGGTTGCCGGACGACAGGGCCGCCATCGAGGACAATCGGATCGCGTGGGATCGAGAGAGTTCCAACCTGCAGTTCGCCGGCCTGTTTTGGACTCGCGACCTCGGCCAGCGGCGGTCGCTCGACCTCTATGTCTACGGCCTGACCGAAAGCGATGACGCGGACCAGCAGACCCGAAACCGCCGGCTGGCGACGCCCGGCGTCCGTTGGCGCCATTCGCCGGCGGCCGGGGCGTGGGATGTCGAGGTCGAGGCGGCGGCCCAGGTGTGAGTTCCGGCACCCGATGCGACAAACCAAGCCTGAAATGACCCGTTAGCGGTGCCCAAAGCTCCGATTTCATCCACCAAAAACTGCGACAAAATCTAGGACTTTGGCAAATAATGCGACAAGATACCGAAGTGCATAAGCGCCGACGCATTCCGCCGGGCCGCCGCTCAGTGACAGGGCAGATGCCCTCGCGCTATCCGAGCGGACCGCTTCTTTACGAGTCCAAACTGGAACGCGATTTCCTGATGTCGCTGGAGGTGGACGGCCACATCCGCGACGTGGTCACTCAGCCGATGACGATCAGTCTTACGGTCGATGGCCAGGCGCGTACCTATACGCCCGACATCATGGCGGTCTGGCAGACACGCTCGCCTTGGCCTCACGGCTTTCGACGCGTGGTCTTCGAGGTGAAACCGCTGGCGATCCTACGCTCGGGGTATGGAACACTGGCGCCGAAGTACCGCGCCGCTCGCCGGTATTTCGCCGAGAGAGATGTCGGCTACCGCGTGGTGACCGAACGCACCATTCGCACACAGCGTCAGGTGAACGCCGAGCTGATCGCCCCGACCCTGCGAGGCAGCGTAGATCAGGAAATGGTGCGTCGGGTGCAGGCGATTGTCCTCGCCAAGGGGACGCACCGACTAGGCGACATCCGTTTCCGGCTGGAGGAGGAAGGGGCCATTCGCGGCGTCGTTATGGATGACGTGACCCCCGTTTCTCATCCAGCCATAACGAGAGTCCTAGGTTGATCTGAGCTGTGATCGGCTGGGTTGGCAAGAGGCCGGTCTGCGCAGCCATCAACCAGCGCAGCAGGCCGGCCGATGTG
>JAESGV010000015.1_pt1 | contig 150191 bp, 128 predicted proteins | sample 9269781 | NCBI WGS metagenome assembly JAESGV01 (sample SAMN15741586, study PRJNA653496) | algae metagenome | isolation source: Tildeniella torsiva UHER 1998/13D and co-occurring heterotrophs from... | place: Slovakia: Slovak Paradise National Park, Hrabusice, Kosice Region | collected 2000-01-01 | reverse complement strand
GTCGCACCCGGGATCAAAACCGGGACAACCGCCCAACTGGTGGATGGTCACCAACGCGACTCGGGGGTGCTTCCGCGGAAGCACCCCCGAGCAGCACACTCACTCACCTATCCGCGCGGCCTCTCAGCCGAGCCGCAGGCCCAGGTCCTCGAGGCGCTGGTCCGCGGTGTCCTCGGTGACGCCGAGGATGCAGGCAATGGCGCGCATGTCGTCGCGGCGGATGGTCAGCACGCGGCCGTTGAAGTCCTGGCGCTGCACCTGGATCATGCGCAGGTAGCGCGACAGCATCTCGGACTCGGTGCTGCCCAGGCCCTCGAGCCGGGTCAGGTCGATCTTGGCGCCGCCGTCGATCTCGCGGCGCACGGGCGCCTCGTCGGTCTCGCTGTCGTCACCGGGGAGCAGCTGGTCGACCGGCACCCGGTAGAAGCGGGCCAGGCGCTGCAGGCGCGGCACGGAGATGGCGCGCTCGCCGCGCTCGTAGGCACCCAGGACGGAGGCCTTGAACTCCTGAGAGGAGACCGCCTCGACCTCCTGCAGCGACAGTCGCTTCTGGCGGCGGATGTGGCGCAGCCGCTCGCCGACGGCCTTGCTGTAGCCGCCGTCGCGGACCTCGTCGTCGTCGATCATCTCGTTGCTCATGTCAGTACCGCCTCCTGGGACGGTCGGGGCCGTGTCGAGGCTCCCGTGGTGGACGCACCGCGCGGCGCAAGCGCCGAACTCGCGATCTCACTCTGCGTCAACATGGTTGGCGACTCCATGAGAAGATGTGCCCACACCATCACTCTGTGTGAAGAACGGTCACCGTGTCACATCGGGCAACGCTCCGGAGGGTCGCACCAGTCCGGCACGCAGGGTCGTCAGGACCACACCGGCGGTGATGGCAGCGGTCTCCGCGCGCAGCACGTGCTCGCCCAGCGCCACACGATCGACGGGGTTCGACGCCCGGTCGAGCTCGCCGTCGGCCCAGCCGCCCTCGGGCCCGACCAGGATCATGCGGTCCTCGCCGGTGGGCGACCGGCCGCCGGCGTCCGCGGCGACCACCCCACCGGTGGCACCCGTGGCGACCAACTCGTCGACGGTCGCGAGCGCATCGCCCTGTGCAGCCCAGCCGATGCTCGGCAACCACAGCCGTCGGCTCTGCGCACACGCCTCGACCGCAACCCGACGCAGGCGCTCCAGGTGCTTGGCGGCCCGCGCAGCGTCCCATCGCACCACCGAGCGCTGCGCGGCGAACGGCACGATCCTGTCGACGCCCAGCTCGGTCAGCTTCTGCACGACGAGCTCGGGCTTGTCGCCCTTCACGAGCGCGAAGGCGACCGTCACCGGGTACGCCGGCGCGGCCTGGCGGCGGACCTCGTCGAGCGGCTCGAGCGCGTCGCGCCCGTCGAAGCGGCACGACCGCCACCCGCCCACGCCGTCCGTCGCGCACACCTCATCGCCCGCGCGCAGGCGCAGCACCCGCCCCAGGTGGTGCGCCGCGTCGTCGTCCAGCTCGGGAGTCGTCAGGTCCCCGACCAGCACCTGCGCCGCGGCCCGCCGCCAGGGGGCGGCGTCGTCGACGGGATCCACGTCGCGGCTCAGCTCTTGAACGGCGTGGTGATGCGGGAGAAGAAGCCCTCCTTGGGCTCCGCCACCGACTCACCACGCACCAGCGCGTACTGGCGCAGCAGGTCCTCGGACTCCTCGTCGAGCGCCGTGGGGATCTCGACGTTGACCCGCACCATCAGGTCGCCGCGTCCGCGGCCGTCCAGCCGCGGCACGCCGTGGCCCTTCAGCTTGAAGACCTTGCCGACCTGGGTGCCCCGCGGGATCGACAGCTCCTCGATGCCGTCCAGCGTCTCCAGGTCGATCGACGCGCCGAGCGTCGCCTGGACCATGGAGATGTCGAGCTCCTCGACCAGGTCGTCGCCGTGGCGCACGAAGCGCTCGTGGGGCTTGACGCGGAGGCGCACGTACAGGTCGCCCGCCGGACCGCCGCGCATGCCGACGGCGCCGCGGCCGGTCAGCCGCAACGTCGAGCCCTCGTCGACCCCCGCCGGCACGTCGACGGTGTAGGTCTTGTCCTCGATCAGCCGGCCCGCGCCCTCGCACACCGGACACGGCGACGGGATGTACTCGCCCTGACCGCTGCAGCGCCGGCAGACCGACGCGGACATCATCTGGCCCAGGACGGTCTGGCGCACCACACGCACCTCGCCGGACCCGCCGCAGTCGGGGCACTGCGCGGCGCTCGTGCCGGGCTGCGCACCGGTGGCGCCGCACTCCTCGCAGGACACCGCGGTGCGTACCGACACGTCGCACTGGCAACCGAACACGGCGTCGGTGAACTCGAGCACCGCCTGTGCGTCCAGGTCCTCGCCCCGAGGCGGTCCGACCGGGCCACGTGGTCGACCACCGCCGCCGAAGGGGCTGTTGCCGCCGAAGAAGGAGTCGAAGAGATCGCCCAGGCCGCCGGCACCGGAGCCGAACGGATCCGACAGGTCGAAGCCGTTCGCATTGCCGTAACGGTCGTACTTCGCGCGCTTGTCGGGGTCCGACAGGATCTCGTAGGCGGCGGACAGGTCCTTGAACCGCGCCTCGGCCTCGGGGTCGTCGGGGTTCGCGTCGGGGTGCGACTCCCGGGCGAGCTTCCGGTACGACTTCTTGATGTCGTCGGCGGACGCGTCACGTTCGACGCCCAGCACCTCGTACAGGTCGGTCACTGCGTCATCCCTCACTCAACAGCTTGCTCAGCCGCTGGCTCACGACCGCCACGGCGGACAACGTCTCGGGGTAGTTCATTCGGGTGGGTCCGAGCACCGCGATCGCGCCGGCCGGCTCGCCACTCGCCTGGTACGGGGCGACGACGAGCGAGCAGTTGGCGAGCGGTGCGACGCCGCTCTCGGATCCGATCGACACGGCCAGGCCGTTGTCGACGAGCTCCTTCAGCAAGCTGACGACCACGAACTGCTGCTCGAGGATGCCCAGCACCGCCTCGATCGTCTCGCGTGCGTCGAACGATCCGGCGATGTGGGACCGCCCGTCGACGAACACCTGGTGCGACTCCGCCTCGGCCGCATCGCGCAGCGCCGCGGTCGCTAGCGACGCCAGCTCCGCGCCCGGGTGATCGCTCGGTGGCGTCCAGTCGCTCAGCCCCTTGAGCGATGCGCCGCCGAGGCCGTAGCCGATCAGCTGCTGGGCCGACGCGAGCCGGTCGGTGTCGACGTCGCGCTCGGGCTCGATGCTGCGCTTGACGATCACGCCGTTGCTCATGACCAGGACGCCGAGGATCGTGCGGGGTGCCAGGTCGACGAGCTGCACCGACCGGATCGTCGCCACGTCCACGGGCTCGCCGACGACGACCGCTGCGGTGCCCGTCATGTCCGACAGCAGCCGGCTGGTCTCGGCCAACATCTGCTCGAGCTCGCCATGGGTGGTCGCGAAGAACTCGCGCACCATGCGGACGCTCGTCGGGTTCATCGGCCCCGGCCCGGCGAGCGAGTCGACGAAGTAGCGGTAGCCCTTCTCGGTGGGCACGCGCCCCGCGCTCGTGTGTGGCTGGGCGAGGTAGCCGTCTCGTTCCAGCTGGGTCATGTCGTTGCGGACGGTCGCCGAGGACACGGCGACGTCGTCGCGCGCCGACACCGTCGACGAGCCCACTGGCTGGGCCGTCTCGATGTACTGCTGGACCACGGCACGCAGGATCGCCGCCTTGCGCTGGTCCATGTTCCGGTCGTCGAGCATTGGCACTCAGTGTACGCGAGTGCCAGCACCATCCCGGGATCGGCCCCGGTCACCGGGTCGCGGAACCCGCTTGACGTATCGAACGTATGTTCGATATGGTGAGCGGCATGGAAGGGGCTGGGGAGCCACGAACCGAACGAGCAGGTGCGTCACAGGTGCCGGGTGCGCGGGTGCTGCCCGATGGGACGCCGGCGGACGGGGCGTCCGGGGTGGCGGTGCGGATCGCCGAGGTCCACCGTGCTGCGACGGCGTTGGGCGAGGTCGACCTCGAGCGGGTGGCGGTCCAGGACCTGGGAGAGCTGCTCACGCAGGTGGAGCAGGCCAGGGCCGTGTTCGACGCCGCCGCCAACCAGGTGCTGGATCGCTTCGACGCGCAGGGTGCCGCCGCCTACGACGGCCTCCGCACCACGCGCTCGTGGTTGGCCCAGCGCTGCCAGATGACCGGCGCCACCGCGCACCGGCGCGTGCGCACCGCCCGGGCGCTGCGGCAGCTGCCCGAGGTCGCCCAGGGCTTCCGTGAGGGCCGCTTCTCCGCCGACCAGGCCGATCTGTTCTCACGCCAGCTCAACGAGCGCACTGCCGAGGCGATGGTGGAGGACGAGTCCGTGCTCGCCGGTCTGGCCGACCGGCTCCGGCCCGACGAGTTCGCCCGGGAGCTGCGGGGCTGGGCGGAGATCGTCGACACCGACGGCACCGAGCCCGACCCCGGCCACCGCACGCGGGGGTTCAGCTTCTCCCGGACGTTGGACGACTCGTGGACCGGCCGACTGGACCTTGGCTCGGCGGACGGGGCCCTCCTCCACGCGGCCATCGCCGCCATGGTCCAACGACTCCGTGACCAGGACGCGCGCAGCGCCGTCGACGGCGACGATCCTCGAGCCGACGATGCACCTGGTCGAACCGGCGAGCCGGACGCGGGCGGGCGCAGCGGCGACGCCGGCCCGAGCGATCCGGACGCCGGAGGGACTGGTGGTGTCGGTCGTGCGGACTCGGCCGGCACCACCAGCGCGGCATCCTCGCGTCGATCACCGGCGCAGCTCCGTGCCGACGCCCTGGTCGAGCTCGTCCGCCGTGGCGTCGCACCGCACATCGCAGCCGCAACGGCCCCGCTCACCGGGGTCTCACCCGAGGACCACCACCGCCAGGGCGGCGCGGCCGACGCGGCTCCGACCGACGACTCGGATACGGCCGGACCGGACGCCACGACCGCACCGAGCGCCGGATCCATCCACGTGAAGCTGCACCTCGTGCTCGATGCGGCGGACCTGGCCGGCAATCGTGGCGCTGACACGTTCGACGGCGACCACCTCTCCCCTGCCGACACCGACCGACTGCTGTGCGACTGCACGATCGCTCGCATCCTGTTCGACCCGACGTCCGGACTGGTCCTCGACCACGCCCGGGCACGACGTCTCGTCACTCCGGCCCAGCGCGCCGCCTTGGCGGTGCGCGACGGCGGCTGCAGCTTCCCCGGCTGCGACGTCGGCTCCACGGCGTGCGATGCGCACCACATCGTGCACTGGCGTCGGGGCGGCCGAACCGACCTCGACAACCTCACCCTCGTCTGCTGGAGCCACCACGCGCTCGTGCACGACGACAACTGGATCATCGTGCCCGACGCCAGGGGCGGGACACCCCAGTGGCAACGCCCCGACGGCACCCCGGTCGACCCTCGGCCCGGCTGGCTGCACCCGGACGACGACCGCGCCGACGGCGGTGCCGTGACACCCGAGCGCGCCTCGCCACGGCGAGCGCTCCGACTCGTGGCACCACCCGCTCCTCGGGCGCGCGCCGCTGGAGCGGACCCACCCGACGACGACGTCCGGGAAGTGATCGAGTTGGCCCGTGCGCGTGCCCTGGCACTGCGCGCCACGGCCTGAGTCTGGCCGATGCGGCCCACCTGCTCGAGGTGGATGCACCCCTACCGGAGCGGCAGAGTGTCGGATGACGTGGGGCGCCGCTCGCCCGACCGCAGCAGCACAGTGGGCCGCAACCCTCGGTCGACCGCGAACAGCTCAGTGGACCGTGACAGCTGACTGGACCGCGACAGCTCAGTCGTCGAGCTGCAACGCAGAGGTGAAGGCCTCGGACGGCACTTCGACCCGTCCCAGGTTCTTCATGCGCTTCTTGCCCTTCTTCTGCTTCTCGAGGAGCTTGCGCTTGCGGGACACGTCGCCGCCGTAGAGCTTGGCCGTCACGTCCTTGCGGTACGCCTTGATCGTCTGCCGGCTGAGGATCTTGGACCCGATCGCCGCCTGGATCGGCACGTCGAACTGCTGGCGCGGGATCAGCTCTTTGAGCTTGTCCGCCATCTTCTTGCCGTAGTCGTACGCCTTGTCCTTGTGGATGATCGAGCTGAACGCGTCGACCGGCTCACCGGCGATGAGGATGTCCACCTTGACCAGGTTGCCCGGCTCGTAGCCGATGGGCTCGTAGTCCAGGCTGGCGTAGCCCTGGCTGCGGCTCTTCATCTGGTCGAAGAAGTCCGTGACGACCTCGCCCAGCGGCATGCGGTACTGGATCTCGATGCGCTCCGGCGACAGGTACTCCATCTTCACCATCTCGCCACGCCGCTGCTGGCACAGCTCCATGATCGTGCCGGTGAAGCTCGACGGGGTGATCACCGTGACCTTCAGGAACGGCTCCAGGACGTCGTTGATCTTCGACGGATCAGGCAGGTCCGCAGGGTTGTCGATCGCGATCTCGACGCCGTCGGAACGTACGACCCGGTACTCCACGGACGGCGCCGTGGCGATCAGGTTCAGGTCGTACTCGCGCTCGAGGCGCTCCCGCACGATCTCCATGTGCAGCAACCCCAGGAACCCGCACCGGAACCCGAAGCCCAGCGCACCCGACGTCTCGGGCTCGTAGGTGAACGAGCTGTCGTTCAGCCGCAGCTTCTCGAGCGACTCCCGCAGGTCCTCGAACTCGTCGCCGTCGACCGGGTACAGGCCGCAGAACACCATCGGCTTCGGGTCCTGGTAGCCGTCGAGCGGCTCCTCGGCCGGACGTGACGCCTCGGTCACCGTCTCACCGGATCGGGCCTCGCCGACGTCCTTGATGCCGGCGATCAGGTACCCGACCTCGCCGGGGCCCAGCGACGGGACCGGCGTGTTGTCGGGCAGACGCACGCCCACCTCGAGCGCCTCGTAGTTCGACTGGGCCTGCATGAAGCGGAGCTTCGAGTTGGTGCGGAGGTGACCGTTCATCACCCGGATCGAGCTGACCACACCCCGGTACTGGTCGAAGTGCGAGTCGAAGATCAGCCCCTGCAACGGCGCATCGCCGTCGCCCGTCGGCGCGGGGATGCGATCGATCACGGCGTCGAGCACGTCGGCGACGCCCTCGCCCGTCTTGGCCGAGATGCGCAGGATCTCGTCGGCGGGGATGCCGAGCACCTGCTCGATCTCGGCGGCGTAGGTGTCGGGGTCCGCCGCGGGCAGGTCGATCTTGTTGAGCACCGCCACGATCTCGAGATCGTTCTCGAGTGCCAGGTAGCAATTGGCCAACGTCTGGGCCTCGATGCCCTGCGACGCGTCGACGACGAGGATCACGCCCTCGCACGCCGCCAACGACCGTGACACCTCGTAGCCGAAGTCCACGTGGCCCGGCGTGTCGATCAGGTTGATCACGTGGTCACGGTGGTTCAGCCGCACCGACTGCAACTTGATGGTGATGCCCCGCTCCCGCTCGATGTCCATCGAGTCGAGGTACTGGGCGCGCATCTCACGCGGGTCGACCGCGCCGCACATCTCCAGCATGCGGTCGGCCAACGTCGACTTCCCGTGGTCGATGTGGGCGATGATCGAGATGTTGCGGAGGAGGGCGAGTTCGGTCACGGCGCGCCCATTCTGCCAGCGCACCGGTGACGCACCCGCATCGTCGGGTCGGGCCTGCCAGTCGAGGTAGGGGACAAGGCTCGCCCGGACAACCGTCACACGACCTTCATCGTCGGACGCTCGCGGTTTTCCACGAGTGGCCCGATACTGGGGGGCATGCGCTTCTGCTACCAGATCCACAGCCACCGCTCGGGAGAGCAGGTGCATCGCCTGACCGCGGCGATCAAGCAGTACAGCCCGGATGCCTTCGTGCTGATCAGCCACGACCGCAACGGCGCGACGCTCGACGTCGCCGCCCTCGAGGCGATGCCCGACGTCGCAGTGCTGTTCCACGACGCGAACTACGGCAGCTACACCAGCGTCCAGCGCTACATCTCCTCGCTCGACTGGATGGTCAGCGAAGGTGTCGAGGCCGACTGGGTCGCGAACCTGAGCGGCGAGGACTACCCGGTCATCCCCACCGACCTGTCCGAGCGTGAGGTCGTGGCGTCGGGCAAGGACGGGTTCATGGAGCACTGGCGCATGCTCGGCCCCGACGCCCACTGGCCGGAGCGTCGGGTGATCTCGCGCTACCACTACCAGCACCAGCTGGTGCGCCCGCTGTCCGCCAAGGCCAAGGAGCGCCTGCGACCCATCCAGGCCGTCAACCGCGTCCAACCCTTCTTCCGACTCCACGTGGCGTACGGGCTGGTCCTTGGCCGCCGCGCCGAGGTGCCCTTCGGCCCCGACCTGGAGCTCTGGGGGGGCTCGAACTTCGCCACCCTCTCGTGGCCGCTCGTGTCGTACCTCCGCGACTACCTGGCGGCCCGGCCCGAGCTGGTCGAGTACTTCCGCCACGTCCTCACGCCCGACGAGATGGTCGTCAAGACGGTCCTCTGCAACGCCCCCGAGTTCCGCAGCGGCGAGTGGCAGATCGACGAGGACTGCAAGCGCTACTTCGACTTCTCGAAGAGCAAGCTCAACCACCCCAAGTGGCTCGGCGCCGAGGACCTGCCCGCCATGTACGACAGCGGCGCCCACTTCGCGCGCAAGTTCGACTGGGCCCGCAGCGGCGAGGTGCTCGACGAGCTCGACGCCCACATGGCCGAGCTCTCCTCGGCCGGCGCGGACGTGACATGACCGCGGGGCGTGGCTAACATCTTCCGGTTGTCCTGAGCACCCCCGACCGAACGAGACCCATGGCGAACATCAAGAGCCAGATCAAGCGCAATCGCACCAACGAGGCCGCCCGTGAGCGGAACAAGGCCGTCCGCTCCGAGGTGAAGACCCGCGTCAAGCACGCCGAGACCGCCATCGCCGAGGGTGCGGACGACGCCGCCGAGCTGACCCGTGCAGCCATCAAGTCGATCGACACCGCCGCCACCAAGGGCGTGTTCCATCGCAACGCCGCATCGCGCCGCAAGTCGCGCCTGATGCGCGACCTCAACTCCACCGCGTCCTGAGGGCTGGGGCCTTGGAGCCCCCACCGTGACCGAGGCTGACGCCGTCGGAGCGTGAGCCCGCCCGGAGCGTGGGCCCGCCAGCGGCTCGTGCTCGATGACCCTGTTGGCTGATCAGCCAGCCGGTGCCTCGCCGCCGGTGTCCAGGAGTCGATGCTGCAGGTCGTAGAACGCCTGCTCGGGACCTTCGGCGGCCCACCAGTTGTCGGTCTGGATCATCACGACCGCGCCCGTCGCCCGGTCGACACCGAACAGGCCGGTCGCCGTGTCGAGCCCGACCCGCTCCGCCCGGATCCACTCGCCGTCCGGCTCGCACGGCGGGCACAGCGGGATCAGGCCAAGGCCGTAGTAGATGCGATCGGGGTCGCTGCTGAAGCGCGCCATCATGTCGACGCCGGTCTTGCTCAACCCCTCGTCGAACAACCAGTGCACGAATCGGGCCCCCTGGTCGAGCGAGCTGGCGAGGCCGCCGCTCGACCACGGCCCGCCGCGGTAGCCGTGCCCGTCCGGATCCGTGATCGGGCGCTGCGACGTGGGGCGCTCGGCAACAGGTCCCTGGCCGTCGGGGCCCTGTCCACCAGGTCCCTGCGCGACGGGGCCCTGCGCGGCGGGGCCCTGCGCGTCGGGTCCCTGCGATTCCGGCTCGTCGTCGTCCCACTGCAGGTCGACGCCCGCTCGTCGGGCCATGTCGTCGACGGCATCGGTATAGGGAACTCCCGAGGCCCGCTCCAGCGCCAGGGCCAGCAGGTAGTAGCCGACGCGGGAGTAGCCGTAGCCCTCGCCCGGCTCGTAGCCGAGCTCGCCCCGCTCGATGAACTCGTCGATCTCGTCGCGAGGATCGGCATCGAAGATGTGCCGCGACAGGTCCTCGGGCACCCCGGCGGTGTGGCGCGCCAGCTGCTCGAGCGTCATGTCGTCGGCTCGGGGCGTCTCGGGGACCCACCGCGACAACGGGTCGTCGAGCTGCACCACGCCCTGCTCGACGAGCGTCACGAACCACGCAGCGGTCACCGCCTTGGTCATCGACCACCACGCGAGCACCTCGGGACGGACCCCAGTGCCGTTGCTCCAGGAGGTGCTGGTGACCGTGCCGTCGGGCGACACCACGACGGCGTCGACCCAGTTCGTGTCGATCTCGTCGAGTCGAGCCGCATGCTCCTCCACCCAGCCGTCGAGCACCTCCTGGGGTGTCAGCCCCGACACGTCGGGGCGTGCCGGCGCGTCATCGCCGGCCAGGTCGGCCTCGACCTGCGCGGCCCGAGCGACGACCGCCTGGCCGGACAGGGGCGCCTCGACGGTCGCTCCGGCCGGCATGGGGATGACCAGCGCCGCGACGACGAGGGCGACGCCGGGCAACGCCAGGGGTCGGGGCACCAGGAGCTGACGGCGCTCGCGTCCCGCTGCCAGGTCCTCGAGCCCGCCGAACAGCGCCACCGCGGCGGCGATCACGACCGCGACCACCAGCAGCGACAGCAGCGCCGCCGGGACCGGGGCGTCCACCCGCGCATCCACGAGACGCTGCGCCGCCACCAGGCCGAAGCCCTGCCAGAGGTAGATGGTCAGCGCACGGGAGTTGATCCGACCGACGACCGACCTCCAGCGCCCGGACAGCGTCTCGAGCTGGGCCCGCCACGCCAGCACCAGCGCGACGCCGGCGGCGCCGACGGTCATGGTGAGCAGGTACGAGCGGTTGACGATCCCGTCGAGCGGCCCCAGTCGCTGCCAGATGACCATCGACGCAACGGCTGCGGCGAGGCCCAGCGACCCCAGCGCGAGGCGGCCGGGCAGGCGCCGGCCGGCGCCGTAGAGCATGCCGGCGGCGACGAACGGCAGGTAGGCGGCGGCGTCGCCCACGGCCATGGGGAGCTCCGTTCCGGCTCGACCGAGCCAGAACACGCCGACGCCGAGCGCCGACGCGACCACCACCGCCGACCACCCGAGCCGACGGACCACCACCCCGATGATCCCGGCGCCGAGCACGAACCACAGATGGGCACGCACGTACCAGAGCGGGACCCACAGTCCGGGCAGCTCGGCGCTGCCGACCGGGTCGGCGAGCGGCACCAGCCAGGCGAACGCCTCCCCCGCGGTCGGCCGCCAGCCGGAGAGCAGCATGACCCCCCAGCAGGCGGCGGCGTAGACCCAGTACGGGAGCAGCAACCGCCGGCACCGTTGGCGCACCGTCGCGACCCAGCCGCGTCGACGCAACGAGGCGTCCAGCAACGCTCCGGTGCTGAAGAACATCGCCGGCATCGCCGGCACCCACGTCAGCCACGCCCACGACCACGTGTGCCACAGCACCACCCGGACGATCGCGACGGAGCGGATCAGGTCCAGCAGCTCGTCGCGACGACCCAGGCGCCGCGACGACACCGCGGCCGGGTCGGATGCTTCGGAGTCGGTGGCTACGGGGACGGTGTCGCCGGGGTCGGTGGCTCCGAGTTCGATTGCTGCCGGCTCGGTGGCCGTGGGGTGGGTGTCTCCAGAGCCGGTGGCTCCGGGGTCGGTGGCTCCGGGGTCGGTGGCTGCAGGCTCGGTGGCGGTGGGCTCGGTCATCGCCGGCCGGGGCGACGGGATCCGCTCATCGCGGCGAGACGGGCGACCAACGTCTCGAGCACGGCGGCACCGTCCTGGGGGGAGCGGCCGCGCAGGTCGAGATCAGCGCCGGCCATCAGCACGGTCGCCCGGGCGAGTTTCGCCGAGCCCATCCTGGTGGTCTGCGCCAGCGCCTTCTTGGCAGGGAAGGTCGACCCCTTCATCCCGAGCAGCGCCGCAGCGGCCTTCTCGTCACGCACCCCCGACCCGTCCAGTCGGAGCATCCGCTCGACGTGGCTCTGCAACGTCACCATCACCTGGAGCGGGTGCCGGGCACCGCCACCCATCATGCGCTGCAGCGTGATGACCGCCCGGGCGACGTCACCCGAGTCGATCGCGTCGGTGAGCTCCCACGGCGGCACCGCGCCGGCGTCGCCGAGGTACGGCTCCACGTCGTCGGGGTCGACCGTCGCTTCGCCGAACGTGGCCTCGAGCACGGTGAGGATGCCCCCGAGCCGGCTCAGGTCGTCGCCGAGACGTTCCACGATCAGCTTGCGCGCCTGCGGCGTCAGCCGCACCCTCGTCGCCGCGATCTGGTCGTCCGCCCACACCTGCTTGTCCTTCGGGCGGTTCGGCAGCCCGTGGTCGTGGACCTCTCCCCCGGCGGACTTCACGGCGTCGACCAGCTTCTTGGGCAGGCTCGCCGCCCGCGCCCCGGGCGTCACCGGCTTGTCCCACACCACCACGACGGTGGCATCGGGCGCCGGGTCGCCCAGGTAGGCGAGCAGCGGCGCCAGGTCGTCGCCCCCGAACCGCGCCGCGTTGCGGGCCACGACGATGCGGGACCCGAACATCGACACCGTCGCCGCGGCGATCAGGACGTCGCCCATCGAGTAGTCGTCCCCGGTGAACTCGCTCAGCACCTCGTTGCGGTCCGCGTCACCCACGAGCCGCTCGACCAGCGCCTTGGCGCCGGCGGCCAGGAGCACCTCGTCGGAGCCCTTCACCAGGTGCACCGGAGTCGACTCAGCCATCGCGGCACTCCAGCAGCTCTGCGACGATGTCCGCGGTGCGGCGAGCGCCGCGGACGTCGTGTGCGCGCAGCACACGACAGCCGAGTGAGATGCCCAGCACGTGGGCGGCGTGGCTGGCCTCCCGGCGCTCGGTCACCTCCAGCCCGAGCAGCTCGCCGAGGAACCGCTTGTTGGACGCCGACAGGAAGGCCGCGTAGCCGAGCGCGGCGAGCTGGTCCGACGAGCGCAGCAGCTCGAGCGACTGCGGTTCGGTCTTGCCGAGGTCCAGCCCGTCGTCGACCATGATCCGCTCCCGCGGGATGCCTGCTGCCTCGGCGTCCGCTGCGCGGTCCGCGAGGAACTGCCGCACGTCGAGCACCACGTCGTCGTAGACCGGCTCCGGGTCCGGGATGCGGGGCCCGAGGCGGATGTGCGTCGCGACGACGCTCGCCCCGAGCTCGGCGCAGACCGGGAGGTAGTCGGGGTGGGCGAAGCCCGAGATGTCGTTGCCGATGTCGGCGCCGGCGAGCAACGCCTCGCGCAGCACCACCGGGTTCCAGGTGTCGACCGAGATCGGCACGTCGAACCGCTCGCGGAGCGCCGCCACCGCCGGCACGACCCGCTCCAGCTCCTCGTCGGTGGAGACCTCCGGACCCGGACCCGCCTTGACCCCACCCACGTCGAGGAAGTCGGCGCCGTCCGCCACCAGCGACTCGGCCTTGGCCAGGAAGCCGTCGAAGTCGAAGTACTGGCCGCCGTCGAAGAAGGAGTCGGGGGTCCGGTTCAGGATCCCCATCACGAGCGCACGGTGGGTGATGTCGTAGCGGTGGTCCGAACCCAGCTCCAGGATCACCGCGTCAACCTACACGCCGCCCCGGACGACCCCGTCGGCAGCACAGCGCCGTCGGAGTGCACCTCCAGGCCACCCACCGCCAGCATCCTCACCGCCGACGCGCCGCGTTCCGACACACTGCGCTCGGACCCCGCCAGGACGCCGTCCGGATCGACGTCCGCACCATCCGGATCGACGTCGACCCGACGACGGACCTGCAGCTGCGCCTCCAGCACGTGTGCCGCCTCCCGTGCCCTGCCGTCGGTCACCACGAGCACGTCGACCCGGCGCAGCTCCGCCCGCCACGCCCCCTCGAGCACGTCCATCACCTGGGTCGCCGCGGTCAGCTCGACCACGCGACCACCACAGCGACCCACCGACAGCTGCGCCCCATCCGCGAGCACGACGGTTCCCGGCCCCACGCCACCGGGACGGGCGACGACGAGGCAGACGGCGCAGGCCGAGGCCACCGCCACCCGTCGCCACCGGGTACGGCGCACGGCCCAGGCGAAGCCGCCGAGCAGTGCGAACGTCGCCAGCTGCCACGGCCGGACGGGGCCCAGCGGCGAACGCGACACGACCGTCGCGACCCCTTCGACCCATGCGACCGCCCAGCGAGTGGGCAGCAACAACCACCAGGCCAGTCGCTCGTCGACCAGCCCGGCGAGCGAGCCGACCGTCATCCCCGAGACCATGATGGCCCCGGCCGCCGGCCCGGCGAGCAGGTTGGCCACGGTCGCACCGGCCGGCAGATCGCCGGCGAGTGCCAGCAGGAGGGGCGCGGTCGCCAGCTGCGCCGCCAGCGTCACCGCGACCGGAAGGGTGAGCCAGGCCGGGCCCGGCAGCACGCGTTCGATCGGACGCGTGAGCAGCACCAGGCCCGCGGTGGCCGAGACCGAGAGCTGGAAGCCCAACGAGTGCACCATCAGCGGGTCCACGAGCATCAGCAGGGTGACCGTGAGCGCGAGCACTCGCAGCGCCGGAGCGACGCGTCCACCCGCCACCGCCAGCACCGCCACACCGGCCATCACCGACGCTCGCAGGACCGATGGGTCCGCCCGGGTCACGAGCGCGAACAGGAGCAGCAGGGCGAGCGTCGACGTCGTGCGGGCGCGCCGCTGGAGCCGGCTCAGGAGCGGTGACGCGACGGCCACCACGAACGCCACGTTCTGGCCGGAGACGGCCAGGAGGTGGCTCAGACCCGATGCCCGGAACCGGAACTCGGTCAGCTCGGGCTGCTGGCGATCGTCACCGATCACCATGCCGAGGTAGAGCGGGCGACGTTCCTCGTCGAACGAGCCGGCACCAGCCGCCAGGTTCCGCCGCAGCGCGTTGGCCAGCGAGTACCAGGGCGGCGACGGCGGGCCCCGCTCGACGCGCTGGACCTGGAGCCGGCCCGCCAGGTGTCGTGACAGCACCCATCCCCGAGGTGCGCCGCGCAGCGCAGCGACCCGACCGCGGACGACCACGTGCTCACCCACCAGCAGCTCGCGCACCGGAGCGGCCAGCTCGAGCGGCACCGACGCCACGTAGCGCCGGCCGTCGAGACGCAGGACCGCCTGGACGTCGAACCGCCGCTGCTCCGGATCCGATGCGAGCTGCGCGACCCCCTCGACGATCCGCGGCGCCGGCCGCTCCAACGAGCGGACGGCGTCGTGGGATCGAACCCCCACGACGACCAGCACCGCGGCCACCGCCAACGACGGATGCCGGACCACGATCGCGGCGACGGCGAGCGCGGTGGCGAGCGCCAGGCCGACCGGCAGCGACAGCGGCGGAGCCACGAATGCCACCGCGGCCGCTGCGATGGCGGTCGCCACCGCAGCACGGTCCTGCAGCTCCACTGTTCAGCCGCCGGTCACGACGACGAGGTCCCGCAGCGCCTCGAGCTTCGCCTCGCCGATGCCCCGCACGTCGATCAGCTCATCGACGGAGCCGAACGGCCCGTTCTCGTCCCGGTGCGCCAGGATCGCGGCGGCGGTCGCGGGCCCGACACCGGGCAAGGTGTCGAGCTGCTCCGCCGTGGCCGTGTTCAGGTCGACGACCGCGACGCCGGTTCCACCGCCGCCCGCTGGTGTTGCACCGACGGGCGCGGGACCACCAGGGGTGGCACCGATCCCCGGTTCCGCGAGGACCTCGGCGGGCAGCGGCTGGCCGAGGACCGGGATCACGATCCGCTGCCCGTCGGCGACCGGCGCCGCCAGGTTCACCCGGTCCGGATCTGCGTCGGGGCGCAGCCCGCCGGCTGCCGCCACGGCGTCCACGATCCGACCGGTCGCCGCCAGGCGGACCACACCCGGCGCGGCCACCGCCCCCGCGACGTGCACCACGACCTCGCCGGAGTCGACACCTTCCTCGGGCCGCGACGCAGCATCCGACCCGGCGGCACCCCCCGTCGCTGATGACGCCCCGTCCTCGTCGGCCGGGTCGGCGGCACCCTCGCTGGCCGGGCCGGCAGCCACACCGCCGGCACCATCGGCGGCAGACGTCATCGGTAGCCGGTCGTCGATCGGCGGCGGTCGGCGCGCCAGCAGCAGCGACGCCACGACACCCGCCACCACGAGGATCCCGACGACGGTGACCCATCGAACTCGGGTCGGCCACGCTCGGCGGCCCGCAGACCTGCTCGCCGACCCTGGCGTGCGGTCCGGCTCCTCCGCGTCGAGTCGTGGGGCCGACCGCTCGGGATCGGTCGGGGCGTGACCCACGAGTTGGCGGAGCTGCCACGAGCGACGGCGACCCACGGGGCGGTCCCTGACCAGCCGATCGAGCACCTCGGCCGCACGCGAGTCGCCCGGCGACGGCGGTTCAGGTGACATCGGACCTCCCGGGCGCCATGGGGGCTGGGCAGGGGAAGTACCGGCGACCCTACCCAGGCACCGGCCGGCCCTGCCTCCGCCGCTGCGGGTCACGCGACCCGGTGCGGCGACGTGGCGCAGCCGTCCCGGGCGGCGGACCGTTGCGGACGGCGCGACCCGGTGCGGCGACGTGCCGCTGCCGTCCCCGGGCGGCGGACCGTTGCGGACCGCCCGACCCGGAGGTCATGATCGGGGCGATGCACGCAGACCAGGGCGACGGTGACCCCCGCGGTGGCTGACGTCGACACCGATGGGCGGGAGCAGCCGACGCAGTACCGCATCGACGACCTCGCCGCGCTCGTCGGGACCACGGTGCGCAACGTGCGCGCCTACCAGGATCGCGGTCTGCTGCCGCCACCGCGGCGGGTGGGCCGGGTGGGCTGGTACGACGACCAGCATGCGGCACGGCTCCGTCTGATCGGCGAACTGCTCGAGCGGGGCTACTCGCTGGCGAACATCGGCGAGCTCACCGACGCGTGGCAGCAGGGACAGGACATCGGCGAGCTGCTGGGGTTCGAAGCGGCGCTGGCGGCGCCGTGGAGCGAGGAGGTCACCGTCACGGTGCCGGTCGCGGAGCTGGTCGAGCGCTTCGGCGGCCCCATCACCGCCGAGACCCTGGCCGACGCCGACCAGCTGGGCGTGCTGCACCTCGACGGCGACGTCGCGCACGTCACCAGTCCCCGCATGCTCGAGGCCGGCGCCGCGCTCGTCGGCGCCGGCGTGCCCGTCGACGCGGTCGTCGCCCATGCACTCGCCCTGCGCGCCGACATGGAGCGGGTGGCGCAGCGCTTCGTCGAGCTCGCCGTCACGGAGATCATCGAGCCGCTGGGCGACCCCATCCCCGCCAGCGAGCTGCCGCGTCTGACCGAGTTGGTGACACGGCTCCGGCCGCTGGCGCAACGCGCGGTCGATGCCGAGCTCGCGCGTGCGATGGAGCAGCAGGTCCGCCAGCGTCTCGGCACGGGCACCGGCCGCGACGGCGACAGCAGCACCGACAGCGACGAGCTCAGAACAGCCGAGCAGTGAGCTGGCGGCGCCAGTCCGACTTGGACGGATCCTCGTCGGGGAGCAGCTCCAGCAGGTCGACGAACTCCTGACGGGCGTCGTCGTCGCCCTTCACCCGGTCCAGCAGCGCAGCGAGGCGGCCGTCGAGGCCCTCGGCCGCCGCAGGACCGGTACGTGCGAGAGCGGCGATCCGTCGGGTCTCGGGCGTCTCGGGGATCTTCTCGAGCAGCGCGAGCGCATCCTCGGCCCGACCGTCGAGCGCGGCCAGCTCGGCGAGCGCGGTGATGGCCTCGGCGTTCGCCGGTTCCAGCTCGAGCGCAGCCTGCAGCGACGCCTCGTCCCCCGCCTGGATCAGGCGTTCGACCTCGGTCAGCTCTTTGGCGGGGATCTGCTTGTTGACGAACTCGACGACCTGCGCCTCGGGCAGCGCACCGATGAACTGGTCGACCGGGCGGCCGTCCGCGATCGCGAACACGGCCGGGATCGACTGGACCCGGAACGCCTGCGCGACCTGCGGGTTGGCGTCCACATCGACCTTGGCCAGCTCGACCCGGCCGTTCGTCGCCGCGACGGCACGCTCGATGATCGGTCCCAGGGTCTTGCAGGGTCCGCACCACTCCGCCCAGAGGTCCACGATCACCGGCACCGTCGAGGATCGCTCGATCACTGCGGTCTGGAAGGTGGCATCGGTGACGTCGACCATGCGCCGAGTGTAGGACGGCCCACTAGGTTGGTCAGCCGCGCAGTCCGACCAGCGGAGCCAGAGGAGCGAACGTGAGCGACCCCGACGAGACCCCGGACGGGATCGATGCTGCCGGCGTGACGGCGTGGTTCGCGCAGCACGTCCCGGAGGCGCTCGCTCCCCTGTCGTTCCGCCTCATCGCCGGAGGGCACTCCAACCTCACCTACTCGGTCACCGGCAGCGACGGCCGGCGCTGGGTGCTGCGCCGACCGCCCCTCGGGCAGGTCCTCGCGACCGCGCACGACATGGGTCGCGAGCACACGATCATCTCCGCGCTCGGCCCGACCGACGTGCCCGTGGCCCCGACGATCGGGCTCTGCACCGATCCGGCGGTCAACGGCGCACCGTTCTACGTCATGGACTTCGTCGACGGGCGGGTCATCCGCTCGCACGCGGACGCCGACGCGCTCAGCCCCGACCAGCGTGTCGCCGCCGCGCACTCCATCGTCGACGTCCTCGCGGCGATCCACTCGGTCGACGTCGACGCCGTCGGACTGGGCGAGCTGGGCCGCAAGGAGGACTACATCGCCCGACAGCTCAAGCGCTGGTACACCCAGTTCCAGGGCTCCGACGAGCAGGTCCCCGGAGGCCTCGGCCTTGCTGCGGTGCACGACGTGCACGACCGTCTCGCCGCGAACATCCCGCCGCAGGGTCCAGCTGCGATCGTCCACGGCGACTACCGGCTCGACAACTGCATGCTCGGCGAGGACGGCACGGTCGCGGCGGTGCTCGACTGGGAGATCTGCACCCTCGGTGACCCGCTCGCGGACGTGGGCCTGCTCTGGGTGTACTGGTCCGACCCCGACGAGGACGCGGTGATGCCCCAGGCGTCACCCACCGCGATGGACGGGTTCCCGCGCAAGCGCGAGCTCGTCGAGCGCTACGCCGCGGCGTCCGGCCGGGACCTGTCCTCGCTGCCGTTCTACGTGGCGTTCGGGTACTGGAAGCTGACCTGCATCATCGCCGGGGTGTACGCCCGCTACGCCGGCGGCGCCATGGGCGACGTCCCCGCGGCGACCGTCGAGGGATTCCGGACCATGCTGGACCGCCTGGCGGAGCTGACCAGCGACGCCGCAGGAGACATCACGTGAGCGACTCGATGGTGGACGTGCACCTGACCCCCGAGCTGACCGAGCCCGTCCTGGTGGTGGCGATGGACGGCTGGATCGACGCGGGCGGTGCAGCGGCGACCGCGATGACCACGCTGATGTCGGCGACCGGCGCGGAGACGATCGCCGAGTTCGACGCCGATCGCCTGCTCGACCATCGCGCCCGACGCCCCGTCATGCACCTGGTCAACGGGCTCATCACCGACCTCACGTGGCCAGCGATCGAGCTGCGTGCCGGAGCGGACGCGAACGGCGCCGATGTGCTGCTGCTCGTCGGCGCCGAGCCCGACTTCGAATGGCAGGCCTTCGCCGACGCCGTCGTCGACCTGGCACACGACCACGAGTGCCGGATGGTCGTGACCCTGGGCGCCTACCCCGCGCCCGTCGCCCACACCCGCCCGACGGCGTTGTCGGTCACCACCTCGTCGACCGAGCTGTCGGCGTCGTTGCACGGCTACGTGCGCGGCACGCTCGAGGTCCCTGCCGGCATCCACGCCGTGCTCGACGTCGCGCTCAACGACTCGGGCATCCCGGCGATGGGCATCTGGGCGCAGGTCCCCCACTACATCTCGGCCATGCCGTACCCGGCGGCCAGCGTGGCCTTGATCGAGGGCCTCGAGGAGGTCGCCGGCGTGCGCATCGAGCCGGGTCAGCTGCCCTCCGACGCCAAGGCGACCCGCATCCGCCTCGACGAGCTCGTCGCCGAGAACACCCAGCACCAGACGATGGTCGCCCAGCTCGAGGAGCTGATGGACCAGGGGCTCGGCGGCCCCGACGACGCGCCCACGTTCGGCTTCGACCACCTGCCGTCCGGGGACGAGCTCGCCGAGGAGCTGCAGGAGTTCCTTCGCGAGCACCCCGACGACGACTGAGCGCCCGCTCCGGGCACGACGACTCCTGGGACGGCCCCGTCCGGGCCGAGGTCACCCCCGGCCCGGACCGGCCGCTCACGCAGGGGGCAGCGGCTCGTACTCCTTGCGGACGATGCCGTCGGGCAGCTCGTCGTACACCGTCACCGCACCCTCCGGGTCGAACACGGCCGGCGGCGTCTCGGGCCACTCCCCCGGCAGGTAGCGCTTGCCGCCGTCGACGTACGTGTAGAGGCCCGCGGCGTCGCGTCCGGCCTCGTCGACGCCCGTCGCCTCGGGGTCCCACCAGATCTCGGTCTGGTCGTCGACGCCGCCGTAGTCCACGCCGGGCCAGATGCCCCGCTCGCCCCACGAGATCTGTGGGGACAGGACGTTGCCCTCGACGATGTCGGACCCGAAGATCACCCGCTGGAACATCTCGTGGGTCAGCTCGGTCCCGGTGCCCTGCAGCACCGAGTAGAAGAACTGCAGGTTCGGCAGGATCAGCGGCGCGCTGGTGCCGGCCGGCGGCTCCTCGCCGTAGAACCACTCGTACAGGAAGACCGACCCGGCGACCTCCGGCGACACCCTGGCGAACAGGTTCGACGGGCCGAAGGCGTGGCTCCACTGCTCCTGGTCGTAGGTCCGGGCGAAGATCGAGGTGTCGACGAGTGCCGAGCCCGTCACGATCCACTCGGGGAAGTAGTCCTGCGCCGTCGCGTTCTCGGTGAGCGTCTGCGGGGCGAGGGGGTCACCCACGAACAGGATCGAGGTCACGCCGTTGGACTTCATCCGCGAGAGGATCTCCCGTGCCTGACCGGCCAGCGAGATCGGATCCGCGTACGAGGCGACGTCCGCGAACGACACGTCGTACTCGTCGGCGAGCGTCGCCTCGAGCTCCTCGCGCTGCTCCTCGGACTGCGGGCCCGACGACAGGTAGATCAGACCGAAGGTCCGCTCCTGGTCCGCCACGTCGTCGCCGCCGAACTCGGCGGTCCCGCCGGCGAGGCGCTTGCCGACGTACTCCGCCAGCATGATCTGGGACTGGTTCGTGTTCTTCTGCACGTCCCACACGTAGGGCGCCTGCTCCTCGTACCACTCGATGGTCTGGCCGGGCGTGCACGAGATGCACATCACCTCGTTGGCGGCCAGCGTCTCGGCGAAGGCCTCGGTCAGCTGCGGGCCACCGAGCACGGCGAAGGGCTGCAGGTCGCGGGCGATCGTCTCGGCGTCGGTCGTGGCCGCCACGTCGTCGTCGATCGACCCGGTGGCGTTGTAGCGGACCAACTCGACGTCGCGCCCGTAGGTCTCGAAGTACGTCGCGAGCAGCTCGTTGTAGCCCTCGTAGGTCTCGAAGGTGTCCGTCGGCGTGTCGTCGGCGCCGACCTGGCTGTAGATGAACGACAGGATCGGGTCGTTCTCCTGCGGCACGTAGACGACGACCTTGATGGCATCGTTCGTCACGCCCGTGGCCGTGTCCCCGCCCCCGGGACCGTCGTAGGGGGCGAAGCACTCGGGCGGCGGCGTGAGCGGCATGGCCAGCACGCCCTCCGTCGTGTCGCAGCGTGCACCCCAGTCGATGTCGTCCACCTCGCCGCGGGCCTCGGCGACGCTGAAGGGCAGCACGTTCTCGGGCAGCTCGGCATCGGCCGGGTCGACCGCGCTGCTGGTCGTCTCCGCCGTCTCGTCGTCGTCACCACCCCCGCTGGTGAGGATGAGCGCTCCGACGACGATCACCACCACACCGATCGCGATCAGGGGACCCCAACGGGCGAGCGGGTTGGCCCGGTGTTCGGACTCGGGATCACTCATGGACTTCATCTGTGCTTCCCCCTCTGTATCGGTCGGTGCGGTCGGCGGGATGGGCGGAGCGGTCGGTTGGGCTGTCAGTTCATCGGTGCGGTGCCCGACCGCGAGATGGCGGCGGCGTCGTCGCCGAGATACGACGCGACCACCCGCGGGTCCGACAGCACGTCGGTCGGGTGCCCTTCGGCGATCACCTCGCCGGACTCGAGTGCCACGAGTCGGTCCGACACCGTCGCGATGAGCGGCATGTCGTGCTCGATCACGATCATCGAGCAGCCGAGCTCGTCGCGGATCCGCAAGAGCAGGGCGCCGAGCTGCTCGACCTCGCGTTGGGCGACACCGGATGCCGGCTCGTCCAACAGGAGCACCGTCGGCTGGTGTGCGACGGCGCAGGCGAACTCGACGATGCGCCGGGTCCCGGTCGAGAGCTCGGCGGTGAACGACTCCGCGTAGTTGCCGATGCCGAACAGGTCGAGCAGCTCCCGCACCCGACGAGCGACGGCGCGCTCGCTGTCGTAGGCGGCAGGAAGGTGCAACGCCGGGTTGACCAGGTCGCGCACGGGCACCGTCTGCTCGAGCGCCACCGCGACGGTCTCGGCGACGGTGAGACCCGGGAAGAGCCGCCCTCCCTGGAAGGTCCGTCCGAGACCCGAGCGGGCCCGGAGGTGCGACGGGGTGTTCGAGACGTCGCGCCCCGACAGCAGGATCCGACCGCCGTCGAGCAGCTGGTAGCCGCAGATCAGGTCGAACAGCGTGGTCTTGCCCGCCCCGTTCTGACCGATGAGGCCCACGATCTCCGACGGCGCCACGTGCAACGACACGTCCTCGACCGCCGAGATGCCGCCGAAGCGCCGCGTGGCGCCGACGAGCTCGACCGTCGGCGTGGGAGCAGCCGCCCCCGTGGCTGTGCCGTCGGGGAGGGCCGTGCCGTTCGGCGTGGCTGTGCCGTTCGGAACTGCCGTGCCGTTCGGCGTGGCTGTGCCGTTCGGAACTGCTGTGCCGTTCGGGGTCGCGCTCTCGGCGAGGAACACCGCCCGCAGCAGGTCGGGCCGCTCGACGAGCTCGTGGGCGGGCCCGGTGAATCGGATCCGCCCACGTTCCATGAACACCGCCGTGCTGGCCATGGTCAGCGCCACGTTGACCGACTGCTCGACGAGCACGACCGTGGTGCCCTCGTCGGCGACACGTCGGACCAGCGCCGCCAGCTGGCCGACGACGACCGGCGCGAGCCCCATCGAGAGCTCGTCGATCAGGAGCAGTCGAGGTCGGCTGAGCAGCGCCATGCCGAGGGCGAGCATCTGCTGCTGTCCGCCGGACAGGTTCGCGGCCGGCTCCTCCAGGCGTTCTGCGAGGATCGGGAACACCTCGAGGATCTCGTCGATGCGGTGCGCGAGCTCGCGCTTGTCGCGTCGCACGAGCCATCCGGCAGCGCGCAGGTTCTCGGCGACGGTGAGCGACGGGAACGTGCCCGCCCCGCCCGGCACCTGCGCCACGCCCCACGCCGCGATCTCGTTCGGGGGCGCATGGGTGATGTCGCGACCGTCGAGGATGACGGCGCCGAAGTCCGCTTCGGTCACCCCCGAGATCGCCCTGAGCAGGGTCGACTTGCCGGCACCGTTCGTGCCCAGGAGTGCCAGCACCTCGCCCTCGGCGACCTCCAGGTCGATGTCGAAGAGCACCTGCACCGGGCCGTAGCCCACCTTCAGGTCCTTCACGACCAGCAGCTTCGACCGTCCGGCCTGGCGGTCCACCAATGCCTGGGACCGTGCCATCGACGAGCTCCAGGCGTCGTTGATGTCACGCCCGATCACCGAGCCACCGGTCGAGATGATGACCCCACCGAGCAACAGGATCGGCACCATCACCAACATGCCGAAGCGGATGCCGAAGCGGTCCGACACCCAGCCGATGAGCGGGAGCATCGCCAGGCCGGGGATGGCCCACCACGCCGCGATCGAGAACCCCACCGACCGTGCACGAGCCGGGATCGCCAGCGAGAGCGTCGCGAACAGGCCCGGCAGCAGGATCGCGAGCACGGTGGTGAGCACGATGTTCGCGATCACCGTCAGGACGATGTTGGGAGCCAACGCGAAGCACGCGACCAGTGCCGAGCAGCTGAACGCCACACCGCGCAGCAGCCGGAAGATCAGCGCCGGATCCCGCAGGAACAGGCGGGTGCCCAGCCGGGCGCCCACGGCGAGGCCCAGGAACTGGAAGGGCTCCGCCACGGCCGCCAGGTAGCCGCGCTGGAGCTCGTCGAGGTTGTACACCTCCTCGTAGAGCAGACCGGCGAGCGAGATGAAGCCGACGATGGACACGGCGAGGAACGGCACCGAGTACCACATCCGCCGCAGCACATCGATCTTCCACAGGAGCCGCCACGCCTCCGCGAAGCTCGGCGCCGGCTCCTCCACCTCGATCGCCGCCTCGCTGGCGCCCGCAGCACGACGCTCCTGGGCGCCGCGCACCGGGTCCTTGACCCGCAGCCCGAGGATGACGAGCACCACCGTCGGCACGGCGAACACGAAGAAGGGCACCCGCCAGGTGAACGCCGCCGCCAGCACGCCGGCGAGCAGCGGGCCGAGGAAGTTGCCCAGCACGTTCGCGGCGCGGTGGAACGAGAACACCGCAGGGCGCTTGTCGACCGCGTACCAGTCCGAGATCAGCGAGTTGTGCGTCGGGTCCACGACCGCTCGGCCGATGCCGGTGCCCACACGTGCGATGACGAGCATCCAGATCGCCGTGGCCGCGCCCGTCATGACGGAGAACACCGCCCAGGCCATCGCGCCCATCAGCGTGATCGCCATCCGGTTGCCGCGGTCCGAGGCGATCGCGATCGGCATCTGCATGAGCAGCGCACCCAGCGCAGTCGCCCCGACCAGGGTCAGGATGCCGGTGTTGCTCATGCCGAACGCGTCACGGATGTTGGGCAGCAGGATGCCGAAGCCCGTGCGGTCGAGCTCGTCCACGGCGTTGAGGCCGAACAGGATCAGCAGCGGGAAGACCGGGCCGTCGCCCACCATCTCCTTGAGCGAACGACCGGGACGGCGCACCGCGGCCGCCCACTTGCGGACGTTGACGATCCCCTTGGACGACTCGCGCAGGTCGACCAGCGTGATGCGCTCGGCGCTGCTCACCCCGGCACCTCCTCGGGCTCGGTCTCGTCCGGCCCCGGACCGGTCGGCCGGGCAGCCGTCGACCCGTCAGCAGCCGATCCGACCGTGGACGCGGCAGCCGTCGGTGCGGCGGGTGCATCCGTGGACGCCACGTCGTCGTCTCCAGCGGCCCGGTCCAGGCTCAGGGTGGCGATGCCGCGGCGTCGGGCGACGCGTCGCAACAGCTCGTCGCGACCGCGCCACAGCAACCCGCCGAGCCCGTCGGGCAGCAGGAGCAGCACGATGAGCACACCGGCGCCGGTCGCCAGGAACGACCACGGCGACGGCAGCAGCCACTGGGCGCCCCGCTGGAACACGGCGCCGATCACGGCGCCCATCAGGCTGCCCAACCCGCCGATCACCGTGGCGACGAACACCGCCAGGCTCTCCTCGGCGCTGTAGGTGACCGGCCGGAACGACGCCTGGTGCAGCACCAGCACGACGCCGGCCACCGCGGCGACGAACCCCGACAGCGCGAAGGCCGACAACTTGGCGCGCACGGGGCTCACCCCGTAGGCGACGACGCCGTCCTCGTTGTCGCGCAGCGCGATCAGCACACGGCCGGTCCGGCTGCGGCGGATGCCCCGCAGTGCCAGGAACGACAGGACCAGGATCGTGAGCGCGAAGTAGTACAGGCGCAGCGGGCTGTCGAGGTCGATGCGTCCGAACAGCTCCGGTCGGTCGAAGGAGCCCTCGGGGATCCAGTCGATCGCACGATTGGAGAACACCCACTCGGTCGCGGCGAGCGACACGGCGAGCGTCGTCACGGCCAGGTACAGGCCGCGGAGGCGCAACGCCGGCAGGCCGACCAGCACGGCGACGAGGGCGCCGACCGGTCCCGCGATGACCAGGGACACGAACGGGTCCCATCCCATCTCGACGGTGCACCATGCGCCGATCGCCGCGCCGGCGCCGACGAAGACCATCTGCCCCAGCGACACCAGACCCGCCCACCCCGTCAGCACCACGACCGAGGTGCCGATGATCGCGAACACGACCACGACCCCCGCCTTCAGCTGGCCGTTGGTCCCCATGAGCAGCGGTCCGCAGACGACCAGCGCCGCGACGATCGCCCCGATGCCGAGGCGCCCCCACCGCACCTCGGGCAGACGGCGCAGCACGGCCGGGACGGGACGTACCTCGGTGGTCTCGGCGAAGCTCGATGCATCGTCACGATCCGCCCTCGTCGCGCCACGGCGTTGGATCAGGAGGCTGATGATGATCAGCGCCGCCAGGATCGGCGACACCAGGGCGACGTCGCCGGTGTTCCAGCGGATGCCGGACTCGAGCAGACCGAGCACGATCGCCGTTGCGGTGATCGCGACGAAGTGGGTCATCCGCCCGATGACCAGTGCGGCCAGCGCTCGCAGCACGATCGCCAGGCCGGTCCCCAACCCGAAGGGCAGGCTGGTCACCCCCGCCGTCAGACACACCGACACGAACGACAGCACGGCGGCGAGCGTCCAGACCTGCGCCTCGAGTCGGCGCACGGGGATGCCGAGGATCGAGGCCCGGTCGGCCCGGTCGGCGGCGGCACGGACCGCCGTGCCCGTGTCGGTCACCTTGAGGAAGAACGCGAGACCGCCGATGAGCAGCGGTGCGACCACCAGGGCGATCAGGTCGTTGGCGTCGAAGAACACCTCGCCGACGCTGAAGGACAGCTCGAACGGTGCCGGCATGGTGCGGATCGCCGGACCCTCACCCCATGCGCGGGGCAGCAGCAGTGCGGCGAAGCCCAGGATCTGCGACAGACCCAGCGTGGCGACGGTCAGCTGCAGGCGGGGGGCGCGGTAGAAGCGGCGGATCACCAGGACGTCCGCGAGCAGGCCGACCGCCGCGGCCGCGGCCAGACCGGCCACCATGCCGACCACCCACGGCAGCCCCGCGATCGTGATCAGCAGCACGGTCAGCGTCGCGGGGAACACGCCCAGGTCGCCCTGGGCGAAGTTCACGACGCGGTTCGAGCGCCACACGAGCGCCAGGCCGATCGCCCCCAGCGATCCGAGCAGGCCGATGATGAGCCCGGAGAACGATGCGCCGATCGGCATCGGGAAGAACACCAGCTGCACCACGAGGATGCCGAGCACGGGCGCGAACAGCTGCGCGTTCGACCGCACGGCGTCCGCCGTCCTCCCTGACACGGTCAAGCCCCACCCCCCGGTGCTACGAGCCGAATGCGGACAGGACCGTAGCTCCACCCGAACCACGGATGGCGGAGATCGCGTGATCGACTCGGAGGCAGCCGCCGCGAGCGGCGCTCAGCTCAGGTTCAGCTGAGGCGGTCGAGCTCGCCGGCGGCGAACTGCGCCCTGCAGGCCGAGCGCTGGAGCTTGCCCGACGAGGTCTTGGGCACGGTGCCGGGCTCGACGAGCACGACCTCCTTGGGCGGGATGCCGACCGAGTCGTTCACCGCTCGGGTCACCGCCTTGGCGAGCGCGTCGAGGTCGTCGCTGCGCGCCTCGGCGACGACGATGATGTTCTGCGCCCCGTGGCGACCCTCGGTGCCGAACGCGATGACGTTGCCGGGGCGGACACCGGCGACCTCGCCCGCCACCTTCTCGATGTCCTGGGGGTAGATGTTGCGACCCCCCACGATGATCACGTCCTTGATCCGACCGCAGACCACCAGCTGCCCGTCGACCATGTACGCCAGGTCGCCGGTGTGCAGCCAGCCATCGATGATCAGCTCGGCCGTGGCATCGGGCTGGCGGTAGTACCCGCTCGTCAGCGAGTTGCCGGTGATGCGCAGCTCGCCGACCTCGCGCTCGCTGCAGGGCTGGCCCGACTCGGGGTCGACCACCGAGACCTCCAGGCCGGGCACCGGCGCGCCCAGCACGACCAGCTCGGTGGCACCGTCGGAGCCTTCGTCGACCTTGATCGCCTTGCGGTCCGACTCGAGCGCCACGCGGTCGACCCAGTCGGTCCGCAGCCCTGCGCCGGGCGTCGGGAAGGTGCCCGCGATGCACACCTCGGCCATGCCGAACGCCGGGAACGCGCCCTCGGGTGAGAGCCCGAAGCGTTCGCCGGCCTCGAAGAACCCGCGGAACGTGGTGGGGTCGACCGGCTCGGCGCCGTTCAGCCAGACCCGCATGTTCGACAGGTCGAGCTCCTCGTCGGTCCGGCGCATCGCGCGCGTGGCGAGCGCGTAGGAGAAGTTCGGCCCCGCGGTGCCGGTGCCACCGAACTCGGTGATCCAGCGCAGCCAGCGGATGGGCCGGGCGAGGAAGTCCTGGGGTGCGCCCTGCACGAGCGTGCACCCCTTGGTCATCGGGATGGTCAGCAACCCGACCAGACCCATGTCGTGGTACAGCGGCAGCCACGACACGATCACCTCGTCGTGGGTGATCTGCGCTGCGCTCCACGCGCCGTCGAGGTTGTTGCAGATGGCGCGGTGCGGCAGCATCACGCCCTTGGGCTCCGACGTCGAGCCGGAGGTGAACTGCAGCACGGCGAGCGCATCGGGATCGCTGTCGGGCCGGCGGTAGTCGTCGACGCCGGGGCTACCCTCGGCGAAGAGCTCGTCCAGGGTGACGAAGGGCGGATCGCCGGGCGCGGGCTCGATGAAGGCCGCGAGGTCGGCGTCCATCACGACGACCTTGGTGTTCGAGCGCAGGATGCGGGCCCGGGTCTGGGAGATGAACTGGTCCAGCGCACCCATGCGCATGGGCAACGGCATGGTCACCAGCGCTGCACCGCACAGCCAGGTGGCCTGGATGGTCGTGACCAGGCGCTGTGTGGTCGGACCGATCAGCGCCACGTGGTCGCCGGGGCGGATCCCCCGCGCCTGCAGCGCCGCGGCCGCGCGCTGCGCGTCACGGTGCAGGTCCGACCACTTCATCGTGACGTGATCGTCGCCGTTGGCGAAGGTGACGGTGCCGATGTCCTCTGCGGCGACGGCTTCGATTCGATCGATCAGCGACAGCACGTTGTTCAGACTCTCCATGTGTCGATCAGGTTACGACCGTCAGACCACGAGGTTGACGAGCTTCGGCGGGCGGGCAATGACCTTACGCGGCTCCCCCGCACCCAGGTGCGCACGGACCTTGTCCGAGGCCATGGCCGCCTCGATGCACACGGCCTCGTCGGCGTCGGCCGCCACCTCGAGGCGATCGCGCACCTTGCCGTTGACCTGCACGACCAGCGTGACGGTGTCCTCGACCAGCAGGCTGGGGTCGGCGGTCGGCCACGGCGACTCGTGGATGTGCGCCGGTCGCTCGCCGTTCGTGGGGTGCCGCATCGACCAGAGCTCGGCGGTCATGTGCGGGCACGCCGGTGCGAGCAGCCGCAGCAGCGTGTCGACGGCCTCGTCGAGGGTCGCAGCGTGCGCGCCGTCGTCGGACTGGACGTAGCGGTAGAGCTCGTTCACGAACGCCATGAACCGGGCGACCCCGACGTTGTAGGACCAGCGGTCGAATGCGTTGGTGATGTCGTCGATCAGCCGGTGCGTGGCCCGCACGATCGCCTCGTCGGCGTCGGTGCGCGCCCCGCCGCGGGCGTCGGGCGCCAGATCGGAGTCGGGGACGGCCAGTCGCCACACGCGGTGCAGGAACTTGGCGCACCCCTCGAGCCCGACGTCCTCCCAGTCGACGTCGTCCTCGGGCGGCTTCACCTGCAGGTGCGACAGCCGCAGGGCGTCCGCTCCCAGCGTGTCGATGATCTCCTCGGGCGCGACCAGGTTGCCCTTGGACTTGGACATCTTGGCCCCGTCGAGGCGGATCATGCCCTGGGTGAAGAGGCGCTGGAACGGCTCGCGCAGCTCCGTCGGGAGCAGCCCCAGATCGGACAGCGCCTTGGTGAAGAACCGCGCGTACATGAGGTGCAGGACCGCATGCTCCGCGCCGCCGATGTACTGGTCGACCGGCATCCACGACGACACCGCGTCCATGCGGAAGGGCAGCTCGTCCGACCACGGGTCGCAGAACCGCAGGTAGTACCAGGAGCTGTCGACGAACGTGTCCATCGTGTCGGTCTCGCGCCGGGCGGGCCCGCCGCACGACGGGCACGTCGTGTTGAGGAAGCCCTCGTGGAACAGCAGTGGCGACTGCCCGGTCGGCATGAACTCGACGTCGTCGGGCGCGAGCACCGGGAGCTGGTCGTCGGGGACGGCGACCACACCGCAACCGTCGCAGTAGACGACCGGGATCGGGCATCCCCAGAACCGCTGGCGCGACAGCAGCCAGTCCCGGAGGCGGAAGTTGACCTTGCGCTCCCCCACCCCCGTCGCCGCCAACCAGTCGATCGCAGCTGCCTTGGCCTCGGCGACCATCAGGCCGTTGAGGTCGGGCGCACCGTCCGCGGCGACGTCGCCGGGTGAGTTCACGTGCACGCCGTCGCCGCTGTACGCCGTCGCCGCGGCGCCGTCGCCAGCGCCGTCCCAGTCGGCGGGGCGTTCGACCGTCTCGACGATCGGCAGCCCGAAGATCGTGGCGAACTCCCGGTCGCGCTGGTCCTCACCGGGCACGGCCATCACGGCGCCGGTGCCGTAGGTGGCCAGCACGTAGTCGGCCAGGTACACCGGCACGGGACGGCCGGTGAAGGGGTTGCGGGCGTAGGCGCCCGTGAAGCAGCCGCGTTCGGCCAGGTCGCCCTCGGTCGAAAGCCGGTCGATCTCGGAGGTGCGCCGTGCCCGCTCGACGAACTCCTCGACCTGGCTGCGACGGTCCTCGGTCGTGATGGTGGTGACCAGGGGATGCTCGGGCGCGAGCACGCAGAAGGTCATGCCGTAGCTGGTGTCCGGTCGGGTCGTGAAGACGCGGAACTGCAGCTCCCCCTCGCCGTCGCGCACCGGTGCGCCCTCGGCGTCGACGACGGTCATGGCGAACTCGGCGCCCTCGGAGCGGCCGATCCAGTTGCGCTGCTGGGTGATCACCCGATCCGGCCAGTCGACCGTCTCCAGGTCGTCGAGCAGCTGCTGGGCGTAGTCGGTGATGCGGAAGTACCACTGCTCGAGGTCGCGCTTCTCGACGACGGCACCGGAGCGCTCGGCGGTGCCGTCGGGTAGCACCTGCTCGTTGGCGAGCACCGTCTGGTCGACCGGGTCCCAGTTGACCGGCGCAGCCTTGCGGTAGGCCAGGCCGGCCTCGAGGAACCGCAGGAAGATCCACTGGCTCCAACGGATGTACTCCGGGTCGTGGCTCTTCACCTCTCGGCGCCAGTCGTAGACCCCGCCGATGCGGGTGATGGAGCTGCGCAGCTCCTCGATGCGCTCGTCGGTGAAGCCGCGCGGGTGCCGACCCGTCTTGATCGCCGCGTTCTCCGCCGGCAGGCCGAAGCTGTCGAACCCCATCGGCGACAGGACCGCGTCGCCGCGCATGGTCCGGTACCGAGTGAGCAGGTCACCGAAGGTGTAGTTGCGCACGTGGCCCATGTGCGCCGCCCCGGACGGGTACGGATACATGCACAGCACGTAGGAGCGGGGCCGCGGATCGTCGTTGTCGACCTCGTAGGTGGCGTGGTCGCGCCAGTACTGCTGCCAACGGGGCTCGATGGCCTGGGGGTCGTACGGCGCGTACGCGTGGAGCGGGTCCTCGCCGGGGGTCTGGTCGGACATCTCCGGATCGTACCGACCGCCGACCGCCAGCCCCGAACCGTGTTTTCACACGCCACGCGGCGACCACTAAGGTGGGCGCTCCCACGGGGCCGTAGCTCAGTTGGCTAGAGCGCTTCCATGGCATGGAAGAGGTCGTGAGTTCGATTCTCATCGGCTCCACTCGGAGCAGCCCGTGAACACGACACAGGGCCCGGCGATCCGCCGGGCCCTGTTCGCGTGTGTCGATGTTCCGCATCCCGACCAGCGGGCCGGGCGAGCTACTTGACGGTGACGTTCTTGCAGCCCAGCGACACCGACTGGCGGGTGGGGTTGTCCAGCAGCGTCACGCAGACCCGGTGGTCACCGGGCTCGGCGGTGAAGCTGGTCGCGAACGTCGGTGGCGTCGACTGACGTTCGAAGCTGTACGACCTGCCGTCCCAGGTGGTGCTCACCCGGTACACCGGGCGACCGTCGGGGTCGCCGGCACGTCCGCGCACGACGACCTTGCGACCGTCGACCTCGATCGAGTCGAAGTTGCCGACCGGCAGACGGGTCGCCGGGTTCACGGGCGGCGCCGTCGTGGTCGTGGTGGTGGTCGTCGTCGTGGTGGTGGTGGTCGTGGTCGGCGGGGGTGTGCCACCGCCCTTCTCGAAGCGCACGTAGTCGAGGTCGCCACGGAAGTAGTCGCACTCGACGCCGGCCGAGGCGCACCGGGACTTGCCGCCGATGACCTGCTCCCAGGTGCTGGTCAGGTCGCCGGTGGCGACCGGCTGGTTCGACTGCTCCTCGCCGTCCACGTACATGACCACCCGGTTCGACAGCCGCTCGCAGCGGATCGTGTGCCACTGCCCGTTGGTGACCTTGTCGTCCGAGTCCAGACTCACGGTGGCCCGGGTGCCCTTGAACACGCAGTGGGCGTACCCGCCGTCGTGCAACTCCATCTTCCAATAGGAACCGCCGCCGGACTGGCCCTTCTGGGTCACGTTGCCGTCGCTGACCGTGCTCTTGAGCCGAACCTCGACCGCGAAGTTGTCGGAGCCGGGGTTCAGCGCGGCGTGGTTCTGGGTGATGAGGTGGGTCCGGTCCGGGTTGGACGGCGCGTTCGAGCTCACGTAGGGGAAGTTGTGGTACACCACGCCCCCGCTGTTCTGGGCGATCCGCACGTCCGGACCGATGCTGCCGTGCACACCCCGGCCGCTCGAGTCCCACAGCGTCGTCGAGCCCGCCGACTCGTTGAGCTGGTAGTTGCCGATGACGGTCCAGCCCGTCTGGGCCTCCACCACCTGCCCACCCAGCATCACCAGCGCCACGACCACGGTCGCGACGCCCGACAACAGCACCATCCCTCGCCCACGCATGTAGGACCCCTTCTCCCGCGCCCGGTGTCCGAAACATGGATTCTAGGCGAACTGGAGGTGGCCCGGTTCTGGGGACCGGGACCGGGCCGATCCTCGTCAGGTGAGTGGTCTGCCCGAGCTCACTTGACGATGGTGCGATCGATCCTGGCGTAGTCGATGTCGCCGCGGAAGTAGTCGCACTCGACGCTGCGGTTGTTGCAGTCGGGCTTGCCGCCGATGGTCAGGTTCGCGTCGTTCGCGATCCGGCCGGCGGCGACCGACCGGCGCGCCTCCACCCGTCCGTCCACCGCGAGCGTCAGGCCCCCGGCGGTGCGCTCGCAGCGCACGACGTGCCAGTTCCCGTCGAGCACACGGGTCGAGCTGCGCACGAACGCGTCACCGCTCGAGCCACGGAAGAGGCACGCCACCGTGCCGTTGTCGAGCTCCATCTTCCACATGCCGCCCGACGTGGTGGCCTGGCCCTTCTGGATGAGGTTCGTGTGGTCCACCGTCGAGCGGAACCGCACCTCGACCGAGTAGTCCCCGGTCCCGGGGTCCAGGGCGTCGCGATCGCCGACGTAGTGGATCCGCGAGGGATCCGCCGGCGCGGTCGAGCTGGTGTTCGGGAAGCGGTGCACCGTGTCGGCGCCGACCCGGGTCCCTGCGAGCACTCCCGAGCCGAGCAGGCCGTGCACGCCGTTGCCGCTCCCGTCCACCAGGACGTCCGATCCGGCAGCCTCGTCCATGCGCCAGTCGGCCACCACCCCGGTCTGGGCAGCGACGGGCTGAGTGCCGAGCCAGGACGTCGTGGCGACGGCCAGGGCGGCGAGGAGGAGCAGGAGGGGGCGACGCATGCCCGGACACCTGCCCGCCCGGTCGCGCACCCATGCAGCACGAGACGGGTGACGTGCGCCACCGGCGAGCGATCAGAGGGCGAGCCGGGGCCCCGAAGGCCCGGACCTCACTTGACGACGGTGGTCGTCGTCGTGGTGGTGGGGGGCCGGACCGTCGTCGTGGGCGGCTTCACCGTCGTGGTGGTGGTGGGCTTGATCGTGGTGGTCGTCGGCTTGATCGTCGTGGTCGTGGTCGTCACGGCGGTCGGCCGCTCGATGCGCACGTAGTCGATGTCGCCCCGGTAGTAGTCGCACTCCACGGTGATGCTGTCGCAGGTCTGCTTGCCGCCGATGACCAGCTTGGCGTTGTTGGAGATGTTGCCCGTGGCGCCCTGCTTGCGTCCCACGATCACGCCGTCGAGGATCATGACGACCTGGGTCGATCGCCGCTCGCAGCGCAGCACGTGCCACTTGCCGTCGGTGATCTTGGTGGTGACGCGGATCCCGCCCTCTGCGGTCGATCCACGGAAGACGCACGTGGGATAGCCCGAGTGGAGCTCGATCTTCCACATGCCGCCCGAGTTGCCCGACTGGCCCTTCTGCATGACGTTGCCGTCGCCGACGGTGCCGCGCAGGCGGATCTCGATCGCATAGTCGGCGGTCCCGGGATTCAGCGCCGACTGGCTCATCGTGTGCAGCCGGGCGGGGTTCGGCGGTGCGTTCGAGCTGACGTACGGCCACCGCTGGAACGTCGTGGAGCCCTCACGCTGGCCGAGCTGCACGGCACTGCCGATCGTGCCGTTGAAGCCGTTGCCGCTCGAGTCGATCAGCGTGGTGGCGCCCGACCCCTCGTCCATCCGCCAGTCGGCGAGCACGCCGGACTGGGCCCCCACCGGCGACGAGCCGACCCCGAAGGCCATGGCGACCGCCACGGCGATGATCGCCACCACCGTGACTGGATGACGTACGTGCATCAAGGACACCTCTCCCGCTCGGGCCCCAATTGCGGACACACTAGTCGGCTGTCACATGTGCCAGTCGAGCTGCACGGCGTCGGAGTAGAGCCGTTCGATCCGGTAGTACTGGCGCTCCTCGGTGTGGAAGACGTGCACGACGATGTCCGCGTAGTCGAGCAGCACCCAACGGCGGCTCTCGGCGCCCTCGACCGAGCGGGGCACGTCGTCGAACCGGTCGCGGAGCTGTTCCTCGACCTCGTCCACGACCGCCTTGACCTGGCGGGGGTTCGAGGCGGACGCCAGCACGAAGTACCCGCAGATGCCGACGAGGTCACCGACGTCGAGAACCATGACGTCCGTCGCACCCTTTGCATCCGCCGCGCGGGCAGCCGCCAGGGCGAGCTCGCGCGAGTCCGGTGGTGCGGTCGACCGCGTGCGGTCCGTGGGGGTCATCCCTCGTCCGATCGATCGGTGCCGACCACGACGACGACGTCCACCTCGGCGACGGAGTCCTCGCTGCGGGTGGCCGACACCCCGAGCGCCGCGGCGATCTCGCTCGCGGCCGCCTCCGCGTCGGGGCTGGTGTACTCCACGCGCGTCGCGGCGACGTCGAAGCTCTCGGCGTTCCCCGTGAACGAGATCTCGCCGCCCGCCGCGACGATGTCGGGTGCCACCAGCTGCAGCGACGCAGCGTCCGGCGTCCCGTTCAGCAGCTCGACCCGTGCCCGCTGTCCCGGATACGCCGAGATCGGGAACGGAACCTCGGCGGCGACCCACGCGGGCATGGCCTCGGCGTCGACGGTGTACAGCACGACCGGCGGGTCGACGTAGAGCGTCAGGCCCGACATCGGCACCAGGTCGAAGCGCACCTCACCGTCGCCGGCCGATGCGACCGACTCGAACATCTCCGCCACGCGCTCCTGGTCCTCGCCGTCGGCGGCGACCTGACCGGAAGGAGTCGCCGCCAGGCCGGCGACCAGGGCTTCCCATGCGAGCTCCAGGCGCAGCGCACGGTTGGTCTCGGACTCGTTGAAGCCCTGGATGGACATGAACTCGGCGACCTGGCCGGGCTCGAGCACGAGCGGACCGGCGGCGTAGCGCACCGTGGCATCCTCGGCGGTGGTGCCGGCGAGCACGTCGTCGGGCAGCGCCACGGTGATGGGCCCGACCGCCGCCGCGAGGTCGTCGATCATCGACACCGGCGCGGTGACGGCGTCGGTGGGGCCGAACGTCAGCTCGGCGCCGAGTCGGAGGCGCAGCACGTCGATCCCGCCGCTCGCGAACACGGCGGCCGCGGTCTGCGGCTCCGACCCCTCGAACTCCCACAGCGTGGTGAGCGACGGCACGGGCACCAGCGTCGTACCGCCGGCGGACTCGATCACCATCAGCATCGTGGCGAGCTGTGCGCCCTCGTCGGTGCTGTCCCCCTCGAACGCCACCAGCAGGACGTCGGTGGGCTTGGCCGGGGCGATGTAGCCGGGAGCGGACGGGTCGGTCACCACCGTCGCCGAGCCGCCGGTGATGCGCATCGCGGAACGCCACCCGACCAGGCTGAGCGCCAGCAGGACCACCACGAACAGCGCGGTCGCGCCCGCCTGGGCCGCCAGCACCCGCTTGCGCCGTCGGGAGCGTTCCCGTTGCACCTGGCGCTGGCGCACCACGGGACGGATCGTCGGCTCCTCCGACGCGGCGCTGCTGTCGGCACCGGGTCCAGGGGGCGTGCCCGTGGGCCCCTGGTTGTCCGGCGGGGCGAGCGTCATCGGCGTTCACCATAGAGCCGCTCGTCGCGGATCAGGGAGACCACGCCGTCCGGCGTCAGGAAGCGCAGCGAGCGGCCGGTCGCCCATCGGTCGCGCAGGTCCGAGGAGGACACGTCGAGCCTCGGGACGTCCACGAGCTCGCAGCGGAACCCGGGCGGCGGCCCCTCGGTCGTGCCCGGCCGGCCGACCACCACCAGCTGGCACATGTCCGCCAGGCGCCGGGGGTCCTTCCAGGTGTCGAGGCCCGCCGCAGCGTCCGCACCGAGGATCAGGAACAGCTCGGCGTCCGGCTCGAGGTCGTGCAGTGCTTCGAGCGTGTCGACCGAGTACGTCGGACCGCCACGGCGGACCTCGAGGTCGCTCGCCGTCACCCCGTCGAGGCCGTCGACCGCCGCACGGACCATCGCGAGTCGCAGGGGCGCCGGGGTCAGGTCCGTGCGGTCCGCCTTCTGCCACGGCTCGTTCGCGACGACCATCAGCACCTCGTCGAGCGCCAGCGCGTCGCGCACCTCGATCGCGGTCACCAGGTGTCCGACGTGGGGCGGATCGAAGGTGCCGCCGAGCACACCGATGCGACGGGCGTGCGGTCGAGGCGACATCGGCGAATCGTAGGCGCCGGGCGACCGAGAGAACTTTCGCTGACGGTTGCTCAACTCGGCGCGACGGACGCCGATACCGAGGAGGTCCGGAAAACACAACCTCCGGCCGAGAAGAAGGTGTCTGCACCATGAGTGACTCCGTCGGGATGTACCTCAACGAGATCGGGATGGTCGCACTCCTCACCGCAGAGGAGGAGCGTGAGCTGTCCCAGGCCATCGAGGCCGGCGTGGAGGCCCGCACCCGTCGTGCGGCCGGGGAGAACAGCCGGGAGGTCCGGCGCACGATCGCCGCGGCCGACGCGGCCAAGGACCGGTTCATCCGCGCCAACCTGCGACTGGTCGTCAGCGTCGCCCGCCGCTATCCCCTGCCTCCGGGCATGGAGCTGCTGGACCTGGTCCAGGAGGGCAACCTCGGCCTGGAGCACGCCGTCGACAAGTTCGACTGGCGCAAGGGCTTCAAGTTCTCGACCTACGCCACGTTCTGGATCCGCCAGGCCATCGGCCGGGCACTCGACCAGAAGGCCTCGCTCGTCCGCCTGCCGGGTGACCGGTCCGCCTCGCTGCGCGCCGCGCTGCGCCAGGTGTCGGGCGACGGCGACGAGCTCGACGACGAGAACGCACGGCTGCACCGCCTCACGACCCCGACCTCGCTCGACCGGACCGTCGGCGACGACGACTCCAACGAGCTCGTCGACCTGCTGGCCTGTCAGAAGGCGGGCCCCGAGGACCTCCTGCTCGACGCGGAGCACGCGGAGTGGCTCAACGGACTGCTCGACGTGCTGGACCAGCGCGCCCGCAGCGCCGTCGAGCAGCGCTTCGGACTCGCGGATGGCCGGCGGCGCAGCTACCGCGAGGTCGGCGAGCAGCTCGGCGTGACCGCCGAAGCGGCTCGACGGCTCGTCAAGCGCGCCGTCAACACGGTGCGCGACCGGGCCCTCGCCACCGTCTGAGCCGACACGTCGCCCGTGTGGCGGGACCCGTCACACGGGGGAGAACCCCACCTGCGCGACGCCGGTCCGCATCATGGGCGCGCCACGGACCGCCTCGTACGCTGCGGAGGTGATCCGTTCCCCGTTGCGCCCGTGGAGGAGCTCCGCCACGTGGTGGAGCCTCGTCCAGCTCGCGACCGGGCTCGTCAGCGGCCACATCACCACGTTGTTCGTCGGCATCGGCGCGACGATCGTGCTGTCGACCGCCATCGTCGTGCCCGCCGCGATGGTCGGCGTGTGGGTCGTGTTCGTCGCCGGGCACGGCATGGCGAGGGTGGAGCGCTCCCGGTACCGCGCACTCGCGGAGGTCGACCTGACCGACCCCGGTCCCCCGGCGGCCGGGACCTCGCTGTGGACCCGCTTCCTCGGTCGACTCCGCTCCCCCGGACGCTGGCGCGAGCTGCTGTACCTCCTGCTCCGCCTGCCCGTGTCCGCAGTGCTGGTCACCCTCACGGTCGCCGTGTGGGTCGGCTCGGTCGCCCTGGTCGCCCTGCCGTTCTACGTCGACGACCTGCCCGGCGGATCGGCGGGGTTCGGCCTGTTCCAGGTCGGCCCCGGCCTCGGGTCCTGGTTCGCAGCGCTCGTCGGCCTGGCGGTGCTGGTCTACCTGGGGCCATGGACCACGATCACCCTGGCGCAGGCCGACGTCGCCTTCGCCCGGTCGTTGCTCGCGTTCGGTTCGAAGACCGAGATCGAGCAGACGGTCGTGCGCCTGGAGAGCAGCCGGGTCGCTGCGGTCGACAGCGCGGAGGCAGAGCGTCGCCGCATCGAGCGCGACCTGCACGACGGCGCCCAGCAACGCCTCATCGCTGCGGCCATGGACCTCGGGGTCGCACGCGAGCGGCTCGTCACCGACCCGCCCGCCGGCCAGGCACTGGTCGCCAGCGCCCACGACGAGGTGAAGGCAGCCCTGCGCGAGCTGCGTGACCTGGTCCGCGGCATCCATCCGGTGATCCTCGAGGACCGGGGGCTCGACGCCGCGCTCTCGGCGGTCGTCGCCCGATCGAACGTGCCGGTCGAGCTGACGGTGACCGCCGACCCGCGGCCCACCCCAGCGGTCGAGAGCGCCGCCTACTTCATCGTCTGTGAAGCCTTGACCAACATCACGCGCCACGCGGACGCTGCGCACGCAGCGGTCCGCATCGACGCGGACGACCGCCGCCTCCTGATCCACGTGCACGACGACGGGCGTGGCGGTGCCGACCCCACGGGCGGCACCGGCCTCGCCGGTCTGGCCGACCGCGTCGCGGCGCTCGGCGGGACCCTGACCCTCTCGAGCCCGACCGGCGGGCCGACCGACCTCAGAGTGGAGCTCCCATGCGCATCGTGATCGCCGAGGACAGCGTGCTGCTCCAGGAGGGCCTCGTCCGGTTCCTGACCGAGCGCGGCCACGAGGTGGTCGCGGCCGTCGGCGACGCCGAGTCGCTGGTCGACGAGGTCGACCGGCACCGACCCGATCTGGCGGTGGTCGACGTGCGGATGCCCCCGACGCACACCGACGACGGCCTGCGCGCGGCGCTGCAGATCCGCGAGCGCTGGCCCGACGTCGCGATCCTCGTCCTGTCGCAGTACGTCGAGGAGCAGTACGCGACGGAGCTGCTCGCCGGCGACACGGGCGGGATCGGCTACCTGCTGAAGGATCGCATCGCGGAGATCGCCGAGTTCCAGTCCGCGGTCGAACGGGTGGGCGCCGGTGGCACCGTGCTCGACCCCGAGGTCGTCGCGCAGCTCCTCGCCCGCTCGCGACGCCAGGACCCGCTCGCACGGCTCTCGCCGCGCGAACGCGAGGTGCTCGGCCTGATGGGCGAGGGTCGCAGCAACTCGGCGATCGCCGCCGCACTCGTCGTCAGCGACGGGGCGGTGGAGAAGCACGTCAGCAACATCTTCACCAAGCTCGACCTGCCGCTCGCCGCGAACGACCATCGGCGGGTGCTCGCCGTGCTCCGGTGGCTCGACTCATGAGTGAACGCGGGATCCGCCGGACCTGGATGATCGCCGGGTCGATCATCACGGTCGTCATGCTCGCCTTCGGACTGGTCCAGGTGCTGAGCGTGCTCGCCCGCACGACGGATCCCGTCGAGGCCGACGCGTCCGCGGACGGCATCGAGGAGCTGGTCGTGACGGTCGAGTCCGGGTCCGTCGAGATCCGCGGGACCGACTCGGACGTCATCTCGCTGCGCGGGTCCGTGACGAGCGGTCTGCGCAGCACCCCGCACTCCGAGGGTGTCCGGGGTGACCGCTTCGTCGTCACGGCCGACTGCTCCGGCGGCCTGGGATCGGACTTCTGCGGCGTCGACCACGTCATCGAGGTCCCCCGCTCGATGCCCGTCACCGTCCGGTCCTCGAACACCTCGATCACCGTCGAGGACATCGACGCAGCGGTGGACGTGGTGACCTCGAACGACTCGATCTCGGCCGACGGGCTGGGCGGCCGCGTCGAGTTGCGCACGTCCAACGACTCGATCCGAGCGACCGCGCTGTCGTCCACGCACGCACGGCTGCACAGCTCCAACGACGAGATCTCCGCAGAGTTCCTGGTCGCACCGGACCGGGTCGTCGTCACGACGTCGAACGCTCCGGTCACGATCGTGGTGCCCGACACCGACGACGCCTACGACGTCGAGCTCGACACCTCGAACGGCGAGCAGACCGCAGCGGTGCGCACCGACCCCACGAGCGGACGTCGCCTCGAGGTCCGCTCGAGCAACGACGACGTCGTCGTGCGGTACCCGCAGGACTGACCGGTCCCGCAGGGCAGGCCTGTCCCGCAGGGAAGAGCGGTCGCTGCAGCGGCCCCCCTGTCGGGGGTGGGGACTCCCCCACCCCCGAGACGCCGGTCCCCTCCATTCAGCCGCCGGACCGATCTCCGTACCGTCGAAGCCACACACCGACGAGGAGACGACATGACTGCGACCACCCTTCCCGGGACCCTGATGACGACCGCCGCACGGACCGTCGCTGCGGAGAAGACCTACGGCTCCGGTGACACCGTCGTGCGGGCGCTCGACGGCATCGACGTCGAGTTCCCCGCCCGACGCTTCACCGCGATCATGGGCCCGTCCGGCTCGGGCAAGTCGACGCTGATGCACTGCGTCGCCGGGCTCGACTCGCTCAGCTCCGGCCAGGTGTTCATCGGTGACGTCGAGCTCGGCAGCCTGTCGGACAAGGCGTTGACCCTGCTGCGGCGTGAGCGCGTCGGCTTCGTGTTCCAGGCGTTCAACCTCATCCCGACGCTGACGGCACGAGAGAACATCACCCTGCCGATGACGCTCGGCGGGGTGGCACCCGACGAGGCCTGGCTCGACCTCGTGATCGACACGGTCGGGCTGCGCGACCGGTTGGCGCATCGCCCCTCCGAGCTGTCGGGCGGCCAGCAGCAACGTGTCGCGGTGGCCCGGGCCCTGGCGGCCCGCCCCTCGGTGATCTTCGCCGACGAGCCGACGGGCAACCTGGACTCCCGTGCCGGGGCCGAGGTGCTGGCGTTCCTGCGTGCCGCCGTGGTCGACCAGGCCCAGACGATCGTCATGGTGACCCACGACCCGGTCGCCGCAGCGCACGCGGACGCGGTGCTGTTCCTCGCCGACGGCCGCATCGTCGACCAGATGGAGGCACCCACGGCCCAGCGGGTGCTCGACCGGATGAAGTCCTTCGGCAGCTGACCGCCGACACCCGCACGACCCCGACAGCACGAACCCGACAGCACGACCTCGACACCCGAACGACCGAGACAGCACGAGAGCGAGAACGACGATGTGGAAGATCAGCATGAAGGGGATGTGGGCGCACAAGCGACGCCTCGTCCGGACGTGTTCGGCGGTGCTCTTGGGCGTGGCGTTCCTCGCCGGGACGCTCGTGCTCGGCGACACCATGCGCTCGGGCTTCGCCCAGGCGTTCAGCGACGCCTACGCCGGCACCGACGTGTTGGTGCAAGGTGACGAGACGGTCGGGTCCGAGTCGACCGAGCAGCGTCGCATGGTCCCCGAGCAGCTGCTCGACGAGGTCCGATCGCTCGACTCCGTCGGCTCCGCCGTGGGCACCATCGAGGGGTTCGCGCAGGTGACCGGCTCCGACGGCGAGGCGATCGGTGGTGACGGGCCACCGACGCTCGGCGAAGCATGGATCGACGATCCCGCCAACCCCTACGACGTCGTCGAGGGCCGGGCCCCCGAGTCCCACGGCGAGGTGGTGCTCGACCGCGGCACCGCCGCCACGGGCGGTCTCTCGGTCGGCGACACGACGACGGTGCGCACCCCCACGACCGTCGACGCCACCATCGTGGGCATCGTGGCGTTCGGCGAGCAGGACTCGATCGGCGGCTCCGGCTACACCGGCTTCACCGAGGCCGATGCGCGCAGCTACCTGCTCGGCGGCGCCGAGGGGTACTCGTCGCTGGCGATGACCGCAGCGGACGGCGTGGACGCCGAGGTGGCGCGAACCGACGTCGCCGCGCTGCTGCCCGACGGCTTCGAGGCGCTGACCGGCGCGGAGGCCAGCGCACGGGCCGAGGAGAGCATCGGCGAGGACTTCCTGAACGTCTTCGAGATGGTGCTGCTGATCTTCACCGGCATCGCGCTGCTCGTGGCGGCGTTCAGCATCTACAACACGTTCTCGGTCATCCTCGCCCAGCGGACCCGCGAGTCCGCGCTGTTCCGTGCGATCGGGGCCACCAGGTCGCAGGTGCTCACGTCGATCGGCATCGAGGCCGTCGTCGTCGGGCTGATCGCATCGTTCGGCGGGGTGCTGGCCGGCCTCGGTCTGGCCGTGGGCCTGACGTCGGCCATGCGCGGCATCGGTGTGGACCTGCCCGGCGGCATCGAGGTCGCCCCCGCCAGCGTCGCCGTCTCGGTCGCCGTCGGACTGGTCGTGACCCTGCTCGCCAGCCTGGCGCCGGCGATCCGGGCATCGGGGGTCGCGCCGCTCGCCGCCCTGCGCGACGCCAGCGTCGACCGCAGCGACGCCTCGTGGCTGCGGACCGCATCGGGGGTGCTCATCACGGGCGTCGGCGTCGGTCTGGTGCTGTTCGCAGCGCTCGGCACCCCGTCCGCCGCGCTGAGCGTGGTCGGCATCGGCGCCGTCCTGGTGGTGCTCGGCGTCGTCGTCCTGGGACCGGTCGTCGCTCGACCTGTCGCCCGTGTGCTCGGCGTCCCCCTCACGCTGCGTCGTGGCGGCTCGGGTGAGCTGGCCCGTGGCAACGCCATGCGCAACCCCCGCCGGACCGCCGGCACGGCCTCCGCCCTCATGATCGGCGTGGCGGTCGTGGCCCTGTTCACCGTGATGGGCTCGTCGTTGTCGAGCTCGGTCCGCGAGTCGGTCGTCGGCACGATCGACGCCGACCTGCTGGTGGTCGACGAGGGCTTCAGCGGCGGCGGCATGGACCCGGCGCTCGCGACCACGCTGACCGAGCTCGACGAGGTCGACGTCGCCGTCGGCCTCGGGTACGGCGCGGCGCTGTTCGACGGCGAGGAGCAGGAGTTCACCGTCACCGACCCCGAGCCCTTCGCCGGGTCGCTGGACATCGACGTCACGGCCGGCTCGCTCGGGTCGCTGTCGTCCAGCCAGGTCGGGATCTCCGCGTCGACGGCGCAGGACAACGGCTGGGCGCTCGACGACACGGTCGAGGTCACGTTCGTCGACGGCGCGACGCTGGACATGCAGGTCGGCGCGATCTACGAGCAGGAACAGCTGGCCGGCGGCATCGTCATGCCCCGCGAGACGTGGGTGCAGCACTCGACGCGCAACCTCGACAACGTGAACGCCATCACCCTGGCAGAGGGGGTCCCCCTGGACGACGGCACGGCGGCGGTGCGGTCGGTGACCGAGCAGTTCGCCGCTCCCGACCCGCAGACGCTCGACGAGTACGCGGATGACGTGGCGGGCCAGATCAACCAGTTCCTCGGGATCATCTACGTGCTGCTCGCACTGTCGATCGTCATCGCCCTGATGGGCATCGCGAACACGCTCGCGCTGTCGATCCACGAACGGACGCGAGAGCTCGGGCTCCTGCGGGCCATCGGCCAGACACGCCCGCAGCTGCGACGGATGGTGCGTGGCGAGTCGATGATCATCGCCGTGTTCGGCACGGTGGGCGGCATCGCCGTGGGCCTCTTCCTCGCTTGGGGGCTGGTGGCCGCGCTCGGGGCCACGGACCCCGAGCTCACCTCGTTCAGTGCACCCGTCGCCCAGCTCGCCGTCATCACGCTGGTCGGCGCGTTCGCCGGGGTGCTCGCCGGGATCCGGCCCGCCCGCCGTGCCGCTCGACTCGACGTGCTCTCCGCGATCTCGACCGAGTGACGGCGATCTCGACCGGAATCGCAGGGGTCGTCGCTCGTCGGACGAGGCCGGGCCGGTGCCGCACGGCACCGACCCGGCCGATACCGGCTTCAGGAGCGACGGGTGCGGCCGGTAGCCTTGGACCCGATGTCCCCCACCGGTTCCGACGAGGCCACTGCGGCCACCCCCTCCTCCGCGCAGGACTGGGCTCCCGACTCATGGCGTGCCCACGAGGCCGCGCAGCAGCCGAACTGGCCCGACGCGGGGCAGCTCGACGCCGTGCTCAAGGAGCTGTCGGGCTATCCCCCGCTCGTCTTCGCCGGCGAGGCCCGTGCGCTGACCGGCGCGCTGGCGAGCGTGGCCGGGGGTCGGGCGTTCCTGTTGCAGGCGGGCGACTGCGCGGAGTCGTTCGAGGCGTTCTCCGCCGACTCGATCCGCGAGCGGCTCAAGGTCATCCTCCAGATGGCGGTCGTGCTGACCTACTCGGCCGGCGTCCCCACGGTGAAGGTCGGCCGCATCGCAGGGCAGTTCGCCAAGCCCCGCTCGGCGGACACCGAGACCGTCGACGGCGTCGAGCTCCCCAGCTTCCGCGGCCACCTGGTCAACGACATCGAGTTCACCTCTGCCGCACGCACCCCCGTGCCCGAGCGGCTGCTGCAGGCGTACCACCAGTCCGCCTCCACGCTGAACCTCGTCCGGGCCTTCACCACCGGCGGGTTCGCGGACCTCTCCCGGGTGCACCAGTGGAACCAGGAGTTCGTCGCGGCCAGCCCCGAGGGCCAGCGCTACGAGCAGCTCGCCCAGGAGATCGAGCGGGCCCTGCGGTTCATGGAGGCCTGCGGACTCGATCACGACACGGTGCCGGCCCTGCACCAGACCGACGTCTGGACCAGCCACGAGGCGCTCGTGCTCGGCTACGAGGAGGCGCTCACCCGTCAGGACTCGCTGACCGGCGACTGGTACGACTGCTCGGCGCACATGGTGTGGATCGGCGAGCGCACACGTCAGCTCGACGGCGCGCACGTCGAGTTCTTCCGCGGCATCGGCAACCCGGTCGGCTGCAAGGTCGGGCCGACCGCCACCGCGGACGAGGTGCTCGAGCTGTGCGAGGCGCTCAACCCCGAGCGGGTGCCGGGACGTCTCACGTTGATCTCCCGGATGGGCGCCGACAAGGTGACCGAAGGGCTTCGTCCCCTCCTGCGTGCCGTCGCGGACGCTGGGCATCCGGTGGTGTGGGCATGCGATCCGATGCACGGCAACACGTTCACCGCGCCGAGCGGGCGCAAGACCCGCCACTTCGACGCCATCCTCGACGAGATCCGTGGGTTCTTCGAGGCGCACCGCGCCGAGGGCACCTGGCCCGGCGGCGTGCACGTCGAGCTGACCGGCGACGACGTCACCGAGTGCCTCGGTGGTGCCGAGGCACTGCTCGACGACGACCTGGGCCTGCGCTACGAGACCATGTGCGATCCGCGGCTCAACGGTCGCCAGTCGGTCGACCTCGCGTTCCGCGTCGCGGAGCTGCTCCGCAACGGGTGACCGCGGAGCTGCTCCGCAAGGGCTGACCGCGGAGCTGCTGCGCAAGGGCTGAGCGCCGAGCTGCCGCACCAGCTGACCGTCTCGGGAATTCCCGACTGGACCGGTCGTGTTTCACTGCTATTGTCGACCTGTCTGATCAGGTTTCACGACGGCAGTCCGGAGCGCACATGAGCACCATCGAGATCGACACCGACGGTGAGGTGGTCACCGAGGGCGCACCCGTCGAGGTCGACCCCGGCATGATCGCCGACATCCGCAAGTTCGAGCAGTGCCTCGCCGGGTACCTCGCGGGCGACATCGACGACGACGTCTTCAAGGTCTTCCGCCTCGCCAACGGCATCTACGGCCAGCGCCAGGGCGGCCACAACCAGATGGTGCGCATCAAGGCCCCGTACGGCGCGATCACCCCCACCCAGCTCGACGCGATGGCGGACATCTCCGAGAAGTACAGCCGCAGCTGGGGACACCTCACGACGCGCCAGAACGTCCAGTTCCACTTCGTCGACCTGGAGCGCGTGCCGGACCTGCTGTGGGACCTCGCACGCGTCGGGCTCACGACCCGCGAGGCCTGCTCCGACACCGTCCGCAACGTCATGGGCTGCCACCTCGCCGGCGCCTGCCCCCACGAGGTGCTCGACATCCAGCCGTGGGCGGACGCCACGTTCTGGCACTTCCTGCGCAACCCCATCTCCCAGCGGCTGCCCCGCAAGTTCAAGATCAACTTCTCGGGCTGCGCGACCGACTGCGGCCAGGCGATGTTCAACGATGTCGGCGTGATCGCGGTCAACCACACCCACGCCGACGGTCGGGTCGAGGCGGGCTTCCGTGTCTTCGTCGCCGGCGGCCTCGGCGCCAATCCGCACCCCGCGCTGGCCCTCGAGGAGTTCACGCCCCGCAGCGAGCTCCTGGCCACCCTCGAGGCCTGCGTGCGCGTCTTCGAGCAGACCGGCAACCGCGACAACAAGCTGCGCGCCCGCATGAAGTGGGTCGTCGACGAGCTCGGCTTCGAGGAGCTGCAGCGCCGCATCTTCGCCTCGCGCAAGTTCCTCATGGCGAGCTCGTCCTGGCCCGGTGGCGTGCCCACGCAGGTCCTCGAGCGCGGGGACGCACCCGCCGGGCGCGGCGACGGCGACATCACCCCGGTCGGACAGGGCCAGCCCGTGTTCCTGACCGGGACCTCGCCCCAGCAGCGCTGGGCCGAGTCCAACGTGGTCCGCGGCGTCGCCAAGGGCACCGTCTCGGCGCTCGCCTGGTCACGACTCGGTGACGTCACGGCGGCACAGTTCCGCGGCATCGCCGAGATCAGCCGGGACCTCGACGCCGAGGTGCGCATCACCAACCGGCAGAACTTCGTGCTGCGTGGCCTGACCGAGGATCAGCTGCCCACGCTCTACGAGCGGCTCGCGGCGATCGACATGGCCGAGGCGGGTGCCGAGCTCAGTCGTGATGTGGTGGCGTGCCCCGGAGCGGACACCTGCAACCTGGCCGTGACCCAGTCACGTGGCCTGGCGAGCGCCATCGGCGACGCCCTCGAGTCGGCGGGACTCGCCGAGGTCGAGGGGGTGCGCACGAACATCTCGGGCTGCACGAACTCCTGCGGCCAGCACCACATCGCCGACATCGGGTTCTTCGGCGCGGAGCGCCGCGCCCACGGCCGGTCGGCACCCGGCTACCAGATGCTGCTCGGCGGACACGTCGGCGACGAGAAGATCGAGTTCGGCGCCAAGGCACTGCGCCTGCCCGCCAAGGCGGCACCCCAGGCCGCGGTGCGCGTGGTCGGTCGCTTCGCCACCGAGCGCGAGCTCGGTGAGACCTTCCAGGGGTGGCTCGCTCGTGTCGGCGGGGCCTCCGCAGTCGCCGAGGGGCTCAAGGACCTCGACGAGTTCCCCACGCCCGAGGACGGCCCGGACTTCTACGTCGACTACGGCGAGACCGGCCCCTACGAGAAGTCCCTCGGCGAGTCGGAGTGCGCGGTCTGATGACCATGACCCTCACGGCCACCAACGAGTCCCCCGAGCCCATCCCCGGGCCCTTCACGCCGAGCGAGTTCGACGACGCGCAGCTGGCCGAGCTCAACGCCGTGTTCGAGTCCGCGCCCGCGTCCAAGATCGTGCGCTGGGCCGCGGACCACTTCGGCCCGCACATGGCGCTCGCCGCATCGATGACCGACGCAGTGCTGATCGACCTGGCGGTCAAGGTCGCCCCGGCGATCGAGGTCGTGTTCATCGACACCGGCTACCACTTCCCCGAGACGCTCGAGACGGTGGAGACGGTCCGGCGGCGCTACGGGCTGAACCTGCGCATCATGACCGTCGCCCCGCACGACGAGGAGCTGTGGAAAGTCGATCCCGGCAACTGCTGCTCCGCGGTGAAGGTCGGCCAGCTCGACCGCGCGCTCGCCGGCAAGGCGGCGTGGATGTCGGGTCTGCGCCGGGACGAGGCCGAGTCCAGGGCGAACGCATCGATCGTGTCACGGGACCTGCGCGGCCTGATCAAGGTCAACCCGCTGGCGACGTGGACCGCCGACGACGTCGACGACTACATCGCCCGCCACGACGTGCCGGTGAACCCGCTCACGTTGCAGGGCTACCCGTCGATCGGCTGCATGCCCTGCACCCAGCCCGTCGCGCCCGGCGAGGATCCGCGGTCGGGTCGTTGGGCAGGACGCGACAAGACCGAGTGCGGTCTGCACCTGAGCTGATCGGACCCGGGAGCTGATCGGCGCGGGCCGCGGGCCCGGTCCGGTCGGTTCAGGACTCGATGTCGCGCGGCAGCGTCTCGGGCGTGGCGGGTCGACCGTCGCTGCCCACCGGGTGGTCGTTGTCGAACCACTCGGGTCCCTCCCACATCCAGTCGTCGGACACCTCGAGGTGCTCGACGCTGCGGCGGGCGAAGCCCTCCGGGTGGTGGTAGTTCCGGTAGCCGTCGCCGCTGCGCGGACGCCCCGGCATCTGGAAGCCGTCACCGGAGTGGCGGCCACGCTTGGAGAACGGCCCGAACTTCGGCGAGTCGGAGCCCGGCACGATGCCCACGTGGTAGTCGCCGATCATGTACTCCTTGACGTGCTGCACCGTCCACATGCCGTAGATGTGCCACATGAGCGACATCGACGCCTCGTTGTCGACGTGGGCGTAGCCGTAGACCCACCGCGCGTTGGGGAAGAACTCGTCGACGGCGGCGCCCATCTCGTACGCCATCGTGATGCCCACCGCGTTGCGACGGAAGTCCTCGTGCACCCACAGGTCGAACAGGAAGATCTCGTCCTTGGCCATCTGGATCGGCAGCAGCCCGCGACGGCCGTCGCCGTCGATCGGCGACTCGGTGATCAGCCACATCTTGCCGATGGCCTTGTCGGTCGGCTTGTGGATCGCGAGGATCACCACCGCACCGCGCGCGAACGGTCCCTTCATCAGCTCCAGGCGGCGTGCAGGCTCGAGCTCGACGAGATGGCGGTCCGTCGGGTCGAAGACCACCTTGAACCAGAAGTCGTCGCCGGCCGAGATGATCTCGTCCGCGATGAGCGGGAGCGGACGCACGACGATCGCGCACTCCGACACCACCGGTCGTGCCGCCTCGATCCGCCCCTTCACCTTGTCGACGATCGACATCCCGTGCCCCCTTGGTCGCGAACGGACCACGATAGGGCAGGCACGATCATCTCCCACCCGTCGAACGGCCGATCGGCGCACAGCGCCCGATTGGCGCGGCTCCGCACGACCGACCAGCATGGCGGTCGTGAGCGAAACGACCGACGCCGGAACGACCGACCCGGCGACGGGCGGCGCGCCGACGGATGACACGCTGCCCACCCGACTCATGGTGCTCGGCCTCGCGCACCGTGACGGCACCGTGCACGGCCCCGAGCTCTACCGCGTCGCCGCCGAGTGCGGCATCGGCGTCGAAACGGTGCGCTCCTGCCTGCGACGGCTCGGCTCCGAGGGCCTCTTCGAGCGTGAGGGCGAGGGCCGCGACGCGATCTTCCGCGCCACCCCCGCCGGACGCGCGCTGCTCGAGGTGACCCACCAGCGCCACCTGCTCGCCTACGCCCAGGACGCCGCCGGCCGCGGCTGGGACCGGCGCTGGCGCCTGGTCGCCTTCGCCATCCCCGAGGCCAAGCGACTCGCCCGCGACGCCTTCCGCGACCACCTGCTCGCACTCGGCGGGGCTGCGGTGCAACCCGGCATGTACGTGTCGCCGCACCGCTGGGAGTCCGAGATCCTCGCCGAGGCCGCGCGCCTCGACATCGCCGAGCACGTGTCCACCCTGAGCACCGACGACCTCGTCGTCGGCGGGGTGTCCGACCCTCGGGCGCTCGTCACCCAGCTGTGGCCGCTCGAGGAGCTCGCCGCGAACTACGACGCGTTCATCGCGACCTACCGCGGGGTGCCCGACTCGCTCGAGGCGCTGCGCCGCAAGGGCGAACGCCTCAGCGAGCACGACTTCCTGCCGGGCGTGCTGCACCTGGCGATCCGCTTCAACTCGTGCTTCGAGATGGACCCGCTGCTGCCCCCGGAGCTGCTGCCCCGACCCTGGCCGGGCAGGGCGGCGAGGGAGCTCCTGGCACGGTGCCGCAAGCTCGGGCTCCTCGCCCGTGAGGACAAGGACGGCCCCGCGCTCTACCGCGTGTTCGACGACGCGATCGCCCACCTGCCCTGAACCCCGCCGGGTCCGGGGCGCCGGGCCTCGCGCTTGGCGCGGTACATCGCCTCGTCCGCCAGACGGATCAGGTCGTCGGGCAACAGGTCGGGCTCGGCCAGCGCAGCGCCCACGCTGAGGCGCAGCGGCACGCCCTCGGGGGCCAGCTCCGCCACCGCCAGGCTCAACCTCGCGACCATGGTCGACAGCGCCTCCGGTGACTCGAGGTCCGGGCACACCAGCACGAACTCGTCGCCGCCCACCCGAGCGATGAGATCGACCGAGCGGGTGTTGGCTCGCAACGCCTCGGACACCGACACGAGCAGCTGGTCGCCCGCCGTGTGGCCGTAGAGGTCGTTGACGGTCTTGAAGTGGTCCAGGTCGCAGTACAGCACGCCCAACGAGGTCGACCGACCGCCGCTGCGGCGCGCCGCGTGCAGTTCGAGCACGTCCTCGAACCGACGGTAGAGCTCCGAGCGGTTCATCAGGCCGGTGAGCGGGTCGGTCCGGGCCTGCTCGTACAGATGGGCCTCGGCGCGGCACCGCCGCAGCGTCGCCATCATCGTCGACGCCAGCACCACCACCAGGTCGACGTTCGCGTCGTCCCAGCGCCGCCAGTTCGGGCCGAACGCCAGCCGGAGCACCGCCCACGGCCGTCGTGCCGACAACGGCACCTCGACGACCGCCTCCGAGCGCAGCGCCAACAGGCGGTCGCGCATCGGTGACGGCGCCAGCCCCGCCAGGTCCGTCGAGAACGACAGCAGCTGCGATGCCGTCTCGCGCATCGGCCACAACGACTCGAACGCGGTGCGGGCGGGCGGCGCGGACGGAGCCAGACGGACCACCGGCCACCGGGCGCCGACGACCATCTCGTCGTCGAGCTCCTCCCAGGCCAGCTCGGCGAGCTCGGCGCCGACGATCCCGGCCAGGTCCTGCAGGTAGCGCTCGACCAACGCGTCCGCCTCGACCCAGGGCACCGCCGAGCACTCGAGCGAGGCCAGGCGGATCAGCTGCTCGATCCGACGGCGGCGACCCATCACCTCGTCGCGGTCACCGATCGTGCGGATCGCGAGCACCAGCCACGCGCCGTCGGCCTCCTCGACCATGACGCCGTTCACCTCGCACTCGATCCACCGGCCGTCGTCGTGGCGCACGCGGAACACCGCCGGCTGGTGGTAGCCCGACGAGCGCGTCGCCTCGTTCACCGCACCCGCTGCCGCCACCAGGTCGTCGGGGTGCACGAAGTCCCAGATGGGCTGGCCGGTCTTCGTGTCGGGCTCGACCCCGAGCACCCGGGCCGCCGCGCTGCTCGCGAACCGCAGGTTCCCCTCGGGGTCCACCACGACCAGCACGTCCGGGGACTGCGCCGCCGCGAAGGCGGCCAGCTCGGAGGCCTCGGTCGGGATCGTCGTTCTCGTCACCGTCGACACACCCGTGCATCGGCGCACCGAACGCCCGGATTGAGAAATGGTCAGACCAAGTGGTCCCTGCTCCCGGTCAGACCAGGTGGTCGACGAACTTCTCCAGCTGACGCAGGTTGCGGCACTCGAACGCGCCGTCGCAGTGGGTGGCGTACTCCCCCACGATCGAGTCACCGGTGTCCCAGTAGGCCCGTGGCTCCGGGTTCAGCCAGTACACGTGGCGAGCCTTGTTGCGGATCTCCTTGATCACCCAGCTGTTGGACGCGTGGTAGTTGTTCCGAGCGTCGCCCAGGATGATCACGGTGGTCTTGGAGCCGACGTCGTTGCCGTAGCGCTGCCAGAACACCTCGAAGGCGTGGCCGTAGTCGGAGTGGCCGTCGACCCACACGACGTCCGCCTCGCTGTTCACCCGGTGGATGGCCTCGACGATGTCGTCGGTGCCCTCGAAGAACCGGGTCACCTCGTCGATCCCGTCGATGAACACGAAGCTGCGCACCTTCGAGAACTGCCCCGAGATCGCGTAGACGAGGTGCAGCGTGAAGCGGGCGAAGGCCGCGACCGATCCGGAGATGTCGGCGATGACGAAGATCTCCGGCTTCGCGGGACGCGGGTACTTGAACTTCGGCTCGGCCGGAACGCCGCCGTAGCTGAGCGAGTGCCGCACGGTGTTGCGGAAGTCGAGCGCACCCTTGCGGCCGTGGCGGCGCTTGCGCGCCAGGCGCACCGCCAGGCGCCGGGTGAGCGGCTGCAGCGCCTTGCGCAGCGAGACCATCTCCTCGCGGCTCGCGTGCATGAAGTCGATGTCCTCGGGCAACGGCTTGCGCAGCGTCTTGGCCATCGCCTCGACGCCCCGGTCCGCCACGAGCCGACGGCGGATCTCCGCCTCGATCTCCTTGCGGAACTCCTCGATCCGGTGCTCGTACTCGTCGCGCTCCAGGCGCTCCTCGAGCGGCGAGAGCGGCTCCGGCGCGTCGTCGCGGGCCTGGTCCATGAGTCGCTCGAGCATCTCGTCGAGGTTCAGGTTCCGCAGCGTTCGGTACAGGTAGTAGGTCCCGCCGACGGGGCGGCCGGGCTCCATGCCGGCGAAGCGCTTGACCGACTGGCGCGCCATGGCGCGCATCATCGCCTGGTCGCCCTTCATGAGCGACCTGTAGAGCATCTCCGCGAGCTCCTCGGGGCTGAGCCCGTCGCCCGAGCCCGCACCCGCCTGACCGGCGGCATCGCCCGCACCGTCGGGCAGCTCCGGCATGTCCTGGTCGTCGGACTCGACCAGGTCGGTGGCGTCCGGGTCGAGCGACCACTGCGCACCGCGCAGCGAGAAGTACACCTCGAAGACGGTCTCGAACGCCCGCCAGTGCGAGTGGTTCTTGACCAGCGTCGCCGCGAGCGCGTACTTGAACGCCTCACGATCCCCCAGGGGGATGTGGCGCACCGCCTCCATGGCGTCGAGGTTCTCGGTCAGGCTCACCGGCAGCCCGGCCTGGCGCAGCTCGACGATGAAACCCGACAGCAGGTCGAGCAACGGCTGGCCCGCCTGGATCGCCGCGGACGCATCGGTCCCGTCCGGAGCCGGTGCGTCGGTCTCGTTCGGCGCGGCCACGCTCAGTCCTTGTTCGACAGGATGCCGCTACCGGAGTTGAACGCCTTCTCCTCGGCAGCCAGCTCCTTGACGACCTTGGCGATGTCGGTCTGGTACTTCAACAGGATGTTGACGGTGTTGGTCGCCGTCTCGGCGTCGATCTGCTCGACGCCGAGCAGCACCAGCGTGCGGGCCCAGTCGATCGTCTCGGACACCGAGGGCGCCTTCTTCAGCTCGAGCTGGCGGATCGAGCGCACGACGCGGGCGACCTGGTCGGCGAGCGACTCGGTCAGGCCCGGGACCTTCGTGAGCACGATCTCCTTCTCGCGGTCCATGTCGGGGTAGTCGACGTGGAGGTACAGGCAGCGTCGCTTGAGCGCCTCGGACAGCTCGCGGGTGTTGTTCGACGTCAGGAAGACCATCGGGATCTGGCGAGCGGTGATGGTGCCGAGCTCGGGGATCGACACCTGGTAGTCCGAGAGGATCTCGAGCAGCAGCGCCTCGGTCTCGACCTCGACGCGGTCGACCTCGTCGATCAGCAGGACCACGGGGTCCTCGGCACGGATGGCCTCGAGCAGCGGCCGCTCCAGCAGGAAGTCGTCGGAGAAGATGTCGTCGGAGATGTCGTCCCAGCCCTCGCCCTCGCTCGCGTCCGACTTGGTGGCCTGGATGCGCAGCAGCTGCTTCTTGTAGTTCCACTCGTACAGCGCCTTGGACTCGTCCAGGCCCTCGTAGCACTGGAGGCGGATCAGGCGGGCGCCGAGCACCTCGGCGACGGACTTGGCGAGCTGCGTCTTGCCGGTGCCGGCAGGCCCCTCGACGAGGATGGGCTTGCCCAGCTTGTCGGCGAGGAACACGATGCCGGCGATGCCCTCGTCGGACAGGTAGTCGACGCTGCGGAGCTGCTCGCGCAGCGCGGGAACGGACTCGAAGCGCTCGCCTGCGTCCAGGGCGCCAGCAGCGAGGTCCGACGGGGTCTCGGTCGTGGTCATCCGCCGAGGTTACCGATGCACTTGACCGCCCGGTCAATCGTGAATCGTCGACGGCGAACTCGCACGACCGGGCGCACGCGGCGCCGGTAGCGTGCCCGGGTGAGCGCACAGCTGGTGGCCAGCGGCCTGAGCGGAGGGCACGGCGCGACGCCGCTGTTCGACGACGTGGACCTGGTCGTCGCGCCCGGCGACGTCATCGGGCTCGTCGGGCCCAACGGCGCCGGCAAGTCCACGCTGCTGCGGCTGCTCGCCGGGCTCGACGCCCCCGCACGCGGCAGCGTGCAGCTCACGCCGCCGACCGCGACGATCGGGCACCTCCCCCAGGAGCGGGACCGCCGGGCGGGCGAGACGGTGCTGGAGCACCTGGCGCGTCGAACCGGCGTCACGTCGGCCACCCAGGAGCTCGACCGCACCACGACCGCGCTGGCCGAGGGGATGGCGGGCGCGGACGATGCGTACGCGACGGCGTTCGAGCACTGGATGGCCCTCGGCGCCGCCGACCTGGAGGACCGAGCACCCGTCGTCGCCACGCAGGTCGGGCTCGAGGTCGGCCTCGACCAGCAGATGACCACGCTGTCGGGCGGCGAGGCCGCGCGCGCCGGCCTGTGCGCCGTCCTGCTCAGCCGCTTCGACGTGCTGCTGCTCGACGAGCCGACCAACGACCTGGACCTGGCCGGACTGGAGCTGTTGGAGCGGTTCGTGACCGGCCGATCGGCGCCGACCGTCCTGGTCAGCCACGACCGGGAGTTCCTGGCACGCACCGTCACCTCGGTGCTCGAGCTCGACCTGCACCAGCACGAGGTGCACCTGTACGGCGGCGGGTACGGCGCCTACCTGGTCGAACGCGAGCGGCGCCGACGCCACGCCCAGGAGCGCTACGAGGAGTACGACGAGCGTGTCGCGTCGCTCGGCGCCCGGGCACGCCGGGAACGGTCCTGGGCCGACAAGGGCGCCGGCACGGCGCGGCGGGACCGCTCCGAGCGCGACAAGTTCATCCGCCACCACGACATCGCCACCAGCGAGCAGCTGGCGGCGAAGGCCCGCCGGACGGAGCGCATGATCGAGCGACTCGAGGTCGTCGACGAGCCACGCAAGGAGTGGGACCTGCGGCTGTCGATCGCGCAGGCGCCGCCGTCGGGTCGCGACGTCGCGGAGCTCGCCGATGTCGTGGTGCGACGGGGCGGCTTCCAGCTGGGTCCGCTGTCCCTGCGGATCGACCGCGGCGATCGGATCGCGCTCACGGGACCCAACGGCTCCGGCAAGACCACGCTGCTGGGGCTGCTCACCGGTCAGATCGAGCCCGACGCCGGCACGGCGCGGCGGGGCGCCTCGGTGCAGGTCGGCCACGTCGACCAGGCACGCGACACCTTCGTGGGCGAGCAGTCGCTGCTCGACACGTTCTGCGCGCAGGTGCCCGACCTGGGGGTGTCCGAGGTGCGCACGCTGCTGGCCAAGTTCGGCCTGCGCGGCGACCACGTCGGCCGCCCGGCCGCCACGGCGTCGCCCGGTGAGCGCACCCGGGCGGCGCTGGCGCTGCTCCAGGCGAGCGGCGTCAACCTGCTGGTCCTCGACGAGCCGACCAACCACCTGGATCTGCCGGCGATCGAGCAGCTCGAGGTGGCGCTCGACGCGTTCGACGGCACGGTCGTGCTGGTCAGCCACGACCGCCAGCTGCTCGAGGCGTTCCGCAGCACCCGCCGACTCCACATGGACGCCGGCACGATGGCGGAGTCGACCGCCGGCGACTGAGGCCGCCACCCGGACGCGACGAGGGACCCCCCGGCGCCGCCGGGGCGGGGGTTACCGTGGGCGTGCGGTGCACCGGACCCGGGCGCCGGACGTCCGAGCTGAAGGAGACCGCCATGCTCAAGGGGTTCAAGGAGTTCATCCTCCGAGGCAACGTCATCGACCTGGCCGTCGGCATCGTCATCGGCGCCGCGTTCACCGCGGTGGTGACCCAGCTGACCGCCTCGTTCCTGGATCCGATCATCCAGCTCGTCGGGGGCGGCGGCACCGACGGCGGCACCTTCATCGTGGACGGGGTCGTCTTCGACTGGGGTGCGTTCATCAACGCGGTGATCACGTTCGTGATCACCGCGGCGGCGATCTACTTCCTGGTGGTGGCGCCCATGAACATGCTCAACGCACGCCGTGAGCGCGGCAAGGAGACCGACGTGCCGCCCACGCACGAGGAGCGCATGCTCGCCCTGCTCGAGGAGATCGCGGCCAACTCCCGCAAGGACTGACGTCCGGGCACGCGCCGTGCCCGGGGCGAACCCGCTCGTCAGGAGCCGGCGACGTCCACCTCGACCTCGGCGTCGAGCAGGTCCGCCAGCAGGGCGCTGCGGGCGTCGCCCGAGTACTGCTCGAGCGACAGGTCCGCCTCGGGGTCGACCGGGTGCAGCGTCACGACCACGCGGTCGTCGTCCTCGGCGACGCTGAGGGTGTCGACCGCGGCGTCGTGGTTGCGATCGAGGCCGATCGCCACGCGCAGCATCGCCGCCATGGCCCGCACCCGCGCCCGGTCGTCGGCATCGAGGGCGGCGAACTCGGGGTGCTTGTCCTCCGAGGGCTGGCTCTTGCGGTGGTAGCGGGCGACCAGGGCGATCAGCTCGATCTCCCGATCGGTGAACCCCATCAGGTGCTCGGAGTTCCGGATCACGTAGTAGCTGTGCTTGTGGTGCCCCGAGTGCGAGATGAACAGGCCGACGTTGCTGAGCGGCGCGGCCGCCTCGAGCAGCTCCCGCTCGGCGTCCCCCACGCCGAGCCGGTCGCCCAGCGCGTCGTGCAACGCCAGGACGAGCCGTGCCACCTGCAACGAGTGCTCCGGCTCGTCGTCGCACAGCTCCATCAGGTGGAACACCGAGCTGCGCCGCAGGTCCGACAGGTGGTGCAGCGTCCCGCCGCGCACCCGGTGCAGCGCGTCGAGCAGGACGCCCTCACGCAGCGCGTACTCCGAGATGGTCAGCTCTCGAACACCCAGCGCCCGACAGACCTGTTCGAGCACGATGCCGCCGCCGAGCAGGATGTCGGCCCGCGACGCCTCGACACCCGGGAGCTTGCGCCGCTCCTCGGTGGTGCGTGCCGACGCCAGCTCGTCGATCACGTCGGACAGCTCGTCGGTGGTGATGCTCGCCGCGTTGAGCGACTGCGGCACCGGCTCGTCGCGGCGCTCCAGCACCATCGCGGCGAGCGCCTCGGCGGTGCCCGACGAGGCCACGGCGACGTCGTGGCGGAGCTGCGTCGTGTCGTGCACCATCGGTGCGAGCCGGCCGCGGACGTAGCGGCGGCACCGCTCCACCGCGCCGTCCTCGACGACGCCATCGGGGAAGAACCGACGTGTCATCCTCAGCGAGCCGAGCTTGATCGAACGGGCGTAGTCGACGGTGCCGCGATGACCGATCAGCACCTCGGTCGAGCCACCGCCGACGTCGACCAGCGCGACCCGCTGATCGAAGACGGGCAGCGCCTGCAGGACCCCGAGCTGGATCAGACGGGCCTCCTCGTAGCCGGAGATGACCTGCACCTCCACGCCGGCCTCGTCCCGCGCCCGACGGATGAACTCCTCCGCGTTCTGCGCCTCGCGGACCGCCGAGGTCGCGACGGCGTGCACAGGCGCGTCGAACGAGTCGGCCAACGAGCGGCACCGCCCCAGCGCCGCGACCCCACGCTCGATCGCATCGGGCTCGAGGACCTTCATCTCGCCGCGTCCCGAACCGAGGCGGACCATCTCCTTCTGCCGGGTGATGACCTCGAAGCGGTCGTTGGCCGCGAGCCGGGCGATCAGCATGTGCACCGAGTTGGTCCCGATGTCGATCGCCGCGATGGCGTCGGGCAGGGGCGCCCCAGGGGTTCGGACGCCGGCTGAGGACATGACGCCGAGTGTACGGCCGGCCGCGGCCGTGCCACACAACGCCGTGGTGGCTAGTTTCAGCTCCGATGACCAGCGGGGCACCTCCCTCCCACCTCGATCTCTCTGCAGATGGCAACTGGCTCGACGTCGTCGCGCCCGACACCGAGATGGGTCGCCGCGTGGCGGGGTTCGACTGGGCCTCGACGAGCCTCGGGCCGCCGTCGCAGTGGTCCGCGTCGTTGCGCGGCGCGGTGACGATGTGCCTCACGACCAGGTTCCCCGTGCTGGTGGTCTGGGGCCCGGACCTGATCAAGGTCTACAACGACGGCTACCGACCGATCCTCGGCGCCGCCAAGCACCCGCGGGCCCTCGGCGCCCCGACCAAGGAGGTCTGGTCCGAGATCTGGGACACGATCGGCCCGATGTTCGACGAGGCGCTCGCCGGCGGGACCACCATGGCCGAGCGCGAGCTGCTCGTGATCGAGCGCAACGGCTTCACCGAGCACGCCTGGTTCACCTGGTCCTACAGCCCCCTCTACGACGACGACGGGTCCATCGCCGGGGTGATCGACATCGCCGTCGAGGTGACGGACGAGGTCCTCGCCCGGCGCCGTCTGCAGTGCCTCACCGAGTTGAGCCGGGCGCTCTACGGCGCCGGCCACATCGCCGAGCTCTGCGCGACGGCGGCCGCGACGTTGAGCCGCGCCTCGGACGATCTCAGCGCCATCGACCTGCACCTGGTGTACGAGGAGCAGGTGTCGCTCGCGGCGAGCACGCGCCGCGGCCAGTCGCCGATCCACGAGCAGGTGCTCGAGGAGGTCGCCCGGGACGGCCAGGGCATCGTCATCGGCCGGAGCCCGATGGGGCCGGCCGAGCGGGTGGTGCTGCCGATCGGTGGGCCGAGCGGCGAGCCCGTGGCCATCCTGAGCGCCTCGCTCGACCCTCACCTCGCCTACGACGAGTCGTACGAGGAGTTCGTCGCGCTGGTGGGCGCCACCCTGAGCTCGGCGATCGACAACGCCTACCGCCACTCCTCGGAGCTGGGCGAGTACCGGAGGATCTCCGAGACGCTCCAGGGGGCGATGCTCTCACCGGTGAGCGACCTGCCGACCGTGGCGGCGCGCTACCTGGCCGCCGAGGGCAAGCTGGCCGTGGGAGGCGACTGGTACGACGTCATCGAGCTCCCGGACGGCCGGCGGGGCCTGGTGGTCGGGGACTGCGTGGGCCACGGCCTGCAGGCCGCCGCCGCGATGTCGCAGCTCCGCAGCGCCGCCCGGGCGATGCTGCTCGAGGGGCGCTCCCCCGCCGAGGTGCTCGCCGGTCTCGACCCATTGGCCGAGTCGCTGCCCGACGCCTACTGCGCGACCGCGGTCTGCGCCGTGGTGAACCGGGGCGAGCACGAGGCCTGCTACGCCCGCGCGGGGCACCTGCCACCGCTCGTGGTCGGCGACGACGGCATCACCTGGCTCGAGGACGCCGCGGGTCCACCGCTCGGGCTCGGCGGCGGGAGCCGCGACGAGCGCGACGTGCAGCTGCGGGCCGGGGATCGGCTGATCATGTTCTCCGACGGGTTGGTCGAGCGCCGGCGCGAGCACATCGACGAAGGTCTCCAGCGCTTGGCGCGCACGGCGGTGGAGCTGCACGAGCGACCCGTGCAGGAGATCGCGGACGGCCTCATCGCCGCGATGGTGAGCGGCCACCAGACCGATGACGTGGTGCTCGTCGTGAAGCAGCTCTGAGTCGTCGCCCACGTGTCCGACGACCTGAGCTCCCACGACACCCCGCCGGGTTGGAACGAGCACTGGGCCGGCCTGTGGGGTGCCGCGGACCGGGGCGAGCTCGTGCCCGTGCGGGTGACGCGGATCGACAAGGGCGGCATCACCGTCACGCTCCGGCCCGGCGACGACCGCATGGTGGTCGCCGCGAAGTCCGCACGGCGCGTCGTGGTCGGCGACGTGTGCGGGTTGGACGCGGAGGCCGGGCGCATCGAGGTGATCCTGGAGCGCCGGACCGTCTTCGAGCGTCGCTCCCCCGGCGTCGCACGCGACCAGATGCAGCTGCGCAGCCGGGCCGTCGCCGCCAACATGGACCTGGTCTACGTGCTGCAGCCCCTGGACCCGGCGGTGAACACGGGCCGACTGGCCAGGGAGCTGGTCCTCGCGTGGGAGAGCGGCGCGACCCCCGTCGTCGTGCTGACCAAGGCCGACTTGGTCGACGAGACCCACCGGGAGCACCAACGCGCCGAGGCCCAGCGCTGGGCGCCCGGGGTGCGGGTGTGCTGCGTGTCGCTGAAGTCCGACGGAGGTCTCCACGAGCTCGACGACCTGCACGGTCCCGGGTCGGTCATCGCCCTCCTCGGCGCGTCGGGGGCGGGCAAGTCCACCCTGGTCAACGCGCTCGCCGGACATCAGGTCCAGCTGACCGCGGAGGTGCGTGACTCCGACCGGCGCGGACGACACACCACCACCGCCGGCCAGATCGTCGCGCTCGCGGACGGCGGTCTGCTGATCGACACCCCCGGCATCCGGGGCGTGGGCCTGTGGAACTCCGACCTCGGCATCGAGCGGGCGTTCGACGACCTGACCGACCACGTGCAGCAGTGCCGCTTCGACGACTGCACACACACGACCGAGCCCGGCTGCGGTCTGGTGGCGGCCGTCGAGGCGGGCCAGGTCGATGCGGATCGGGTCGCGGCGTGGCGGGCGCTGGTCGAGGAGCTCGACGAGCTCGAGGACCACCTCGAGACCCGCGACCGCGAGCAGCGCCGCCAGCACAACCAGCGTTCGCGACGCCGGGCACAGCGGCGCGACGAGTACGGCGCCGACGACCCCGACTGAGCCGTCGGTGAGACCCGGTGTTCGCTCGCGTGCCGCAGTCGGCTGCGTGGCGTGGTCGCTCGTGCGCGTCAGCCCGCCACGAGCGCCGCGATCGTTGATGCGGCGTCCACGACGGCGGCACCATGGCGGCGACCGGGTGCGCGTCCCATGCGGTCGATCGGCCCCGAGACGCTGACCGCGGCGAGGACCTCACCACCCGGTCCCTGCACCGGCGCCGAGACCGACGCCACCCCGGGCTCGCGCTCGCCGACGGTCTGCAGCCACCCGGACCGCCCACGCTCGCCGTTCAGGATCCGCCCGGCCGAGCCCACGTCCATCTGCAGCGATGCGCCGACCGGCACGATCGTGCGCAGACCGTGGGGGGACTCGAGTGCCGCGACGCAGACGCGGACGTCGCCGTCGGGCACGTACAGCTGTACCGACTCCCCCGTCGCGTCACGCAGCGAGGCCATCGCCGGACGAGCGGCGGCGGCCAGGGGGAACTGCTCGGCGGCGGTACGGCCCAACGCCACCAGGTGCAGACCCAGCGCGAAGCGGCCGTCGTCCGCCCGTCGCAGCATGCCGTGCACCTCGAGCGCGACGGCGAGGCGATGCGCCGTCGCTCGGCTGAGACCGGTGCCCTCCACCAGCTGCGCCAGCGTGCGTGGGGAGGAGGCGACGAGCGCGAGGATCGAGAACGACTTGTCGACCACCCCGACGCCGCTTACCATGTGTTCCATCAGTCGAGAACTGTATCTCATTTATTGAGATGCGTCGACAGGCTCCGGCGTCGTCCGGCCGCCCACACCCCCACCCGTCCGCGAGAGATCGAGATACCGAGATGACCGACACCCCGAGGACGCTCGCCGAGAAGGTCTGGGACCGCCACGTGGTGCGCTCCGCCGAGGGCGAGCCGGACCTGCTCTACATCGACCTGCACCTGGTGCACGAGGTCACCTCGCCGCAGGCCTTCGACGGACTGCGCCTCAGCGGGCGCACCGTGCGCCGCCCCGACCTGACGGTCGCGACCGAGGACCACAACGTCCCCACCGCGAACATCGACCAGCCGATCGCCGATCCGATCTCGCGCAAGCAGGTCGACACGTTGCGCGCCAACGCCGCCGAGTTCGGCGTGGTCGAGCACCCGATGGGCTCGCCCAGCCAGGGCATCGTGCACATCATCGGACCGGAGCAGGGCCTCACCCAGCCGGGCATGACGATCGTGTGCGGCGACTCGCACACCTCGACCCACGGCGCGTTCGGCGCCCTGGCGTTCGGCATCGGCACCTCCGAGGTCGAGCACGTGCTCGCCACCCAGACCCTGCCCCAGGCCCGACCCAAGACCCTCGCCGTCAACGTCGACGGCGAGCTGCGGCCCGGCGTGACCGCCAAGGACGTCATCCTGGCGATCCTCGGGGTGCTCGGCACCTCCGGCGGCATCGGCCACATCGCCGAGTACCGGGGATCGGCCATCCGCTCGCTCTCGATGGAGGGCCGCATGACGGTCTGCAACATGTCGATCGAAGCGGGCGCCAAGGCGGGCCTGATCGCCCCGGACGAGACGACGTTCGAGTACCTGCAGGGGCGGGCACACGCCCCACAGGGTGAGCTGTGGGACGCCGCCGTCGCGGACTGGCGCACGCTGGTGACCGACGAGGGCGCCACCTTCGACAAGGAGGTGTTCCTGGACGCCTCGACCATCGAGCCGTTCGTGTCGTGGGGCACCAACCCCGGCCAGGTCATCCCGTTGTCGGGGACCGTGCCGACCCCGGGCGACCTCGATGACGAGGTCGAGCGCCACGCGGCGGAGCGCGCCCTCGAGTACATGGGCCTCACTGCCGGCACCCCGTTCAAGGACGTCGCGGTCGACACGATCTTCATCGGCTCGTGCACCAACGGTCGCATCGAGGACCTGCGGGCCGTGGCCGACGTGGCCCGGGGCCGCACGGTCGCCGAGGGGGTCCGCACCCTGGTCGTGCCGGGCTCCCATGCGGTCAAGGCCCAGGCCGAGGCAGAGGGCCTGCACGACGTCTTCCTGGCCGCCGGCTTCGACTGGCGCGAGCCGGGGTGCTCCATGTGCCTGGCCATGAACCCCGACAAGCTCGCCCCCGGCGAGCGCTGCGCCTCCACCTCCAACCGCAACTTCGAAGGGCGTCAGGGCCGGGGTGGGCGCACCCACCTGGTCTCCCCCGCCGTCGCCGCCGCCACCGCCATCGCCGGCCACTTCGCCGGCCCCGACGACCTCTGAGCACCAGGAGCACCTGACCCATGGACCCCGTCCGCATCATCACCGGCACCGCGGTACCCCTCGACCGCTCCGACGTCGACACCGACCAGATCATCCCGAGCGACTGGCTCAAGCAGGTCGAGCGCACCGGCTTCGAGAAGGGCCTCTTCTCCGAGTGGCGCGACGACCGCGACTTCGTGCTCAACCAGGAGCAGTACCAGGGCGCCTCGGTCCTGGTCGCCGGCCCCAACTTCGGCACCGGTTCCAGCCGCGAGCACGCGGTGTGGGCCATCCAGCAGTACGGCTTCCGGGCGGTGATCTCGCCCCGCTTCGGCGACATCTTCGCCAACAACTCCACCAAGAACGGCCTCGTCGCCGTCCAGGTGTCGCCCGAGGTGGGCACACGCCTGCTCGAGGCGATCGAGGCCGACCCCACCCTGCAGGTGGTGGTCGACGTGGAGCGCCGCGTGCTCGAGGTGCCCTCGTTGGACCTGGTCGAGCCGTTCCCGCTGTCCGACTCGGTGCAGCACCGGTTCCTCAACGGTCTCGACGACATCGGCCTGACGTTGGCGCACGAGGCGGACATCACCGCCTACGAGGCGACGCGTCCCGCCTGGTTGCCCACGGCCGGCTGACGCAGCCGACTCCTCGACCGCGCCACCCGGACATCCCCGTCGCTGAGGGGCTCCTCGGGCCGGCGTGGGTGACGCGTCCGCGCCGGATCTGGGTAGAGGCAGGATGAGGGCATCCCGCCCGCGGTCCCAGGAGGTTCCGGCTCATGCAGGCGTTCAAGCTCGCCACGAAGGTCACCGCCGTCCGACAGCTGGCCAAGCGCTTCGCGCCCCAGGTGCACTCCGCCATCGACTCGGCCGGCAACGCCGCCAAGTCCAAGCTGCCGGCCCAGCACCACGCCAAGGTCGACACCGGTGCACGCATGGCCAAGAAGGCGGCGACGGGCTCGGAGACGCCGACGTCACGCAGGCGCTGAATCACACGGGCCCCGGGCCCTCCCGGATCACGACGATCGCCGCAGCGATCCTGGCGATCAGCTCGGTCGGCACCGGCCGGTCGAGCATGAACTTGACCGTGTCCTTGCCACTGCGCAGCGGCGCCACCTCGGACTCGAGCGGCTCGGCGAAGCGCGGCACCGGGTACAGGGCCAGATGGCGCTTCCACCCGGCGAAGTGCACCAGGTAGGTGTCCCCCAGCGTCACGACGGGCATGTCGTAGCGCATGCCCTCGCCGGTGCCGGGCACGGCGCCGTGCACCGCCGTACGCAGCTGCTCGAGCGCGACCGCCGTCGGTTCCGGGAACCCTGCGATGTAGGCGTCGACCTCCGGGCTGCGCCCCGCGGTCATGCGGCGCCGGCCATCAGCTCGTCCAGGCGCTCGTAGCCCTGCACGACGCCCGACTCCATGCCGCTGGCCACGAACGCGTCACGGGCCTCGAAGGAGTCGACCAGCGACGTCGCCACCAGTCGCGTGCGTCCGTCGCCGAGGTCGGTCAGCTCCATGCGCTCGAGCGCCACGCCGTCGGGGAAGCCCTCGAAGGTGAACGTCTGCACGATCAGGTCGTCGCGGACCTCGTGGAAGCAGCCGTGGAAGCCGAACTCGTCGTCGCCGCGCACGTGCAGGTAGCGGTACGAGCCGCCGGTGCGGCAGTCGAAGTGGTCGATCACCATGTCGAGGTCGCGCGGGCCGAGCCACTGCACGATCAGCTCGGGATCGGTGTGCGCCCGAAGGACCTTGGCCATCGGTGCGTCGAACTCGCGGGTGATGCGCACGAGCGGCACGGTCGGGTCCGACTCGATCGTCGTGTCGTTCGTCGATGCGCCGGTGGCGGGGGTGGTAGTCATGGTGGGCTCCTCGGTGGTGGGTCGGTGGATCGGTGGTGTCGTTCGGCCGGGTCAGTCCTTGAGTGGGTCGGGCAGCTCGGCGAGCAGGGCGTCGAGTCGTCGGTAGCGCTCCTCGGCCTGCCGTCGGTAGCGCTCGAGCCACTTGGTCGCCAGGTCGAACACCTCTGCCTCCAGTCGCACGGGGCTGCGCTGGGTCTCCCCCGGACGGCTGACGAGGCCGGCCTGGCCGAGGACCTTGAGGTGCTTGGCCACCGCCTGCACGCTGACGTCGTAGGGCGCTGCGAGCTCGGTGAGCGTGGCATCGCCGTCGGCGAGCCGCGCCACGATGTCGCGCCGGGTCGGGTCGGCGAGTGCGGAGAACACCTTCGAGAGCGGATCGGCTGCCATGAGGCCTTTCGGGAGCAACTCGACGAGCGAGCGATTTGAACTGATCGGTTCAACTCACCCTACGCCGCCCGCACCACCATTTCAACCCCTAGGTTGATGTGTGATCCGTCCCGGGGCCCAGTCCTCCTGGTGATCGCCGCGGCGCGCCGAAGGCCGGAACGTGACGCTGATGCGCGGCCCCCCACGACGCGCGCGGGGCACGGCGTGCTCCCACTGGTGCTGGCACGCCCCACCCATGACGAGCAGGTCGCCTCCCGCCGGCGTGAAGGCCGTGCTCGGCCCGCCGCCCTTGGGACGCAGGAGGAACCGACGGCTCGAGCCCAGCGACACGATCGCCACCGGCGGGTCCTTCTGCGCCCGACCGATCCGATCCGCGTGCCAGGCCACGGCGTCGTCACCGCTGCGGTACCAGTTGAGCCAGATGCCCCCCATGCCGACCTCGTAGCGCCGCGACAGCTCCGCTGCCATGCGCCGCACGATGGCCGGCGTGCGCTGGTCGGTCACCCGCAGCCCGGCCGACAGACGCGGCTCCGCGACCATCTGGCCGTACATCGGGCGCTCCGCGTGGTGCCAGATGTCGGCGCGCGCCAGCCGGTCGTACAGCTCCGCCTCACCCCCGAGCCACCCGTGCACGTGGTCCACCCAGCACTGGGCGTCCAACCACGTGCGCTGCACGGCGCGCGACGTGCGGATCTCCAGCTCACCCACCCCGAACAACGACCCCTGCACCAGGCTCACCTGGCCGAGGATAGACGAACACCTGTTCGACCGTCCCGAAGATCTGGCGACAATTCCTCCGGATCGGGAACCGGTCGGTCGTGGACGCCGTCAGACGGTCCGAGTCGCGACGCACGAGCGTCCGAACGGGGAGGTCCACGATGCACACCACCACCGCCACACGGCGACCTGGCCGAGGTGCCCTCGGCGTCGCGTTGCTCGCGGCCGCCGTGGTGCTCCTGGCAGGGTGCACCCAGGAGTGGGACGACGCGCCGTGGACCCGGTCGCTGCCGGCGGCGGCGGAGATCTCGGAGCTGCGAGCGGTCGCCGACTGCGACGAGCTCGTCGAGTCGTCCCGGCTCCAGCTGACCGCCTCGCTCGACTCGATGTGGCCCGAGTCGGGTGGCGACGAGGAGCGGCTGTCGGCGATGGAGTCCACAGCGGACGCCGGAGGCTTCTCCGCTGCCGGCGGCGATGCGGATCTCGGTGCACCCTCCACCGTCGCGCCGGCTCCCGCGGCCGCCGGTCGGGCCCCCGACGGCGCACAGGACACGACGAGCACCGACGCCTCGGACGGCGCCGACGCGTCCTCCGACCCCGACGTGGTCGGCACGAACAACCAGGAGCGCGGCGTCGAGGAGGTCGACCTGATCAAGACCGACGGCCGTCGCATCGTCTCGATCGTCGACGGGACGCTGCGGGTCGTCGTGCTCGACGAGTCGCCCGAGGTCGACGGCACGCTGGCGCTCGCGACGCGACAGGCGACCGATCTGTTCCTGCGCGGCGACACTGCGCTCGTGCTCGGCACGACGTACGGACCGACCTGGTACGGCGACACGGGGGTCGGCAGCGACGGCATCCCGGCGTTCGAGACGAGCGATGCGGCCGGTGCCGCCCTGCCCGCGCCGACACTGGCGCCCGCGGCTCCTGGCTCGACCGTGCCGCCCGACACCACCGTGCCGCCCGACACCACCGTGCCCGCGACGACGGCGCCGCCCACGACCGTTCCGGCCGAGGCGACCACCACGACGTCGAGCTCGACGACCACCACGACGGTGCCGACCTCCACGACGGTGCCGCCCAGCACCGTGGCGCCGGCACCGCCGCCGTTCCCGGTGGCCACCACGTTGACGCTCGTGTCGCTCGAGGACCCCGCTGCACCCGTGGTGATCGCGAGCGCTGACGTCGAGGGGTCGCTCGTCACCGCACGAGCCACCGGCGGGATCGCCCGGATCGTGCTGCGCGGCACCCCCGTCGGTGTGGACCAGCTCATGATGTCGAGCTCCCGCGAGGACGCCGCAGCCGCCGTCGAGGCGGTCGATGCCGAGGCCCTGCTGCCCCGCATCTCGACCGGCGAGGGGATCGCGCCGCTGGGCGGCTGCGACGACGTGCTCGTCGCTGCACCGGTCGCGACGACGCTGGACGGAGCATCGACCAGCGGCGCGCTCGCCGCGAGCAGCTCGTTCCAGCCGACGCCGACGGTCGAGACGATCACGGTGCTGAGCGTCGGCGACGACCTGGGGGCGTTGTCGCCGGTCAGCGTGCAGGGCAGCGCCGAGACGGTCTACGCCTCGACCGAGTCGCTCTACGTCGCCGCCGGCGCCTGGGACCGGGAGGGGTCACGCACCGACGTGCACCGCTTCGACCTGACGGGCGACGGGCCGGCCACCTACAGCGGCTCCGGCCGCGCGCCGGGGCACCTGCTGAACCAGTTCGCCATGTCCGAGCACGACGGGGCGCTGCGCCTGGTCACCACCCTCGACGGCAGCGGCCTCGGCGGTGGAGGTACACCCGTGCCGACGCCGATGCCGGTCGAGCCCGACGGCGGCCGTGGCAGCGTGACCGCCGGCCCCGCCGGGTCCTCCGCGATCGACACCGTGCCGGTGGGCGCGAGCTCGGCCCGGCTCACGGTCCTCGACACCGAGGGCACGCTCGACGAGATCGGCCACCTCGACGGCATGGGCATCGGCGAAGAGGTGCAGTCGGTGCGGTTCATGGACGACCTGGCCTACGTCGTGACCTTCCGACAGGTCGATCCGCTGTACGCCCTCGACCTGTCGGACCCCCGGGCGCCCCGTGTGCTCGGTGAGCTCAAGATCCCCGGCTTCTCCGAGTACCTGCACCCCGTGGGAGGGGGCCTGCTGCTCGGGGTCGGCCGACAGGTCGACCCCGACTCGGGTCTCGACGAGGGGCTCAAGATCTCGCTGTTCGACGTGTCGGATCCGCTCGCCATGGCCGAGGTCGACCAGATCGTCCTGGCGGACGCCTGGTCGAACATCTCACAGGACCACAAGGCCTTCACCTGGGACCCCCAGCGCGACCGAGCGGTGATCCCGGTGGAGACCGGCTGCGGACCCGCCGCGGACTGCGATGCGCGCGGGGAGGCGATCGTGGTCGCTGCGGCGGGGACCGGACTCGACGAGGTCGCCCGGATCTCCCACGGCGGCCCCGCCTACATGGGCGCTCCGCTGCGCTCGGTCATCGTGGGCGACGACCTGTGGACGTTGTCGCCCATGGGACTGGGCCGCACCGACGCCGACACGCCGGGCCCGGTCGACCTGCTGGAGTTCTGAGGTTGCGGCGCGACCGGTGCAGCACTGCTCCCGTTCTGTAGTGCGAGATCAGACCCACAGGTCGGATCTCGCACTACAGAACGGGAGGTCCGAGCCCGCAGGCCGTTGCAGTCAGGCGCTGACGGCGGCGACGGACACGACGCCGTCGGTGGCGCGCAGCGCGTCCTGCACCTCGGCCGGCACGGCCCGGTCGGTGGCCAGCACCATGAGCGCCTTGGCGCCCTCGGGCGACGACCCCACGGCCATGTCGTCGATGTTCACGCCCGCTTCTCCGACGAGCATGCCCACCTTGCCGATCATGCCCGGCTGGTCGCTGTTGCGGACCACCAGCAGGTGCTCGGCAGGCGGTACGTCGATCGCGTGGTCGTCGATCATGACCACCGACGGCGAGGCCTTCAGCCCGACCAGCGTGCCGGCGATGCTGTGCTCACCGCCGCGGATCGTCACCAGGTTCACGTAGTCGCGCGCCGTCGTGGTCGCGGTCGGGCGGATCTCCAGGCCCTGCTCCTCGGCGACCTGCGGTGCGTTCACGTAGGACACGGGCTCGCCGGAGGTGACCGAGAAGAAGCCCTTGAGCACCGACAGCGTCAGGATGCGGGTGTCGTACTCGGCGATCTGCCCCTGGTACTCGATCTCCAGGCCGTCGGAGCACTCGCCGCACAGGCCGGCGAAGATACGTCCGAGCTGCTCAGCCAATGCCAGGTACGGCCGCACGGTCTCGGATGCCTCGGCCGCGGACACGTTGACGGCGTACGGCACGAAGTCGCCGGCGAGCGCGAGCTGCACCATGTCGGCGATCGTGTCGCCCGCCTTGTCCTGGGCCTCGGTGGTCGACGCACCCAGGTGCGGGGTCACCACGACCTGGTCCAGGTCGAACAGCGGTGACTCGGTGGTCGGCTCCGACGCGAACACGTCGAGCGCTGCGCCGGCGATGGTGCCCGCGGCGATCGCGTCGGCCAGCGCCTGCTCGTCGATGATCCCGCCGCGAGCCACGTTGATCACCCGCAGCGACGGCTTGGCCTTCGCCAGCATCTCGGCGTTGATCAGCCCTGCGGTCTCGGGGGTCTTGGCCAGGTGCAGCGTGATGAAGTCGGCACGTGCCATCAGGTCGTCGAGCGAGAGCAGCTCGACCGACAGCTGGCGGGCGCGGTCCTCGGACACGAAGGGGTCGTAGGCGACCAGCTTCATGCCGAACGCCAGCGCCCGCTGCGCCACCAGCTTGCCGATCCGGCCCAGACCGATGATGCCGAGCGTCTTGTCCGACAGCTCGACGCCGGTCCACTTGGAGCGCTCCCAGCGGCCGGCCTTCAGCGCGGCGGACGCCTGGGGCACGTTGCGGGCCTGCGACAGCAGCAGCGCCATCGTGTGCTCGGCGGCGGACAGCGTGTTCGACTGCGGGGCGTTGACGACCATGACGCCGCGCTCGGTGGCGGCAGCCACGTCGACGTTGTCGAGGCCGATGCCGGCACGTCCGACGACGATCAGGTCGGTGCCGGCGGCGAGCGCCTCGGCCGTCACCTGGGTGGCGGACCGGATGATCAGCGCATGGGCGCCGGGCAGCACCTCGAGCAGCTGCTCGGGGGACAACCCCTCCTGCACATCGACCTCATGGCCGGCGTCACGGAGACGCTGCAGGCCGCCGTCGGCGATCTTCTCGGTGACCAGGACTCGCATCGACCCATCCTGCACCCTGGGGTCGCGCACCGGCCAGCCCGCCCGGCGGGTCGGTCGTCACCCTGGTCCGTCGGGTGCCGGATCGAAGCCCAGCACCTCGCCGTAGAAGTCGAGCTCCAGGCGCAGCGCCTGCACGACGGTGCTCGCCAGGTGGAAGCCGTGGCCCTCGCCCGGGAACAGCACGTAGCGGTGCGGCACGCCCCTCGCCTCGAGGGCCGCCACCAGCACCTCGGCCTGCGACGGGGGCACGACCACGTCGGCGCTGCCCTGCAGCAACAGGACCGGCCGGTCGATCCGCTCGGCGTGGAACAACGGGGAGCGCTCCCGGTACACGGCCTCGCCCTCGGGCAGCGGCGCGACGAGCCCGTCGAGGTAGCGCGACTCGAACTTGTGGGTGTCGGCCACCATCGCCGCCAGGTCGGTGACCCCGTACAAGCTGCACGCGGCGGCGAAGGCCCCCTCGGCGCCCCAGGACGTCTGGAAGCAGAGGGCCGCCAGCGCGGTGAAGCCACCCGCGGAGCCGCCGCGGATCACGCACCGCTCGCCGTCGATGCGACCCGAGGCGGCCAGGAAGCCGGTGACCGCCAGGCAGTCCTCGACGTCCACGACGCCCCAGGAGCCCTGCAGCAGGTCCCGGTACGCCCGGCCGAAGCCGGTCGAGCCGCGGTAGTTGACGTCCGCGACGGCGAACCCGCGTGTGGTCCAGAACTGCACGCTCGTGGAGAACTCGGGTCGCGCCGCAGCGGTCGGGCCACCGTGGATGCGCACGACCAGCGGCGGCAACTCGCCGTCGGGGCCGCGGTGATCGCCGCTCGTCGGCGGGTAGAGCAGCGCATGGGCGACCGGCGGTGTCCCACCGTGCCCGTCAGGCGCCGGCGCACCGGGCAGCGCGGCGGCCCCCGTGGGGAACGACACCGGCTCGGGCACCGAGATCCACGCCGGGTCGAGCGGCGCGGCGGTCGGGCGGAGATCGATCGCGGCGTCGTCGGCCAGGTCGAGTCGCCAGACCGAGGTCGGCGACGTCGGGGTCCCGCCCACGATCGCGACCGTCGAGCCGTGCGCGGCGATGAGCTCGGCCGAGCAGAACGCCGGGCCGGGCAACGGGGACCGCTGGCCCGTCGCCGGGTCGAGCAGGTGGATCGAGTCGACGCCGTCGGCGCTCACGATCATGGCGATGCGACCGTCACCGAGGAAGGCGTACCGGCGACCGCCCGCGACCCAGCGCGGCTCGCCGACCTCCTCGCCCGACCGGCCCCCGCCCGGCACGGCGGTCGACGGATCGTCGCCCGCGCCCTCGTCCGGCGTGCCGAGGTCGTGCGCGGCCCGCAGGTGCCACCATCCGTCGGCGTCGTCGCACCACCACAGCCGACCGTCGGGCGACCACTCCGGAAGGCAGACCGACACGGGGCGCTCGAGGCCGTGCGCCGCTCCGCCCGCACGACCGCCGGCGATGCGGCGCCGCTGCGACAGCCGGGGTGACGCGCCGCGCAGGTCCAACTCGCCGACCCACAGCTCGGCCGCGTCCCACGGCATGTCGGGGTGGTCCCAGCGGAGCCACGCCAACGAGGTGCCGTCGGGACCGAGCGCCGGCGCGGCCACGAAGTCGCCCGAGCCGATTGCGACCTCGGCGCCGTCGACGTCGGCTGGGTCGATGCCGGCTGGGTCGGCGTCGGCTGGGTCGATGCCGACGAGGACCCACTGCCGGCCGTCGGCGACACGTACGGCCACCAGCTCGTTGCGAGGTTCGGCGAAGGCGAGGCCGAGCTCGTCCGCGTGCGCTTCGCGCTCCACCACCACCCAGTCGCCGGCCGGGCTCACTCGGCCTGCGGCGTAGCGCCAGGAGCGAGGTGCCGGCGGCGGGACGGTCAGCGTTCGCGGTCGCCAGATCGGACCCACCGCGCTCGACGTTGCAGGGCCGACGGTCTGGCGATGGATGCACTGGCTCGACTCGTCGACCCAGAACAGCGCGTCGGGTGCTGCCCAAATGGCCCCGCCGCCGTACTCGTTGACCCGGCTGCGAACCCGCAGGTCGCCGGGACCGGCCTCGACCGCGCCCTCGTCACCACGCGCGCCCATGATGGTGACGCGACCCTCGGCGGGCCGGGACTCGGCCCACCAGACGGTGACCGCGCCGTCACCGGCGCCGCCCTGTTCGTCCCTGCCGTGTTCGTCCCTGCGGTGGTCGTCGCTGCCCGCGGCGGGCTCGACGGCCAGGCCCGAGAACCGGGTCGCGCCCGACGCAGCGTCCGACGCCGAGAGCGGCGAGCGCCATGTCCCATAGGCGGCGACGTGCGGTCCGCTCACGCGCGACCGGTCACCAGGCGGGCGAGCCGGTCGATGCCCTCCTCGAGGTCGTCGTCGCCGAGCGCGAAGGAGAAGCGGCCGTAGCCCGGCGAGCCGAACGCCTCGCCCGGAACGAACGCGACCTTGGCCTGCTCGAGCACCAGGTCCGCGAGCTCGACGGTGCTGGCCGCGGTCTGCCCGCCCAGGTCGACGCCGAGCAGGCCGGTCAGGTTGGGATAGGCGTAGAACGCCCCCTCCGGCTCCAGGCAGCTGACGCCGGGGATGTCGGCGAGCAGGCGGTGCATGGTGCGACGGCGGCGATCGAACACCTGGCGCATCTCCTCGACGGCGCTCAGGTCGCCCTGGACCGCGGCGAGGGCCGCTCGCTGCGCGACGTTGCAGACGTTCGAGGTGAGGTGCGTCTGGAGGTTGGTGGCGCCCTTGACCACGTCGGCGGGGCCGATGAGCCACCCCACACGCCAGCCGGTCATGGCGTAGGTCTTGGCGACGCCGTTGAGGATGACGCACTGGTCGGCCAGCTCGGGCACGACGGCCTGGATCGAGTGGTGCTCCGCGTCGCCGTAGACGAGGTGCTCGTAGATCTCGTCGGTGATGACGACGATGCCGTGCTCGAGCGCCCAGCGTCCGATCGCCTCGATCTCGTCACGGGGGTACACCGCACCGGTCGGGTTGGAGGGCGAGACGAAGACCAGCGCCGTGGTCCGGGGGGTGCGGGCCGCCTCGAGCTGGTCGACCGTGACCCGGAAGCCGGTGGACTCGTCGGTCGGCAGCACCACCGGGACGCCGCCCGCCAGGGCGATCGGCTCGGGATACGTCGTCCAGAACGGGGCCGGCAGCAGGACCTCGTCGCCGTCGTCGACGAGCACCGTGAACGCCGAGTACACGGCGTGCTTGCCGCCGTTGGTCACCACGACCTGTTCGGGGGCGATGGTGACGCCCGAGTCGCGCAGCGTCTTGTCGGCGATGGCGGCACGCAGCTCGGGCAGGCCGGCTGCGGGCGTGTAGCGGTGGTTCTTCGGGTCCCGGCACGCGATCGCCGCAGCCTCGGCGATGTAGTCGGGGGTGGCGAAGTCGGGCTCACCGGCGCCGAAGCCGATCACGGGCTCACCGGCGGCCTTCAGCGCCTTGGCCTTGCTGTCCACCGCGAGCGTCGCCGAGGGGGTGATCGCCGCGACACGACGGGAGATGCGGGAGGAGGTCGACATGGCCACGACGCTACCGCCCCACCCCGGCCGCCTCGAACGGGTTCGCCCGCGTCCGTCGGGGCCGCGAGACTTGGCATGTGAGCATCCCTGACATCGCCATCCCCGACGACCTCCTCCCCCACGACGGCCGGTTCGGCTGCGGTCCCTCCCGGGTCCGGCCCGAGGCCATCGAGATGCTGGCGGGGTCCGCGCCGCACTACATGGGCACGAGCCATCGCCAGGCGGCCGTCCAGTTCAAGGTCGGCGAGCTGCGCAACGGGCTGGCCGAGATGTTCGCGCTGCCCGACGGCTACGAGGTCCTGCTGGGCAACGGCGGCACCACCGCCTTCTGGGACGCCGCCACGTTCGGGCTGATCGACGAGCGCAGCCAGCACCTGCACTTCGGGGAGTTCTCCTCCAAGTTCGGCAAGGCCGCGGCCGCGGCGCCGCACCTGGGCGAGCCCCAGATCATCAGCGCCGAGCCGGGCGACCACCCGACGGCCGAGGCCGCCGCGGGCATCGACGCCTACTGCCTGACGCACAACGAGACCTCGACCGGCGTGGCGATGGAGCTGCAGCGACCCGACGGCGCGGACGACGACGCGCTCGTGCTCGTCGATGCCACGTCGGCCGCCGGCGGCCTGCGCTTCGACCCGAACCAGGTCGACGTCTACTACTTCGCCCCGCAGAAGTGCCTCGCGTCCGACGGCGGCCTGTGGCTCGCCGCCTGCTCACCTCGAGCCATCGAGCGCATCGAACGCATCGCGGCGGGCGACCGCTGGGTCCCGGCGTTCTTCGACCTGGGCATCGCCCTCGAGAACTCCCGCAAGGACCAGACGTACAACACCCCGGCGCTGGCCACGCTGTTCCTGGCCACCGAGCAGGTCAACTGGGTCAACGAGCACGGCGGGCTCGCGTTCGCCTCGGGTCGCTGCGACCGCTCCGCCGAGACCATCTACTCGTGGGCGGACGCCCACCAGCTGGCCACGCCGTTCGTCACCGACCCCGCCAAGCGCTCGCACGTCGTCGCCACCATCGACTTCGACGACTCGGTCGACGCCGCCACGGTCGCCGCCGTGCTGCGCAGCAACGGCGTGATCGACGTCGAGCCGTACCGCAAGCTCGGCCGCAACCAGCTGCGGGTCGCCATGTTCCCGGCGATCGACCCCGACGACATCGCCGCGCTCACCGGGTGCGTCGACCACGTCATCGACGCGCTCGCCTGACACCCCCCGCCCCGGGGCCACCTCCGCCCGGGGCCACCCCCGGCGGGTTCGACGCCCGCGGCCCGGCGCGCTCTGACAGACTCCCCCGATCAGCACTCGATCCAGGGGGGATCAGCATGTCGAACGCTGCCGTCGCGGACATCCGCGCCCAGCTGACCGGACCGGGGGGTCCGTTCGAGATCGTGACCGAGCAGATCGACGGCCACGACCTCAAGGTCTTCAAGGAGCGGTTCCCGAACCTGCGCGTCGTCGCGCAGTTCGCTGCGGCGCACGGCGACAAGGAGTTCCTGGTCTACGGCGACCGACGCATCACGTTCTCGGACTTCCTGGCAGCGTCCAACTCGGTGTCGAACGCGCTGCTCGACGCCGGCGTCGGACGCGGCGACCGGGTGGCCGTCCTCGCACAGAACTGCCCCGAGTGGTGCATGGCGTTCTGGGGCACCGTGGACATCGGCGCGGTCCTGGTGGGCCTCAACGGGTGGTGGAACACCGATGAGATCGTCTACGGGCTCGAGGACTCCGGGGCGAAGGTCCTGGTGTTCGACGCCAAGCGCTACGCCCGCATCGCGGATGCCGTCGACGGCATCGAGACCCTGGAGCGGGTGTACCTGACCGACGCCGACCCCGCCGACATCGGCGGCGGTGCGCCGAGCCCCAAGCTGGCGTCGTTCGACGAGCTGGTCGCCGCCCCCACGCCGGAGTTCCCCGACGTCCCGATCGACGAGGCCGACCACGCGGTGATCTTCTACACGTCGGGCACGACGGGTCGGCCCAAGGGGGCGATCAGCACGCACCGCTCGATGGTGGCCAACCTGCAGAACACCGTGTTCCTGCTGACCGCCGGGGCGATGGTGCAGGCCGCCGCCGCTGCCGATGACGCCGCCGGCGACCCGGGCGGCGCCGCGGCGCCGGCACCGGCCGGCACCCAGCCGGTCGCGCTGTTCACCGCTCCCCTCTTCCACGTCGCCGGATGCCACTCGACCCTGGTCGTCGGGATGATGGGCGGCATCCGTCTGGTCATGCTCGAGGGCAAGTTCGACCCCGTGACAGCCCTGTCGCTCATCGAGTCGGAGCAGGTCACGTTGTGGACCGCGGTGCCCACCATGGTGTGGCGCGTGTGCGAGGCGCCGGAACGCCACGACTACGACACCTCGACCGTCACCTCGGTGAGCTTCGGCGGCTCACCGTCGGCCGACGAGATGCAGCGCCGCGTGCGTGAGACCTTCCCCAACCTGAAGGCCACCACCAACGCCTACGGCTTGACCGAGTCGAGCTCGGCGGCCACGGCACTTACCGGCGAGGACTGCCTGCGCAAGCCGGACTCGGTGGGCCTCCCCATGCCCACCGTCGACATCGCGATCGCCGCACCCGACGGCACGCACCTGGGCCCCGGTGCGACCGGCGAGGTGCTGCTGCGCGGCCCGATCATCATGCCCGGGTACTGGAACAAGCCCGAGGCGACCGCCTCGACCGTGATCGACGGGTGGTTGCACACCGGCGACGTCGGCCACCTCGACGACGAGGGCTACCTGTTCATCACCGACCGGGCCAAGGACATGCTGATCCGCGGTGGCGAGAACATCTACTGCGTGGAGATCGAGAACCGCCTGGTCGAGCACGACGCCATCGCGGACGCCGCGGTGATCGGCGTGCCCCACGACTCCCTGGGCGAAGAGGTCAAGGCCGTCATCGAGGTGGCGCCCGGCACCGATCCCACGGATGCAGAGATCCAGGAGTGGGTCGCGCTGACGCTCGCGCCCTACAAGGTGCCGACGTACATCGACCGCTGGGACGGCAAGCTCCCGCGCAACGCCTCGGGCAAGCTGCTCAAGAACGTGCTGCGCGGCGAGGGACACGTGAGCTTCGCCGAGACCATGTAGCGAATCCGGTCAGCCCCGTCGCCGCCGCACTGCGTCGGAGCCGACCGATGCTGGTTCACAGAGCCGTCACACGGCGGTGACACGGCGGCGGCAGAGGAGGTGTTGGGTGTCGAGGTGCGGTCCGTCGGGCCGCCCCACGCACTCATGCCTGCAGCTCGCACCACTCCCCTCCGCCGGATCCGACACGTCGCCACCTGGGTGATGCTGCTCGCTGCCGCCGCCGTGCTCGCACCCGGCGCGGCGGTCGCAGCGCCGACGGTGATCCGGGTGGCCGCCTCCGCACCCGTATCGCTCCTGCACGGCGAGACCACGCCGCCGACCACGCCGGATCGGGCACCGGAATCGGTGACGCGGTTCCGCCGTCGACGTCGCATCGACGGGTTCGCCGCCAGCGTGCGCCGCATCCGCCGACTCCTGCGACGGGCGGGTCACACTCCGGACGCGGACCACGTCATCGCCTCCGGCGCGCCCCCGGGAGCGGCGCCACCCGCAACCACGTGGAGCCGCGGACCCCCGTCCTGCGGACCACCGAACACCGCGTCCTCGACCGACGGCCGCCCGTCCGACGGGTCGACGACGCCTCCTCCTGATGACCGACGACCGGCAGGCCGGTGCCCACGGGGCCCGGACGTGCGCGGTGGAGCATGGAGCGGCCGTGGTGCCGTGACCCCCACCGTGGCCGAGTCGAGGACCTTGCGAAGCGGGGCTGGATCCGCGCGAGGGGCGCTCCGAGACACGGAGCGTCGCGACGAGCACCCGATGGGTGCCGCTGCAGATGCAGGAGGACAACCGAATGATGCGTACTCGTTGGGCCAAGCTCGCGCTGGGCCTCTCCCTACTCGCCGGACTGGTGCTGGTGCCTGGGGTCGCCGGGGCCCAGGACGCGCCGGTGTTCGATCCGCTCGCTGCGGTGCCGGGTGGTCCTGACGGCTTCGGCCTGAACCTCTTGTGGATCGTCATCGGCGCCGCCCTGGTGATCTTCATGCAGGCCGGCTTCGCCATGGTCGAGACGGGGTTCTGCCGCTCCAAGCACGCGGCGCACGTCGTCACGACCAACCTGGCCATCTTCGGTCTGGGCGCCGTCGGATTCTTCTTCATCGGCTTCCCCCTGATGTTCGGCGGCTACAGCTACGCCGGCTACTTCGGCTTCGACACCGCGCTCGGCAGCAACCTGATCGGCAGCGGCAGCTGGACCTTCGCCTGGTGGTCGTGGGACGCGTTCGCGCTGAGCAACATCCCCGACGCCATGCTGCCGGCGATCGCCGCCTTCTTCCTGTACATGGTGGCCTTCATGGACACCACGGCGACGATCCCGACCGGGTCGATGGCCGAGCGGTGGAAGTTCAAGAGCTTCATCTGGTGGGGGCTGTTCTGCGGCGCCATCTACTACCCGCTGTTCGGTGCCTGGACCTGGGGCGGCGGTTGGCTGTCGCAGCTCGGCAACAGCCTCGACCTGGGCTTCGGCTACGTGGACTTCGCGGGCTCCGGCATCGTGCACGCCACGGGCGGCGCTGCGGCGCTGGCCGGAGCGATCGTGCTCGGGCCCCGCATCGGCAAGTTCGGCAAGGACGGCAAGCCCCGGGCGCTGCCCGGCCACAACATCCCGATGGCGCTGCTCGGCGTGTTCATCCTGCTGTTCGGTTGGTTCGGCTTCAACGCCGCCTCGACCTTCGCCGCCACCGACGTGCGCTTCACCGTCGCCGCGCTCAACACGGGCATCGCAGCAGCGTTCGGGCTCGTGTCGTGCCTGGTGTACGTCACCAGGCGGCTCGGCAAGCCGGACCCGGCGATGATCGCCAACGGGATGCTCGCCGGCCTGGTCGCCATCACGGCCCCGTGCGCGTTCGTGGACCCCTGGGCGGCAGCGCTCATCGGAGTGATCGCCGGCATCCTGGTGGTCGAGGCGGTGCTGTTCATCGAGAAGCGCGGCGTCGACGACCCGGTCGGTGCGGTGGCGGTGCACGGCGTCTGCGGCACCTTCGGCGCCCTGTGCGTCGGCATCTTCGCCACGGGTGAGTACGGCGGTCTGTGGAACGTCACCGAGACCAGCGCGACCGAGGGGACCGGCGTCACCGGCGTCCTCTACGACCCGAGCCTCGGGTTCAAGCAGCTCGCCGCGCAGGCCATCGCGGTGCTGGTCGTGTGGACCGTCATGTTCGGCCTGGCCTTCGGGTTCTTCAAGGTCCAGACCAAGCTCACCAAGGGCGGCATCCGCTCCTCCGTCGAGGACGAGCTGGTCGGCCTGGACTACCCGGAGATGGGCGTGACCGCCTACCCCGGCGACGCCTCGTTCTCCCTCGACGACATCGTCATCGAGTCCCTGCCGGCGGCACAGCAGGAGGAGGTGCGGTCCGGGTCGGCCTGAAAGGCCCTCAGGCCCCCGGACAACAGCGCCGTGCCCGCCCTATTCGGGGCGGGCACGGTCGCGCACGGGGGCGGCGAGCACGATGGTGTCGCCGGCCTTGTCGTGCACGCCGCGGTACAGCGTGTCGGCGATCGACGTCAGGTAGACGAGCACCGGAAGGAAGATCAGCAGGCCGAAGGTGCCGCCGAGCAACGCGAGGAAGAACCAGATCCCGGGCACGATCGCACGCAGAAACGCCTCGCGGGGGGTCGGCAGCTCACCGGTGGACCACTCGACGACCTTGATCCGGCACAGCAGCTTGCCGAGCGTCTGGCCGGACCGGGCGACCAGGATCGTCTCGTAGGCGATGAACACGGCCGGGAAGATCAGGCGCGGCCAGAACGGTCCGACCAACGTGCCCTCGGCGTTGCGCTCGACGCCGAACACCTCGGCGAGCAGGGTGGCCGGCATCAGCACGATGATGAAGTCGATGATGCGTGCGGTCGCGCGCAACCCCCACGACGCCGGCGCGCCGGGCCCGCGATCGGGCAGGTCCGCCCGCTTCATCGGCGCCGCGGGCGGGTACGGCAGGCCCGACGCTCGCGGGTCGGCGTGGGACTCTGGATCGGTCACGACGCCAACTCTCGTGGTGGGGTGCCGGCGACGCAAGTCCCGGGGACGCACGCCCCTAGAGTGAGCGCGTGACGGACTCCACGGCCGACCCCGGCGCCGACGACGCGGCGCTGCCCGACGGCAGCCACGACGCCCTGGTGATCGACGTGCACGACGGCGTCGACGACCTGGGCCGGCCGCTGCAGCGCCTGGAGCTGACCGTCGTCGCCGGCCCGTCCAAGGGACTGGTCGTGACGGTGGTGACCGGGGATCCGCTCGGCGACGAGATCGAGCTGATCGGGATGCCGGCGACGATCGCCGTGACCGACGGCGAACCGTCGGTCACGATCGATCACTGAACCGGTCGTCGGGTCAGCCGTTCGCCGCGGCGAAGCCCTTGTCCAGATCCGCCAGGATGTCCTCGATGGACTCCAGTCCGACCGAGAGACGGATGAGCCCGGGGTTGACGCCGGTGGTCAGCTGCTCGTCCTCGGTCAGCTGGCTGTGGGTGGTCGAGGCCGGGTGGATGACCAGCGAGCGCACGTCACCGATGTTGGCCAGGTGGCTGTGCAGCTCGAGCGCCTCGACGAAGCGCTTGCCGGCGTCGCGGCCGCCCTTGATGACGAACGCCGGCACCGAGCCCGCGCCCTTGGGCGTGTAGGTCGCCACACGCTCGTTCCAACGGCTGGACGACAGGCCGGCATACGCGACCGACTCGACCTGGTCGTGCTCCTCCAGGTACTCGGCGACCCGCTGGGCGTTCGACAGGTGCCGGTCCATGCGCAGCGACAGCGTCTCGATGCCCTGGATCAACAGGAAGGCGTTGAACGGGGAGATCGCTGCGCCGATGTCGCGCAGGAGCTGGACCCGGGCCTTGATGATGTAGGACCCGGCGCCGAGCGCCGGCCAGAACGCGAGGCCGTGGTAGCTGGGATCCGGCTCGGTGAACATCGGGAACTTGTCGTTCGCCGAGAAGTCGAAGCTGCCGCCGTCGACGATCGCCCCGGCGATCGCGGTGCCGTGGCCTCCCAGGAACTTGGTCGCCGAGTGCACGACGATGTCGGCACCGTGCTCGAGCGGGTTCAGCACGTAGGGCGTGGCGACGGTGTTGTCGACGATCAGCGGCACGCCGTTCGCGTGCGCCAGGTCGGCCACCGCACGGATGTCGAGGATGTCGTTGCGGGGGTTGCCGATGCTCTCGCCGTAGAAGGCCTTGGTGTTGGGCCGGACCGCGGCCGCCCACGCCTCGAGGTCGTCGGGGTCGTCGACGAAGGACACCTCGATGCCCATCTTCGGCAGCGTGTAGTGGAACAGGTTGTAGGTGCCGCCGTAGAGCGCAGCGGACGCCACGATGTGGCTGCCGGCCTCGGCCAGGTTGAGGATGGCCAGCGTCTCGGCCGCCTGGCCCGAGCTGACCACCAGCGCGCCGGGCAGACCGACCGCGGTGTCGGGTGCACCCTCGAGGCTGGCGATGCGGGCCTCCACGACCCCCTGGGTGGGGTTCATGATGCGGGTGTAGATGTTGCCGATCTCGGCCAGCGCGAAGAGGTTCGCCGCGTGGTCGCTGTCACGGAACTGGTAGGCGGTCGTCTGGTAGATCGGCGTCGCCCGGGACCCCGTGGCGCTGTCCGGCGCCGCTCCTGCATGGATCTGGCGGGTGTCGAATCCCCACTGCTCGCTCATGTGTGCTCCTCGATCGCTCTGCGGTCAGGTCACCGTCGGCCCGACGACCGGCGACACCCTAGACCGGCGAATCCCGACCAACAAGGTCGGGATTCAGATCAGGCGTCGGTGAGGACCACGCCGACCCGGTCCACACCGATCAGTCGGGTGTGGCCGCCGGCGCCCGGCGACGTCATCAGCTCGTCGGTGACCTCCCCGTCCCTGACCAGTGCGGCGATGGTCGGACCCGACCCGGACAGCCAGGCGGCGAGGACCTCCTCGCGCCCCAGGAACGACACCAGCGCCGCTGCGGCGTCGGGACGTGCGGCCAATCGGGTCGGCTGGTGCAGCCGGTCCTTGCAGGCGCAGCGCAGCAGGTCCAGACGCCCTGCACCGAGTGCTGCGACCCAGAGCGCGGCCCCGGCGATCGAGCCGGCCGCGTCGCGCAGCGGGACCTGCTCCGCCAGGACCCGACGCGATGCCGCGGTCGAGGTCGCCTGCTCGGGCCACCAGACGACCACCGACAGCTCATGGGGAACCTCGACCGAGAGCGCGTGCTCCCCCGCCGCCACGGTGAAGGCACCCAGCGTCGAGGCTGCCGCGTTGTCGGCGTGGCCCTCGAGCTCGGACGCCAGCACGAAGGCACCCTGGCGGGCCGTGTCGTGGTCCAGGCCGTCGCGCCGCGCCCCGAGGTAGGCACCCGCCACACGTGCCGCACCCGAGAACCCCATGCCACGACCAGGGGGGATGGGACTGCGCCACCGCAGCTCGGCGTCGGGGTCGCCCCCAGCGGCCCGGAAGGCCACCGTTGCGGGGTGCGTGGGCTCGGCGACCAGCCAGTCCGGGCGATCGGACGGGGCGTCGCAGAGCTCGAACGGCAGATCCAGGGCGAGTCCCAGGCAGTCGAAGCCGGAGCCGAGGTTGGCCGAGGAGGCCGGCGCGCTGACGATCACCCGGTCAGGCTACGGCGGGGATGGGAGGTGCGTGGAGCGTGAGCGCCGCGGCTCAGTCGCCGCCGGAGATGTCCTCGACCTTGGCCTTGCCGGCCGAGATCCACGGCATCATGCCGCGCAGCTCTGCACCGACCTGCTCGATCTGGTGCGCCTTGCCGGCCTCTCGCAGCGCGGTGAAGTTGGCGCCGCCGGACTGGACCTCGCCGACGAACTCGGTCGCGAACTCGCCCGACTGGATCTCGCCCAGGATCTTCTTCATCTCGGCCTTCACCGCGGCGTTGATGACGCGGGGCCCACGGGTGAGGTCGCCGTACTCGGCGGTCGTCGAGATCGAGTACCGCATGCCGGCGATGCCCTGCTCGTACATCAGGTCGACGATGAGCTTCAGCTCGTGCAGGCACTCGAAGTAGGCGGACTCGGGCTGGTAGCCGGCCTCGACCAACGTCTCGAACCCGGCCTGGACCAGCGCGGTGAGACCGCCGCAGAGCACGACCTGCTCACCGAACAGGTCGGTCTCGGTCTCCTCCTCGAACGTCGTCTCGAGCACGCCGGCGCGGCTGCCACCGATCGCGTCGGCGTAGGACAGGGCGAGGGCCTTGGCGTTGCCCGAGGCGTCCTGGGACACCGCGATGAGCGCCGGCACGCCGCCACCCTCGGTGTAGGTGCGTCGCACCAGGTGCCCGGGGCCCTTCGGTGCCACCATCGCCACGTCGACGCCCTCGGGCGCCTTGACGTAGCCGAAGCGGACGTTGAAGCCGTGGGCGAAGAACAGCGCGTCGCCGTCGTTCAGGTTGGGGGCGACCTCCGACTCGTAGATCGGACCGATCTCGGTGTCGGGCAGCAGCATCATGATCAGGTCGGCCTCGGCCGACGCCGCGGCCACGTCCATCACCTTGAGCCCGGCCTCCTCGGCCTTGGCCCGCGAGGAGCTCCCCTCGCGCAGGCCGACGCGCACGTCGACACCCGACTCCTTGAGGTTCAGCGCGTGCGCATGTCCCTGGGACCCGTAGCCGAGCACCGCGACCTTGCGGCCTGCGATGATGCTCGGATCGGCGTCCTTCTCGTAATAGACGTTGGCCATCGCGTCGTTCTAGCCCAGCGAGGTGGAACGGGTCGAACCCCATAGGCTGGCCACATGTCTCCCAGCGCGCACCGATCCACCCGGCTCCGCACCCGCACCGCCCTGGTCGTGGCCCTCACCGTCGGCTGCGCCGGTCTCGCCGCGTGCAGCAGCGGCGACGACGACGCCACGACGACGACCGAGGCGACCACCACCACGGTGGATCCGGCCGTGGCGGAGCTGGCGACCACGTTCCGGGCGGACGTGGGCCCCGACACGATCTCCGAGGACGAGGCCACCTGCGTCGCGCAGGCGCTCGTCGACGAGCTCGGCGACGAGCAGGCGGCCGAGGTCATCGGCTCGAGCGACGAGCTGCTCGAGATCCCCGCCGGCGAGCGCGTGGTCGTCACCGACACGTTCAACGAGTGCGTGCCCGGCACGGCCGTCGCCACGTCGGTCGTCGACGAGTTCTACACCTCGCTGGGCGCCTCGTCGGCCGCGGACCCCGCCGTCACCGAGTGCGTGGCGACTGAGATGGACGGCCGGACCGGCGACGTCCTGTTCGAGAGCGCCGAGGCGGACGCCAACGACACCCTCCCGACGGTCACCCTGGCCGCACTCGAGGAGTGCGTGCCCAGCGAAGTGCTCGCCGAGGTGTTCGCGAGCGCGTTCGAGTCCGAGGGGGCGACGCCCGAGCAGGCGCAATGCACTGCCGAGGCGGTCACGTCGCAGCTGAGCCTCGAGGAGATCACCCGCCTGGGTCTCGACGAGGGCGAGATGTCCTCCGAGATCCAGGACGTCATCACCCAGGCCGCCTCGGGCTGCCTCTGACGGGTGCCGGCGCTCAGCCGGCGGAGCGCAGACCGGGTGACGCGAGCCGCTCGAGCTTGGGCAACGCCACCCTGCCCGTGCGCTGCAGATCGATGATGCCGTAGGGCTCGAGCAGCTGCTCGAGGTCGTCGAGGCGTTCGGGGTGCTCGTCCAGCGAGAGCATGAGCTCGTCGTGGCCGACGTCGATGATGCGGCCGCCGAACACGCCGATGAGCTCGATGATCTGGCTGCGCACCGCCGGCGGGGCCTTCACGGTCACGAGCATGAGCTCGCGCTCGATCGAGTCGCGCGGGTCGAGCTCGGAGATCTTGATGACGTTCACCAGCTTGTTCAGCTGCTTGACGATCTGCTCGAGCGGCGCCGACGCGACGTCGACCACCACGGTGATCCGACTGAAGCGCTCGTCGTCGGTCGGCGCGACGGCCAAGGAGTAGATGTTGTAGCCACGCCGGGCGAACAGGCTCGACACACGGGCGAGCACGCCGGCCCGGTTCTCCACCAGCACCGACAGCACGTGGTACTTCGGCGGCGCGGAGCCGGCGCGCCGCTGGTTCATGCTCTGCAGCGACATCAGCCGCCCTCCCCGTGGTCGTCGTCGACGACGATCTCGTCGTTGGAGCGGCCCGACGGCACCATCGGGAAGACCTTCTCCGAGGCGTCGGTGCGGAACTCGAGCACGACCGGACGGTCGTCGATCTCGTTGGCCTTGTCGATGGCCGGGCCGACCTCGTCGGGCGACTCGACACGCAGGGCGATGCAGCCCATGGCCTCGGCCCACTTGACGTAGTCCGGCAGGTCCGGCGAGAGGTACACCTCGGAGTAGCGCTCCTCGTAGAACATCTCCTGCCACTGGCGCACCATGCCCAGGTACGCGTTGTTCAGGATCGCGATCTTCACCGGGATGCGCTCGGTGGCGGCGGTGACCAGCTCCTGCGCCGTCATCTGGAAGCAGCCGTCGCCGTCGACGGCCCACACGGTGCGGTCGGGGCGGCCCACCTTGGCGCCGATCGCCGCGGGCACCGAGAAGCCCATCGTGCCCAGGCCACCGGAGTTCACCCAGGTGTAGGGGTGGTTGAACTTCCAGTACTGGCTGGTCCACATCTGGTGCTGGCCCACCCCCGACGCGACGATCGTGTCGTCGGGCGAGCGGTCGCGCAGCTGCTCCAGCACGTACTGGGGCTTGAGGAGGTCACCGGCCTCGGACTGCTGGTACGTGAGCGGGTACGTCTCCTGCCACCCCGAGAGCGTCTGGCGCCACGGCGTGAGGTCCGCGCGCGACTCGGGCCCGCCGAGCGCGTCGACGGCCTTGATCAGTTCCTCGATCACCAGCCGGCAGTCGCCGACGATCGGCACGTCGGGCCGGCGCACCTTGCCGAGCTCGGCGGGGTCGATGTCGACGTGGATGATCTTGGCCTCGGGGGCGAACCCGTCGAGCTTGCCGGTGACGCGGTCGTCGAACCGGCTGCCCAGCGCGATCAGCAGGTCGGAGCGCTGCATGGCGGTGACGGCGGTGTAGTTGCCGTGCATGCCGGGCATGCCCAAGCACAGCGGGTGGTCGTCCGGGAACGCGCCGCGGGCCATCAGGGTGGTGACCACCGGGATGCCGGTGAGCTCCGCGAGCGCTCGAAGCGCCTCCGCGGCACGGGCCTTGAGGATGCCGCCTCCGGCATAGATCACGGGCCGCTCGGCCTGCGCGATCAGCGCCGCGGCCTCCTTGATCTTGCGGGGGTGGCCCTTGGTGGTCGGCTTGTAGCCGGGCAGGCTCGAGGACACGTCCGAGTCGGTCGGCCAGTGCCAGTCCATGGCGGAGTTGGGGTTGGTCGGGTCGACGATGTCCTTGGGGATGTCCACCAGCACCGGACCGGGCCGACCGGTCGTGGCGATGTGGAACGCCTGACGGATCGCCAGGGGGATGTCCTCGGCCCGGGTCACCAGCTCGTTGTGCTTGGTGACCCCACGGGTGATGCCGGTGATGTCGCACTCCTGGAACGCATCGGTGCCGATGGCGGCGGAGGGCACCTGACCGGTGATCACGACCATCGGGACCGAGTCCATGTACGCATCGGCGAGCGGCGTCACGATGTTGGTCGCGCCGGGTCCCGAGGTCACCATGGCCACGCCCGGTCGCCCCGTGGCGTGGGCGAACCCCTCGGCCATGTGGCCCGCACCCTGCTCGTGGCGCACGAGCACGTGACGGATCGGGCTGTCGAGGATCGGGTCGTAGACCGGCAGGATGGCGCCGCCGGGCAACCCGAAGATCACCTCGACGCCCTCGAGCTCGAGTGACCGGATGAGTGCTGCTCCCCCGTTGGTGTTCATGTGGTGGTCCTGTTCGAAGGGTTCGGGTGCCGCGACCTCGGCGGCGAAAAACACAACGACCTCCCGGAGGGGAGGTCGAGGGCGCACGATGCAGGCTGGACTGATCCAGTCGTGTCCCTCAGAGGGGTACGAGGACGAGCGTCGAGACCTGCATCCCCGACAGTCTGCCCCCTCCGCGGCCCCGATGCCAACCTCTCTCCTGCGGCCCGGTACCGTCTCCGCCGTGGCCGGATCGGTGCTCCTGTGAACGCGACGGTGCCCCGGTGAACGGCTGGGCGATCGCGGCGGGGGTGGTGGTCCTGGGCCTCGCCGGGCTCCGTGAGGCGGTCCGCTGGCGCGGGCGCCGTTGGCGCGGATCCGGACCGAGGGGCACCGGACACGACCCCAACGGCTGACGCAGCCCCGCTCAGCGCGCGGGGGTGACCTTCTGGACCAGGCGCTCCTCCGCCCCGGCCAGGCGCGAGCGGGCGACCGCCATGCCGCCCCACAGCACGAGCGCCCCGGCGAGTGGAGCCAGCAGCGCGGCGAGCGTCGCCGCGGCCGCCGACGACTCCGACGCCAGGTAGACCGCCGCCGCCACCGGCAACGACGAGACGCCCAGCGCGAGCATGCACACCGCGAGCATCAGTCCGGCGATGCACCCCTGGCCGGTGTCGCCCGATGCCAGCGGGTTGGCGCTCTCGGGCATCGCGACCGGTGCCAGCGCCGCGCTGGCGACGGCGACGCCCGCGGCGGCCAGGACCGAGCCGATCGCCACCAGCCATCCCGCCAGGAGCCACGACCACCCCCCGCTCAGCGCGGCCAGGCCGAGGGGCAGCACGACGGCGGGCAGCGCCATCACGACGAGCGAGCTGAGGACCTTGCCGCGGACGAGCACCGTCGCGTCGGCACCGGCCGCCACCTCGATCCACAACGGCGGGCCGTCCATCCCGAAGCTGTTGTTGCCGTCGAACAGGACCGCGAAGTGCAGCAGCCCGCCGACCACCACGACCCGCGGGTCGACCTCGCCACCGAAGAGCGGCCCCAGGAAGAAGACGCCCGCGCCGATGGCCAGGGCGGTCACGGTGTTCACGGCCTGGCGAGGAGTGCGCACCTTGGTGCGCACGGTGCGCCGCGCGAGCGCTCCCGACGGCGTCGCCGGCAGGACCCGGTCGAGCCACCCCTCCCCCGCGCCGCGTTCGCGGCGCCGCGACCGACCCGCGCCCACCCTCGGCGAGGACCGGGCGAGCCGCTCCGCGGTGATCACGCTCGCCCACCACAGGAGCGGCAGCCAGCTCACCCCCAGCGCCAGCGGCACCAGCGCGGACGACGGATCATCGGCCCGGACGATCGCGAGCCCGAGCTGGCCCGGCGGGGTCCAGCGGGCGACGTCCGCCATGGAGCTCCAGCGCTGCGCGCCCCACCCGGAGGTGTCCCGGGCGATCAGCTGGGTGACGAGCCACGCCGCCAGCGCCGACAGGGTCGCGGCCGCTTGGGCGATCTGGCGGAAACGGCCGGTCGCGATCGCGCCGAGCGCGTTCGCGAGGGTGCGACTCGCGAGCAGCAGCGTCGCCCACCAGGCCAGCACCGACACGAGCACCACCGCGGCGCCGACGCCGAACCCGTCGGACCAGCCCAGCACGATCCCCACGCCGCACAGCACGGCGAGCAAGGACGGTGGGCCGACCGCCGCCGCGACCAGCAGCGCCGTGCCCAGCGTCGTGCGGGTGAGCGGTTCGGTCCCCAGGTGCCGCGCGTCCAGGGTGGACTCGACCCCGGCCGCGGCCGACAGCAGCGCGACCGCGCCGACGACGACCGGCAGGAGCACCACGATCAACTCGTCCGCGATCGACGAGCTGGCACCGGTGACGGCCAGCAACCCCAGACCGAGCAGCCCGAGCAGGAGCGAGACACCCACGGCCACGAGCGTCTGGAGGCGTTGCTGGGTGCTCCCCCGCAGCCCGCCGAGCAGCAGGTGCCACTTGATCGACGCGACCGTGGCGATCGCACGCCCACGGCCCGCCGGCGCGACTGTGCTCACCCGGAGCCGTCGAGCCACGCCAGGCTGGTCGGGTCGACCGGCGCAGCACCGATCATCGAGATGAACACGTCCTCGAGACGCCCGTCGCCGCGCAGGGACTCGATGGGCCCGGCGGCCAGCAGCGTGCCCCGCGCCATCACCGCCACGTAGTCGCACATCCGGTCCACCAGGTCCATGGCGTGCGACGAGAACACCACGGTGCCGCCGGCCGAGCGGTAGCGGTCGAGCATCGACCGGACCGCGACGGCGGAGACGGGGTCGACGCCCTCGAACGGCTCGTCCAGCAACAGCACCGCCGGGCGGTGCAGCACGGCTGCGGAGATGGCCGTCTTCTTCCGCATGCCGTGGCTGTAGCCGCCGATCTGGTCATCGGCCGCGTCGGTCAGGTCCATCACCGCGAGCAGCTGCTCGCTGCGCTCGGCGACCTCGGCGCGTGGCAGTCCGCGCAGACGACCCAGGTGCGCCAGCAGCTCCCGGGCGCTCAGCCGGTCGAACAGGTTGAGCGGGTCGGGCACGACCCCCAGGAGCTGGCGCACGGCGAGGGTGTCGGTCCAGGTGTCGTGTCCGCCGACCCAGACCTGGCCGGCATCGGGGCGCAGCATGCCCGCCACCATGCGCAGCGTGGTCGTCTTGCCGGAGCCGTTCGGCCCGACCAGGCCGCAGAAGCTGCCGACCGGGACGTCCAGGTCCAGCGAGCCGACCGCCACGTGATCGCCGAAGCGCTTGTGCAGCCCCCGCGTGGCGATGGCGGGCCACCCCGCGACGGTCTCGATCACGTCGCCAGTCTGGCGCAGCCGCGGCGAGCTGCTACACCAGTCCCATGACCGTCGCCGTCTACCCGGGCAGCTTCGACCCGCTGACCGTCGCACACCTCGCGGTCGCCGAGACCGCGCTGGCCCACCTCGGACTGCAGCGGATCGACCTGGCCATCTCGCGACGGACACTGGGCAAGGAGCACCTCGACGAGCACTCGGTCACGGCGCGGGTGTCGGCGTTGCGGGCGACCGTGGGCGACCGCCTGCGGATCGACGTCGTGGTCGTCGACGCGGAGCTGATCGTCGACATCGCGAGCGGCTACGACGTCGTCGTGATGGGCGCCGACAAGTGGGCCCAGGTGATCGACCCGGCCTGGTACGGCGACGACGTCGCCGCCCGCGACGCCGCTCTGTCGCGCCTGCCCACCGTCGCGGTCGCGCCACGCGGGGGCCTGGAGGTGCCTGCGGACCTGCTGCTCCCGGTGCCCGCACACGTCGCAGAGGTCTCGGCGACCGCCGTGCGCGCCGGACGCGCCGAGTGGGCAGCCCAGCCCGACGGGACTGCCCAACCTGACGGGACTGGCTGAGCCGACGGCGACGCTCACTCCGCCGGCGGGGTGGGCGGCGCGGCGTCGGTCGCGGTCGTGGACAGCGGCGCGTTCGGCGCCGTCGCCTTCGACGCGAGGGCGCCGACCACCGTGGCGATGTCGACCCCGGTCAGGTCCGAGATCATCTGCATGGACTGCTCCACGTTGGTGGCGACCGTCTTGGTGAGCTGCGACGCTCCGTCGGTCGAGATCACCGTCATGCGGTCGATCGAGCCGAGCGGCTCGGCGGAGGCACGCACCACCTCGGGCAGCACCTGCGCCAGCAGGTCGACGATGGCCGCCTGGCCGTACTGCTCGTACGCATCGGCCTTGCGCTGCATCGACTCGGCCTCGGCCTCGCCGCGGGCGAGGATGGCCGACGCGTCCGCGTCGCCCTCGGCCCGGACGGCCTCGGCGATCGCCGCACGACGAGCCTGCTCGGCGGCACCCTCGGCCCGACCCTCGATCTCGTTGGCCTTGGCCAGCTCCTCGCGGCGCTGACGCTCACCGGCGCCGATCAGGCGCTTCTCCTCGGCCTCGGCCTCGGCGGCCGCGATCGTGGCGGTCCGACGAGCCTCCGCGTCGCTGATCGCAGCGGACTTGCGCGCCTCGGCGTCCTGCTCGACGGCGTAGCGCTGGGCATCGGCGGGCTTGCGGACCTCGGTGTCGAGCTCGCGCTCCTTCAGGGCGGCCTGCTCGACGGCGACCTCCTGCTGCGCGGTGATGACCTCTCGGTCCTGCTTCGCCTTGGCCCTGGGCCCTGCGGCCTCGGCCTCGGCGAGTGCCGCATCGGTCTCGGCGCGGATCTGGGCCTGGCGCAGGTCGAGCTGGCGCTGGGCCTCGGCGACCTCCTCCTCGGCACGCAGGCGGGCCTGCTCGGCCTCGCGGTGGGCCTCGGCCTCGGCGATCTGCGCGTCCTTCTGGGCGCGGGCGGCCTCGGGCCGGCCCAGGTCGGCCAGGTAGTTGCCCTCGGCCTGGATGTCCTGCAGCTGGAAGGTGTCGAGCACGAGGCCCTGGTTGGTGAGCGAGGCCTCGGCCTCCTCGGCGACCTCACGGGCGAACGCGGCCCGGTCACGGATGATCTCCTCGACGGTCAGCCGACCGACGATCGAGCGCAGCGAGCCGGCGAGCACCTCGGTCGTGAAGCTCTCGATGTCGCCCTGCTGGTTCAGGAACCGCTGGGCGGACGCGCGGATCTGGTCCTCGGTGCCCCCGACCTTGACGATGGCCACGCCCTCGAGCGCGCAGCGGATGCCGTTGGCCGAGACGGCCGAACCCACCGAGACCCCGATCTGGCGACTCGACAGGTCGAGCGACTGGAGGCGCTGCACGAAGGGGATCACGAAGACGCTCGCGCCCATGACGACCTTCTGGCCGGACAGGTCGGTGGTGATGTCACCGGTCTCGGGGTTCGTGACGGGCACGCCCTTGCGGCCGGTGACGATGAACGCCTCGTTCGGACCCGCCACCTTGATGCGGGTGACGACGAACAACGCGAGCAGCACCACCAATCCGACGATGGCGATCACGCCGATCAACACGGAGCTCATGGGTGGGTTCCTCCTTCGGAGCCCCCGAAGAAGGAGGCTTCTGGTTCGACGCGCACGGACGAGGGCGACAGCACCTCGACCACCACGACGTCGGTGCCGACCGCCACGGGGCGTTCGGCGCGGGCCAACAGCTTGAGACGCTGGCCGGACAGGCGCACGAGCACCTCGCCGGCGGCGTCCACGTCGATCGGGGTGACCACTCGCCCACCGCGTCCGAGCAGGTCGGAGCTGGTGGGGGTGGCATCGGTGTGCATGCCCAGCGCGCCGCGGACGAACCGGGCGGCGAGCACGGCGAGCGCGACGCCGCCGACCGCGGCGGCCACCAGCGCGACGACGCGGTTGCCGTCGCTCAGGGACTCGGCGACCAGCCCGACGATGCCGAACGCGGCCAGGAACGCACCGGTGATCGGGACCACCGCACCGTCGTCGCCGACCGAGAGGGCGTCGAACAGACCGTCGGCCAGGCCGTCGGTGAGGATGCCCACCACGAGCAGCACCACGCCGCCGACCGCGCAGATCCAGAACAACAGATGCACGTCCGGCCTTCCTCCGACGTCGAGACCTCCAACGTACCGGCAGGGGCGTCGGAACCCTCCGCGAGCTCCGGCGAAGGAAGTTCCGTCGGCGCGGGCGGCCGGCTCAGCGGCGGATGTTGACGGGCATCGTGATCGCGCCCTTCTCGGCGCCCTGGGCCAGCGAGGCGTACTTGGCGAGCACGCCGGTGGTGTAGCGGGGCTCGGGCAGCTTCCAGTCGGCCCGGCGCGCCTCGAGTGTCGCCTCGTCGACGAGCAGGTCGATCGTGTGGTTGCGCACGTCGATGCGGATGCGGTCCCCCTCCTCGACGAAGGCGATGGGCCCGCCGTCGACCGCCTCGGGGGCGACGTGACCGATGCAGAAGCCGTGAGTGCCGCCGGAGAAGCGGCCGTCGGTGATCAGCGCCGAGTCGCCGCCGCGGCCCGCGCCCTTCATGGCACCGGTGATGGCCAGCATCTCGCGCATGCCCGGTCCGCCCTTGGGGCCCTCGTAGCGGATCACGACGACGTCGCCTGCGTTGATGCGGTCGCCGAGCACGGCGTCCATGGCATCGGCCTCACCGTCGAACACGCGGGCGGGGCCCTCGAAGTCGTCGAAGTCGATGCCCGCGACCTTCACCACCGAGCCCTTGGGCGCCAGCGAGCCCTGCAGCACCGCGATGCCGCCCAGGTCGTGGATCGGGTCGGACAGGGGGTGCACGACCTCTCCGTCGGGGCCGGGGGGCGAGATCAGCGCCAGGTTCTCGGCGATGGTCCGACCGGTCACGGTGATCTCGTCGCCGTGCAGCAGCCCTTCCTCCAGGAGCATGGCCATGACCACCGGGACGCCGCCCACGCGGTCGACGTCGAGCATGTGGTACTTGCCGTGCGGCTTGGTGTCGGCCAGGTGCGGCACCCGTACGGCGACCTTGTTGAAGTCGTCGAGCTGCAGGTCGACCTGGGCCTCGTGGGCGATCGCGAGCAGGTGCAGCACCGCGTTGGTGGAGCCCCCGAGGGCCATGACCACCGCGATGGCGTTCTCGAACGCCGCCTTGGTGAGGATGTCGCGCGGACGGATGTTCTCGCGCAGCAGGTTCAGCACCGCGACGCCCGAGGCGTAGGCATAGTCGTCACGGCGGCGGTCCACCGCCGGCGCGGACGCCGATCCCGGCAGCGACAGGCCGAGCGCCTCGCCCACCGACGCCATCGTGTTGGCGGTGAACATGCCGGCGCACGAGCCGATGGTCGGACAGGCGTTGCGCTCGATGTCCGACAGCTCCTGGGCGTCGATGGAGCCGGTCGAGTAGGCGCCGACCGCCTCGAAGACCGACACGATGTCGAGCACCTGGCCGTTGTGGTTGCCCGGGAGCTTCGAGCCGCCGTAGAGGAACACCGCCGGCAGGTTGAGCCGGGCGGCGGCCATCATCATCCCGGGCAGCGACTTGTCGCAGCCGGCGAAGGTGACCATGGCGTCGAAGCGCTCCGCGTGCATGACGGTCTCGACCGAGTCCGCGATGACCTCACGCGAGACGAGCGAGGCACGCATGCCCTCGTGGCCCATCGAGATGCCGTCCGACACGGCGATCGTGTTGAACTCGATCGGGTAGCCGCCCGCCTCGCGGATGCCCTCCTTGGAGCGCTTGGCGAGTCGGTCGAGCGGCATGTTGCAGGGGGTGACCTCGTTCCAGGACGACACGACGCCCACCTGCGGCTTGTCCCAGTCGTCGTCGGTCATGCCGATCGCTCGCAGCATGGCGCGGGCCGGCGCACGGTTCGGGAAGTCGGTGACCTCGTGGGAGCGTGTCTTCAGGTCCTGCGGCTCGGTCATGGCCCCAACGGTACGTGATCGACCCCGGGCCACCCGCACCCGATTACCCCTGGGGCACCTGCACCCGGTTGCACGGCATCTTCGGGGTCTCGACCGTCGTGCCGTCCTGGCGCACGTACACGACCAGGCAGCGCTCGGTGAAGCCGGACCACCACCCCGTGGGCTGGAACCGGATGAAGGCGAGCTCCGCCCGCGCCCGCACGTTCACGAACCCGTCGGTGTCCCGCACACGCTGCGCGAGCGAGCCGTCCTCCTGGACCGAGGCGCCGAACGCCAGGAAGTCCTCCGGGGTGGCGTCCTCCAGCATGACCAACAGCTCGTCGGCCTGCTGCTGCATCGCCGTGTCGGCCGACCGCTCGGCGAACCACTTGCCGCCGAGCACCGCCGCGACCAGCACCACCACGACCAGCACCGCGATCGTGATCCCCCGGTTGTCGCGCAGCACCGAGAGCCGCGAGGTGGCCCGTGGCGCCTCGAGCGAGCGCCCGGAGAGCAACGTCGGCTGCAGGCTGGGCTTCGGCTCCGCCTGCAGCGACCGTCGACGCCGGACCGGGGTGACCGGCGCAGCGACCTTGTCGGCCGCGCCATCGTCGGCGGCGGCGTCGTCCACTGCGGCGACCGCGACGTCGTCGGCCGGCTCGCCGATCGGCGCGTCGGCACGGTCGTCGTCGGCTCCGCGGGCACCCGCGATCGTGGGTGGTTCCTCTCCCGGCGACGACATCGTCAGATCATCGCTCAGAAGCGCACCCAGCACCACGGCAGTGGGTCGGTGCCGAACATGGCGTCGGCGAGCGCGGCGGCGCCCTCGTCGTGCTCGACCACCCGGCCCGCGCGCACGAGGCGGCGGAACGATCCGCCACCGAGCGAGCAGGCGCCCAGGTCGTCGACGGACACCGCGAGCGTCGGTGACTCGTCGGTGCGCTCGCAGCGCACCGAGCCGTCGGCCACCTCGAGCAGGTGCCTGCCGGCGACCGACGAGAGCAGCGGGTCGTGCACCTCGAGCACCAACCGGCCGTCGGTGGCGTAGCTCCGCCGACCCAGCACCGCGGCGACGTCCAGGATCCGCGCCCACAGCAGGTCCTGCTCCCAGTCGAGCCCGACCTGCCGTGCGTCGACCGCGACGTCCCACAGCGCGTGGTCCGGCCGGATGGCGCCGGTCACGGTGCCGACCAGGTCGTGTTCGATCAGGGTGCGCCAGAGCGCGAGCTCGACGCCGGTGTCGACGCCGACGAGCTCCCAGACCGACAGGGTGTGGTCGGCCTGGCCATGCCGCCAGTCCTCGTGGACCTCGTACAGCGCGTAGCCGTCGGCGACGCCCTGATCGTCGCGGTGCACGAGCGCGAGCTGGCGCGGGATGCCGCCGATGTAGGACTCGACGTCGCCGAGCACCACGTCCCACCACGCCTCCGAGCGCGACAGGCCCCCCGCCGTCGCGAGTCGGGCGCGGTCGTGCACCGCGACGCAGGCTTCCCGCGCATCGCTGCGCTCGAGCACCGTGCACGAGCCGCCGGGGTCGGGCGCGTCGTCGCGGAACCGGACGCGCCGCGTGTCGACGCGGACGTGGCGCCACCGTGTCGCCGGCCCGTAGCCGAACCGCCGGTAGATCGAGCCCTCCGAGGCGTGCAGCACGGCTGCGGCGTCGCCACGGTCGGCGGCGTCGTGCAGCTGGCGGGTCATCAGGGCCCGCAGGGCGCCACGTCGGCGGTGCGTGGGCAGGACGCCGACGTCGGAGACCGCGGACACGTCGACGGCGACGCCGCCGGGAAGGGTGAGCTGCGTGGGGAAGGACCCCGCACCACCGCAGAACCCACCGTCGAGCTCGGCCAGGTACCACCGGTCGGGTTCGACCATCGGCCGCTTCGACTCGCGTTGCGCGACGTTGGGCGCGAGGCCGAACGCCGCGGCGTCGACGCGGTGGTAGGTCTCGAGGGTCGCGTCCGGCCGGGACGGATCGTCCAGCGCCACGATCGACGGGCCGGTCATGATCCCGTCCCGGGACGGGTCGTGCCGCTCGGGCGGATGCAGTGGCGCATCACGCCGATGGTAGGGACTCAGGGCCAGGGCTTCGCAGCGAATTGATCGCGGAGCTGGTACTTGAGCACCTTGCGCAGCGTCTCGTTGCGCGGGAGGGCGTCGACGACCTCGAGCTGCTCGGGCGTCTTGAACCTGGTCAGCCCCTGCTCCCCCAGGTACGCGACCATCTCGTCGAAGGTGATGGCATCACCCTCGGCCGGTGCCTCGACCACCGCGCAGACCCGCTCGCCACGCTCGCGATCCGGCAGGCCGACGACCGCGACGTCGCCGACGCCCGGGTGGGCGTAGAGCAGGTCCTCGATCTCCTTGGCCGAGATGTTCTCGCCCTTGCGGATGATGATGTCCTTCAGACGTCCGGTCAGCACGACGTGTCCGTCGGGCCGCAGGTGCCCGACGTCGCCGGTGCGGAACCAACCGTCCTCGTCGAACGCCTCCGCGGTCAGCTCGGGGTTGGTGTAGCCCTTCGTGACCATCGGGCCCTTGACCCGCACCTCGCCGTCGACGCCGGCGGGCGCCTCGCTGCCGTCCTCGGTGACGATCCGGATCACGGCGCCGGTGACCGGCTTGCCGGTGGTGTGCGCCAGCTGGTCCTCGGAGTCGGTCGGCGAGCCCTGGGTGATCATCGGGATCTCGGTCATGCCGTAGCCGTGGCAGATGTCGATCCCCATCTCGTCGCGCACCTCCCGGAAGAGCTCGGGCGGCAGCGGCGCGCCGCCACCGGACAGCGCTCGCAGGGTCGGGATGATCGGCTCGCCCGGCTGCTCCCGCTGGGCCGCCAGGAACATCTGGTAGAAGGCGGTCGCGCCGCCGGCCATGGTCACGCCGTTGCGGCGGTAGAACGCGATCGCGTCGGCGGGCATGAACGCCTCGACGATCGCCGCCGACATGCCGGCGATCAGCATCATGACCAGGTAGTCGGGTCCGGCGATGTGGGCGTACGGGAAGGCGATCGAGCCGACGTCGGCCTCGGTCATCTGCAGGGCGTCCGCAAGGCCCCGGCCGCCGGCGATCAGGGTCGCGTCGGTGTGCTGCACGCCCTTGGGGTCCGACGTCGTGCCGGACGTCGAGTAGATCCAGCGCACCGGCTCCTCGCCGTCGGCGTACGAGGGGGCTGCGGGGAGCGTGGCCGGATCGCCCTCGGCGAACTCGTCGACCGCGAGCACGACGGGCGCCGGGTCCATCTGCGCGGCCAGGCCCTCGGCCATCGCCACGTAGTCGAAGCCCTTCCAGGTGCCGGGCACGACGACGAACTCGGCGCCGGTGTGGCGCATGACGAAGCCCAGCTCCTTCTCCCGGTACAGGTGCAGCACCGGGCACTGCACGGCGTCGAGACGAGCCATGGCCGCCGACGCGACGACGGAGTCGATGCGCGACGGCAGCTGCCAGGTCACCCGGGTGCCGGACCCGATCCCGAGCGCCGCCAGACCGGCGGCGACGCGCTCGGCGCGGTCGCGGAACTCGCCGTAGGTGATGCGGGGGTCCGGACCGGTGCCGTCCCCCTCGGCGATCAACATGGTGCGGTCGGGAGTCGCGCTCGCGCGCTCCTCGATGAGTTGCCAGATCGTTGCCACGGCCGAAAGCTAGTCCCCACGCCCCGGCCGAGCTGACGGATCGTCAGCTCCGGGCGACCCGCTCAGAGCCCCCCGAGCAGGTCCTCCACCGCGCCGCAGTTCACCGCGGCCCACGTGATGATCGCCTGGTTGGCCGCGAGGACCTGTGGCTCGGCCAGGATCTCGGCGGTGCGCGCCTGCGCGTCGGCGCCGCCGGCGTTCAGCGAGGAGACGCGGGTCCACACGTCGTGCACCACCTGCATCGACGGCTGCACCTCCGGAGGGGCGATCGCCGCGAGCTGCTCGAACGTCGCGTCCACCAGCACCACCAGCTGCGTGATGCCGGCCGGGGTGGTGACGAGGCCCGCGATGTCGAACTCCTGGCTGAGCAGGCCGTTCAGCGCATCACCGCTCAGCACGGCGCACAGGTCGGTCTCGTTGCTGAGTGCCTCGAGCTCGGCGATGAGCGCGCTGCCGCTCTCCGACAGGCCCTCGCCGACCACCGTCGTCGGCGCGGTCGGGACGGGGCCGGGGACGGTGACGTCCCCCGGGTCGTTCGCGAGCTCGGTGGTGGGCGCGTCCGACGCGCACGACGTCGCCGTCACCGCCAGGGCGATGACGACGACCAGTGCCAGGAGTCGGCCCACACGACGCATGCGCCCAGGCTAGGAGGGCTTGCGGGCGTTCAGCAGCGCGGTCACGACCTTGCCGTCCGCCTTGCCCTGCGTGGCCTTCATGACCTGACCGACGAAGAAGCCCGTGACCTTGCCGTCGCCCTCGCAGAACCGCTGCCACTCGGCGGGGTGCGCCTCGATGAGCCCGTCGACGATGCCGTCGAGCTCCGAGGTGTCCATGGCCTCGAAGCCGTGCGAGGCCGCGATCTCCCTCGGGTCGCCGCCCGAGGCGACGAGCTCGGCCAGCACCGTCTTGGTCTGCGTGGCGCTCAGGCTGCCGTCGAGCTCCATGCCGACCAGGGTGGCGAACGCCGCAGGGTCGAGCCCGGTGGCCCGCTCGTCGGACAGGTTGTGCTCGGCGTGGGTGATGGTGCGCACCGGATCGGCACCGGCGTCGATCGTGGCCAGGCACAGGTCGTCCAGGCCGCGCTCGACGATGAGCGCCGTCTGCTCGAGCGGCGCGCCCGAGCGCTCGGCCAGGCGGTGGCGCCGCTGGGCGGGCAGCATCGGCAGCTCGGCGCGCACGCGGTCGATCCACTCCTGGGAGGGGTCGAGCGCGACCAGGTCGGGATCCGGGAAGTACCGGTAGTCGTCCGAGCCCTCCTTGGACCGGAGCTTGTGGGTGCGTCCCTCGTCCTCGTTCCAGTGACGGGTCTGCTGCTCGACGCGCTCGCCCGAGGTGATCAGGTCGACGTGGCGTGCGGCCTCGTACTCGATGGCGCGGCCGAGGCTGCGCAGCGAGTTGATGTTCTTGATCTCGCACCGCGTGCCGAGCTCGTCGCTCCCGCGCTCGCGCACCGACACGTTGCAGTCGACCCGCAGCGAGCCCTCCTCCATCTTGCCGTCGGAGGCGCCGACGGCGACGAGGATCGAGCGCAGCTCCGACACGTAGGCGCGGGCCTGCTCCGCGCTGCGGAGGTCCGGCTTGCCCACGATCTCGAGGAGCGGGACGCCGGCGCGGTTGTAGTCGACCAGCGAGTGCTCGGCGTCGTGGATCCGACCGCCGCCGCCGATGTGGGTCGACTTGCCGGTGTCCTCCTCGAGGTGTGCTCGCTCGATGCCGGCGATCGAGCCGTCGGGCAGCTCCAGCCAGCCCTCGCCGTTGATCGGCAGGTCGAACTGCGAGATCTGGTAGTTCTTCGACTGGTCCGGATAGAAGTAGTTCTTGCGGGCGAAGACCGACCGCTGCACGGTGCAGTTGAGCGCGAGGCCCACGCGGATGGCGAGCTCGACCGCCCGCTCGTTGAGCACCGGGAGCGACCCCGGCAGCCCGAGCGTCAGCGCGTCGATGTGGGTGTTGGGCTCGCCACCGAACTCGTTGGTCGCCGCGGAGAAGAGCTTGGTCCTCGTGGACAGCTCGGTGTGGACCTCGAGGCCGATCACGATCTCCCAGCGGTCCAGGTCGACGCTCATGCGAGGCTCCCCTCGAGCGCTGCGGCCACACGGAACATCGGCACCTCGCCCAGGGTCGGTGCGAGCACCTGCACCCCGACCGGGAGGCCGTCGTCGCCGACGCCGTAGGGCACCGACATGGCGGGGTGCCCGGCCAGGTTGGTGGCGATCGTGCAGACGTCGTTGAGGTACATGGCCATGGGGTCCTCGGTCTTGGCGCCGAGCTCGAACGCGGTCGTCGGCGACGTGGGCGACAGCAGCACGTCGAAGCGCTCGTAGGCGGCCTCGAAGTCGGACCGGATGAGCGTCCGGACCTTCAGCGCCGTGTTGTAGAAGGCGTCGTAGTAGCCCGCGGAGAGGGCGTAGGTGCCCAACATGATGCGACGCTTCACCTCGTCGCCGAAGCCGGCGGTGCGGGTGAGCTCCATCATCTCGCCGGTCGTGGGTGCGTCCACGCGGAGCCCGTAACGCACCCCGTCGTAGCGCGACAGGTTGGACGACGCCTCGGCCGGGGCGACGAGGTAGTACGCCGACAGCCCGAACGTGACCGCGGGGACAGAGACCTCCTCGACGACCGCCCCGGCGGCGCTGAGCGCGTCGACCGCGGCGCGGACCCTCGCGGCGACGTCGGGGGCGATGCCGTCGCCCATCATCTCGGTGACCAGGCCGATGCGCAGGCCGTCCACACCGTCGTCCAGGTGCGGGCTCACCTCCGGGAACGGCGACGGGATGGACGTGGAGTCACCCGGGTCGTGCCCGCCGATGACCTCGCACACCGCTGCCGCGTCCGCCACGGTCGCGGCGAACGGACCCACCTGGTCGAGCGAGGAGCCGAACGCCACCAGCCCGAGGCGCGACACGGTGCCGTAGGTCGGCTTGACCCCGACCACGCCGCACAGGGCGGCGGGCTGGCGGATGGAGCCGCCCGTGTCCGAGCCGAGCGAGATGGGGCTGAACCCGGCGGCGACCGCCGCTGCGGAGCCGCCCGACGAGCCACCGGGGACGCGAGCGGTGTCGTGGGGGTTGCGGGTGGGCCCGAACGCCGAGTTCTCGGTCGACGAGCCCATCGCGAACTCGTCCAGGTTGGTCTTGCCCACCATGACCGCGCCGGCCGCCGCCAGGCGCGTGACCACGGTGGCGTCGTACGGCGGGCGCCAGCCCTCCAGGATGCGCGACGAGCAGGTGGTCGGGATGCCCCGGGTGCAGAGGTTGTCCTTGATCGCCACCGGCACCCCGGACAGCCGGCCCGGGTCGGCACCGCCCGCGACGGCGTCGTCGACCGCCGCCGCCGCCGCACGCGCGTGCTCCTCGGTCAGCTCGTTGAACGCATGGATCTCCGGCTCGCGCTCGGCGATGCGCGCCAGGTGCTCCTCGAGGACGGCGACCGCGCTGCGGTCGCCCGCTCGCACCTCGGCGGCCAGGTCGAGCGCGCTCACGGCTCCTCCCCCAGCACGGGGGGAACCCGGAACAGGCCGTCCTCGGCGGCGGGCGCCGCTGCGAGCACCTCGTCGCGGCCGAGCGGCGTCGCGGGCTCGTCCGCGCGCAGCACGTTCGTGAGCGGGACGGGGTGCGCCATCGGCTCCACCCCTTCCAGGTCGAGGGTCTCGAGGTCGGCCGCGTGCTCGAGCACGTCGGCCAGCTGTCCGGTGAAGCGCTGCAGCTCGTCGTCGCTGAGCCGGAGCCGGGCCAGCTTGGCGACCTTCTGCACGTCGTCGGTGGTGATGCGTTCGGTCATGGCGGCGCGAGCCTACCGGTCGGGTCGGGACCGGCCGCCACGTCGGTATCGTGACCGGGTGTCCGACACCCGCTCCCGATCACGCCTGCCCTGGATCATCGCCGCCGTCGTGGCGCTCGTCGTCTGGGGCGTGCTGGCCGCGGTCCAGGTCGTGTCCATGGCCGGCGACATCGACGCCGGCGTGGCGCACGTCGACGACGCGGAGGCGGGCACGCGGGACCTCATGTCGCTCGTCGGTGCCGTGCGCGGCGAGGACGAGGCCGACGGCGCCGCCGACGCGGCGCGCGAGCTGGACAGCGCCGTCGCGGACCTGGAGAAGGCCCGTCGCACCGCGGACGGCATCGTGCTCGCGCCGGTGAAGCTGCTCCCGGTGCTCGGTCGCCAGCTCCGGGCGACGACGACCATGTTGGACACCTCGATCGAGGTCGCCTCGGCCACCACCACGGCCATCACCGACCTCCGTGACGTGGCGACGGCGCCGGCGGCGTCACCGGCCGACCGTGTGAGCGCCGTCCGTGAGAGCGAGCAGGTGCTCGCCGCGCTGCAGGCGGCGATCGCCGATCCCGACCTGGGGCCCTCGGACGGCCTGATGCAGCCCGTCGCCGACGCGCGCAACCGCCTCTCGGACCAGCTCGCCCAGACGCGCACCACCGTGGACGACGCGATGGTCGGCCTCACCGGGGTCGCCGACTTCCTCGAAGGACCCACCACCTACCTGGTGCTCGCGGCGAACAACGCCGAGATGCGTGCCGGTTCGGGCATGTTCCTGCAGATCGGCTCGGTCAGCGTCGTCGACGGCGCGTTCACCCTGTCGGAGTTCACCCCCGCCGAGGAGCTGTACCTGGAGCAGCCGGGCGCGACGCTCGACCCCGACATCGAGGCCCGCTGGGGCGGGCTGCAGCCCAACCAGGAGTGGCGCAACCTGAACCTGTCGCCGCGCTTCGACGAGTCGGCCCGGATGGCCACCGAGATGTGGGCGGCGGCCGGTCGGGGCGAGGTCGACGGCGTCATGTCGATCGACGTCGTCGCCGTGCAGCGCCTGCTCGAGCTCACCGGACCCGTGGAGGTGCCCACCGCCGACGGCCCGCTCACCATCAGCGCCGACGACGTCCGCCGGCAGCTGCTGCGCAAGCAGTACGAGGCGTTCGACGATCGGGCGGACCGGCGCGACCAGCTCGGTGCGGTGGCCCAGGCCGTGTTCGATGCGTTCAACCAGCGCCCGGTGCCCGCTGCCGACCTCGTCGGGCTGATCGACCGCGCCGGTTCCGAGCGGAACCTGATGCTGTGGTCGAGCGACCCGGAGCAGCAGGCGGCGTGGGAGGCGCTCGGCGTGGCGGGCGAGCTCACCCCCGACACGCTGATGGCGGCGCTGCTCAACCGTGGCGGCACCAAGCTCGACCCCTACATCACCATGGACGCAGCGCTCTCGGCCGAGGACCTGGGTGACCGCTGGCGCGTGACGGTGCAGGTCGACATGGCCAACGGCGCGCCCGAGTTCCTCCCCACCTACGTGGAGGGGCCGGTCGAGGGCAGCGGTGGGGTCGCCGGCGAGTACATCGGCATCCTGTCGCTCACGGTCCCCGAGGCCGCGACGGAGCCGACGACGTCGGGCGACGGGTTCGCCGTCGTCGGTGACGACGGGCCGACCCGGGTGATCGGCACCAACGTCGCGATCCCCCGCGGCGAGCAGCGCAGCGTGACGGTCACCTTCGAGCTGCCGGAGGACTGGGACACCGTCCGGGTGACCTCCTCCGCGAGGGTCCCGGCGATCCGCTGGACCGCCGGGGACAAGGAGTGGACCGAGCGTCGACCACGCTCCGTGGCGCTCGAATCACTCGGCTGAAACTTGGGTGATTCCGCTCAATCACTTGGGATCACCCACGTGTTACCTTCGCTGCATGAGCCGAATCTCTCGCACACGCATCGCCGTCGCCGCCGCCGTCATCGGCGGGGGAACCATCCTCGGAGCCGGTGTCGCCGGCGCCCAGACCGATCCGTACGTCAGCCCCTCGTCCACGGTCGTGCAGCCCGAGGTCCTCAGCAACGAGGTCTCCAGGGCGCCCGCCGCCGCCGAGAACGCCGCCGTCGAGTCCTCCCTGGCCTTCACCGGTGGCGACGCCGCCGGCCTCGCGTTGATCGGTGGCGTGGCCGTCGCCGCCGGCACGGCGATCACCGTCGCCCGTCGCCGCACCGTCACCGCCTGAGCGACACCCACCGACAACCCAGCGCTCTGACGTTCGACCCCGGGCCGCGGCCCGGGGTCGACGTGTCTCCGGGCACGCTCACGCGCCGGATGCGGTCACCTTCGCCACGAAGTCGAGCGATCGCTCGGCGATCATCTCCTTGTCGAAGTCGATCGTGGCCACGTGGTAGCTGCGGTCGCAGCTGACACGCTCGACCGGGCCGGAGACCTGCGATGCGAGGTAGTCGGAGTCGCCGGGCGGCACGACGTGGTCCTCCGGGCTGGTGAACAGCAGCAGCGGACACTCGATGCGGACGAGGTCGGGCTGGATCTCGTTGGCCGCCTCGAACAGCGACAGCAGCGGGCGCAACGGGGTCTGGGGGTACGCGGACTCCGGGGAGTCGGTGTCCGCGACGTCGGAGCCCAGGCCGTCCATGACCTCGTGGCCGTCCGCCACGAGGGTCTCGATGAAGCTGCGCACCTCGGCCGCGGCCTGCGTCGCGGGGTTGACGCAGATGATGCCGGCGAGCTCGGGGTGCCGCGTCGCCAGCCAGCAGGTCAGCGAGCCGCCCATCGACAAGCCCGCGACGACGACCTGCTCGCTGCGCGCCGCGAGCCGCTGGTAGGCGGCCTCGGCATCTGCGGACCAGTCGGTCCACGTGGTCGCCAGCATGTCCTCGACCCTCGTGCCGTGCCCCGACAGCAGCGGCATCTCGACGCCGTGGCCGGCCGCCGCGAACGCCTCGGCGAGCGGCCGCATCGACTGCGGGTTGCCGGTGAACCCGTGCAGGACCAGCACGCCGACGGGTCCCCCCTCGACGCTCATGGGGTCCGCACCCGCCATCAGTGCGGTGCTGTTCGTGTCGTCGCTCATGGGTGCCTCCTGGGTGGCGTCGGCCGCGTCGGATCACCGTAGCGGCGACCTCGACGGATCCGCCGAACTACGATCATCCGGCTCGGCGCCGATGGACGGGTCGCAGCTGCACCAGGGGGAGTTCGATGGCGAAGTACACGTTCCTGACCGAGGAGTGGGTGGAGGCTGCGAAGGCCATCCGCGAGGAGCACGCCGGCGACTCGCCGGCGCCGGCCCACGTCGTGCGGATGAACCAGATCATCACCGAGGTCCCCTTCAGCGACGACCCGATCCATGCCCACATGGACACCACCGACGGCGAGCTGAAGATGGACTTCGGCCACCTCGAGAGCCCGGACCTGACCGTCACGATCGACTACGTGACCGCCAAGGCGATCCTCGTCGAGGGCAACCCGCAGGCCGGGATGCAGGCCTTCATGGCCGGCAAGATCAAGGTCGACGGCGACATGACCAAGCTGATGGCCATGTCGGCGGGCCCGGTCGACCCCGCGGCGGCCGAGGTCGCCGCCAAGATCCAGGAGATCACCGAGTAGCGCAGCGCATCACGGCGTTGGTGCAGCAGCACCGGCCCGATCCGCCCTCATGCCGAGGGCGATCACCAGTCCGACCACGCTGACCGCCGCGCCGACGCCGTAGGCGATGCGGTACGAACCGGCCAGCGTGGCCGTCCCCAGGGCGGCCACCTGGACGGTCTCCAGCAGGTTGATGCCGACGGTCGTGCCGATCTGCGCGAGCAGCTGCTGGGTGGCGCCCGCCACCCCGAGGTCGACGTCCTCGACCGAGTTGGCGACCGATGCCGAGAGGCGGGGCAACGACGCGCCGACCCCGATGCCCGACAGCGTCAGCGCCGTCACCACCAGCCACGTCGTCGGGTCGGGCGCGATCCACGCGAACAGCGCCATGGAGATCGCGAGCGACGCCATGCCGGTGGCGATCGCGCTGCGCGCGGCGATCCGACCCGCCAGCATGCCGGCCACCGGACCGGCGATCGCGAAGGTGAGCGGACGCGGGATCATCATCAGCGAGATCGCGTCGGCACCCAGCCCACGCACCTCGCTCAGCAGCTTCGGGGTCAACGTGAAGCCGCCCATGTAGCCGAACTGCATGAAGAACGACACGAACACCGGCACCGCGAACCCGCTGCGACGGAACCACGCCAACGGGATCAGCGGGTGGGCCTGACGGGACTCCACACGGACGAACCACAGGGTGGACAACGCCGCCAGGGCGAAGGACGCCAGCACCCAGGGCGACAGGAAGCCCCACGCAGCGCCCCGGTCGATCCCGAACAGGACCCATCCGAGCAGCACGAACAGCACCGCCTGGCCGCGCACGTCGAAGTGCACGCCGCGCCGCCGTGGCGTCTCGGGGACCAGGAACCAGGCGAGCAGCGCCGAGAGGGCGAGCAACGGCGCCTGCGCCCAGAAGATCATGCGCCAGCCGACGGTCTCGACCAGCGGGCCTCCCACCACCAGCCCCACCACCGGGCCGCCCGCGACCACCAGCGACCAGAAGCCGAGCGCCTTGGAGCGGTCCTCCCGGGCGAACAGCCCGTTGATGATCGCCAACGAGCTCGGTCCCGTCGCGGCACCTGCGGTGGCGGCGAGCACGCGGAACGCGATCAACGACGGCCCCGACCACGCCAGCGCGGAGCACACCACGAACACCGCCGAGATGCTCATGCCGGCCAGGAACACCCGTCGGTGCCCGTGCAGGTCGCCGAGCTTGCCGGCGGTGGTGCCGGTCAGCGCCAGTGCGATCGTGGGCCCCGAGATGAGCCACACGAGGCTCTCGACGGACGCGCCGAGGTCCTCGGCGATCTGGGGTCGGCTCACCGCGAGGATCGTGATGGTGCTGGCGACCCAGAAGGTGCCGAACAGCACGGTCGCGGTGACGATCCATGCGTAGGAGCTGCTGCGACGGGCACGGCCCGCGGCACGGCGCTGCAACAGCAGCGGCCACGGCACCACGCTGTCCTCGTCGACGCCGGGCGCATCGATGGTCAGCGCGGACAGCTCGTCGGGCGGCTCGTTCCCGTCGTCGTCACGACCCTCGGCGCCGGCTGGACCCTCGGCGCCGTCACGGGGAGGGGGCGTCCGAGGGGGCATCGGAGGCTGATCCTACCGCTCCCCCACGCGCCGGATCAGGTGCCACCACACCCCGGATCTGTCGGCTGCCACACCCCGGATCTGTCGGCTGCCACACCCCGGCGCTGCCGGCTGCCACGGAGCGCGCGACCGCATGCCGCGCGATGATCCACCACTCCCAGCGCGCCGCCGCCTACCTTGAACGAATTCGGGGACCGTCGTTCCCGTTGGGGTGGTCAGCTGGACGTGGTGTTCCCCAGCCGCCGCGATGAGGCGGCCACCCCAACCGGAACGACGGTCCGTCGCGTACGACGAAGGTTCGTCGGCAGCGGGTCGCTCCCGGGAGCCGGAGGTCAGCTCCGGGTGAAGATGCGCACTGCGGTGCCCCGCTCGTGCAGCTCACCCGACGGCGGGTCGGTGGCGAGGACCATGCCCGACGGCGATCCCTCGATGCCGGCGACGACGAAGCCCTGGGCCTCGAGCTTCGAGGCCGCGACCGCGCCCGACTGGAAGCGCACGTCGGGCACGGGGATCGGCGGGGGCCCCGACGACACCTCGAGCACCACCTGTGCGCCACGGTCGAGCTCGGTGCCGGGCTCCTCGCTCACGGAGATGACGTAGCCCTCGGGCACCTCGTCGCTCGGCGACGTGCTCCGCGCGACCTCGAGCTGCACCGCGGCGAGCGCGGCCTCGGCGTCGTCCGCACGAGCGCCCTGCAGCCCGTCGGGCACCACCCGGGGAGCCGGGCCGTCCGAGATGACCAGGTCGAGCTCGCTGCCCTTGGGCAGGCGGCCGTCCGCCTCGGGGGTGACGTCGACCGGTGTCGAGGAGATCACCGCATCGGCAGGCACCTCCTCGTCGAACGCACGCGACTCCGCGGCGATCGAGAACCCGGCGTCGGTGATCGCGGTCCGGGCGTCCGCCACGGGCAGTCCGACCACATCGGGAACCGGTGCGAGCGTCGCGCCGAGCGAGACCGTGAGGCGCACGACCTCGCCCTCGGCGAGCGACCCACCGGTCGCAGGGTCCTGTCCGAGCACCTCGCCCGGCTCGGTGCCGTCACGGCGGTCCAGGGTGCTGGCATCCACGGTCCAGCCGAGCTCCTCGGCGACGGCCGTCGCCGCGACGACGTCGTCGCCGACGAAGTCCGGCACGTCGTGCACGGGGACCCGGACCAGGAACCACCAGCCCGCCGCCCCGGCGACCAGCAGCACGAGGGCCACGAGCGCGAGCAGCATCCGGCGGCGACGGGGCCGGGCCGGGGTCGCCGCACGGGCAGCAGCGGCCTGCGCCTGGGCGGTGGCGCGTTCGGCACGGCGCTCTGCCTTGTCGAGGCGGCGTTGCGCACGGCGTGACAGCTCCGGCGCAGGTGCGGGGGTGCCCACCAGCGGGTCCACCGGGCCGAACGACACCGGGCGCGAGCCCGAGAGCAGCTCGTGCTCCTCGGCGACCTCGATGGGCGAGCGGGACGACCCCGACGACGACAGCGCTGTCTCGGTCAACGCCACCTCGGGCAGGTCGGCCGCAGGGTCGGTGGGATCCGGGTCGGTGGGGTCCGGCTCGGCGGTGAGGGCGGCCGCCCCGGCGACCACGGCGCCGGCGGGGAGCTCCGCGTCGGGCGGTCCCCCGGCGGCGGGCGGTCCCTCGGTGTCGGGCGGCTCGGGTGCGACGGCGGGGCCGGGTTCGGCGTCGTCGAGCACCTGGGGCTCGGGCAGCTCCATGACCTCGATCTCCGGCGAGAACGGATCGATCAGGCCGATGCCGTCCAGGCCCTGCGCGAGGTGCAGCTCCGAGGTGCGCTCACCGTCGCCGAGGGTCAGCACGATCGGCAGCGGCTCAGGGCGCTCCAGCTCCTCGGCCGCGGCCATCAGGCCGATCTCGAACTCGGCGGCCTCGGGCCGCTCCTCGGGATCCAGGCGACCAGCTCGTTCCAGCACCGAGCGCAGGCCGCCGAGCTCGGGTCCGAGCTCCAGGTCACCCTGGGTGCGCATGGCCAGGGTGGCCGCCGTGGTCTCCCCGGTGAAGGGGACCTGGCCCGACACGCACTCGACCAGCACCAACGCCAACGAGTAGACGTCGGAGCGGCCGTCGAGACGGCGTCCGAGCGCCTGCTCGGGCGACGCGTAGCGGGCGGTGCCCACGGCGATGCCGGACGGCTCGGTCCACGACGCCTCGGCGAGCGCCCGGGCGAGCCCGAAGTCGGCCAGTCGGAGCCGTCCGTCCTCGTCGAAGAGGAGGTTGCCGGGCTTGACGTCGCGGTGCACCAGCCCTCGCTGGTGGGCGTGCGCGAGGGCCCGGGCGGCGTCGAGTCCCACCACCAGCGTCTGCGACGGGGTCAGCGGTTCGCCGCGGTCGAGGATGTCGCGCAGGCTGCCGCCGCCCAGGTACTCGGTCACGAGGTACGGCACGACGGCGCCGTCGTGGCGGTCCTCGCCCCAGTCGAACACGGCGACGATGTTGGGATGGCTGAGCGCCCCGGCGGCGCGGGCCTCGGCGCGGAACCGGCGCAGGAACGCCTCGTCCTCCGCGAGCGCCTCGTGCAGCAGCTTCACGGCCACACGACGCCGCAGCTGCGTGTCGACCGCCAGGAACACCCGCGACGAGGTGCCGACGCCGACGGGCGCCACCAATCGGTAGCGGTCACCGAGCACGCGTCCGGTCTCCTCGGAGAGTCGGGAGGACATCACAGCTGCGATGGTACCGCCGGCTACCCCCGATCCCGGGGACGGGCTAGACCAGCGGGTGTGAGCACCCCCAGCGACGTCCTCCCGCGGCTCCGTCCTCGCGACATCGCACGCAAGCTGATCATCACGCTGATCATCGTCGGTGCCCTGGTGGGCCTGTTCTACACCGGCCGTTGGGCCGTGACCGGTCCCGACAGCACGTCGGGCTCGCTGCCGGACTCGGTCGAGCGGCTGATCCCCGCCTCGGGCTCCGAGGTGCTGCGCCAGTCCCAGGTCGGCCTCGACGTCGCGGACGGCTTCGACGCCTACCTGGTGGTCAACGGCGTCGAGATTCGCACGGCCGAGGACGGGTTGATCAAGGACCTCGGCACGGGGCTCATCCTCTTCCAGCCGGGGCCCGACACGCCGGTCGAGTCGCTGAACCAGGGCACGAACTCGGTGATCGCGTTCGTGTTCGACCAGACCGACGGGCCGACCGTGGCGCAGCCCGTCAGCTGGCGCTTCGAGGCGACCTGACGGGGTTGCTCACGCCGAGATGAGCGACTCGAGCGCCGCGATGGCGGCCGGCTCGTCGTCGGGCTGCGGGCCGATCAGCACGGCGTGCAGGCCCACCGCCCGGGCACCCGCGACGTTGCCCGGCGCATCGTCGACGAACGCCGCGGCCGACGGCTCGACGTCGAGCCGGGAGAGCGCCAGCTCGAAGATCCGGGGGTCGGGCTTGCGCATGCCCACGTCGGAGGAGTCGATGACGTCGACGAACAGCTCCTCGAGGGGCAGCAGCGGTCGCCAGAACGCAGCGAACTCCGCGGCGTTGTTGGTCAGCAGGGACGTCGCCACGCCCCGGTCGCGCGCCGAGCGACAGAAGTCGACCATGGCGGTGCGCATGCCGCCGCCGCCGAGCGCCATCAGCATCTCGACCGGATCGAGCGGGGGTCCGCCGCTGCGCACCGACAGCTCGGCGATCTCGGTCCGGGCCTGATCGAGGGGGATCTCACCGCGCTCGAGGCGGTGCCAGGGGTGGTCGGTGTCCTCGTCGTAGGTGCCGAAGACGGCGTCGAGCAGCCAGTCGGGGTCGACACCCAGGCCCGCAGCGGCGGACCCGACCGCGGCGAACGGCGAGTCCACGAACACGCCGCCGAAGTCGAAGATGACCGCTCGACAGCTCATGTGGGCAGCTCCCCCGTCTCGAGCAAGGCCGCGAAGTCGTCGGCGGTGACCTGCGGCACGCCGAGCTCGGTCGCCTTGGTGAGCTTGGAGGCGCCGGGCTCCTCGCCGACGACGAGCGCGAACGTCTTGCGCGACACGCTGCCGGGCGACTTGCCGCCGCGGGCCTTGATCGCCTCGGCCGCCTCGTCACGGCTGTAGCCGGGGACCGAGCCCGTCACCACCACCGCCTTGCCGGTGAGCGTCTGGGGCAGGACCGACCGCTCCGGTCCCGTCGTGTTGACCCCTGCCTCGACCAGGCGGGCGATCAGGTCGCGGTTGGTGGGCACGGCGAACCAGTCGTGCACCGACCGGGCGATGACCGGGCCGATGCCCTCGACGGCCGCCAGGTCGTCGGTCGAGGCCTCCATGATCGCGTCCATGCTGCCCAGCGACGAGGCCAGGACCTCGGCCCCGGCGGCGCCCAGGTGCACGATGTTGAGCCCGAACAGCAGGTTGGCGAGGGGTCGCTGCGTCGAGGCCTCGATCGCGTTGCGCAGGTTGTTGATCGAGGCGTCCTTGTAGCCCGGCAGCTCGGCGATGCGGTCGAAGTCGAGCGAGTAGACGTCGGCCGGATCGGCCAACAGGCCCAGCTCCAGGAAGGTGGCGATCTGCTGCTCGCCCAGGCCGTCGATGTCCATGGCACCACGCGAGGCGAAGTGCGACAGCGTCGCGAGGCGCTTCTGGGGGCAGTCGGGGTTGATGCACAGGTGCTGCGCCTCGCCCTCGGCGCGCACCAACGGCTGGCCGCAGGACGGACAGGCCGTCGGGAACTGCCATTCCGCCAGTCCGTCGGGTCGCATGTCGAGCACCGGTCCGACGACCTCGGGGATGACGTCGCCCGCCTTGCGCACGATGACGGTGTCGCCTGGGCGCACGTCCTTGTGGCGCACCTGGTCCTCGTTGTGCAGCGTGGCGAGCCCCACCGTGGAGCCGCCGACGAACACCGGCTCCAGCACGGCGAACGGCGTGGCCTTGCCGGTCCGGCCGATGGAGACCTGGATGTCGAGCAGCGTCGTCGTGCGCTCCTCGGGCGGCAGCTTGAACGCGATGGCCCAGCGGGGTGCCTTGGACGTGAAGCCGAGCGCCTGCTGTGCGGCGAGGTCGTCGACCTTCACCACCACGCCGTCGATCTCGTAGGGCAGCTCGTGGCGATGGTCGATCCAGTGCCGACAGAAGCCGTAGACCGCGTCCAGGTCGTCGAGGGTCTGCGTCATGGGGTTGACCGGGAGGCCCAGCTCACCCAGCCAGGAGAGCGCCGCGGAGTGGCTCGGCGGGGTCTCGGCGCCGACGACCTCACCCAGCTGGTAGCACCACCAGGCCAGGCCCCGACCGGCGGTGATCTCGGGGTCCTTCTGGCGCAACGAGCCGGCGCCGGCGTTGCGGGGGTTGACCGGCACCGGGCGGGTGCGGCGACCCTTGGCGGCGAGCTCCTCGTTCTCCTGCTCCGTGCGGCGCTTGAGCGCCTCGAAGGCCTCGACCGGCAGGTAGATCTCGCCACGCGCCTCGAGCACCGCGGGTGCGCCGGGGCCCAGGCGGTGCGGGACCGCGTCGATGCGCGCCACGTTGGCGGTGACGTCCTCGCCGGTGCGCCCGTCGCCCCGTGTGGCGGCCTGCACGAAGCGGCCGTCCTCGTAGCGGACCGAGACGGCCAGGCCGTCGATCTTCAGCTCGCACACGTAGCGGACCGAGCCGTCGAGCCCCACCTCGGCCAGGCGCTTGGCGGTGCGTGCGCCCCACTCCTGCAGCTCGCCCAGGTCCATGGCGTTGTCCAGGCTCATCATGCGCTGGCGGTGCTGCACCGGCGCGAAGTGCGCCGAGGCCGCACCACGCACGGTCTGGGTGGGGCTGTCGGGGGTGACCAGGTCGGGGTGCTCGGCCTCGATCGTGCGCAGGTCGCGCACGAGCGCGTCGTAGTCGGCGTCGGGGATGGTCGGGGCGTCCTGCTCGTAGTACGCGCGGTCGTGGCCGCGGATCTGCTCGCGGAGCCAGTCGACCCGTCCCGCGGGGTCGAGCTCGGCGTCGGGACCGGCCGACGTCACGGGGCTGGAGTCAGTCACGGCGTCACCCTAGCGACCCGCTCCGACACCCGAACCCGGCCGGTGGGACCCTCAGGCGCCGAGGGTGAGGCGGGCGCCGATCGCCTGGCGCCGCACCCGCGTCGACAGCGACCCGGTGAGCTCGAGCACGCGCTCGGCCTGGGTCGTGCCGAAGTGTCCCAGACCGTCCGCAGGGCCCACCATGCTCCGGCTCCGCAGCGTGAGCGGGTCGAGGCCCTCGCCGACGAGCTCGCACCACAGCGCCGAGAGGCGGCGCCAGAGCAGCTCCTCGCTCGTCCCGAGCGGCTGGTCGACCGGCACCGCGCCCCAGACGATGCGACCCCCACGGTCCAGGAAGCCACCGAGGGTGCCGGCCGCGCCGACCAGACCTCGCTCGACCGGGGTCGAGATGACCGAGACCCCCGTCGACACGATCGTCTCCCAGTCGGTGCGGCCCGGCACGTGCACGCCGATGAGCAGGTCGCCGGCCCGCGGGTGCTCGTCCAGGCCCTGCACGTACGGTTCGAGCAGATCGGCCACCTGCGTCGGGGTCAGCGGGAAGGTGGGGTGCATCGCGCCGATCAGCCCGGGCTCGGACGCACAGACGAACACCACGCCGTCGCCCAGCACCGAACGCACCGCGCCGAGCGCCGCTCGCGCCCGACGCCGCACCAGTGCCGCGGCGAGCGTCGTCGCCGGCGCCTCCGCGACGCCCGCGGCGCGCAGCGCGAGCGCCAGGGTCACCGGACCGAGCACGCCGACGCGCACCCCGACCGAGGGCACGACGTCGACCGCAGCGAGGAAGCGGTGCAGCACGTCGAAGGACGAGCCGTCCAGGCGGTCGCCGATCCGGGCCGTGCGCTGCACGTCGTCCTCGAGCTCCGCTGCGAGGCGAGCGTCCACCTGCAACAGCCCCGGTGGCTGCACCGAGACGCCGTCCAGGCCCTCGACCGCCTGGGCCAGGAGCGACCCCGTCATGCCGCCCCAGGTCGGGACCGTGGGGAACTCGGGTTGCGCGTCGAGCGCCAGGCGCACGGCGCCCTCGGCGTCCGCCGCGGGCAGCGAACCGACGGAGGTCGCCAGCCCGAACGGCACATCCAAGCTCCCACCCATGCGGTCGTTGCTAGCGGTCGGGTCCGAAGGCGCGCAAGTCTGTGGAGGTGCGAGCCTCCCCCCTGACCTGGATCACCCGTGCCCTCTGGCTGACGCTGCCCCTGACCCTCGGCGACCTGCTCGCCGGGGCGCTCGACGGCCGCTCCGACGCCGTCGTCGTCACCGGCGCCGTGCTCTCCTGGGGGCTGTGGACCGCCACGCTGCTGGCGTCGTTGGTCCTGTTGCCGCTGACGCTGCTCGCCCTGCGGGTGATGGTGCCGCTCGCCCTGGTCGCCGGCGTGCTGGCGGCCATCGACACCGCCCCCGACCTCCTCGGTTGGATCGGACTGGTCAGCGCGGCGATCGCACTCGTCACGGCCATGTCGGCCGACGTTGGCATCGACTTCGTCAACGGGGCGTCCTACGGCGACGAGCGGCGGTTCCCGCTGCGACCGCCCGCGGCGCTGCTGCTCGGACCGGTGCCGCTCGTGTGGGCGTCGATGGCGCTGCCGCTGCCCGCCGCGGCGCTCGCGCTGGCCGCCCGGCAGTGGGTGCTCGGCGTCGTCGTCGGGCTGCTCGGCGCGGCCGCGCTCGTCTGGGGCACACGGGTCCTCTCCCGGCTGACCGCGAGGTGGTGCGTCTTCGTCCCGGCGGGCATCACGATCGTCGACGACATGGCGCTCGTGGATCCGGTGCTGCTGCGCGCCGAGCACGTCGTGCGGCTCGGGCCGGCGCCGGTCGACACCACGGCCACGGACCTGTCCGTCGGTGCCACGGGCCTCATCCTGCAGGTGGACCTGTCGGTGCCGGTGGCCGTCGTGCCGGTGGTGCGACGCGGCGGGGTCACCGAGGCGACCGAGGTCGGATCGCTCCTGTTCGCCCCCTCACGCCCCGGGGCGCTCCTCGCCCACGCCGCCACCCGACGCATCGGCGTCGCCTCGGCCTGACGCGCCCCTCCTGGCCGGTCGCTCGGCGAGCCCACCGCCCACGACGACCTCGACGTCCTCGCCCTCGACGGTCGTGGCGCGCTGGTAGAGCACGACGCTCTGACCCGGCGCGATGCGGCGCTGGGGCTCGCGCCACCGCAGGGCCGCGCCGTCGGACCCGATGGGGTCGACGGTCGCCGGCGCCACGCGACCGTGCGCGGAGCACTGCACCAGCACCTCGCCACGCACCGGGTCCGCCGCCCAGACCACGTCCGACAGGGTGAGCGCGCCCTCGGCCAGGTCGTCGACCGTGCCGACCGTGACGGTCTCGCCCGCCACGTCGACGTCGACCACGAACCGGCGGCCGGTGCCGCCGGCCAGCTCCAACCCGCGTCGCTGCCCGATGGTGACCAGCTCGACCGCGGTGACGCTGCCCACCTGGTTGCCGTCGGTGTCGACGATCGTCGCGGGGTGCAGCTCGGTGCGGGCGGACAGGAACGCCTCGCGCCCGTCGCTGCGGGTGATGAAGCACACGTCCTGGCTGTCGGGCTTGGTCGCCGTGCGCAGCCCAAGCGCGCCGGCGAGCTCGCGCACGCGGTCCTTGGTCATGGTGCCGACCGGGAACAGCACGCGGTCCAGCTCGCTCGCCGGCAGCGGGTACAGCACGTAGGACTGGTCCTTGGCCGCGTCACGGCCCCGGGCGATGCGCCGTGACCCGTCGGACAGCTCCACCACCCGGGCGTGGTGACCGGTCGCGACCGCGTCGAAGCCCAACAGCGCGGCGCGGTGCAGCAGAGCATCGAACTTGAGGTGGCGGTTGCACTCGACGCACGGGTTCGGCGTCCGTCCGACCGCATGATCCCGGACGTAGGGGTCGACGACGAGGCGCTGGAACTCCTCGCCGAAGTTGAACACGTGGTGGTCGACGTCGAGCTGTGCGGCGGAGCGTCGGGCGTCCTCGACGTCCGCGACCGAGCAGCACCCGGTGTCGGACTCGCCGCCCCAGAGCTTCATGGTGATCCCGACGACCTCGTGGCCCTCGTCACGCGCCAGCGCGGCGGCGACCGACGAGTCGACCCCACCCGACAGCGCAGCGAGCACCTTCACGACGACCGGTCCGCGGTCATCCGAACGCTCGCACGCGCTCGACCGCACGGGGGATCGCCTCGAGCGCCACGTCGACGTCGCGGTCGGTGCTGTCGCGGCCCAGCGACAAGCGCAGGGATCCGCCCGACAGCTCGGGTGCCACGCCCATGGCGGCGAGCACGTGCGACGACTGCTGGGCACCCGACGAGCACGACGACGCGGCGGACGCCATGACCGCGTCGGCCTCGAGCAGGAACAGCAGCGTCTCGGCGTCGACGCGCTCGATGCAGAGGTGGCAGATCCCGGGCAGCACCGCGCTGCGGTCCCCGTCGCGCACCGCGGTCTCGACGGCGCCGTCGACCGCGGCGAGCAGCCCGTCGGCCAGCCGGTCGCGCAGCGCAGCCACACGGGCGTTGGTCTCGTCGCGCTCGTGCGCCACGAGGTCGAGCGCCGTGGCGAACCCGACGATGCCCGCGACGTTCGAGGTCCCGGAGCGTCGACCGCGCTCCTGGCCACCGCCGAGCACCAGGGGCCGCAGCTGGGTGTGGCCCCGCACGACCAGCGCGCCGATGCCCTTGGGGCCACCGAGCTTGTGCGCCGAGAGCGACACGAGGTCCGCGGCCGCCGCCACGACCCGCAGGTCGAGCCACGCCGCGGCCTGCACCGCATCGGTGTGCAGCGGGGCCCGGGGCACGTCGGGCTGGTGCGCCCGGACGACCTCGGCCACCCGGTCCAGGTCGTTGACGACGCCGGTCTCGTTGTTCGCGGCCATGACCGACACCACCGAGACGTCGTCGCCGAGCTCGTCGAGCACCCGCACCAGGGCCTCGACGTCGATCCTGCCGCTCGCGTCCACGTCGACGACCCGACCGTCGAGCGCCTCGACGACGTCGAGCACGGCGTGGTGCTCGACCGCGGAGCACACCGGCGTCCCGGCACGGGGCGGCATGCCGCCGCTGATGGCGTGGTTGTCCGACTCGGTGCCGCCGGAGGTGAACACGACCTCGCCCGGCACGCAGCCGACCACGGCCGCCACCCGCTCGCGAGCCTCGTCGACCGCACGCACCGCGTCGCGGGCGAGGCGGTGGCTGCCCGACGGGTTGCCGTAGCGGTCGCCCAGATACGGCGCCATCGCCTCGAGCACCTCGGGCCGCACGCGGGTCGTCGCGGCATGATCCAGGTCGACGGGGCCCGGATCCACGGGTGCCGGTGCGGCAACGTCGGGCGTGCGGGCGCCCGGCTCGTCCTTCGAGATCACCCCGCCACGCTACGACCCACCATCGTCGGGCGACAGGCAGCCATGTGACGGGACCGGCTCACGCGTGGAGCAGCTCGCGGAACGGCACGTGCTTGTCGGTGCGGACCTCGCCGGGCAGACCGAGCACGCGCTCGCCGATGATGTTGCGCTGGATCTGATCGGTGCCACCGCCGATGCGTGGCGCCCACTGGCTCATGAACAGGTCCTGGAAGCGACCCCCGTAGGGCGCGTCGTCGTGCACGAGCATCCCGGCCGGACCCTGCAGTGCCAGCACCAGGTCGCCACCGGTCTCGTACAGCGCCGACACGGCGAGCTTCATGACGGAGCTCTCCGGACCGGGCAGCTCGCCGCGGGCGGCCGCGGTGCGGACCCGGTAGCCCAGGAAGCGCAGGATCTCGAAGCGCGTGTGCAGATCGGCCAGGCGCTGGCGGATCACCGGGTCGGCCGGATCCGCGGTAGCCCTCGCCAGCGCGATGACCTGCTCGATCGAGTACATGCCACCGCCGCCGATGGACGCACGCTCGTGGGCGAGCATCGTGAGCGCCACACCCCAGCCGGCACCCACCGGACCGAGCGCGTTCGCCGCGGGCACCCGCACGTCGTCGAGGAACACCTCGTTGAAGTGGATGGCACCGTCGATCTGGCGCAGCGGACGCACGACCACGCCCGGTGAGTCCATCCTGACCATGAACGCCGTGATGCCCTTGTGCTTGGGCACGTCGGCATCGGTGCGCGCCAGCAGGATGCCGTAGTCCGCGTAGTGGGCGGCCGACGTCCACACCTTCTGGCCGTTCACGACGAACTCGTCGCCGTCGCGCACCGCCCTGGTGCTCAACCCCGCCAGGTCCGAGCCGGCGCCCGGCTCGCTGAACAGCTGGCACCAGATGTGCTCGGCACTCAGGATGCGGGGCAGGAAGTGGGTCCGCTGGTCCTCGGTCCCCCACTCGATGATCGTCGGGCCCGCCATGCCGACCCCGACCGAGAACATGTTGCCGGCGACGTCATAGTTGCGCTCCTCGGCGGCGAACACGCCCGCGAGCATCGGCGGGAGCCCCCGACCACCGTGCTCGACCGGCCAGTGCGGCGCGGCCCACCCGTCGGCGGCCTTGCGACGCTGCCAGGACCGGGCGTCCTCGAGGACGGCCAGGTCCTCTTCCTCGGTGTGCGCGCGATACGTGCGCATCTGGTCGAGCGATGAGTGGTCGACCCTGGTGGCGTGGGCGTCCAGCCAGGCGCGCGCCTCGTCACGCAGCGCGCGTTCTTCGGGGGTGTCGTCGAAGTCCATTCCGCGGCAGTGTTGCCGCGTCGGGGCCCGAACTGCAACCTCGTTCTACTTTTTGCCCGTCGCGCTACGGCGTCGTCCGACGTGATGACCGTCGACGCGCGGGCGCCGGCGACGAGGGCACGACCGCCGCGAGCGGCGCCAGACCGGCCGCAGCGTCGGACAGCAGCCCGCCCTGTCGTTGCTGGTAGGCCGACGCCACGCAGATGAGCCAGAGCTCGGGGTCGATCGGACCGCCCAGCTGGTGGCGGATCTGCTCCTGGATCGAGGTGGCCAGCTGCATCGCCAGCTCGGCCCGGCGCTGCGGGCCCAGGTTGCGGGTGCGCAGCAGGAACTCGCGGATCAGCGAGAAGTCCTCGTCGCGCAGCAACCCGACGTCGAGCGACGCGACGTAGGCCTCGTGGCCGACGGGCGGGTGGAACGCGATCGGTGTGCGCACCGAGCCGGTCGGCCGAGCACGGATGACCACCGTGCCCGCCGCCATGTCGCCCGCACGCTGGGTCCGGCTCGAGAACATCGCCGCCCCGATCGCCACCGCACCGAGCGACAGGTACAGGTCGACGAGCGCCACGAGCCCGCGCACCACCGCCTGGCGCGGCGCCTCGGGCGCCCCGTCGGCGCCGACCACACGCAGGCCGAACATCGCCTTGCCGAGGCTGCTGCCCCGCCAGACCAGCTCCATGCCGATCGGCACGACGAGCAGCGTGGTGAACGCCAGCGCGATGAGGAACAGGGTGGGGCTGACCGCCGGACCGATCAGCACCGCTCCCAGCGCGCCGACGGCCGCCGCGAAGACGAGCTGCAGGAGCAGGTCCACGAGACGGGCGAAGGCCCGGGTGGCGACGCCCGCGGTGGGCAGCTCCAGCAGCACGGCCTCGGGCGTCACCAGCGTCGAGCTCACGCGCCCTACCGTACGGGGCGGATGGACATCGACCGCTACATCCAGCGCAACGAGCCTGCATGGCGACGCCTGTCGGAGCTCAGCCGCACCGGCACCCGCGACGCCCGGCGCCTCAGCGACGACGAGGTCGGCGAGCTCGTCGCGCTGTACCAGCGCGTCTCCGCGCACCTGTCGCACGCCCGGGGGCGCTACCGCGACCCCGAGCTGAACGCACGGCTCTCGGGCATCCTGGGCGAGGCGCGGGTCGTGATCTACCGCCGCCGCCGCTCGGTGCTGCGCTCCGTCGGCGGGTTCTTCACCGAGACGTTCCCCGCGGCGGTGTGGGGCTCGCGGCGCTACGTCGGGGTGGCCGCGCTCCTGTTCCTGCTGCCGGCGATCGGCATGGCGCTGTGGCTGTACCACTCCCCCGCCGCCCTCGACGCGAGCGTGCCGCCGGAGCTGCAGCGGCTGATCGCCGAGGAGCAGTTCGCCGACTACTACCGCTCCGACGCAGCGCAGAACTTCGCCGGCTACGTGACGATCAACAACATCCAGGTGGCGTTCCTGGCGTTCGCGCTCGGCGTCGTGCCGGTCGTGGGCACCAGCTGGGTGCTCGGCTTCAACGGACTCAACGTCGGGGTGATGGCGGCGGTGATGCACCGCGCCGGCGAGGGCGCGCAGTTCTGGGGGCTGATCCTCCCCCACGGCCTGCTCGAGATCTCCGCCATCGTCGTCGCCGGGGCCGCCGGGCTGCGTCTGTCATGGGCGCTGGTGGCCCCCGGTGACCGGACGCGGGGCGATGCGTTCCGCGACGAGGGCATGCGGGCGGTGGTCATCGTCATGGGCCTGGCGGTGTGCTTCGTCATCGCCGGGGTGATCGAGGGTTTCGTGACGCCGTCGGGGCTGCCCACCGCGGTGCGGGTGGCGGTGGGGATCGCCGCACTCGCCATGTTCGTGGTCTACGTGGTGCTGCTCGGCGAACGGGCCGAGCGACGTGGGCTCACCGGGTTGCTGGACGAGTCGAGCGCGGACCAGATCGACCGCGCCGAGCAGGCCGCCGAAGCCGCGACGCTGCTCCGCATCCGGTGACGGCTGCGCCGTCGACAGAGCATCAGGTGACGGCTGCTCAGAGCCGGCCGGTGCTCTTGACCAGCAGGTAGGCGTCGGCGAGCTCCCCGGCGAGTCGCCCCGGGGCGGCGTCGACGACGGTCACGCCCATGCCACGCAGCCGGGCGATCGTGCGTCGGCGCTCGGCCAGGGTCTGCACCGCCGCGGCCTGCCGGTACGCCGCTGCCGCCGGGTCGTCGTCATCGGTGGTCTCCCCCGCCGCCCATGCCTCGACCTGGGGATCGCGCACGCCACCGATGACGACCAGGTGGGTCCGCGTGATGAGCGGCAGGGCCGGCATGAGCGAGTCCTCGACCGCCTGGTCGACCAGGTCGGTCAGCACGACGAGCATGGCGCGACGCCGGAACCTGGCGACCACGTGGGTGAACGCGGAGCTGTAGTCGGACTCGGCCAGCTCGGGCTCGAGCGCGTACATGGCCTCGGTCACCCGGGTCACCTGGTCGGGCCTCCGGGCGGGCGGCACCGTGGCGCGCACGAGTCGGTCGAAGGCGACCATGCCGCAGCGGTCGCCGAGCCGGGTGGCGACGGTGGCGAGCATCATCGCGGCGTCCATGGCGTGCTCGACGCGTGGCACCCCGCCGACCCTGCCCGCCATCGTGCGACCGTTGTCGAGCAGCACCACGACGCTCTGGTTGCGCTCGGCACGGTAGGTGCGCACGATCGTCCGCCCGCTGCGTGCGGTGGCGGTCCAGTCGATGCGACGGAACTCGTCGTCGGGGCCGTACTCGCGCAGCTGTTCGAACTCGGTGCCGCCGCCGAGGCCGCGCGCAGTGCGCATGCCGAGCTCGAGCACACGTGCCCGGCGGATCTTCAGCTCGGCCTCCTGCTGGGAGCGGAACGGCGGGTGGACCCGCAACGTCGTCGACACCGGGACCCTGCGCTGACGTGCCCCCAACCCCAGGCGCCCCTCGATGCGCACGGTGAGGTGCTCGAGCGGGAACGCCCCGCGGCGCAGCGGCGACACCGTCGTGCTCACCCGGGCGACGCCGCCGGGCGGCAGCGTGACGGCGAAGCGTCGGACCTCGGCGCGCAACGACGGTGCCAGGTCGTCGCCGACGGCGATCCGCAGACGTCGTCGGGACTCGGAGCGCACCTCCCAGGCGAGCGTGGCCGATCGGCCGGCGACCACGACCGGTGGGTGGTGACGGCCGAGGAGGAGCTGGCCCGGTGACGTCCCGATCGAGGCGTCGAGCAACGCCACCGCCACCAGCACCACGAGGATGGCGCCGACGGTCACCAGCACACCCACGCCGTCGCCGGGGAACAGCAGGAGCAGCGCCGCGACGGCGACCGCCACGAACACCAGTCGCCGGGTCGGGAGCAGGGACATGTGCAGGGTCGCTCAGCGGGGCGCCGGCACGGTGGCCAGCAGGTTGTCGAGCAGGCCGTCCGCGGTGACCCCTTCGAGCTCCAGCTCGGGTCGAACGATCATGCGATGGCGGAGGGTGGGCTTGGCCACCGCCTTGATCTCGTCGGGGCTGACGAAGCTCCGGCCCGACAACCACGCCCATGCCTTGGACGCGTGCAGCAGCGCGGTGGCGCCGCGTGGCGACACGCCGAGCTCGACCGAGGGCGACTCGCGGGTCGCCCGGCACAACGCCACGATGTACTGCAGGACCGTCGGTTCGACGACGACCCGGTCGACCTGCAGGCGAGCAGCGGCCAGATCGGCGGCGTTCGCGACGGGCCGGACACCCGCGGCGACGACGTCGTGGGGATCGAGGCCGCGGTGGTGGCGGGCGAGCACCTCGGTCTCCTGCTCGAAGGTCGGGTAGCCGACCATGAGCTTGAACATGAAGCGGTCGAGCTGGGCCTCGGGCAGCGGGTAGGTGCCCTCCTGCTCGACCGGGTTCTCGGTCGCGATCACCACGAACGGGTCGGGCAGCGGTCGTGCCAGGCCCTCGGCGGTCACCTGACGTTCCTCCATCGCCTCGAGCAGGGCCGACTGCGTCTTGGGGGGCGTCCGGTTGATCTCGTCCGCCAGGAACAGGTTGGTGAAGATGGGCCCCTCGCGGAACCGGAACGACCGTCCGTCGCTGTCGGGGTCGAGGACCAGCTGACCCGTGACGTCCGACGGCATGAGGTCGGGGGTGAACTGCACCCGCTTGAAGTCGAGCGCCAACGCCTCGGCGAGGGTCTTGACCAGCAGGGTCTTGGCCACGCCCGGCACGCCCTCCAACAGGACGTGCCCGCGCACGAGCAGGGCTGCGACGAGGCCGGACATCGTGCCCTCCTGGCCCACCACCACCTTGGCGATCTCGTCGCGCAGCGCGAGCACCGCGGCGCGTGGGTCGTGGCCGTCGGCGGGGGCGTCAGACGGGAGCAGGGACATCGAGGACCTCCTGGCGGATCCGGTCGAGGGTCTGCACGAGGCGCACGAGCGACTCGGCATCGGTCACGGTGGCGGACGGTCCGCCGTAGAGCGCGGCGCCGACCTCGGCGGGGTCGCGCCCGCAGCGTTGCGCGACGACCCGCACGAGCGCGGCGGGGTCGGGGCTGGGGCCCATGCCGAGGCGTTGGGCGAGCACCAGCACCGCGTCGGCGCGGACGACGGCCGCGGCGCGCTCTGCGTTCCCGCGTCGTCGGAGGAGGTCGCCGACGGCGACGACGAGCTCGGAGCCGGCGATGTCGACCGGTCGGCGCTCCGGCACGGGCCGGCCGAGACGCCGGGCGCGCCACCACACGTAGATCGCGAACGCCGCAGCCAGCTGCACGAGCGCGAGCTTCACCGGCAGCGGGAGCAGTGCGACAGGGTCCTGGGTGCCGGTGCGCGGGGCGCCCGCGGCGCGCACCGGGTCGACGAACACGACGGTCGAGGCGTCCCCGAGCAGCCGGACGGCGGTCGCGCCGTTGGCCAGCGGTTCGCCACCCTCCTCCTTGGCCGGCTGGAGCCGGGCGTTCGCCCAGAGCAGCGGCGAGGCCAGGGTGACGAGCGAGCCGCGGCCACGGTCGGCCTGGCGCACGTACGCACCCGTGGTGCCCAGGTAGCAGGAGCGCTGCGCCGGGTCGACCGCCATGCCCAGCGCGAACGCCGCATCGATCGCGCCGAGGTCGGCGAGCTCGGCGATGTCGCACGCACCCGGCTCGATCGCCATCGCCGGGGTGTCGACGAGCGCTCGTCCACCGAGCAGCGGCAGGTCGTCGAGCACGGACGGGCCGAGCTCGTCGGGGTCGAGCTCGTCGGAGGTGCCGCCGAGCAGGGGCTCGCCGTGCACCACGAGCGCGCCGTCCTCGAGTGCCCGGTCGAGCAGACGTCGCTGCTCCGCGTCCAGCGTGGACGGCACCGGGACGACGATCGCGGTGCCGTCGCCGAGGGTCGCCTCGCGCTCGACCAGGTCGGACGGGAGGATCGACTCGACCCCGACCCCCTGCTGCTCGAGCAGCAGCGCGACGGCGCCGTAGCCGTCGGGCGCGGTGGACGTCGCGGAGAAGGGCGGTGCGGGGTCCGCCCGCGTGGTCAGGAACACCCCGGCGACGACGGCGACGCCGAGCACGACCGCCAGGACGACCCCGGAGCGGCGGGTCATGCCGACACCTCGACGATCGACGAGGACGCGGGCGGGGCGGTGCTGCGCTCGTGGGGTGCGGCCAGCACCTCGTCCGCGGCCGCACGCAGCTCGGCCACCTGCTGCTCGTCGGCCGCGAGGTCGGCGTACCAGGCGAGCTCGAAGCGCAGCGAGGCCGTGTCGAAGGCCTCGCCCGCGGCGGGCGTGCTCCGTGCGAGGTCGTCGCGCAGCTCGCCGGTCGTGCGGCCGGCGATGTCGGGCAGCTGGCCCCGGTCGACCAGGGTGCGCACCAGGTGGCGGTAGCGGGCGCGCAGCGCCCCCTTCCAGTCGCCGGCGGCCTCGAGACGCTCCGCGTCGGACGCCCACTCACGGGCACTGCGGCGGTGCTCGATCTCGACCTCCAGGTCCGGGTCCGACGGGCGCCGACGGCGGACCTGGTGTCGCACGACGTAGACGACGACGGCGACGACCGCCACCACTGCGACGACGATCAGCAGCCAGGCGATCACCGATCCCAGGCCGCCCAGGTTGGGCGCGGTCGACGTGGTCGGCTCGGCGCTGCCGAAGAGGCGCTCCAGCTGCTCGTTGATCCACTCGGTCAGCCGGTCGATCGGACCCTTGGGGTACTGGAACTCCTCACGGGACATCACGCGGCGGACCTGGTCGGTCAGCTCGGCGGGATCGGGGTCGGGCGGCTGGAGGATCACGCCGTGGTCACCGGATCCGCGCGTTCGCGCAGCAACCTGGCCCGTCGGAGCTCCAGGTCCCAGCCGTCGACCCGACACCGCAGGTCCACGTAGGCCCGCGCCGCGATGCATGCGGCCAGCGGCTCGGTGACGAGCACGACCGCAGCGCCGGCCGCCACGACGAGGGTGACGAGCGGCGACGACGGATCGAGCGATGCGACGAGCGCCGCGGGCCCGAACGACAGCGACGTCTGGATCACGACGGTGATCACCACGCCGCCGAAGCTGATCACGAGCGCACGGCCGAACTCGGCGGTGCTCAAGCGGATCCCGCGCAGCCAGGCCGCCACGGGTCCGATGCGCTCGGCGCCCGCCACGACCGACCCCATGAACACGAACGCGTCGCCGATGAACCAGCCGATCCCGCCCAGGCACGCGCTCGCCCCGTGCACCACCGCGTTCAGCGGCAGGATCAGCAGCGCCACCCACCAACGGCGCGCCAGCACGCCGGCGAGCTCACCCAGCGTGGCGTCACGCCCGGCGACGAGCGCCGCGGCCAGGTGGCCGACCGCCAGACCGAGGAGCGACAGCGCCACCATCTGGAGCGCGCCGACCACGTACACCCACCCCGACAGGGTGCTGCCCGCCCCGGAGTCGAACAGCACGGCGGCGGGCCCACCGAGCGTGCCGGTGCGATCGGTCGCATCGACCGGGCCGAACACCACCAGGGAGAGGTCGAACAACCAGACCGGGAGGTAGAGGCACGCCGTGAGGGCGATCAGCCGTCCGAAGCGGTGCCGCAGCAGGTCGATGCCGCCGTCGAGCACCGCGGCGGGCCCGACGGGTCGGACGTCGGCGAGCGGGTTGCGCTCGGCGTCGTCGCGGCGCCCCGGCGTGTCCGGACCGCGGGCGTCGCCTCGCACGAGTGCGCTGGCAGCGCGGTCCGGTCCCACGCAGCGAGGGTACCGTGCGACGCTTGGCAGACTGGGGCCATGTCCTCGAACGGCGACCCGGATCCCACGTTCGGCCCCGGCACCTACGGCCGCAGCTTCGCCGACGTCTACGACGAGTGGTATCCGGCCGACGAGGCCACGTCCGCAGCGGTCGAGCGCATCCACCAGCTCGCCGGCGCAGGGGCTCGGATCCTGGAGCTCGGGGTGGGCACCGGACGCCTGGCGTTGCCCCTGGCGGCGCTCGGCCACGAGGTGGTGGGACTGGACTCGTCGGCAGAGATGCTCGACCGGCTGACGTCCAACGCTGCCGGCGACGTCGGGGCCGACGCCCACCCGATCGCCGGCTCCGGGGGCTCGGTGCTGGGCATTCGGGGCGATGTCGCCGATCCCGGCTCGTGGCCCGCCGGGCCGTTCCAGGTGGTGGTCGCTGCGTTCAATCTGGTGTGCAACCTCACCGACGTCGAGGCGCAGGCGGCGATGTTCACCCAGGCCCAGGCCTCGCTGGCGCCCGGTGGTCAGCTCGTCGTGGAGGCGTTCGTGCCGAACCCGGTCGAGCACGCCGAGCGTCGCCTCGAGGTTCGTGAGGTCAGCGCCGAGCAGGTCGTGCTCATCGCGTCGCGGACCGATCCCGTCCTCGGGGTCGTCATCGGCCAGCACATCCAGCTGCGCGACGGCGAACCGGTCCGGCTGCGCCCGTGGCGACTCCGACCGACCAGCCCCGAGGAGCTGGACCGCCTGGCGAGCGCGGCGGGGCTGGAGGTCGTGGACCGCCGCGACGGATGGGACGACGCGGGCCTGGGTGACGCCTGCGTCACCACCTACCGACGGCCGATGCTCGCTGCTGAGGGTCCGACCGCCTGAGCAGCGACCCGGACCCGCCGCAGCTCAGCCCATCTTGATCGGTTGCACCTTGGCGCACTGGGTCGCGATCGCCACCAACGCACGGTCCTCGTCGAACAGGGCCGCCGTGCCGGAGGTGTAGCCATCCGCGGCGATGTGGGCCCGCGTGTGCTGCAGCAGCCACTCGCTGCGTACGTCCGCGACGATCTGCAGGCTGATCTGGAGGCTGATGACCAGGAAGGTGCCCGCTGCGCCGCCCGCGCCCGCGTGCACCGCAGGGCCCAGGATGTCGCCGGGCAGGGCCAGCACCGCCGGTTCCCAACGGCCGTCGTCGCGACGGGGGCTGGTGCGGAAGCGGAACCACGACGAGCTGCGCGGCTCGCCCGCCGGGGTGTCCGCGTCGAACCGGCGATCGCCGACGAGCCGGAACTCGGTCTGTGCGTGGTACGGGACCGCGGCGAACGGCGAGTCGGGCTCGTGCTCGCGGGTCACGCAGTCCTCCGGGCCGGGCACCTCGGGCGCCGTGACCCCGACGAACTCGAAGCGGCTGGCGGAGCGGTCACCGAAGACGCACGTCACGACCAGGTCGTTGCCGACGGGACCCGACGGGTCGGCCTCGATCGGGTCCAACGCCCACAGGCGCACCAGGGCCTGCGCGGCGGTGCGACCCTGGCGCAGCACCTCGACGTGGGCCGCGACCGGGCCGCACGGCACGGCCTGGCAGAAGGTCGCGTCCGCGGACAGCAGGTGCAGGTCGTCGCGGCCGACCACCTCGGTCGCCGCACGCAGCGCCGTGGCCATGGTGGCGCCACCGAAGGCGTAGAAGATGCGCCAGGCCTCGGGGATCGTCGAGCAGAACCGGCCCTCGATCCCCTCGACAGGGCTCGGACGGGTGTCGGCCAGGATGTCACCGGGTGGGATCGACATGGATGACACGGTGGCTGCTGCACGCACGCGGGTCGAGCCTGCGGACAGATGTCACACGCGCTCGTGCAGCGAGGGGGACACGCCCGGGAGCGCATGGGACCCGCCGCCGGCAGGTCGGTACCTTGGTCCCATGGGTCGCCTGAAGGTCGCCATCACCCTGGACGCCACGCCCGACGAGGTCTGGCACGACATCTCCGACATCGCCTCCCACGTCGAGTGGATGGAGGACGCCGTCGCGATCGAGTTCACGTCGCACCGCTCCTCCGGCGTCGGCACCACCTTCGACTGCGACACGGCGATCGGGCCGTTCCGGTTGACCGACCACATGGAGATCACCCGTTGGATCCCCGGTCGGGAGATGGGTGTGCGCCACGTCGGCATGGTGACCGGCTCCGGCGTCTTCACACTGACGCCGGTCCGTGAGGGGCGGCGGCGTCGGGCACGTGGTCCCGCGACGCAGACCCGTTTCGTGTGGACCGAGCGGCTGACGTTCCCCTGGTACTTCGGCGGACCGATCGGCGCGTTCGTCGCCCGGCCCGTGCTGCGCCGCGTCTGGCGCAGGAACCTGTCGAAGCTGCAGGCGCGCTTCATCCGCAGCTGATCGAGCGCCCACCGCAGCTGATCGAGGTCAGTACCAGCTGATCGAGCTGGCCACCGCGAGCGCAGCGACGCCGAAGGTGACGCCGAAGCCGACCGCCACCGTGGTGCGCAGCGCCGCGCCCTGTTGGCGCCATCGCAGCGGTTGCAGCACGGCGCCGGCCGCCGCGCCGGCGAGCAGCCCACCCACGTGGCCGCCGATCGAGATGCCGGGGATGGCGAAGGTCAGCACCAGGTTGATCAGCACCAGACCGCCGATGCCGGACTGCCACGGGTTCTGCTTCGCCCGCAGCTGCAGCACGATCAGCGCGCCCATCAGACCGAAGACCGCGCCCGACGCCCCCACGGTGGCGGCCCGTGGGTCGACGAGCATGACGCCGAGGGAACCGCCGACGAGCGACACGCCGTAGAGCACGGCGAAGCGCAGGCGTCCGAGGGCCGGCTCGAGCTCCTGGGACAGGAACCAGAGCAGCAGCATGTTCATGCCCAGGTGGATGATGCCTGCGTGCAGGAAGGCACCGGTGACCAGCCGCCACCACTCGCCCTCGGCGATCAACGGGCCGAACGTCGCGCCCTGCTCGAAGGCGGGGCCGCTCGCGCCGTAGGGGTTGCCGCTGCGGATGGTCATGTAGACGAACGCCGCGACGTTCAGGGCGATGATGACCTTGCCGACCACGACCTCGGAGTGACCGCGGAACATCTGCGACGAGCTGATCGTGCGCTCCGGACGCGCTGCGACGCAGTCGGGGCACTGGAAGCCCACCGAGGCCTGGCGCATGCAGCTCGGGCAGATCGGGCGCTCGCAGCGCTGGCAGCGCACCCCGGCGGCACGGTCGGAGTGGCGGTAGCACGCCGTGTCGACGGTCACGACACCAACCTACCGAACCAGTCGGCGCTCACCCTGTCGGGGCCAGCACCAGAACTGAGAGCGGTGGCAGGGTGAGCAGCAGCGAGCTGGGCTGGCCCTGCCACGGCGTCGCGGGGTCCGCCACCAGCTCGCCGGCCCCCGCCACCACCTCGTGGTCGGAGCCGCCGTAGCGGGCGGCGTCGGTGTCCAACAGGACCTCCCACGAGCCGTCACGGGGCACACCGAGGCGGTAGCCGTGGCGTGGCACCGGCGTCAGGTTGGCGGCCACGACCACGACGCTGCGCTCGTCGCGCTCGTGCACCGGCACGTCGCGCCAGAACGTGAAGACCGAGTGCTGGTGGTCGTCCGCGTCCAGCCAGCCGAAGCAGTCGTCGAGGTCGTCGTCGCCGGCCCACAACGCCGGGCGTGCGGCCTGCAGCGCGTTGAGGTCGCCGACCAGGTAGCGGGTGCCGGCGTGCTCGCCACGCTGCAGCAGCCACCAGTCGAGCTCCCGCTCGTGGGACCACTCACGCTCCTGGGCGAGCTCGCCGCCCATGAAGAGCAGCTGTCGGCCGGGGTGGCACCACTGCCACGCGTACAGCGTGCGCAGGTTGGCGAAGCGCTGCCAGCGGTCGCCGGGCATCTTGTCGAGCAGCGACCCCTTGCCGTGCACTACCTCGTCGTGGCTCAGCGGCAGGACCCAGCGCTCGTGGCGTGCGTAGACCATGGGGAACGTCAGCTCGCCGTGGTGGTGGCTGCGGTGCAGCGGGTCGCGGTCGAAGTACGAGAGCGTGTCGTGCATCCACCCCAGGTTCCACTTGCGGCCGAAGCCCAGCCCACCCCACTCGACCGGCGCGGTCACCCCCGGCCACGACGTGGACTCCTCCGCGATCACCACGGCGCCGGGCTGCTCGCTCGCCACCGCCTCGTTGAGCTCGCGCACGAACTCGATCGCCTCGAGGTCCTCACGCCCGCCGTGCTCGTTGGGCACCCACTCGCCCGCCGCCCGCGAGTAGTCCCGGTACAGCATCGAGGCGACCGCGTCGACGCGCAGCCCGTCGACCCGGAACTCCTCGAGCCAGTAGAGGGCGTTGGCGACGAGGAAGTTCCGCACCTCACGGCGGCCGTGGTTGAACACGAGCGTGCCCCAGTCGGGATGCGCGCCACGACGGGGATCCGCGTGCTCGTACAGGGCCGTGCCGTCGAAGCGGGCGAGCGCGAACTCGTCGCGGGGGAAGTGCGCCGGCACCCAGTCGACCAGGACGCCCAGCCCTCGGTCGTGGCACACGTCGATCAGGTGGCGCAGGTCGTCGGGCGAGCCCAGCCGAGCATCGGGTGCGTAGTAGCCGCTGACCTGGTAGCCCCACGACCCGCCGAAGGGGTGCGTCGCGACCGGCATGAGCTCCAGGTGGGTGAAGCCCAGTCGGACGGCCCAGTCGGCGAGCGGCTCGGCGAGCTCGCGTGCGGAGTGGGCGCGGCCGTCGGGGTGGCGACGCCACGACCCCAGGTGGACCTCGTAGACCGACATGCGCGCTGCGTTGCGGTCGGCTCGCGACGCCTGCCAGTCGCCGGTCTGCGCCCATCGGTGGGCGGACTCGTACAGGACCGACGCCGTGCCCGGTGGCAACTCGGCGCAGCGGGCGACCGGGTCGGCACGCAGGGTCACCGACCCGTCCGCGCCGGTGATCTCGTACTTGTAGCGGTGCCCGGCGCGTGCACGCGGCTCGATCCCCCACCAGATGCCGGTCGACTCCTGGGGCGACAGCTCCGTTGCGGCCGCATCGTCGGCGCTCCAACCCGTCCAGTCGCCGAGCACACGCACCCGGCGGGCGTTGGGCGCCCAGACGGCGAAGCGGGCGCCCCCGTCGGGCAGCAACGTGGACCCGAGCAGCTCCCACAGGCGCAGGTGGCGGCCCTCGGAGAAGAGGTAGCGGTCGAGCTCCCCGGGGGGTGCGGTCAGGTCGTCGCTCACGCGGCGATCACGACCCCTGGGGCGCGACGGGCAGCTCGTCCTCGCCGTCGAGCAGTCGTTCGACGGCGTGCACCGGCAGGTCCACGAGCTCGGGACGATGCGCCAGCTCGTAGGCCACCTCGTACACGGCCTTGTCGAGCTCGAAGACGCTGAGCAGGGCGTCACGGCTGGCGCGAGCCTGCGGGAGCAGCCGGTGTGCGGCGTCGACCTCCGCGTAGCCCGCCAGGAAGGTGTTCACGTTGCGCACGGTCCAGGCGTCGGCCAGGACGCGCAGCTCGCGGTCGGGTTCCTCGTGGTTGCGCAGCGCCATCGCGGCGGCGTACTGGAACGACCGGGTCATGCCGGCCACGTCGCGCAGCGGCGACGAGGGATGGCGGCGCTCGGTCAGGGGACGCGCCGGCTCGCCCTCGAAGTCGAGCACCATCCAGTTGCGCTGCAGGCGCAGCACCTGGCCCAGGTGCAGGTCGCCGTGGATCCGGATCGCGGTGCCCAGGTCGGTCGCCTCGCGGAGGCGGTCGTAGATCGCCTCGATCCTGGCGGTGTCCAGACGGTCGGTGCTGACGCGGGCGAGCTGGGCCGACATGTCCTCGGCCCACGCGGCGCCCTCGGCCTGCTCGGCGCCGAACGCCTCGGCGAGCGCGACGTGCAGTTGTGCCACGTTCTCACCGAGCAGCCGGGCGTCGTCGGCGAAGTCGAGCTTGCAGTCGCGCGGCGGCCGGCGCAGGTTGAACAGCTCGCGCAGCGAGGTCATCGCCAGCTCGAAGCCGTCCCCGCGGCTGCGCTCGAAGCGACGCACCACCGCCAGGTCCGTCTGGTTGCGACGCCAGACCGCCACGGGCACCGGCACCCCGCCGTAGCCCACCTTGCCGAGCTGCTCGGTCACCTCGACGTCGGGGTTCGGGCCCGGCTGGACCTGACGGAAGACCTTCATGATGTAGCGCTCGTCGAGCACCAGCGACGTGTTCGACTGCTCCCCCACCTGGGGTCGCACGGTGTTCAGGTGCAGGTCGGGCGCTACGTGGTGCGCGAAGGCCAGCGCCAGCTCGTCGTCCGCCAGCGCGTCGAACAGGTGCGCCTCGCCCCGGGGCGTGTCCAACCGACCGAGGATCGCGACGTCGGGCAGCTGCCCGGGCCGCTCGGGGGTGGCGCCGACGGGCACCTGGTACCACGTCGGTTCGCCCCGTCCGCGGTCACCGCGCACCTCGATGAGCAGCCACAGGAGCGTCGGCCAGCCGTCGCTCAGGGTGTCGACGCGTCGGACCTCGACCACGGGGTCGTCGACGCTCGAGTACCACCGCTGACCGGCCAGGAAGGCGGGCAGGAGCGCGGCGAGCTCGTGGGAGAAGGTGGCGGCGTCGATGGGGAGTTTCTACCCCGTCGGTTCGGTCAGCTCGAACCAGAGGAACTCGTACGGCGGCAGGGTGACGAAGTACGGCAGCTCGCCGATCGCCGGGAACTGCACCCGGCCCAGCAGTTCCACCGGCACGCGACCGTCGAGGTGTGACAGGAACAACTCCGCCGGCTGCGCGGCCGAAGAGAAGTTGTTGACGCACAGCACGGGGTTGGCGTTCTCGTCCCCCTCGGCCGGTGTGCGCAGGTAGGCGAACACCGACGGCGTCGACACCTCGAGCAGCTCGAAGCCGCCCAGGCCGAACAGCGGGTGCTGCCGGCGGACGTGCAGCATCCGACGCAACCAGTTGAGGAACGACCCTGCGTCGCGGCGCTCCGCCTCGACGTTCACCGCGGCGAACCCGTACACCGGGTCCATCAGCGGCGGCAGGTACAGCTGGGCGAAGTCCGCGGTCGAGAACCCACCGTTGCGGTCGGGGTTCCACTGCATGGGCGTACGCACGCCGTCGCGGTCACCCAGGTAGATGTTGTCGCCCATGCCGATCTCGTCGCCGTAGTAGAGGATCGGCGTGCCCGGCAGGCTGAGGAGGAGCGCGTGCAGCAGCTCGGCCTGACGGCGGTCGTTCTCGAGCAGCGGGAACAGGCGCCGGCTGATGCCGACGTTGCGGCGCATGCGCGGGTCCTTCGCGTACTCCGCCCACATGTAGTCCCGCTCCTCGTCGGTGACCATCTCGAGGGTGAGCTCGTCGTGGTTGCGCAGGAAGATCCCCCACTGCGCGCCGTCGGGGATGGACGGCATGCGCTCGAGGATCTCCTGCACCGGCGCACGCTCCTCGCGCCGCAGCGACATGAACATGCGCGGCATGAGCGGGAAGTGGAAGCACATGTGGCACTCGTCGCCGTCGCCGAAGTACTCGACCACGTCCTCGGGCCACTGGTTGGCCTCCGCGAGCAGGACCTTGCCGGGGTACTTCGCGTCGACCTCGGAGCGCAGCCGCCGCAGGAACTCGTGCGTCTCGGGCAGGTTCTCGCCGTTGGTGCCGTCGCGCTCGAACAGGTAGGGCACCGCGTCGAGGCGGAAGCCGTCGAGGCCCAGGCCCAGCCAGTGGAACACCACCTCGAGCATCGCGTCCTGGACCTCGGGGTTGTCGTAGTTGAGGTCGGGCTGGTGGTGGAAGAACCGGTGCCAGTAGTACTGCTGGCGCTGCTGGTCGAAGGTCCAGTTGGACGGCTCGGTGTCGACGAAGATGACCCGGGCCTCCTCCCAGCGGTGGTCGTCGTCGCCCCACACGTACCAGTCGGCCTTGGGGTTCGTGCGGTCCTGGCGGGACTCGAGGAACCAGGGGTGCTGGTCCGAGGTGTGGTTCACCACCATGTCGGCCACCACGCGGATCCCCCGGCGGTGCGCCTCCTCGATGAGCTCCGCCGCGTCCTCGACGGTGCCGAAGTCGGGGTGCACCGTCAGGAAGTCGGAGATGTCGTACCCGCCGTCCTTGAGGGGCGACTGGTAGAAGGGCAGCAGCCACAGGCAGTCGATGCCGAGCCACTCGAGGTAGTCCAGCTTGGCGGTCAGGCCGCGGAAGTCGCCGTTGCCGTCGCCGGTGGCGTCGAAGAAGCCGCGGACGTGGACCTCGTAGAAGATCGACGACCGGTACCACTCGCTGTTGGCCGTCAGGATCGAACCGGTGGTGGGGGGATGGCTCACGCGTGCAGGCTAGCGGCGCGCCCGCCCGCTCCCGCCCACTCAGATCTCCTTCGAGGCCTTCCATCCGCCGGCCGCCGCGGGCACCGCGAGCGCCAGCGTCGACACCGTGCCCATGGCACCGAGCTCGTCGCGCCACACGATCGCCGCGACCGCGTCGGAGGTGTCGGCGACGGCGCCCATGCGCACCCAGGACGCGTCGGGCTCGGGCTCGGACAACGACCGCAGCGCGCCGAGGCCCAGCACCACGTCGCGTATGCCGAACGCACGGGCCAGCCACACCAGCGGACCCGGCCGCTCGGCCGACGCCCGCGCCAGCACGGTGTTGGGCACGAAGAGCATCAACGCGCCGAACACGATCCGGCCGACGGCGATGGAACGAGCGAGCTTGAGGGGATCCATGGGCGACATGTTGCCCCACGGCGACCTCCGCCTCCCGACGCCGGCTCAGTCGGGGTGCACGACGAAGATGTGGGCGACGCGCTCGGCAGGGTCCAAGCGCACGTAGTTGCCGTTGGGCCCCCAGCGCCACGACTCGCCGCTGAGCTCGTCACGCACCTCGAATCCGGGCCGGTCGGCCAGACCCAGCGCGGCCAGGTCGAGGTGCACCGTGGCCTCACGGACCTCGTCGGCGGCCAGGTTCACCACGACGACGACCGTGTCGTCGACGCCGTCGACCGTGCGCCGGTGCGAGTAGGCGATGACGTCGCCGTTGTCGACGTGGTGGAACCGCAGCGACGCCATGCGCCACAGGGCGGGGTGCGCCCGTCGGATCCGGTTCAGCTGCGCGAGCAGCGGCCACGACGACGACGGGTCGTCGTGGTCACGGTGCTTGAGCTCGTACTTCTCGGAGAACCGGTACTCCTCCTTGCCCGGGTACGGGTCGTTCTCGCACAGCTCGTAGCCCGAGTAGATGCCCCAGCTCGGCGCCATGGTCGCGGCCAGGACCGCCCGTGCGACGAAGGCGTTGCGTGAGCCGTCCTGCAGCGGCGGCGCCAGGATGTCGGGCGTGGTGGGCCACAGGTTCGGGCGGAACCACGCGGCGGCCGGCGCGTGGGCGAGCTCCTCCCCGTAGCTGGTGAGCTCCTCCTTGGTCGTCCGCCACGTGAAGTACGTGTAGGACTGGCTGAAGCCGATCTCGCCCAGGCTGTGCATCATCGGCGGGTCGGTGAACGCCTCGGACAGGAACACGACCTGCGGGTGTGCGTCCTGCACGTCGCGGATGATCCACTCCCAGAACGACAGCGGCTTGGTGTGGGGGTTGTCGACGCGGAACACCGACACCCCCCGCTCGATCCAGAACTCGAGCACGTCGCGACACGCCGTCCACAGCGCCCGGCGGTCCTCGTCGCGTTCGGGCCAGAAGTCGATCGGGTAGATGTCCTGGTACTTCTTGGGCGGGTTCTCGGCGTAGCGGATCGTCCCGTCGGGGCGGTGCGAGAACCACTCGGGATGCTCGCGGACCCACGGGTGGTCGGGGCTGCACTGCAGGGCGTAGTCCAGCGCGATCTCCAGACCGAGCTCGGACGCCCGGGCGATGAAGCGCTCCAGGTCGGCGAGCGTGCCCAGGTCGGGGTGCACCGCGGTGTGGCCACCCTCGGCGGCGCCGATCGCCCAGGGGCTCCCGACGTCGTCGGGGCCGGCGACGAGGGTGTTGTTGCGGCCCTTGCGGTGGGCGTGGCCGATGGGGTGCACCGGCGGCAGGTAGACGACGTCGAAGCCCCCTTCGGCGATCGCCTCGAGGCGGTCCCAGGAGTTGGCACCCTCGACGAAGCCGCCCTCGGAGCGAGGGAAGAACTCGTACCAGGCGCCACGCACCGCGAGCTCCCGGTCCACGCGCACGGTGTGGCGCGCCGAGGCGGTCACGTCGTCGGGATCCGGGATCGCCGAGGCGATCGCCCCGACCGCGTCGTCGAGCGCCGCGGTGAGCCGGACGCGCTCCGAGCACGTCGAGTCACGCAGCTGCTCGACCGCGGCGCGGAGCCGGGGTCGGTCGGCCTTCGCCGCGCCCCGCACCAGGCGCTCGAGCAGCTGGGCGCCGACCTCGAACTCGACCGTCAGGTCCTCGTCGGCCTCGGCGCGGCGGCGCAGGTCGCGTCGCCACGAGCCGACCCGGTCGACCCACGCCCGCACCTCGAACTCGTGACGACCGACGACGTCGGGGCTCCAGATCGCCCGTGCCAGCCCCGAGTGCTCGACGGCCATGGGCAGGTGCTGCCAGCGCCGCTCGTCCGCGGTCGCGAGCGGATCGATCCGCCGACACCGCAGCTGCGCGGCCAGCTCGTCGTGGCCGTCACGCACGAGCAGCGCGTGCACCTCGAGCGGGTCACCGGCCACCGTCGAGACGTCCCGGCCGCACGGGGTCACGGGCCCGACCTCACGGATCAGCATCGTCTCGGGTCGCGTGAACAGCTTGGCCATGGGGGCCACCTCACTCATCGTCGTCGGATGGCCAGTCGGAACTCGCCCGACGTGACCGGCAGCTCGTCGGTGGAGATCCACATACCCGACAACGACACGGAGCGGACCCCGAGCACGGTCGGCGTCGCGAGCACCAGGAAGGTGCGGTCGATGCCGGCGTCGGGGTCGGTGACGGTCATGGTGCCCGTCGCGAAGTTCGCCCCGTCCTGCACCTGCAGGTCGAGCACGAGGCTGCGGTCGTCCTCGACGAGCTCGGCGTCGATCCGTGCAGCGCCCTCACCGAGCTCGGTGAGCTGGCCCTCGAGCTCGGCCGACACCTCGAACGACGTCTCGTAGGCGATGGGCCCCTCCATGACCAGGTCCAGGCGGAGCGAGCGGATCAGCGGGCGGGCCTGGGGCGCCACCGTCGCCGCGGCGGCACCCTCGGCGACCTCGCGACGGTCCGGATCGAGGAAGGTCACGGGTCCCGTGCAGCCGACCGGACCGCTCGTCGATGCGCAGTTCGAGAAGACGATGTGCTGGCCGTCCTGGGTCCAGCCGAGTGCGCCCACGCCGAAGGCGGCGTCGCCGGGCCCCGTCGGCGGGGTGATGTCCACGGGCACGCCGCCGTTCGCGGAGATCAGGTGGAGCTCGGAGCAGTCGTCACCGGCGCCGTAGACGATGCGGGTGCTGTCGGGCGACACCGACGGTCGGCACACGGAGCCCTCGTCGGCGAGCGTCGCACGATCGAGGGTCTCGGTCGCGACCCGGACCAGCTGGGCGCCGTCGCCGTCGGGCCAGACCGCCACGGCGAAGCTCCCGTCGGGAGCGAAGGCCGGGTCGTCCGCGGACAGCACGGTCGGCAGCACCTCACCCGAGCCCGACGTGGCCAGCGACAGGGTGTAGGGCTTGCCGGTGTCGGGCGCCACCGACTCGAGCAGCATCAGGTCGTCCGACGACGACGTCGTGATGCCGACCATGGACCGGGTCGACGGGTCACCGATGCGCACCACCTCGTTGCCGTCGCGGTCGACGACCTTGACCACGTGACCCAGGACCCCCTCGGGCAGCGGCGCCCGATAGACGCCCTCGGCGGACGACAGCGGCGGTGGCTCCTCGGGGCGCGGCTCGGCCATGTCCTCGGTGCCCACGGCCAGGTAGGCGACCTGACTGCCCGCGAAGTCCCACACGAGCGACGTCGAGGCGCCGATCGCGTCCACCGCAGCGTCGGTCGCGATCACGACCGGCGCGTCGGCGACCCCGGCGATCGGGATGGTCAGCAGCACGAGGGCGCCGTCGGCCCGCACGTAGGCGAGCACGTCACCCGTCGGCGCGATCGCGACCGCCCCGAGCCCCGAGTCGCCGATCGCGGCGTCGCCGGCGAGCACCTCGGGCGGCGCTGCCCCGTCGCCGAGCAGCACCTGGCCGGCGGCGTCGATGTAGGCGACCTGCCCGCTCGGCTCGACCGGCGCCAGGGTCGTGTCGACGACCTCGTCGACGGGCGCGGTGGTGGGTACCGCCGTGCCGGCGTTCTCGGTCGAGCGTGCTGCGCTGCGTTGCTCGCGCAGCGCCGGGATCACCACCGTGAGCAGCACCACCGCCACGAGCACGGTTGCGAGCGCGCCCAGTCCGAGCAGCCACGCGGGCACGCCCTCTCCACGCGGATCGCGATCGTGCTCCACTCCCCGCTCGGACATGCGGTTCCCACGTTACCGTCGTGAACAGATCGTGAATCGGCGCACCGCCCCGGCGTGCTCAGCGAGCGCCGGGGGTACCCTCGACCTCGATGAAGGCCCTCCGCACGTTCACCGTCCGACCCCACCTCCCGTCCGAGCTCGCCGGGTTGGACCGACTGGCACGGAACCTCCGGTGGTCCTGGGACCGACCCACCCGAGAGCTGTTCGCGACGATCGACCCACGCGTCTGGGACGAGAGCGACCACGATCCCCGGCGTGTGCTGGCCGAGGTCGCACCCGAACGTCTCGAGGCGCTCGCCGCCGGCGCGAGCTTCATCGAGCGCCTCGACGCCGCAGAGGCGGCACTCGACGCCTACGTGGAGCTGCCGCGCTGGTTCCAGCAGTCGAGCGGCGACACCGGCGAGCTCGACGGCGCGGTGGCGTACTTCTCGCCCGAGTTCGGCATCTCCGAGGCCGTCCCCCAGTACTCGGGCGGTCTGGGCGTGCTCGCGGGCGATCATCTCAAGGCGTCGTCGGACCTCGGTGTGCCGCTGGTGGCGATCGGCCTGTTCTACCGCCACGGGTACTTCCGCCAGTCGCTGACCGTGGACGGCTGGCAGCAGGAGCGCTTCCCGGACCTCGATCCCCACGCCATGGCGCTGGAGCTGTGCGAGGACGTCCGCATCGAGCTCGAGCTCGACGGCCAGACCCTGGTCGCGCAGATCTGGAAGGCCACCGTCGGCCGCACGCCGCTGTACCTGCTCGACGCCGACATCCCCGAGAACCCCCGGGAGCTGCAGCTGGTGACCGACCGCCTGTACGGCGGCGACGTCGAGCACCGGCTCCGCCAGGAGATCCTGCTCGGCATCGGTGGCGTGCGCGCGCTGGAGGCGCTGGGCATCCCGGTGCGGGTGTTCCACACCAACGAGGGCCATGCGGGGTTCCTGGGACTCGAGCGGATCCGCCGGCTCATGGAGCACGACGGGCTCTCCTTCGCCGAGGCGCTCGAGGCCGTGCGCGCCGGCGCCGTGTTCACGACCCACACGCCGGTCCCCGCCGGCATCGACCGCTTCCCGCGCGAGCTGATCGAGCGGTACTTCGGGCACTGGACCGCGGCGTGCGGCATCTCGGTCGACCAGCTGATGGCGCTCGGTCACCGTCCGGACGAGCCCGCCGACGAGCCGTTCAACATGGCGGTCATGGGCATGCGCCTCGCCGAGCGTCGCAACGGCGTGTCGGCGTTGCACGGGGAGGTGAGCCGGGAGATGTTCCACGAGCTCTGGCCCGGCGTACCGGTCGAGGAGACGCCCGTCGGATCGATCACCAACGGCGTGCACGGCGCCACGTGGGTGTCCGCCGAGATGGACGGCGTGCTGTCGAGCACCGTCGGCGCCGACTGGCAGTGGGCCGACGACGACGCCTGGCAGGCCGTGACCACGGTCGAGCCCGACGAGCTCTGGCAGGCGCACCTCGCGGCGAAGGTCCGCATGGTCGACCACGTGCGCGACCGACTCCGCCTCCACGGCCTGGCACAGGGCCGCTCGGCGTCGGAGCTCGCCTGGGTCGACGGCGCGCTGGACCCGGCCGCGCTCACCATCTGCTTCGCGCGCCGCATGGCCACCTACAAGCGCGCTGCGCTGCTGCTGAGCCAGCCCGATCGGCTGCGTGCGCTGCTCGGCGACGACGACCGCCGCATCCAGTTCGTCTTCGCCGGAAAGGCCCACCCCGCGGACGACCACGGCAAGGAGCTGATCCGCCAGATCGTGACGTTCTCGCACGACCCGGAGGTGCGCGAGCGCTTCGTCTTCGTCGAGGACTACGACATGGCCCTCGCCCGCTCCTTGGTCCAGGGCGCTGACATCTGGCTGAACACCCCCGTGCGACCGATGGAGGCCTCGGGCACCAGCGGCATGAAGGCGGTGCTGAACGGCGCCATGCACTGCTCCGTGCTGGACGGCTGGTGGGCGGAGTGCTTCAGCCCCGGTCTGGGTGGCGGCGCAGCGGACCCTGGCCCCAACGGCTGGGCGATCTCGTCCGCGGAGTCCGTCGAGGACGAGGAGCGGCGCATCGAGATCGAGGCGAACAGCCTCTTCGAGCTGCTCGAGACCCAGATCGTCCCGCTCTACCACGACGGCTCCGGCACGACGGGGACTGCCGGGTGGACCGAGCGCATGGTCGAGAACCTGCGCACGCTCGGCCCGTTCGTCAGCGCGCACCGCATGGTGCGCGACTACGTGCAGGGCCTGTACCTGCCCGCCGCCCGCCGGTCCGTCGCGCTGACCTCGGACGGCTATGCCGGCGCACGTCGACTCGCCGAGTACCGGGGCCGTGTCGAGCACGCCTGGCACGAGGTGCACGTCGACTCGGTCGACGCCGACGAGTCCACCGGGGACCTCGGGACGTCGCGCCGCGTGAGCGCGACCGTGGCGCTCGGTGCCCTGTCCCCCGACGAGGTCGAGGTCCAGCTGATCAGCGGTCACGTCGGTCAGTCGGGTGAGCTCGAGTCCGTGACGTCGGTGCCGATGGTCGACGACGGCGCCGTCGACGAGCGGCACCACCGCTTCAGCGGTGAGGCGCCGCTCGACGTCGCAGGTCGCATGGGGGTGACGGTCAGGGTGGTGCCACGTCACGACCTGGTCGACGCGCCGACCGAGTTCGGCCTGGTCGCCTGGGCGGACTGACCAGGTCGGTCGACCGACGTTCAGTCGAAGCGTGCGGCGCCGGGACCCTCGGCCAGGAAGCTGCGCACCCCGACCGCCGCGTCCGGCGTCGTGAACGACTGCACGAAGAGCTCCTGCTCCAGGCGCAGCCCTGCCGCCAGCGTGGTCTCGAGGCCACCGTCGATCGCGGCCTTCGCGAGCGCCAGGGCGTGGCGCGGCCCGGTCGCCAGGTCCTGCGCCCAGGCCGTCGCGGTCGGGATCACCTGGTCCGCCTCGACGACCCGGTCGACGAGGCCCATCGCCAGCGCCTCGTCCGCGCCGACCATGCGGCCGCTGAACACCAGGTCCTTGGCACGGGCGGCGCCGACGAGTCGGGCGAGGCGTTGGGTCCCGCCGCCACCGGGGATGATGCCGAGCAGGATCTCCGGCTGACCGAACCGGCTCCGGTCGCCGGCGACACGGAAGTCGCACGCCAGGGCGAGCTCGCAGCCACCGCCGAGCGCCACCCCGGTCACCGCGGCGATCGTGGGGCACGGGATCGCGGCGACGGCGTTCAGCGCCCGCAGGAACGCATCACCGATGCGGCCCACCCGGTCGGGGGCCGCGAGCGCGAACGGCTCCTCGCCCGACCGCTCGGCGAACTCGGTGATGTCGGCGCCCGCGGCGAAGACCTTCGGTCCGCCGGTGACGACCACGGCGCGGGCGGTGTGCTCCGCCAGTTCGGTCGCGATGGCGTGCAGCTGCTCGAGCAGGTCGACGCACAACGCGTTCACCTTGCCGTGCGACAGCGTGACGACGGCGACACCGGCCGGTGTGCGCTCGAGGGTGACCAGATCGGTGGGCTCGGACATGGCCCGGCACGCTAGCGGGCGCCCAGCGCCGCGAGCCCCTCCGCGAGCTCGGCCGCCGTCGGCCGAAGCGACGGGTCCTCGAGCACGCAGCGCGCCGACCAGGCCGACACCTCCCCACCGCGGTGCTCGGCCACGGCGAGCAGGCTCGCCCCCAGACCGAACACGTCGGACTCGGGCCGCGACGGTGCCCCGCGCAGCCGCTCGGGAGCGGCGAACGCAGGCGTCAGGCCCCCGTCGGGGTCGCCCGGGCCGCCGAGCGCCGACATGGCGAAGTCCGCGAGGAGCGGCGCGCCACCGGCGTCGAACACGACGTTGGTCGGCGTGATGTCGCCGTGGCACACCTCCAGGGCGTGGACGGCCGCCAGGGTGCGGGCGAGCGCGACGGCGACGGGGACCAGCTCCTCGTCGGGCATCGGCGCACGGTCCGCCAGTGTGCCGCCCGTGGCGAGGTCCAGCACCACCCACCCCGTGCCGGCCGGCGTGCAGCCGACCTCGCGCAGGACGCAGATCCCGGGCACGCGCCCCAACCGCGCCAGCGCCCTCGCCTCCTGCTCCAGCCGGGAGGTGCGGGCACCGCTCGTGTCGGTGCCGTCCAGGACCTTGACCGCCACGTCGACGCCCAGGTCGGTGTCCCGGACCTGCCACACCACCGACGACGCTCCGGCGCCGATCGGTCGCAACGGTCGCAGCCGCGTCGGCAGGCCCACCGGCCAGCGCGGCGCACCCGCAGGGCGACCGCGGTCGTTCACAGCGCCGGTGCGACACCGGTCCGGCGGCCGAGCAGCCGCCGGAGCTCGGACACCACCAGTGCGAGCAGGAAGATGCCGACGGCGCACACGGCCATGGCGGCACCGGCCGCCAGACGGGCGTGCCACGAGAGCAGCAGGCCTGCCACGACGGCGACCTCGGCGAAGAGCACCGAGGTGACGAGCACCCACACCACCCGCCGCACGAGCTGGACCGCTGCCGCGGCCGGCGCGGTGATCAGCGCGAAGACCAACAGGGTGCCGACGGTGGTGAAGCTCGCGACGATCGTCGCCGTGACGAGCACCATGAGCACGGCGTGCGCCCACGTCGGGCGCATGCCCATCAGCGCTGCCGCCTCGCGGTTGAACGTCAGCGCCAGGAACGCCCGGTAGCCGACGACGACCACGACCAGCACGATCGCGGCCACGACGGCAGCGAGCACCAGATCCGCCGTCGTCACGCTGGTGATGCCGCCGAAGAGGAACCCGGTGAGCTCGCCGGCGAAGGACCGGCTCCGGCTGATGATCAGCACGCCGAGCGCGAGCATGCCGACGAACAGCAACCCGATGGCTGCGTCCTCCTGGAGCCGAGCTCGGCGGCCGATCACCGAGATGCCGCCGATCATGACCCCGGCGCTGAGGAACGCGCCGACGGTGGGGCTGAACCCGACGATCGTCGCGATGGCCAGGCCGGGCAGCACGCCGTGGGCCAGCGCGTCGCCGATGAAGGTCATGCCCCGCAGCACGACCCAGGTGCCGACCAGACCGCACGCGATCGCGGCGAACGTGCCGGCGCCCAGCGCCCGCTGCATGGTGACCGAGTCGAGGAACGGCTGGACCACCCACTCGACCGGCGTCATCGCCATCACCGTCGCCACGGCGTGACCCTATCGCCGGTGCTCAGGACCGCCCGGCGATCAGCTCGGCGTTGGTCCGCATCATGTCGACGTACGTCTCGGCACCGGACCCGGGCTCGCCGACCGACTCGGTGAACAGCGCCACGACCTCGACGTCGGAGCCGACCTTCTCCGCCAGCGCCGAGGCGACCTGGTCGGACCCGGTCACCTCGCCGAAGATCCGGGTCACGCCCTCGTCCTGCATCGTCCGGGCCAGCTCGTCGAGGTCGCGCATGTTCGTCTCGCCCAGCGTGCTGGTCGACGGGATCACCGCGCCGATCACCTCCAGGTCGAAGCGGTCCGCCAGGTAGCCCAAGGCCTCGTGGTTGGTCACCAGGTGCCGCTGGGACCCCTCGAGCGCCCCGAGGGTCGACGCCATCTCGTCGGACAGCTCGGTCAGCTCGGCGACGTACCCGTCCGCGCAGGTCTGGATCTGCTCGGCGTCGACCGCCAGCCCGTCGACCTGCTCGAGCGCCTCGGCGATGACCGGCACGGCCAGGGCGACCCGCTCGGGGTCCATCCACACGTGGGGATCGTCCCCGTCGCCGTGCTCGTGGCCCTCCTCCTCATGGCCCTCATCGTCGGAGTGGGTCTCCCCCTCCGGGTGCCCGGCCTCCTCCTCGGCGTGGTCGTGGTCGTGGTCGCCTCCGGCGATCGGGTCGAGCTCCGGGCCGACCTCGACCACGGTCGCGCCGTCCTGTTCGGCGGCATCGAGCGTGTCGGTCAGGCCCTCCTCCAGACCGAGCCCGTTGGCGACCACCAGGGCGGCGCCACGCAGCTCGTCCGCCTCCTGCACGGTGGGCTCGAACTCGTGGGCGTAGGTGCCGATCGGGATCAGCGTGTCGACCTGCACCTCGCCGCAGGCCACCTGGCGGGTGACATCGGCCCAGATCGACGTGGTCGCGATCACGGTGGGGCCATCCTCGCCGCCACCACCGTCGCCGGACCCGGCGACGTCGGTCCCGTCCGAGCAGGCGGCGAGCATCGCCACCGCGGCGAGGCCGAGTGCCAGGGACACGACCGGACGGGGACGGGAGGTGCGGAAGGAGGGCATGGGCGAAACCCTAGAATGAGTATGGTTCTCAGTTCCAGTTGGAGCGACCGATTCGGAGATGCCTGCAATTCTCAGCAGTTCCCATTCTTGCTACGGTGGCGGCATGCCGCCGAGCCCGTCCGCACCGCACTCCCCCGCCACCGACGAGCTGCACACCACGGCCGCCCAGCGGCTGCGGGCCTCCGGGCTGCGCTACACGACGTCGCGCCGAGCGGTGGTGCAGATCCTGGCGGCGACCGATCGTCCGCTGACCATCCCCGAGATCCTGGCGGTGGACGGCTCGCTCGCGCAGTCGAGCGCCTACCGGAACCTGACCGAGCTCATCGCCGCCGGCGTCGTGCACCGCATCATCGCGGGCGACGAGTTCAGCCACTTCGAGCTGGCCGAGGACCTCACCTCGCACCACCACCACCTGGTGTGCACCAGCTGCGGGCGCGTGAGCGACGTGACGCTCACCGACGCGGTCGAGACGACGCTGGACCGTGCCCTGGCGAAGGTGGCCGCGGCGCAGGGCTTCACCGCCGAGCACCACCGCCTGGACGTGCTGGGTCGCTGCGCGGGCTGCGCCCGAGGGTGACGGCGGGCACCCCGCGAGGGTGCTCTACAGGGTGACGGCGGTGCCCAGCTCGGCGTCCTCGCCCGGCTGGACGACCGAGGTGACACCTGGCACCCGGTCCTTCATGATGCGCTCGATCCCGGCCTTCATCGTCACCGTGGACGCGGGACAGCTGACGCAGGCGCCGTGCAGCTCGACGGTCACCACGCCGCCGTCGTCGTCGACGTCGACCAGCGAGATGTCACCGCCGTCGGCCTGGATGGCCGGCCGGATGATCTCGATGACCTCTTCGACCTTGGTTCGATCGACCTTGGACTCCACGCTGCGAGCTCCACTCCTGCGATGTCGGCGTCGATGATGGTCCGCCGCTGCGTTCCCCACAACCCGCCCCGGTAGGTTGGTGTTCCGGATGCCGCTCTCAGAGGGTCTCGCGACCGCCACGATGCTCGCCCACCAGGGCGGCTGGGACGAGATGTTGATGGTCGCCGTCCCGGTCGGTGCCTTCGCCGGGCTGCTCTACGTCGCCAACCGCCGGGCCTCCAAGCTCGCCGATCGCGACGACCCGCCGGCAGCGAGCCGCCCCGAGCCGCGCAACGAGCGCGGCGGGCCCATCTGATCGCCCGACCCGACCTCCGGACTCAGTCGAGTCGTTCGATGTCGATGCCGATCGACGTGCAGCGCTCGTCGAAGCGCTCGTAGCCGCGGTCGATGTGGTGCGCGTCGGCGATCGTCGTCGGACCGTCGGCACCGAGCGCCGCCACGACCAGTGCCGCGCCGGCACGGATGTCGAGCGCGCGCACGGGCGCGCCCGACAGCTGCGCGACGCCGTCGATGACCAGGTGGTGTCCGTCCACCCGGATCTGCGCGCCCATGCGGGCCAGCTCCCCGACGTAGCGGAACCGACCCGAGAAGACGTTCTCTGTCGCGTAGCTGGTGCCCTCCGCGTAGCTCAGCAGCGCGACGAGCAGCGGCAGGTAGTCGGTCGCCAGGCCCGGGTAGGGCAGCGTCGCGACGTCGACGGGCCGCGGCCGTCCCGACGCCATGGCCCACAGCCCGTCGACGTCGGGTGAGATGCGCACGCCCATCCGACCGAGCTTCTCGATCAGGAGGTCGACGTGGTCCGCGCGCACGTTGCGCAGCAGCAGCTCGCCTCCGGCGACGCCGAGCGCCGACAGGAACGTCGCCACCTCGATCCGGTCCGGGATCACCGAGTGCTCGACGGCACGCAGGTCGTCGACCCCGTCGATCGTGATCACCGGGCTGCCGGCACCGAGGATCTGACCCCCCATGCGGTTGAGGAAGGCGGCGAGATCCGCGATCTCGGGCTCCCGGGCGGCGTTGTGCACCGTGGTGCGGCCCTGCGCGAGCACGCCGGCCATCAGCAGGTTCTCGGTCGCACCGACGCTCGGGTACTCGAGCACGACCTCGGTGCCCACCAGGCGCTCGGCCCGCCCTTCGATCACACCGTGCTCGAGCGTGAACACCGCGCCGAGCGCCTCGAGGCCCTGGAGGTGCATGTCGATGGGGCGACCGCCGAAGTCGTCGCCGCCCGGCATCGCGACACGCGCCATGCCGCTCGACGCGAGCAGCGGACCGATCACCGCACTGGACGCTCGCATCCGCTCGACGAGCTCGTAGGGCGCCTCGGAGACGACGGCTGCGCCCCGCACGATCTCGAGCGCGCCGTCCTCGCGCCAGCGTGTCGTGATGCCCATGGCCTCGAGCAGCTCGCACATGTGGTCGACGTCGGAGATGCGCGGGACGTTGCGCAGGACGTAGCGGCCCTCGGCGATCACGCACGCCGCCATCAGCTTGAGTGCGGAGTTCTTGGCGCCGCCGATGACGAGCTCGCCCGCGAGGGGACCTGAGGGGCGCACGATGAGGCGGGACACGCCTCAAGTATGTCGGCAGGTGGGCACCGCTATGGTCACGGCGGTCCGGGTGGGTCCGCCACCTCGCCGAGGGGTCATCGATGCCGCGGGTCCACCGCCACGACGAAGGCGACGTCGAGCACCTCGAGCAGCTCCTGTCGCCCCGCGACGACGTGCTGGTGGCCGAACGCCGGGTCGACCCGGCGATCCCGGAGGACGCGAGCGACGTGGCCGCCGGACCGGGTCCGCAGGGCCGGGTCGAGTTCGAGTGGGCCGCGGGCCCGTTCCGGCGGTACCACCGCGCCGTGCGCTGGTCGCCGGCCGGCGCGCCGGGCCGGATCGACATCGACCAGGAGTTCTCCTACTCGCTCGCGATCCCCTACTGGTCACGGTTGTACGAACCGGTGGTGCGCCGGGCGCTGCGCAACGGCATCCCCGCAGGGGTCAGGCCCTGGTGGTCGACCCCCGACCGCCTGTCCCCGCAGCAGTCCACGATGGTCGCGGCCGTGACGCTGTTCAACCTGGTCGCCGGTCTGCTCTACGGGCTGCTCACCCAGGTGCTCACGTTCGTGGCCGCCGACCTCGGCGACGGCAGCGCCGGCCAGCAGGCCACCATGCTCGCCGTGGTCCGCGTGGGCGTCGTGCTCACGGTGCTCGCCATGCTGCTCGCCGACCGGCGGGGCCGGCGTCGCATCGCGCTGTGGAGCTTCGTCATCGCCGCCGTGCTGACCCTGGCGACGGCCGCCTCTCCCACCTGGTGGCTGTTCGGGGCGCTGCAGCTGGTGGCGCGCAACCTCGCCATCGCCGGGCTGCTGTGCGTCGACACCATCGCGATCGAGGAGCTCCCGGCCGGCTCGCGGGCCATGGTCTCGGGGCTCGGCGCGCTCGCCTACGGGCTGGGCGCCGGGTTCATCGTCGTCTCGCTGCCGCTCGCGGACCTGGGCACCTGGGGGTGGCGGCTCACGTTCGTCGTGGCCGGGCTCACCCTGCCGATGATCTGGCACGCACGGCGGTACCTGCCCGAGAGCGGGCGGTTCGAGCGGGTCGACGCCGAACGCCGCGCGACCGCCACCGCGGTCGCCCCGACCGAGTCGCGACGCATCAGCGGCACCCGGTTCGTCCTGGTCGGCGCGATGTTCTTCCTGTTCAACGTGTTCCTCGCCCCGGCGTCGCAGCTCCAGAACGACTACCTGCGGACCGAGCGCGGCTTCAGCGGCCTGACGATCACCCTGTTCGTGGTGCTGACCGCCACGCCCGCCGGGCTCGGCGTGCTCCTGGGCGGACGCCTGGCCGACCTGCGGGGTCGACGGGCGGCGATCGTGCCCGGCCTGATCGCGTACGGCCTGTTCAACGCCGTCATGTTCTCGATCGGCGGTCCCCCCATGTGGGTCGCATCGCTGCTGGGCTCGGTCCTCGGCGCGCTGTCGGTGCCCGCCATGGGCGTGATCGCACCCGAGCTCTTCCCCACCGCACGGCGTGGGGGTGTGCGCGGGATGATCACCGCGATCGCCGTCACGGGCTCGGTCATCGGCCTGCTGCTCGCCGGCACCATGGTCGACGCCGGCAGCTACGGCAGCGCCTTCACCGTGCTGGCCGTGGCGCCGCTCGTCGCCGCAGCGCTCGCACTGGCGATCCCCGAGACCCGCGGGCGCGAGCTCGAGGACCTCAACCGCTGAGCCCCGCCCAGCGCCGGATCGCCGCGACGATCTGGTCGTCGACGCCCTTGAGCTCGTGGCGCACACCGGGCAGGGTCACCGACGTCACCGGACCGGGCACGAGCGCCTGCGCGTCGGCGAGCTCGTCCGGCGTGCCGAACGGATCCCGATCGCCCGACACGAACAACGTCGGCACGGCGAGGTCACCGAGGTGCGCGGTGCGCAGCTTCTCGGGGTGACCCGGCGGGTGCAGCGGGTAGCCCAGCAGGACCACGCCCGCCACGGGCAACGGCGCCTCGGTGGTCTCGGCGCCCTTGGCGGTCGCACCGGTCGCCCCCGCCGCAGCCATGGAGCACATTCGCCCGCCCATCGAGCGCCCGCCGATCACCAGCTGCTCGGAGCGGATGCCGAGCTGCTCGCAGAGCTCGGCGACGTCGTGGCGCAACGAGGCGATCAGCTTGTTCGCCCGGTCGGGGGCACGCCGACCCTCCCGCCGGTACGGGAAGTCGAAGCGGTGCACCGGCAGCGGCGCCAGCGCCTGTTCGATGGCGAGGAGCGACGGATGGTCGGCGGACGTGCCCGCCCCCGGCCACAACGCCATCGCCGCCACGTCGTGGGGCCCGTCGGCCGGCGCCGCTGCGTCGCTCATCCGAGCAGGATGCGACGGGCCTCGCTGAGCTCGGCGATGCGTTCCGCCGCGCCCACGTCCTGGCCGCCGTGGTCCGGATGTGCCGCGCGCAGCTGCTCGCGGAAGGCCCGCTGGATCTCCCGACGGGTCGGCACCGACGCGGTGGCCCCGCGCAGGTCCAGCAGACCGAGCGCCCAGCCGACGGGGTCGGTCACGGCGTCGAGCGTGGTGGCGCCGGCGTGGCCGGCGAGGTTCGCGATCAGGCGCCCGCCGACCTCGCCGCGCCAGCGGAACCCCTTGCGGACCGTGTCCATGACCGTCGTGCGCACGCTCGGCGCGACGGTCCCGGCGGCGTACACGGCGCACAGCACGTGCTGGGCCGCGGTGCCCTTGTCGTGGTCGAACTCGAACGACAGCTGCTCGCCGCCGCCGACGAGGCGGTGCACGCAGCGCTGGAGCCCGACCTGGTCCTTCTGGAGCCGGTGTCGAAGTCGGGGCTGCGCGACCCGCCCGCCGTGCTCGAGCTCGTACATGAGGTGCAGCACCTCGTCGTGGAAGTCCTCGGGCAGGTCGGGGCCGAACCGGGCGGCGATGCCGCCGAGCAGGATGCCGCCGAAACCGGGCGCGGGGTCGCTCGGGAGGTCCAGGCGACCCAGCGCGACCCGACGGGTCGGCGCGATGGGACGCGACAGGAAGGTCTCGACCTCCGCCAGGAGCATGCGACACCGTACCTGCGCGCTCCCGGGACCGAGCAGTCGGCCCCGGCAGCGCTGCGTCGATCGGACCGGGCCGGGCTGGCTCAGCCGGCCGAGCCCGCCCGGTAGGGCTGGAGCGCCCCCGGGGGCACCCGCCCGAAGCGGCCGGCCTGGAAGTCCTCCATGGCGGTGACCAGCTCGGCCCGGGTGTTCATCACGAACGGACCGTGCTGGGCGACCGGCTCGCCGATCGGGCGACCGCCGAGCAGGAGGACGTCGAGGGCGTCGGCCCCCTGGTCCTGGTCCTGGTCCTGCGCCGCCGTGAGCTCCAGGTGACCGCCGGCGCCGAGCACCGCGAGCTGACCGCTGCGCACCGGGGCCTGCTCGGCACCGACCGTGCCGGCGCCGGAGAGCACGTAGACCAGGGCGTTGTGCGCCGGGTCCCAGGGCAGCTCGACACGTGCGCCGGGCGCCACCGTGGCGTGCAGGAAGGTGATCGGCGTGTGCGTCGATCCCGGCCCCCGGTGTCCGCCGAGGTCGCCGGCGATGAGACGCAGCACTGCGCCGCCGTCCGAGCTCGACAGGAGTCGGACGCTGTCGCCTGCCAGGTCCTGGTAGGCGGGCGAGATCATCTTGTCGGCCGAGGGCAGGTTCACCCAGAGCTGGATGCCGTGGAACAGCCCGCCGCTGACGACGAGCTCTTCGGGCGGGGTCTCGATGTGCAGGATGCCCGACCCGGCGGTCATCCACTGGGTCCCGCCGTCGAGGATGCGCCCGCCACCGCCGTGGGAGTCCTGGTGCTGGATGACGCCGTCGATCATGTAGGTGACCGTCTCGAAGCCCCGGTGCGGGTGCCACGCCGTGCCGCGGGGCTCGCCCGGCGAGTAGTCGATGGCGCCCATCTGGTCCATGTGGATGAACGGGTCGAGGCGTGAGGGGTGCACG